>Ga0302325_10000491_pt1 | contig 110365 bp, 92 predicted proteins | sample Palsa_T0_2_FD_201948 | JGI IMG/M metagenome (GOLD analysis project Ga0302325, IMG submission 201948) | Peat permafrost microbial communities from Stordalen Mire near Abisko, Sweden - Palsa_T0_2 | ecosystem: Environmental > Terrestrial > Soil > Palsa > Peat permafrost | place: Sweden: Abisko...
CAATCAGGTCGTCCGCCGTAATAAAGCGGTCCCGCGGCGCCACGATTTTCAGTTTCACGCCCTCGCGTTCTTCCATTGGCTTCCAGGTGGCGTACTGCAGCGGGAACTCTCCCTGGGCAGTGATGATCTCGTCGCCCGGCTTCCACGTCAGGCCATGTGCCACGGCGGCGACGCCAGGGCTTGCGCCCGTCGTCAGCGCGATCTCTTCCGGCTTGCTGCCGATGAGTCTGGCGATTGAGGCGCGAAGGCGGATTGGCACTTCAAAGAAAGCGGAATCGTCTACGTGATGGGGAAACTTCTTGGCTTCGAGAGAGGCTTGCACCGCGCGCAGGGAAACGCAGGGCATCGCTGCATGGGTTGCGGTGTTCAAGTACGCTGCATCTTCCATGTCGAACCACTCCCTCTTCCAGTCGGTTACAGGTTGAGTTGTGGTCATGTTCGCTCCTTTCGACTGACGAGTTCCCATATTCGCGCGAGATGATGATCGTCGTGTTCGGCGACAAAATACAAATGGTCCATGAGCCGCATCGGCGTCTGCAAACGCGGGTGCGGAATGGTTCGGGCAAATAGTGATGCGTCCAATTCGTCCACACGCTTCAACAGTCTTTTTCTTGCAGCGCGGAACTCACTCAGAATCTGTTCCAGCGGGCGCGCATTGTGGTTTGCTTCGTCGGTTTTTCGATTCTTCAAGTCCGCTACGGTCAGTTGGTCGCTGGCCGCCACGTAATCGCCCACTCGCGCCAGCCACAGCGGTTCCAGGTCAAGCAAGTGACCGGCGTTTTCCTGAGCCGACCACTTTCGTTGCGCTTTCCCGATCAGGATTGTGTAAGAACAGCCACGAAGCACCTCTTCAAGCCTGGCCGGAGTGCCGCGCAGACGTGCGCACAGATTCGGAAGCAGTTCCACGGGAAACGAAGACTCAAACTTGCGTTCGAACCAGATTGGCACGTGACTCATGGATTCCGCCGATCAAGAGGAGTAACTTCAGTCGACCTCCTGTCACCTAAGTGTCAACCAGGGACAGTCATGCTTGCCAGTGGCCTAAAAGACGATTACCGTAAAATATATGCCAATCGCTCAGACCACAAAGAGAGCTTCCGCCGCACAGCACCGAGTAGTCGCGTTGGCCTATGACGGCCTGTGTACGTTTGAGTTTGGGATCGTAGTCGAGATGTTTGGGCTACCACGTCCAGAACTTGACAGTTGGTATTCGTTCTCGGTCTGCGGATTGGAAAACCGTGCTGTTCGCGCAACGGGCGGAATCACGATAGCGCCACGAGGAAGTTTGAGCGAACTGCGGCAGGCAGACACGATTATTATTCCGGGCTGGTGCAAGCCAATTGCGACACCGCCAGAGCCGCTCATCCATGCGTTGCTTGAGGCGCATGAACGGGGTGCGCGTCTTGTCTCACTCTGTGTAGGCGCGTTTGTCCTAGGAGCTACCGGTCTGCTGAATGGCAGGCACGCTACTACGCACTGGAAGTTTATCGACCAGATGGCTCGCGCATTTCCGCTGATTCGGATTCAGCCCGATGTGCTTTATGTAGACGAACAGGACATCCTTACCTCCGCCGGGAGTGCTGCCGGTATCGACCTTTGTCTTCACATCATTCGTAAGGACTTCGGAACAGTGGTGGCCAATAATGTCGCTCGGAGGGCAGTTGTATCCCCGCATCGCGAAGGAGGTCAGGCACAGTTCATTGATAAGCCTGTGGGGGAAGAAGCCCATCCCTGGCTTTCACGTTTACTGGAGTGGACGCACACGAGGCTGCACACACAAGTGACGGTCGAGCAGCTTGCTGGAGAGGCGCACACGAGCAAGCGCACACTATCTCGCCGCTTCGCGGAGACCACTGGAATGAGCCCACTTCGCTGGATAACCGTGTTGCGGGTGCGGCGAGCGAAGGACCTTCTGGAAACCACAACGCTCTCTATTGAAGAGGTGGCCGAACAGTGTGGCTTCGGGTCCGCGGCAGCGCTACGGCACCATTTCCGTAACAGAGTCAAGCTGAGTCCAAACATTTACCGTGATCGATTCCACCAGATGCGTCCGCTGTGAAAGCAGCAGTATGGTTCTGTTACTAGACGATCATGACAAGACACCCGCTTAGTTGACAATGGTCCGATATGCCTTTACTGGACGCAGCCCGGCGAGAGTTTTACATACCAAAGAACGCCGTTCACCTTAGCGGGGCGGGAGTGTTTCCGGGAGATTGGCACCCGTCGACCAGCGGGTGGATGGTCCACCGGTTCGCAGGCAGCGCCTGATCCCTGGTCGTGGTCGACGCAAAAGCGTTGGTGAGCAGTGGACACCAGTGATCGCGAACCGATTGCGCCATCGCGGCGAAAGCGGGCGAAGCGAGTCCTTGCTGCATATCCGTGACGGTGAGACCCGCGGGCGGAGTGCCGTTCGCGGCGATACTCCAATTCGGGTCCCACTCCAGGTACGGCGGATTGGTGTTGAGGCCGGAAATATTGGTCCAGACTTGCGGCGGAGGAACTCTCATGATGGCCATCAGCGGGTGAAGTTCGTGCCAGCCCTCATGAAATCCGTCGTAAACGTGGGTGCCAAAGACCACCACTTGGTCGCCGTTTGCGAGAGTGCCGAGCGGCGTGTCGCCGACATTAGCGTCGTTGACTATTGGATTGCGAAGATCCAGAAACCGACCGCGTAGTCTCCCGCAAGCAATGCCAAGACCGCGAGGACCGCGCCCAGACCTGCGTTACCTGCGACGTAGGAGACGAGGTCGGCTTGGTTAAACGGCTTGTCTCCGGGAGTGTGAACGTAGCATTGCGTGTAGTGACGATAAGCCATTGCGAATCAACTCCCTTGAACGGCCAGCGTGACGCCCCCGGCGAGTATTCTGTCACGTCCGTCGGATGAAGAGGCGAAGCCGTGGACGTTGAAAAGCTGCGTGCCTACGAACGTTCCACTGGACGGCTCGATGGAAAGATCGACGATCGCCGTCTGCCCCGGCGCAAGTTCAAGAGCAGGCGGACTGATCGAGACCTTCCAATCGGCGGTGACCGGAAACATCCCGTATGCCTGCTTGGCGAGCGCGGCGCGCCATCGGGCCTGACTCTCGGCGTATCGTCCTTGTTCGCGCGGGGAAGCCTGATGATCGGAACACGACGGAAGGACGGGAAGCTGATACATATCCAGCTCGAGGTCGAAGCGCCGTCGAATGGTGGCCACGTTGTGCACCGGAATGGAGAAGAGCGCGGGCGATGCGAGCGTTCCTACTTGCGTATTCTTCTGGCCCAGATTGTTGTACGGATTCGCATCGTCGGGCCAAATGAGCGTGGCTTGCAGGCAGTAGTGTCCGGGGATCTTCGGCGTGTGCCAAGTAAAATTCGCGAATGCGGGACATTGTGCCGATGCTTTGACCCCCAGGTCGACTGCGGTTGCGGCTACAAAGGTGTCCGTAATGCCGATCCCAAAGCTCAAGTAAGAGAGGACAACGGGCATGTTCGCGGCGGGCGCGCTGTAAGAGTTGTTCCAGACGCGTGCCACCACCTTGTAGTCCTGATCGGGCCCGAGGCCGTAGGGCGATACGGGATTTCCGAGCAGGTCGTAGATCTGAATGTCCGGGTTATCCCAAGTGACAGCGAGCCCTTGCGCCATCAGGTAGTACTGGTCGTAAATCATAGGATCCGGCCGGACGTGAACGTTCGGGAGTTTCAAACAGCATCCGTCTCGCGGCGGGCGGCGAAAGCCGCGGCGAATCGCGAGCCAGAGGCCAGCGAGAAACCACAGGAGTTTAGTAATGATATTGGGCAGTGCCTTCAGGAGGTCAAGATACGCCTTGAAAATGTTGGACAACCCGCTGAGGAAACCCTTCATCTAGCAGGCCTGCGCAAACTCTGACAATGTGGCCTAATTCGCCCTTTCACAGCGTTCCTCGGTGGCGCAGAAAGCGGCGACCAATCGCCATGCCGATGGTTAAGCCGAACAACGCTTCAACCAGGTCGGGCAGAAGGTAGACCCAACTCTTGATGAATTCGCCGCTGAAAATGATCGCGGCGGCGCCCGAGGTTACCACTGCCACGGCACTCAGCAATAAACGGATTCGACCGGCGGAGTTGTGCCAGATCAAACCACCAAGCAGAGCGGCAAGAATCACTGGAACAATTTCGCCCATACTGATCCCCTTTTCGAGGTTAAGCAGAACGCACTGCTGGTCGCGACCTACAATGAACGGGTGGCGCCAAACCTATAGAACACCGTGGTCAGCGGTCATATGGCTAACCGCGCCCCAGGCAGCTTAGGTTCAGCGGTATTCGTGGAAAGGATGCGCCTTTGACAAAGTTTTGGCAAGGGAAAAACTTGGCACCCTCGACGGCTCGAAAAAGGGAGTAGAGTCGCATTTTTACTATGCACTCCTTAATGTGTTAGTGATGTGAGGCCTGCGATGAACAAGCGCCACAGTTTATCCGCTGAAAACGGCTCGACAGTAACCGCGACTATTTGGAATAAGTGTGCTGTATTTCTTCTGAGCCACCAAGCAGCTCGAGGCACCTGCCCCGCGCGCTCTACGTTTCGCGGGGCCGAGGCGAATTCCAATCTCCCGGTTTTAGAGGTCGACTCGGATGAAATCGATCACGGCTTGCCGATCGAAATTGATATATACAAATCAGCGAGTGGTGTGGCGTGCATTAGAGCCTGACGATAACAACGGCACCCGCATAATGCCAACAAACTTCAAAGGAGAATGACAATGGAAGCTGCATTGCAAGCACTACTATGCTGAGCGCGCTTGTGCTGCGACCGCGCTAGAGGGGCTGGCTTCAAAGTGAAACACGGTTACGCCCCGCGTATCGATTGAGAACCAGCCCTGCCCCGCAGCTGCGGCCGAAAAGAAAGACGCTTGCAAAACGATCTTCACAAAAGATGACGGCGCATATGCATACGCCGTCAAAGCGGCCATTTTCATTCCTTGAACTGCAAGCAGTTCCAGGCCAGGCCATTGGAATTGACGACGCTTCCAAAGTAAGTCGTAGGGCTGCCGCCGATGCTAAGTTGGAGCGAAAACGGCTTCACCACATCCGTCTGGTCGTCAGGTGGGCCTTGCCCGAAGACGCCGGATATATAACACCAGTATTTGTCCGTGCCGACGGGACCGGGCGCAGTGGTGGGAATGCACGGTAGAGCTCCCATACTATCCAAAGTACATTGACCGCCCCCCAGCGGCGTACTTGGGTAATAATTCCACGAGAAATCCGTGGCGTCGAACGTGCTGCAGAAGGCAGACGTCGTGAGCGTAACGTCTGCAGCGGAAGTCACCGCGAGCACATTGTCATTTGGGGGTGTAAGGGACCCGTTTAAACCCGCTCCTGCATAGAGGAAATCACGCGGCGCCTCCGAAAAGGCACCCTCCAACCCCGCCCAGATGCACGCATTTGCGGGTGGCCCCCCACTATTCTCGGTCTCGGAATGGGGGCCACTCACGGTAAAGTGGTTCGGACCGGAACCCGCAAAATCCGAGACGGGGGGCAGCCCGGTGAAATCCGTGAGGGGCACACAAGTCCAGGTAAGGATGGGTGGGTGGGTGTTGCTCTTCGCCCAATTTGTGTATACCCCGTAATAGCCGTTCGTCTCGACAATGATTTGGGCCACCGTCTGGTTGTCGCTGAAAACTCCGGACAAGCCCAGCACACCGCACATTCCATAGTCGTTCGGGTTAGGGGCCCCCGAGGCACCCCTGGGGTCAGGTCCGACCGGCAGTTGCTGATTGGACGATTCCCTGTCTCCCGTTGGCGTTCCTTGCACGCTGCTGTGACCAGTGATGGGTAGTACCGCCCAGGCGGAAACACAGGTGAATGCCAGACAGAGCGGAATGATGATCCGCGCCATCGAGATGGTTGCCGAACCCACGATGGGTGTCAAGTGCTTCTTCATTTTTCTCCCTCCTTGTAAAGTTTCGAGTTATGAGCACTCTCACGAGCGCTGGTGAGTAGTGACGACTTATCAGGATTCCGGTCTGCAGGTTGTGTCGGTGATTGGCGTGTCAACAGCGCTAGGTAACAACCGTCGCCCGAACCCCGCCTTCAGACATTCCTCGCGCAAGGTTTCATGAGCCGTCAAACCTTGTTATCTACCTAAGCGAGATTTCGAAGCGAAGTGGACCAGAAAAGGCGGAAATATTTACTGGCAATTCTTAGGCTCCCGGCCTGCGATGACATTTCGCGAACCACAGATCGGACACAGAGCCGACATAAGCCGACGGAGGAGGTTACAGTTGGGAAACTTACGGAATCACTAAGCGGGATCTGACACCGGCGGCGACGGGGAGTCCGGCTTGGCGCACAGCTGTTGGATTAGCTTCGCTGCCTTCTTTCGTGTGCCCGCATCGACGGCAATGGCCAATGCCTGCTGGGCCAGAGCGCAGGCATCGATGCCGGGGTCTGCAGTTGTGGCCGCAAGCCCGGCCAGCAGGCAGAGGACTCTTGCCATCAGCTCGCCATACTGGCCGGGCGCGGATTGCCACCAGGGTTGCAGCATGGCCTGCGCTTCCACGCAGTCGGCCTTGGCGTCCTTCAGTGCGTTTTGAGACACGCGCATTTTGGCGCGGTTCAGCAGGGTTGTGGCAGCCTCGGAGTCGAGCGGAGCGTGGCGCTTTTCCGCCAGATTGCGGCGCAGCTCCAGCGCCCTGCTGAAGGAGCGCTCAGCATTCTGCCACTGCTCCTGTCCGGCCTGAAGTATGCCCAGAGCGTCCAGAGTGCGCGCAATCTCCATCTCCAAGGCTTCGGAATTCCCTTCGAAGGGCGTGGGATAAAGTTTGAGGGCCTCCTGGTAATTCTTCTGCGCCTCTTCGACACGTCCGGTCTTCTGAAATAATTGCGCTTGGCCGACTAGCGCGCCAGTCACGTAGGGGCCATAGATGGGGGCGCTGACCTCGGCGAGCGCCCGGAACACCCGGAGAACCGTGGAAAAGTCATCCTCGGCCTCTGCCGTTCGCCCCGTATCGCACAAGAGGTTCGCATAGTCTAGAAGGGTAATGGCTGCCTTTCCGATGTCGACACTCTGGCCGGCGCGATGTAGTTCGTCGAAGGCTCCGAGCGCTTTCCGGTAGGCGACCTCCGCATCCTCGGGGCGATTTGCGCCACTAAACAAGACGCCGAGGTTGGTATACACACCGGCGATGTACGGCAAGAAAGGGAGATGATCTTGCTCCCCGAGCCTCAGATAGGCCGCCAAGGAGTCGTTATATAACTTCTCTGACCTTTGGTCCTCCCCTGAATTACTGTAGAGGTTGGCAAGGTTGTTGTAGGCGTCGCTCAGCCGTGGAGTATATGTGGCGGAATCGGCCAAAGCCAGATTTCGATAGGCTTCGATGGCGAGCAGGTAGCTCTTCTCCGCATTTGTCGTGAGCTCCAACGCCCCATAAACGATGCCGAGATTCGTCAACACAGCGGCCTTATCCCGGTCCCTCGCTGGAAAAATGCGGATCAGCTCATACGCCTCCGCAGCGTTCTTGAAATCATTCATCGTCTGCGCAGCGTAGGCGTACTTGAATCCATGATCGAAGTTGCGCTGCAGATTCCACGCCTCTTTATAAGCCTTGACGGCGCTGGGCCAGTCACGTTGGATTTCGTAGATCATACCTAACTGAAAGAGGTCAGCGGCCAGAGCTTCCAATGAGGCGCTATCGGGATGCGCCGCGACCTCCTTTCGCCGCTTCGCGACGTCTTCCGTTTTCAGATGAATAGCGCCAGTGAAGTCGTGGATGGACAGGAGACTCACCAGCGTCGCGCTCTGCTGCCCGGTGGACATGGCGGAAATTTGCGCTCGAAGTTGGCGGACCTCTTCAGCGAGTTGAGCAGCCCGCGGGTCCTCGGCCGGGGACTGTTGCCTCTTGGTTCTTTCCAGCCGGTTCTCCTCGAGTGCGGTTTCGAGCATTTTGCGAGTTGCCGCCGCATCTTCGCTGACCCGAGTTAGTTTCTCGTCGACCTGAGTTAGCTTCTCCCTGACGAAGTCTGCAAAGATAAGATCCGACTGCTTCCAGGCCCGCTCGTAGGTAGGCTCGACAACCGACCTTTCGAAGTTTTCATTCAGCAACGCGGGAAGCCTGGCGGTCAGTTCGCCAAGCAGCGCCGGCGGCAGAGGTCGTGTCTTCAGCGTGATTGACGCGCTCTTGTCGCGCATGGCGGCTCCCTGGGCGTCGATACGCTCCATCGTCCGCGCAAAGAGAATGTCGAGGTGCCGGAACTGATCCGGAGCGATGTTGTCGAGCCGGAGCGGCTGTGGTTTCGCAAGGCATTCGTTCCAGTTGGCGAACCAGGACGCCGAATCTTCAACTGTGATTTGCTTGTGCACCTGGTTCAAACTCACGCGTAGAGTTTCGCGATAGAGATCTTCCAGTTGTGGGTTAGGGTCTGAGAACTTTCCCTGGAGCGAATCGGCGCCTAAGTCCAGAATCTTTTCCGCCGCTTTCTCTCCAAAACTATCCGCATATTTCTCCACCAGCTTCGAAGCGGAACCGCCCAGCTGGGCACCGAGCCATCCGCCAAGCGCACCGCCGATGGGGCCGGCCACCGCGGCCCCCACGCCCGCAGCAGCTATTTGAATCACGGGTTTCGCCCAGTTATTCAGCACATCCGCACCCATCCGCTCTCTGCTGACCGATCATTCTAGTGTAGTGGGTTTAGACGGTAATGCGGCGACAGCAGTACCAATTGCAGCGCATGAATGCTCGCAATGGTGAATAGGTATTATGTCGCCGGATTTCGCCCAGAGTGTGACCCGGGCTGCGCGAAATTCGCCTGTGCGGTGTCTAATAAACAGCGCTTGGTGAAAGGAATCCCCTTTGAAAGCTGCCAGGGTTGTGGTGTTGCTCTGCCTATCGATCGCGACCTCGTGCACCCGAGGGCATACATTTAATCCACCTCCGGGATCTCTCGTGGCCGGATTTCGCGAGACTGCAACTCATCGCGCCGCGCCCCCGGCGGTTCCTTTATCCCGGCACGAAGGTATGCCTGAGAGTATCGACTTGTGGCTCCACGTAAGTCCTCAGGGTCGCGACGCTGCCCGAACTCGCCGTCGAGTCGCGCAACGATCGCAATCGCTTGCAAATGCTGAAGATTATATTTGGCTCATCTGCGGTACGAGCCGATCAGACTGGAAAGCAACGAGCGCTCGCCCGTGCGGTGGAAGCCGGATACGTAGATCTTGCACTCGTGCTCATCCAGGAGGGGGCCGATCCCACCGCCCGGTTCGCAGGTGAGTACGCAGATCAGGAGCAAAACGAAACCTACCTTTCTTTAGCTGCGGCCTCGGGAGTCTGGGCAATGCTGGATGACGCTTTATCGCGTCCTCACGACATCCACGCCGTGGACGGCAATGGGCGCACAGCCCTGGTAAATCTTGTCTACAATGCGCCGCAGAAGGAGGACATCTTTCCCCTCGTGGATCGCTTGTTAGCCGCCGGCGCAGATCACTCCGAACTCGACCGCATCCTCCTCGACACCTGTCAGGCAAACTCCGGAGCTCATCGCCCGCGGCGGCAATATCAATACGCGCGACTCCAAAGGCAATACGCCTCTCTTTCAATCCTGTTCTCTCGAGGGAGTACTGGCCATGCTTGATGCTGGTGCCGATCGCACCGCTCGCAATCGTGACGGGAAGACAGCTATTCAAGCCACCTATCCACCGGAGAATGGCAAGGAAAATCCCCGAGCTACGGTGATTCGCCGCTTCATCGCAGAACATCCACCATCCAAGCCATGCTGACTGCGTCCGCCAGGATGTGATTCGTAAACCTGAGCCGGAAGGGATCCTGAGAACTGGATCTCAATATATTTCCGCCTTTTCTGGTCCACTTCGCTTTGAAATCTCGCTTTAGTAGATAACAAGGTTTGACGGCTCATGAACCTTTCCCCCCTGTCAACAACGCAATCAAATCGACTTAGAGGAGATGAAGCTGTGAGAAACCTCAACCGTGTCAAGACTGCCGTCGCAAGCCTGGTGCTTGGCAGCACCGCTGTTGTGTGGGCTCTCCCTCCACAACTTCTATACAGCGCATCCACCACCGCCCTGGAGGGTGGTGCAATTGCCATAACCACAACCGTACCCGCAACCTATGTGGTCGCTGCGGAAGCTAATGCGACCAACGATCTGGAGGTGATTGCGTGGCATGATACCGGCTCTCTGAAAAACGGGGGGCTGGTTCAGTTAGTAGACACCGGGGTCGTAGATGGGCCCGGTCTGCAAAGTGTTGGCATCACCGGGCTGGACTCGAGCCGCGTGGTGACCGCGGACATCGACTCTTCGAGCATCCTCACTATCAGCACGTGGACGGTTGGACCGGCCGGAGTGGTCGCGCTAAAAGCGAAAAGCACCGGCGCAAACGTCGCCTATCAGAACGTGGCGATCACCACACTCAGCCCGACGGAAGTGGTGGTCGCGTATCAACTGTTGGGCGCCCCGGGCGTGAGCGCCTCGGGCGGCGCCAGCCTCGCGGCCGAGGAGTGGACCATCGCCGCCGATGGGTCCCCTAGTCCCGAGGGTACCATTGCCTTTCTGCCCGGCGTTGGCAACGTCGACCAGGTGTCGATTGCAACCGTCAACTCGAACGAAGTGGTGACTGCGGCAAACGATGATGACAATGACACTCTGTGGGTCGCCACATGGGGGGTGGACAGCGCAGGGGTGCAGTCGCCGCAGGCTGTTTCGGTTGCAAGCACCGTTTCGAGGGCGGCGAAGGAAAACCTGGGTATAGGAGCCGGAACCACATTTAGGTTCCAAGACCATTTCCCTTACCTGGAGGAGATTCAATCTGCTTTTACTCCGGTCATCTATGAAGGTCAGGTAGGGGTCATCAATTGGGGTATTTCGGCAACTGGCGTGCTGACTCAGAAGAATACCCCGGTCTGGACTACCACTCCGGGAGAGCCTTACTTTCAAGTATCGGCCTGCATGGTGGCAGGAAAAGTTCCCATGACAATTTACGGCGATAATGGTGATAATTCCGTAGATCTCGAGGTGTTTCCCTATGGCTCATCATTTGACACTTATAGCGCTACTTCAGGTTCCCCTACGTATGGCATCGATAGCATCGCATCAGCCGCGGCAGGCAACAGCGCGCCGCCTCTGCTTGGAATGGGAGTCTACAACGGCTATTTCGTGACGGCAGTGCTTACCCACTATCCGGCGGATGCTCCGAGTGCCTACATCAACAATTTAGCGATTAGAAAGTGGTCGTACCAGGTGGAAGAAACACTCTTCTAGTTCAAGCAATGCATTCCCGACCCTGGAGAGAGCCGAGTGCGAGTTACAAGCGAAAGGGCAGCAAGCTAAAGACGCAAGAGAATCCTACTATTGGGCTGAACTCTTCTGGCTGGGCGCCGTGATGCCGGCGACGAGTTGCTGGAACTTTGGGTTGGGGCGAAGCTTCCTCAGATCGTCGTCGGCCATCATGTGGTCGGCATCTTATGTCGCCGAATCGTTCTCGCGGGTCTAAAAACCCGCTTCCCCGGGCTTTAGTCCAGAACCCCGTGCGCTCTCCTGCGTGCGACACGGGTGCCGAGCGCTCAGACGTCCGGGGCCGAGATGCCGGCAAGCACGACGGGATCGCGATCAGGAAACTCCGCTACGAGGGAGAGTTTCCCGCCCATGGCTTCAATGGAGCGCCGAAGCGTCGAAATGTGCATATCAGTGCGCTTTTCGATCTCGGAAATCTGTTTCTGCGCAACCCCGAGTTTTTTTGCCATGCGAACCTGTGTCATCTCACGGGCGCGGCGCAATTCCTGCAAGGTCATCTCCTCGGCGAGCAGTTGTGTGGCACGCTTCTCAATTTTGCGGCGGCGGCTGACTGGCAGGCTCTTGATGACGTCGTTTACGTTCCGGGCCATGATCTATTTCCTTTCCCTCTTGATGCGGTCCAGGTGCGCATCGAACCGCTGATCGGCTTTACGGATCAGCTCGCGATAGAACCGCTTCTGACTGCCACCCGATTTATCGCCTGCAACCAGCAGAATCGCGCGGCGTTTGGGATCGAAGGCAAAGGCCACGCGCCAGACACCATCGGCAGCGTCAAAGCGCATTTCCTTCATGTTCGCATGTTTCGAGTCCTTAAGCGTATCGACATGCGGACGTCCCAAATGCGGACCGGAATGCTGGAGCAAACGTGCCATTGCTAGCGTCTCGTCCTGCACTTCTTTAGGCAGCGCAATGAACTCCGGCTCGAATTCGTCGCCAATCAGTACGCTCCATTCCATCCTTGATATACCCAATACAGTATATCCTGTCAAGCGTATATTGGCGAAGCCCCAGTGTGGTAAGGCGGAGCGAGCCGACTACATCCTTTATTACAAGCCCAATATTCCAATCGCCCACTATTGGGCTGAACTCTTCTGGCCGGGCGCTGTGAGGCCGGCGACGAGTTGCTGGAACTTTGGGTTGGGGCGAAGCTTCCTCAGATCGTCGTCGGCCATCATGTGGGCGGCATCTTTAAACCCGCGATGGATGGCTTCGCGCAGATACTGAAGGGCGTCGTCGGGGCGGTTGGCAGTTTCTGCCAAGCAGGCGAAGTCATACCATACCCACGAGGAGTTTTCTTGCCTGGCGGCATTCCCTTGCTTGTCGATCGCGTCGCGGAACAGCTCGCTTGCCTCGGCGTAGCGATGTTCGTAGGCCAGCTCTTTCCCCAGCTGCAGCCGTGCATCCTCGGTATCGGGATGCTGCGGCCCCAGAGTGCGAAGCTCGATATTGTAGGCTTCCCGAACGATCTTTTCGGCTTCCTCGTAGTGTCCCTCCCGGGTGAGGGTCCGGGCAAGAAAGGTCCGACAGAGCAAGCTATTTGGGTGTTCCGGTCCGAGGACGCGGATCTGAGTCGCCAGCGTTTCCCGTTGCAATTTTTCCGCTTCGTGGATATGGCCTTCCCCTAAGAGCTCTTCCGACAAATTTATTTTGGACACTAAAGTGTCGGGGTGTTCTGGTCCGTGGATTTGCAAGCGAATCGCCAGCGCTTCACGGGTTAGTTTTTCGGCATCTGCAGGGCGGCCTTCCTCGATGAGGAGGGCGGCGAGGTTTTCCATGGTGAAGGCGGTCGCCGCATTTCCCGGCCCCAGCACCCGTTGCTGGGCAGCCAGGACGTCGCGATACAGTGTCTCGGCCTCCGCAAAATGGCCCTGGCCCTTGACGGCGATTGCCAGGTTGCCTATGGATGTAAGAGTTCGAGGGTCGTCCGGTCCAAGGACGCGACGGTCTAACTCGACCAGTGGACGATAAACTTGTTCAGCCTCGACATAGCGGGCCTGATCCAGAAGCGCTATTCCCAGGATGCTCGTCGCCTGCAATACTTGCTGATCTTCCGATCCCAGTTTGCGAGTCGCAGGCACGATCGCCTCGCGCAACAGCTTTTCCGCATCATCGTAACGACCCTGTTTTAGCTCGATGTAAGCCAGGTAACCCACGGTCTCAATGGTGAGCGAGGGCTCCTCTCCTTGAAGGCGGCGCTCGCCCGCCAGCGCCTGGCGCTCCAGTTTCTCGGCTTCGGGATACTGTCCTTCGCGAAGCAGAATGGAGCCAAACCGAGCCATCGACTCCAGGGTCTTCGGATCGTCTGGTCCGTACAGGCTCAGGCGGGTGGCCAGCGCGCTTTTTGCCAGTTCGTGAGCCCGACCGTATAGCCCCAGGTTGGAGTATGTTCTCGCCATGACTTGCATCATTTGGGATTGAACTTCAGGGTCCTTGGCCAGACCTGCGCCCAAATCGTTGGAAGCCTTATCGAGAATCTCGCGGGCGGTGACGCTGTTGCCGCGGGCCTGGTTCGGATCCGACACCTTGAACATCCCGGTCATGAAATCGGTGATGCGGGTGGCACGATCCCGCTCGCGGTTGGCACGATCCCGCTCCTGGTTAGCACGATCGCGTTCGCGAGTAATTCGCCGCAACTGCAGTGCTTGTAAAACGGAGAAGGCGGCCAGCAGCAATACCAATCCAGCCACTACACCCACGGCTACGCGGTGCCGCCGGGCATACTTCCGCAGCCGGTAGCCGGCGCTTGCCGGACGCGCCAGGATGGCCTCGTGGTTCAGATAGCGGCCAATGTCGGCAGCCAACTCCGAAGGCGCGCCATAGCGGCGAGTGCGGTCCTTCTCCAGCGCCTTCATCGTGATCCAGTCCAGATCACCGCGCAGCAGGCTCATCAACTGCTTGGGCTCGGTACCGCGGGCTTCGGCGGTCGCGGTCGATGTATCTCGATCCGTGCTGACCTTGCTGCTCGGGGATGGGGGGTCTTCCTCGCGCAACTTTCGCAGCCACTCGTCGAGCGGCAGTTTCTGCCGCTGCCTGCTTTCAAACGGCTGCAACCCGGCCAGCAGCACATAGAGAACCACTCCCAGCGAATAGACGTCGGTACGGGTGTCAATGTCCAGCACGCCCGGGTCGGCCTGCTCCGGGCTCATGTACCCGGGCGTGCCCAAAAAATGTCCCATGCGCGTAAACAGACTCTCGCCTTCGACCTGAGGCGTCGTGGCTTTGGCCAGACCGAAGTCGATGATCCGCGGCACGGGTTTGCCGTCCACTTCCACCACCAGAATGTTGGCCGGTTTCAGATCGCGATGGACAATGGCTTTTTGGTGCGCGTGTTGCACCCCTTCGCACACCTGGAGGAAAAGTTCCAGCCGATCCTGTATCTTGAGCTTCTTTCCGTCGCAATATTCCGTAATCGGCAGGCCAGGAACGTACTCCATGACGAAGTACGGTTGGCCTTGCGGGGTCGTTCCGGCGTCGAATACCTTGGCGATGGCAGGATGATCCATGATGGCCAACGATTGCCGCTCCGCCTGGAAGCGCTGCACCACCGCCTCGTCGTACATCCCGGCCTTGATCAGCTTGAGCGCAACTTGCCGCCGCACCGGGGAGGTTTGCTGGGCCAGCCAGACTTGTCCCATGCCTCCCTCACCAAGCTTGCGGACGAGTTGAAAACGTTCCGCAAAGAGCGCTCCGGCTTGCAACGTAGGGCCAGAAATCCCATCTAGAATCGCGATCCATTCGTCGGCCGGTGGGGCGGATTGAAGGAAGCTCGAGCGGGCGTCGTCGCTGGAGGCGAGCAGGACTTCGACTTCTTGCCGTAAAGATGGATCGAACGAACAGGCGCGATCGAGGAAGGCGGAACGTTGGTTTGGCTCCAGTTCCTGCGCCTCCTCAAGCACATCGCGAATCTGTCGCCAACGCTCCGGTGTCATGGGTCTTTATATCTCGCTGATCTGGTGATGCAGCCAAGCCCGTGCGGTAGCCCAGTGTCTTTTTACGGTCATGGGTGACAGTTTGAGCACGTCGGAGGTTTCTTCGATGGACAGACCGCCGAAAAATCTCAGCTCCACGATGCGACTCTGTTGCGGGTCAAGTTTGGCCAGTTCATTCAGAGCGTCGTCGAGGGCGACCATGTCCACGGTCCGGCTCTTGAACGCCAAACCGTCCAGTGTTATGCGATCGCCTCCATCCCGCTTGGCGGCATTGCGGCTGCGCGCGTACTCGACCAGTATCTGCCGCATCAGCTGGGCGCAGATGGCTAAGAAATGAGCGCGGTTCTGGAATTTCGCCGCGCCTTGTTTCTCCAGCCGCAAGTATGCCTCGTGCACCAGGGCGGTGCTCTGCAGCGTATGGTCGGCGCGTTCCTTCCGCAAATAGTGGTGTGCGACCCGCCGGAGTTCGTCATAAACCAGCGGAACCACGGCGCGCAATGCCTCGTCGTCGCCGGCGTGCCAGTCCTGCAGCAACTTACTTACGATTTTGGACGGAACCTGCGACACGAGCCCCCAGAGCCGCCTGCGGAGTTTGGGTAGGAAGGTAGCCTGCCGGATGGCCGATGTCAAGCCATTGAAACGCTTGTATGTCGTCTAGTAGCCACTGGGATTGCCACCAATTTCTCATTCCATCTGACCACAACGGACGGGAAGTTTCTAAATTCCCAGGCCCAACCAGACCCGCGGCCCATCAACGTTCCTCTAGCCGGATCAACGATGCTATGATCTTGCGCAGAAGCGTCGAATCGGTGCGGTAGAGGAGAAACCGCCCTCGCCGCTTCTGCACCAGAAGGCCGGTCTTCCGCAGTACCTTGAGGTGCTCAGAGACGCTTGCCAGCGCGAGCGCAGACGACTCGGCCAGCTCGCCCGCCGAGACCTCCTGATCCCGACAAAGCCGCAGAAAGGTGCGGCGATCGCTATGGGAGACTGCACGGAGTAGCTCGTCTAACTGCCCCGGCAGCAGGCTCTTCATGCCTGAATCAAAGTCAGCAGGTTCCCGGCCGGGTCTTTGATCTGTCCCTTGGTCACCCAGCCGTTGTCTGTCTTTGGCATTACGATGGAGCCGCCCGAGACCACAGCTGCAGAGAGCGCATCATCCAAATTGGGCACGGTGATGCCGATCGTGAGCGCAGCTTCCTCGGCTTCGATAAGAGCTCCGTTGATGCTTCCATCGGGAGTCTGCACCAGAGCGTAGCCGGGCCCTTTGCTCTCGGCCTTCCATCCAAAGACGTTCTGGTAGAACCCACTGAGCTGGCTAAGATTTCTTCCGCTTACATCAAAGTGCCCGATTCCGTTACGGACAAATGTTTTATGCGCCATAAACAACCTCCAGCGCCACTTATATTTCGTATTACTACGAAATGTCAACAAGTTTCTCGATGGAGGTGTTTCCCCGGTTTGCCCCAGTAACGACGGCCACGGAGTCGGTCTTCATCAGTTCCCTCGTCGGGCGTCGAGGCGGACCGCGGAGATCCCTAGCGGCAAAACCGTTTCGCGCACGGCCTCCAGAATCACGTCGACCACCAGATCCGGCTCTGTGAGCATTGGACTATGGTCGACTGCGCACGGCCGGATCGTGGCGCCCATTCGATCCGCCATGAAGCGCTGAGTCTGGGGACTAATCATGCGATCTTGCTCCGCAATGAGGAACCACGATGGCTTCGTTTTCCACGCGGGCGCGGGAGCCTTCTCCTGAATGCATTTCAGCGCAATGGGCCGCTGTACGGCCGCCATCACCATAGCTTCGTCCGGCGAGACCTTGTGCGCGACCGCCCGAGCGAAACCCTCTTCCGGCATCCAGATGAAACCGTGCGCGTCGGGCGCCAGGCGCGGGGCCTCGGGATGTGGATCGGCGCGATAAAACATATCTGCCACAGTTTCATTCTCGGCGGGCGCCAAGGCAGCTATGTAAACCAGCGACCTCACCCGTTCTTCTGTTGCCGCGGCGATCACGGCACCTGCGTAGGCGTGTCCCACCAGAATCACCGGCCCGGGGGTTCTCTCCAGTACGCGATGAAGAGCGCCGATGTCATCGGTAAGGGATGTGAGGGGAATCGGCGCGCACGTTACCATGAGACCGTGATGTCGCAACGGCAGAATGACGTTTCTCCAGCAGGATCCGTCAGCCCACGCTCCGTGAACCAACACCACCGTGCCGTTTTGCAGAGAGGAATTCATTACGAAACCTCCTTGTCTGCGCCGCGCAGTAAGCCGTTTTCTTCCAGGAACTCCCTCATTGCGGCGGCTATCTCCACCACATGTGTTTCGGTCGCAAAATGCCCGGTATCGAGGAACTGGACCTGCGCGTCCGGGAGATCTTTCCGATATGCCTCTGCTCCAGCCGGGATGAAGAATGGATCGTTCTTACCCCAGATGGCCAGCAACGGCGGCCTCGATTTACGGAAATAGTCTTGAAACTTCGGATAAAGCTTCACGTTCGATGCGTAATCCAGGAACAAATCGAGCTGAATTTCTTTGTTTCCGGGGCGCTCCAGCAAAGCCGTATCCAATGTGTACGACTCAGGCGCGACGCGTTCAGGATTCGCCACGCCGTGCGTGTACTGCCAGCGGGTTGCTTCCCGAGTCAGGATGTTTTGCCGGAGAACCTCTCTGTTTTCCTCAGTGGGCGCAGACCAGTATTTCCTGATCGGTCCCCACGCATCGCTGAGACCCTCTTCGTAGGCATTACCGTTCTGTGAAACGATCGCTAAGACTCGTTCGGGATGAGCCATCGCCAGACGGAGCCCCGCCGGAGCTCCGTAGTCAAACACATACATCGCATAACGGTTTAGGCCGAGCGCTTCTGTGAAAGCCTGGAGCGTGACGGCTAATGCGGCGAACGAGTAGGTGTATTTCCGCTCGGCTGGCATTTCCGTGAATCCAAAACCGGGCAAGTCGGGTGCGATCACGCGGTACCGATCAGCAAGGCGTGGAATGAGTTCGCGAAACATGAAGGACGATGCCGGGAAACCATGGAGCAACAGAACCACCGGAGCACCTGGATCGCCTGCCGCCCGGTAGAAGACTTGCACGCCATCGGCATCGACCTTGTGAGTCGATGTCACAGGTATCGCAACCTCCGGCCTCGATTCGGGGCGTTTCGCAGTTTGCGTAGAAAGAGCTGGACTCATTAACTTACTCCTGACTTTTGCTGGGTGGATTGCCGGATGGCAATGTGCCGGTGGGCGTGGGATAGCATATCGTTCTTTTTACTGCACCCGAGCTGCCAAAAGCGAAACAATTTCGCTCCGAGGCTGGAACAGAGCTAAGTTGTTCAGGGCTGTCGAGATCTCTTTTCAAAAGCATCGGACAGGCTCTCGCCGCGACCTGACGAATTCGCGACGAATGCCAACACTGACGAGTTTTAGTCGCGCTGAACTCAGGGGCGAGCGAAAAGCCATCCTCAGGGGGAAAGACCCTGCGTGAGAACTCGGTTCTGGAAGGGCACGGCTTCAGCCGTGCCGTAAATAACATGGCTCTACCCGGCTTTAGCCGCTGAGGTACGTTTTTTCTATCCCCTAAATTCTCTTGAGCGCCGATGAAAAAATGCCCTCAGGGGCTAAAGAGGGTGAGTGAGTACCGGGCGTTGGTTCTAGTTTATTGGCCGGCCGATCGCCCAACAACTCGCCGGTTCCAGTACTTCTGTCGAGACGAGACCCCGTCAGTGGCGGACATTGGTCGCAAATCCGCCACTGGCGATAAGACTCCGTTGCCCTGTCAGCTTCCGTATCTTCCAGCAACAAAACGCCTTAGTCTTCACTCCCCTGGATTCTAAATCCCGCTCCTTTTGGCAGGTTGATAGCATGAGGAGAGCGAGAGGAGATCCCCATGAGCGCGGAAAATCAGTCCCAGTCGGCCATGAAGACGAGCCCGGAAGAACACGATCTTTTGATCCTCGGCAGCGGTACAGGGTCGAAAGTCGCCGCCTGGACCTTTGCCGCACAGGGACAACGCGTCGCCGTGGTGGAACGAAAATATATTGGTGGATCGTGCCCCAACATTGCTTGTCTGCCTAGCAAGAACATCATTCATACCGCGCAGGTTGCGTCGTACGTGCACAGGAGCGGGGAGTTCGGAATCGCCAGGAACGGCTTCAGAGTCGATATGTCCGTCGTGCGTGACCGCAAACGCAAGATGGTGTCCGGCGAGATCGATATCCGTCTAGATGCATACAAGCAAAGTGGCGCGGAACTGATTATGGGTACCGGCCGCTTTATTGGTCCGAGGACGATTGAGGCGATCCTGTCCGATGGAACAAAACGTCAATTGCGGGGAACGAATGTGATTATTGGCACAGGCACGCGTGCTGCGATCGATAACACTCCTGGCCTTATTGAAGCGCAGCCACTCACCCATGTTGAAGCGCTCGAACTGGATGAGGTCCCTGAACACCTGCTAGTGATCGGTGGTGGCTACATAGGCCTGGAACTCTCCCAGGCGATGCGTCGATTCGGCAGCAAGGTTTCGATCATTGCGCGCAATGCAGGGCTGCTGCATCGTGAAGACAAAGATGTGACCGAAGCTCTGCATCGGCTCTTTGAGGACGAAGGCATCGAAACCATCCTGAATGCCCGGATCAAGAGGGTATCAGGCAAGTCAGGCCGGTCGGTAAGCATGGTTGTAGAACAGCGGGGTGTGGAGAAAACGCTGGAGGGCTCGCATCTGCTTGTGGCAACTGGCCGCATTCCGAACACCGACGGCCTTGGGTTGGAACTGACCGGTGTCGAACTGACTGATCGAGGATACGTGAGGGTCAATGAGCGGCTGGAGACGACAGCGCCCGGTGTTTGGGCGGTCGGTGAGGTCGCAGGCAGCCCGCAGTTTACCCACATCAGCGAGGACGACTTTCGCGTGTTCCGTGACAATGTCACGGGCGGCAACCACGTAACCACTGGCAGGCAGGTTCCGTTTTGCTTGTATACAGACCCTGAATACGCCCGGGTCGGCCTGAGCGAGAAGGAGGCTGAAGCCCAGAGCATGGCGTACCGCTTGTTCAAGGTTCCCATGGCCGCGGTCATGCGGGCGCGGACCCTGGTGGAAACAAGAGGATTTCTGAAAGCTCTTGTGGGGATAGAGGACGATCGCATCCATGGCTTTACTGGCTTCGGTGTTGGTGCAGGAGAGATCATGTCATCGGTGCAGATTGCGATGATCGCAGGGCTGCCTTATGGGGCCCTTCGCGATGCTGTTCTGGCTCATCCTACGCTGGTGGAAGGGCTTCACTCACTGTTCTCCTCTGCACCTTCGGTGGTTAGTGGGCATACGCGTGTGCCAGCCGCGGCGTTCGAACGAGCGTAAGACAGTGCCGCCTCGTCCCCTTTTGGTGACTGTAAATGCTCTTCGACGTCGCAGTTCACCTCTTCGCTCCATGAAACGCCAGGGTCTATCGTCCGGTATTGATTTGATTAAGTAGCTTCATCACTTTCGAGGCCTTGTGTGCGCGCAACTGCTTCCAATCAGAGACCACCAACTTGTTCGCCCTGTCTGACAAGAACGCCCACTCCGGGTTTGGTCGGGTGTGCTCTCTCGAGGCCTGGATCCAAGCGGATGCATATTCTCTCAACGTCGGGGCCTCACCTTTGCTCCAAAACTCTCTCGCCAAAATTCGAGCAATAGCGCCATTCTCAAACTGACCGTCGGTCAGGCTTTTCAAGAGGGCGATCAGCGTGCAATTTGTCTTGTCATATTGGCCGTAAAATAGGCGATCGTCCTGGGTGAAATTTTCTGGAAGCGGGTCAAAACAAACGATGGCTGCGGGAAAACACGTCTGCTCCAAAACGACGCCCGCTTCCAGGAAATGTCGAATTCTTTTTAGCATCACACCCTTTCGATCGACATCCTTTGTCGTTCTCCTGTTGCCGTCTCTGGTTTCAATGGCAATCCTGTATGGAATGGAGTGACGCTTGCAAAACGATTTGATCTCTGTACTGTTCAGATAGTTGAGATCATCCAACAATTCCTTCTGCTCGCCTTTGGGCAGGTTTGAAAATGAAATTAGGCGCATCGATTCCCTTCCCTCTCTGGATCGGATGGTCCTTTCGCGGGCATGGATGTAGCTTCTTAGGATGGCCGCAGGGCGAGCGTTCCCACGGAGTCTGGCGGCAGCTCGACCGCGACCGTGCGATCGAGCACCCGTACCTGCACCAACTGCGGATGCGACAGTTCATTTCGTAACAGGATCGCGACGGCGCCATTGGGGTTGAGAAATGCAAGGGCATCGTCGCAGGTGCCGGTCGCTTCCAGACTCCTCGCCCCAGGGTCCACAAAATGCGTCAAGTGTTTCAACAGGTAGTAGTCGTGGTTGTAGCGAAAGGTCTTCGACGCGGTGTCCACGGTCACAAGTGAGTTCTGCCGCCATCCCCACGTGCTCAGGCCACCCTGTTCGGTCGAGATATTCCAATACATGTAAGCGCACGCGCCACTGCGGAAGTAGTGCTTCATCAACTGCCAGCAGTAACCGGTGTAACTCCAGTGATTGGTTCCGTCGCCGCACTCCTGCTCCGACTGATAGATCATCAGCGCCGGGAATTCACGATGGATCGCCGGCAGTGCATTTTTGCCCGCCCACTGCACTCCTACGCCTTTGACGAACCGGGCCGCATCCTGATCGGCCATGACGGTCTCAAGCAGCTTTGGATCGCCGCGCTCGAGGGTGCCAAAGAATACCTCGACGCCACGCTTCTGCATCTCCGGGCCAAGAGAATGCAAAAAGCGAGCCAGGCCCTCAGCCGTCCAGGTGCAGCTGGGGAAGTTCTGCGCGGAATTGAATTCGTTCTGCGGCATGACCATGCCGACGTGAATGCCATCGGCGCGATAGGCATCGATGAAGCGGCCGAAGTATCTGGCGTAGGCGTCGAAGTAGCGCTGCTGCTGTAGGAACATGTCCTCACCCTCGTGACCAATCTGGTCGGGACGAATGCCGTTCTCCTTCATCCCCGGATACGCTTTCGACTCGGCATAGAAGTGATTTCGCTTCATCCAACTCGGAGGGCTCCATGGTGAAGCCCACAAGCGCAGGTTCGGTTGATAGTGCAAGGCTGCTTGAATGAAGGGAATGAGCGTGTTTTTGTCGTGTTCGATGCTGAAGTGTTTTAGGTCAAAGTCGGCCTCGGTCTCGTCGTAACTGTACGGGCCGGTCGCAAAATCATTCGCTCCGATGGGCATGCGGCAGAAGGTAAAACGCGCTCCGGCTGTGGGATCGAATAATTCATGCAGAATGTTCTGCCGGTCGTCCTCGCTCAGGGCCTGGAGGGAGGTCCAGCCCAGCTCATTGAAGCAGGCACCGAAGCCCTGCATTGGCGGGGACGTTGCCTGCGAGGGATCGAGATTCAGGTTCAGCATATCCCAGCTAAAGGTGGGCTTGTATGTGCTGCCCTTTTGCCAGGCACTCGCCTCGGTTGTGGTCACGAACGTGAGCCGCTTGTCGTCGAGTGGCTCAGGGACAGGCAATTGCGCTCCTGCAGACTTGCTGCAAGTGAACCGCGCAAGCGCCAAGCCTGAGACCATCACGGCAGAACCCTTGATTGCATGCCGCCTACTCCAAAGCTTGCTTTCCATGTGCTTCTTACCCCTTCCCGGGCTGATTTATTCGGATTTGGTAGCCATCATACAAGCCAGGCTAATTGCAAAGATCTCCCCCCCGGGTATTTTCGGGAGGGGATTTTGAAGCTACTGTGCGCGCGGGCCGGCGATGTCTACTACTGTGCAGAAGTGGCAAGGTGAGATTTGACTATCCCACCCTTCGCAAAGAACGCGAAGGATGGGGCACCCGTCGATGGGTGGCGGGGATAGAACCCAAAAGCGCGTTTATTCCACCCTCAGCTTGCTTCCGGCAAGTCCCTTGCTCCAGATGACAAAGGGAGGGCGGCGCTCTGCGCGGCAGGTGGTTCGGCGAGCGCGGCATCGGTCCGGTGCCTGCCAAAAAACATGGCTTGACAAATATTTCGACTCGTCAGTATATTTTTGTCCCGGGTGCTGTCGAGGAAACGGTGCAGGTGTCGTCGGATCCTCCGCTGTTGCAGACGGACAGTTGCTGTGAAACTTCTATTCTAGGAGTTGCAGGTGTCGGGATGCATACCCGGAGGCAGTGAAGATCGGCCTTTGGCGCGATCGTCTACGAGACTGAAATTGAAACGATCAAGTGGTGCTGAGGAGCTCATGGGCAGACAGACGGTCAATCAACTGAACCCTAACAAGAATGATCTTCGGTCGAAACACACGAGAGAGTTGCTGCTCAAATCGGCCGAAGTTATTTTCGTGCGAGATGGCTACCTAGGCGCCGAGCTGGGCGAGATCGCAGACCTGGCCGGGCGCTCGAAAGGCGCCATTTATGGCCATTTCAAAAGCAAGGAGGATCTCTACTTTGCGCTATTCGAAGAACGGACGCGTGGGTACCGCGAACACGTCGAGGCAGCGCTTAAAGACTGTGAGACTCCGAAGGAGATTAGCCGCGCCCTGACGGATCATTACTTTTCGGCCGTGGTGGAGGACAAGGCGTGGTGCCGTTTGCTTCTTGAATTCAAACTGTTCGCGGTCCGGCACCGCCCCGCGAAGCAGCGAATACAAAAGATCCATAAGAACCTGTATTACCGGGAACATTTGAAGGATCTCCCTGAGCCTTGGGCGAGCTTGGGGCAGAGAAAGCCGAATGACCGCTCTGCTCTAGGACCTCAGGCCGCTCTGGCGTCGATGGCGGCAATAGTGCCCGCCTTGAGTCTTGAGGAGGAGTTTGGGCCCGAAGTGCTTATTCAGACGAAGATGAAAGACGTCATCACATCGTTAGTCGAAGCCCTTCTTATTGACGGAGACGGATCCAATATGGCTGCGGCGACCGAGACCTTACTGCCTAGGCTCTCTCAGGCCGTATTGAATGCGAGAAAGAGAGCCAACAGGGGTGTGGTCACGGCACAAATAAAGCGGGGATCGCAGCGCAATAAGGTTTAAGGCGAAGCCCTGCACCGCTCAAGAAAGTATTCGCCGCTCTTTTGGGGCAGTCCCACAGCGGATGCGCGCACGTATCTCTGCTCTAAGGAAACTTTCAGACGATTTACACACGCGGAGGCGAACGGTAAATGAGATTGACGATGAAAAAAAAGTCCAGACGGCGCATTGCTCTCACGGTCGCACTCACGACCGCTATCTTAACCGGCCCGTGCGCGAATGCCCAGCTTCCGGAAAAGTCTCAGCCTAAGCACTATCCGTGGTCCGATGCGAGTCTCTCTCCGGATGAGCGCGCCGGCATGGTCCTGAAGGAGATGACGCTCGATGAGAAGATTATGTTACTGCACGGCCAAGGCGTTGCGTTCTTCGCCGTCGGGCCAACGGAATCGAACGGCGGCGCTGGGTACACAAAGTCCATTCCACGGCTGGGAATCCCGTCGATTCAGATGGCGGACTCGGCATCGGGCGTCGCGCTGGGCTCTCTGCGAGGGCGCTACTCAACCGCATTGCCCAACAATCTCGGGGCGGCTTCCGCTTGGGATTCGCAGTTAGCCTTTGAATACGGGGCGCTCATCGGGCGAGAACTGCGCGACGAGGGCTTCAGCATGTCCTTGGCGGGCGGCGTGAACCTTGCGCGTGAGCCGCGCAACGGCCGCACATTCGAGTACCAGGGCGAAGACCCCCTGCTGGCCGGCACACTGGTTGGGAACTACGTGAGAGGAGTGCAATCGCAGAACATCATCGGCGATCTGAAACACTACGCGATGAACGACCAAGAGAGCGGACGCAGCGCGTTGAATGCAAACGTGGACAAGCGCGCCATGCGCGAAACCGATCTGCTGGCGTTTCAGATTGCGTTGGGAATTTCCGACGCAGGCGCAGTCATGTGTTCCTACAACCGGGTGAATGGCGATTACGGGTGCGAGAACCGTTACCTACTGGCAGATGTTCTCAAGAGAGATTTCAAGTTCAAGGGATTCGTTCTCTCCGATTGGGGAGGAACGCACTCCACTGTCAAGGCGTCTCATGCGGGGCTCGATCAGGAGGAGCCCGGCATATTTTTCTTTGGCCACGATCTGAAAAAGGCAGTGGAAAGCGGCGAAGTGTCGCCGAACGAGTTGAACGATCACGTCCATCGCATTCTGCGCACCATCTTCGCGGTCGGGCTGTTCGATCATCCTGTTAAGATGCAGGTTCCCGATGTTGACCGTGGACTCGCGCTAGCCCAGAGCATCGCGGAGAAGAGCATCGTTCTGCTGAAGAATCAAGACGGCGTTCTCCCGCTCAACGGAGTTCGCGCTATTGCGGTGATAGGTGGTCATGCGGACGTTGGCATGCTTACCGGCGGTGGCTCGGCTCAGGCAGACCCGCCAGGTGGCTCGGTTGTTCCCCCGCCACCGGCGACGGATGCTCTGTCGGCGGTCACTCACCCAGCCTGGATGCGGGGTTCCCCCCTTCGCGCTCTGGCAGCAAAGCTGCCGAATGCCAAAGTGACCTATACCTCGGGAGACGATCTTGCCGCTGCCGCGGCTGCGGCAAAGCAGTCGGACGTGGCGATTGTCTTTGCATACCAGTGGGAGGCGGAGGATTTCGACGTGCTCACTCTCAGCCTTACTCCCGAGCAGAACAAGCTGATCGAAACCGTAGCGGCAGCCAATGCCAGAACTATTGTCGTACTGGAGACGGGGAGCCCCGCGACCATGCCCTGGATCGACAAGGTGTCGGGAGTTGTGGAAGCGTGGTATCCAGGAATCCGCGGCAGTGAGGCGCTGGCCAACGTTCTTGTTGGAGAAGTGAATCCGACCGGGAAACTCGCGGTTACATTTCCTCGGAGCGATGCCGACCTGCCGCATCCGAAACTCATTTTGCCCCCGCCGGAATCCAGGTTCGACTTTGCGGCAGTGACTGAATTCTCCGACTTCTTTAAGTTGGCCGCAAAAGGGCTGCCTCCGTTCCAGGTCTACTATGACGAGGGCCTGAAGGTGGGCTACAAATGGTATGACGCCGAGAAAAAGCCGGTACTCTTCCCATTCGGCTTCGGCCTCTCATATACCACCTATGCATACTCCGGCCTCTGCGTGACATCCGGTGTTCCAACAACGGTCTCGTTCACGGTAAAGAACACGGGCAAACGCGCCGGGACTGAGATCGCGCAGGTTTACGCCTCGCTGCCCGACGCAGCCGGAGAGCCGCCAAAGCGGCTGGTCGGTTGGACCCGGGTTGAGCTTGTGCCCGGCGAGTCGAAGCAAGTTTCGGTCCCAGTGATCCGTGACCGGCTCACTATTTACGACGAGGCTTCGGGTTCCTGGAAACTCCTCCCCGGAAACTACGTCATTCGGGTTGGTACCTCATCGCAGGATCTTCCATTGCAGCAGGCAGTGTTCTTCTGAAAGAGACGCCAGTTCCAGCGGCACGGTTCGGCCAGTTCGATCCTTTGCTTTGAGACGGGAACAATGCGAGTCGGAGGCGTTCGGTCAACGATCGGAGGGCGGCGCACGCGAATAGGGGTTTTCGAATGCATGTGGAAGCTCGCTTTTTTCCATTGGCACAGCTCGCGTCGCGCTTGTGGACAAAGGCGGGATCAGCGGCTTAGTTCAATTGCTCCAGATGACAAAGGGAGGGCGGCGCTTCGGTCCGCATTGGCTGCTGCTGCGGAAACTGCAGAGCATGCGATACGTGAATAGGTTCGCGGGAGCTTTTACGGAGCGCGTGATTGAGCGGCCAACTACGGGATGAACTTCAAGAACTCAGCTTAAGACTAATGAGATCCAAACCTTCTTCCTCCTGAAAGATCATTTTTTCAACCCTCTGCCCCCGGCGCATGGTCCATTGTCTGAGGGCAATGGCGCACGACGCCAGAACGGCGATCAGGAGAGCCGATCGGAGCCTCGATATCAGGAACCATGATTCAAACGACCCGGCTTGATTTGCCAGCGGGATTCCGAGAATGACTCCGCCCCAAAAGAGCAGATGCAGCTTCGCTTTCCCGGGCAGATAGGAGCAGGCAAAAGGCAGCTTGTGAAGACTCAGCAGAGCGATGTCTATCAGCATTGACCCGACGATCCAAAGTGCAAGTAGATGGATCAGCGTCGTCCACATTGGAAATTGCCAAAGCATGCCGGCGGAAATGAGCAGCCAGACGGGAACGATCGAGAGCCCAAGCAAGGTTTGCCGAACGGCTCTCATGTATACGCCTGGACCATGGATCTGGGTCAGCTGAAATATCCAATTTGCGCGGAGAGCCACCGGGATAGCGACCACCAGCCTCAGGCCGAGCATCGCGAAGCACAGGACCATCAAAGACGCCGCAAGGTAGGGGCCTGGCAGTTGACCGCTCTTCGCTATCGGCTCAAGCCGGGTTTGAGCGATGCCGGTGGAGAAAAGTGAAACCGCCAGCCCCAGACAAAGGTAAAACGCATAGAAGAGCCGATGCTGGCGGCTGCGAAGAAGACTACGCAGGGCGAATTGGACCACAGCGGTTTCAACCAGATTGGCGAGCCGAGGCAAACCAACCACGCTGCTCCGCCCGGGAAGAATATCTGGCTGCTCGACCGCCCGTTGAAGGCGCCAGAACCACGCAGACGACAGCAGCACGACCGCCAGGGTGGCGGCGATGATCAGCCCCGTCCACGCTCTGGCCGCAAGTAAGGCGAATGCTGGCTGCATCGACCCGTTCAGTTGCTGGAATAATCCCAGAAACCAGTAGGAAGGCAGGTGTTTCAGAAGCCCTTGATTGGCAGCTGCAGTGAGTGCCGGGATACTTTCCAGAGAAGGTTCCAATAAGTAGCCGCCAAGCAAGAGGGTGAACGCGCAAACCTGGAGCAACGAAGAGAGACGAAGAAACAATTGCCACGGAAGCAGTAAAGCCGCCGCACCCTGCAGGCAAAGAACGCAGCAAAAAATGAATGTCGCAGCCAGCGTGATGGTAGCCCAATACGCGCCGATCGCCCGGATGTCCCCGAGCAAGCCGGCGCCAGGCTTACTGAAGAACAGCGGCCATACCAGGCCGATGAAGCAGTTCAAAGAAATAATAGAGAAGCTGAGTACTCCGGCAAGGGCTGAAAGCTTCGCCAGGAACACCGTGCGCACCCGGACCGGCAAAGGACCCAGGACCAGCAGATCGCGTCGATCGGGGAAAGATGATTCCCAGCTGAAGATAGCAAGCAGGCCGACGATCGTCATCGTCGTTGCAATGAACAGATGCTCGACCGTCCACAGATCGGGCTGTGGCAATCCACCTCCCACTAGGACAAGCGGAGCAGTGAACAGAACGCTGATGCCAGCAAGCATTGCGGCGATATGACCCAGGAGCCTTTGGGTATCACTGTCCGGTGAGAGGACCTCCAGGTCGACAACCCGAAGCCAAAACACTCGATAGAGCACGCGAAACTGCGAGACTCGCCGATGACACGGTTCAGGCATGAATAAGATCCGCAATCTGCCGCGAGGTTGCCGCGGTATCTTGTTCAACCGCGAGTTGGGAGAAGATGCCTTCAAGGCTGGCGACAGACATGAGCGCGCGCAGCTTTTCAATCGAATCGTTGGCGACAATGCGTCCGCGATGGAGAATGACAACGCGTGAACAGATGCGCTCCACGGTCTCTAATTCATGCGAGCTGAACAGGACCACCTTCCCTCGGGCAGAAAGTTCCTGAATAAGACTGCGAAGTATAAGTGAGGAGCCAACGTCGAGCCCGGAAAAAGGGTTCGTCCAGAAGTACAAGATCGGGGTTATGCATCAGGGCGGCCGCCAGCAGAACCTTCTGGCGCATGCCCTTGGAGTAAGCCGAAATCGGCACATCACGATCAGCATGCAGTGCGAGAAGGTGCAGCAGACCGTCTATGGTGCCGGAGATCCGGCTCGCGGGAAGCTCACGAAGCTGAGCCACCATGACGAGATACTCCAGGCCGCTGAGGTGGGTGTAAAGATGCGGCTCCTCGGGAACATATCCGACACGCTTTTTCCACGCGATTGGATGGTCGCGAATAGACTGCCCGGCAAACAGAATGTCCCCCGCATTCCATTCGATCAAGCCCGTGATCATCTTCATGGTTGTGGATTTGCCTGAACCATTGGCCCCCAGGTAGCCGGTCACCTCTCCCGCGCGAGCTGAGAAGCTCACGTCGTCGACTGCGGGAATGCCGGAGTACCGTTTTGACACGTTGCGAAGGTCGAGCGAGACTTGCATACACCCTATGTAGCACTCTACTCACGTCAATTGTCAAGCCGGGTGCTACGTGGGCAAACGCCTTCGATGAGTTATCGACTGTCTGACCTTTGCCTGTTGGTAATCTTCAAAGATTTGCAAGGCTGGTCATTTATCGAGGTCCACCTGACCCCACCAGCCAGAAGCGCAGTCCTCAATGACAGCGACATGGTTCGCGGCGTCTTGCCGGGATAGGAAAAGGAGATCGTGTAGGAAGTTCCGGGAAAGAACACACCGTCTTCGGTATGGCAATCGGAGCGCTTCGCCTTTTAACCTTGGAGGGGCGTGCAATAGAGTTCGAGCTCGCGTATGGGAGCCTTGCCTCGGTTCATGAAGCTCACGCTGACCGTGCCCTGGTCGACCTTCCCGCCATAGAGCATGACAGGGCACGCAATCCCGGCCCGCGAAGGCTTAACCGAACCCAGCACGATGCCAAGGACGAAGAGAGTCGTCGCCAAATGAGCGTGTGTTGCCGGGAAAATTCTCATCTCGCCTGGTGAAGAAATGAAGCCATGGCTTTCGCTTCTGAGTTGATGATGACAGCCTGTTTGGGATAGAGCAATCCCAGGCGCCGGTTTGCGACACGGTAGTCCGTACTGCAACATTTCACGCGACGCTCGAAGTGCCTCTTGCTAGGGTGAGGCCATGCAAAACTCCATCGCCTGCAAGACCGCAGCTCTGCTCGCCATCGCTTTGTTTCTCCCGATAGGATCGCAGTTGGCACGCGCCGGGGAGCCGCTGAAGATTCCCATGAGCGCCGATCGTTGGACCATCACGGCCGGCACGGTGAACTTTGTCGAGTACATGGGAAAGCCCTCGATTGAGTTGAAGGCCGGCAACTACAAACAGCACATTCAGTCGGGTGCGGCCGCACTGAAGGACCTCACGTTTCGCGACGGAACGATCGAATATGATGTGGCCGCAACCAGCGACATGGGCGCCGGCTTTATCTTCCGCAGCGCCGACAAAGACAACTTCGAGATGTTTTATCTTCAGCCCAGGCCGAAATGCGAGGACGCTCCGGACTGCGTGCAGTATGCGCCCCAGACGCATGGGGTTTTGCTGTGGGACATGTTCCCCCAGTACCAGGGGCCGGCTCCCCTGCGCCAGGACGAGTGGAACCACGTGAAGCTGATCGTCCGCGGGCGGCGTATGAACATCTTCATCAACGGCGCAACCGAGCCCACCATGAAAATCGGGCGCCTGGAAGGTGACAGCGAAGAAGGCAGCCTTATGTTGGATGGTCCGGGTATCTTTGCCAATCTCACGGTTGATCCGGCAGCGGTGGACGGCTTGCCCGGCAAACCGGAAAAAGACGCGACTGCATCCGACGGACGCTATGTCAGGCACTGGCAGCTTTCTCCCTACTCGCAGCTGGCAGCGGATCAGGCGCCTACACTCGCCGAGCTGCCCCCCTCCTCGGCCGCATGGACGCCACTGGAAGCGGAGCGCGGCGGACTGGTGAACGTGAGCCGCGTGTATGGGGTGCCTGTGAAGCGGCCGGAGCGGGCCGTGGTGTGGCTGAAAACAACCATTCATTCCAGCAGCGCGCAGCAAAAGCAAGCGTCGCTGGGATGGGCGCGTGAGATATTCGTCTTCGTGAATGGTAAGTTGGTCTTTGCAGACAAGAATCTCTATCAGCCGGCAGAGGCGCGCAAGAAGCCGGACGGGCGCCTTTCGCTCCAGAACGGCTCGTTCACGCTGCCGCTCAAAGCTGGTAATAATGAGCTGGCGGTCGCGGTGGTGAACAACTTCTATGGCTGGGGACTGGAAATGCGACTCGACGATCTGAAGGGTCTGCGCCTGGCCGCACCATAGAACCGCCGCTCCGCGCACAAAGCAGAGCCTGGAAACCTTTGACCATTGATAAAGAGCATCGGGTGACGTTTGGCGGGCGGCTGATGAACCGCTGGTGGGGGCGCTGGTTGCTTTCGGTCCTGCTGTGGAGCATTCTTGGCCTGCTATTTGCCATGCCCGGTCTTTCTGCGCACAACTGGCCGCACCCGCTGCTCAGCTCGCTGGCGCAGTGGTGGACTTGGGGACTGGTCACCCCCCTCATCTTCTGGGTCGATGCGCGCCTTCCTTTCAAAGAGAAGCAGCTCGGTAAGCGCGTTCTTGCCCAGCTGCTGCCAAGCCTGGTTTTCACCACTCTCTACATCTATCTCTTTGCCGCAGTGCGCGCTCTGGTGGGCCTGAGCGGGTGGCGCGCACTCGCCGACCCGCACCTGCTCGCCAGCGCGTTCCACGGAGGATTGCTCTGGGGCTGGCTCGTCTACTGGCTGATCTTCGGGGCACTCCAGATTTATCGGTATTACCATCACTACCTGGCCAGCGAGTTGCGCCTGGAGCGGATGGAGCGCAGCTTCTCCCAGGCGCGCCTGAACGCTTTGCGCATGCAGCTGGATCCGCACTTCCTCTTCAATGCGCTCAACACTGTTTCCTCGCAGGTAGAGCGCGACCCCAGGCTAGCGCGTAGCATGATCGAACACTTGGGTGATCTGCTCCGCCTGTCGCTGGAAGCTCGCGACCGGCAGGAGGTCCCGCTGGCCGAAGAGATGGCCTTTCTTGACCACTACGTCGCCATCCAGAGGATTCGTTTTGGATCCAGCTTACGCATCGAAACTCACGTCGCACCAGAGGTGAAATATGCCTTGGTGCCGTGCCTGATCGTGCAACCGTTGGTGGAAAATGCGATTCGTCACGGGATCTCGCGCCGTGCCTCCGGGGGAGCGGTCACGGTCACCGCCGAGCGCATCGCGGGGCAGGTAGAGATCCGCGTCATGGACGACGGCGTGGGGCTGCCGCCGGGGTGGACACTGGAAAACTCTACCGGCCTGGGATTGTCCGTGACGCGTGAACGCATCGCCGGCCTTCATCCCAACGGAAGCAGCCGCTTCGCGGTCGGGCGGCGCAATGGTGGCGGGACGGAAGTGGAGATCTCATTGCCGCTGCGATTAACAGGAGAACAAGCCGATGATCGCTCCGCACGCTGAAGGTCTCCGCATCCTGGTGGCCGACGACGAAGCACCAGCACGCCAGCGCCTTATCGATCTGCTGCATAAGGATGCACAGGTCAAGGCCGTACTGGAAGCCGGCGATGGACAGGCCGCCGTCGAAATGATTGAACGCGAGGCGCCCGATCTTGTTTTCCTCGATGTGCAGATGCCCGAACTCGATGGCCTAGAAGTGGTGAAGGCGGTTGGCGCAGACGCTATGCCGCTCACCGTCTTTGTGACCGCATACGACCAACACGCGATCAGAGCCTTCGAGGCCAATGCGCTCGACTATCTGCTCAAACCCTTCAGCGACGAACGGCTGGAAGCAGCGCTCTGCCGCGCCAAGGCTCGCCACGACGAGCGCAACATGCGCCAATTCGGCCGCAATGTCTTGCGCATGATCTCCGCCGGGCCCGCAGCGGGCCGCTACCTCGATCGGCTGGTGGTAAAGTCCGCGGGAACAACGCGCTTCCTTCGTGTAGCGGACATTGATTGGATCGAGGGCGCAGGCGTCTATGTGAACCTGCACGTCGGCGGCAAAGAGTTGCTCTATCGTGCCGCCCTGCATGAGCTCGCCGATTGCCTCGATCCGATGCGCTTCGTCCGCGTCCACCGATCGGCAATCGTCAATATTGACAGCGTTCTTGAGCTCCAACCCATTTCTCACGGCGAGTTCGAAATGGTGCTGAAGGACGGGCACCGCTCGCGGGTTAGCAGAACCTATCGCGTGCTGTTGGAGAAGCGACTCGGCCAGTCTTTGTGACGGAGACTTTGGTTTCCAGGCTAGCGGTTCCAATGCGGGGCCGCGGCCGATTGCACATCGTGGTTCAATCCCAGCGTCTTTCCGGTAAGCATTTTAGTCATGAAGATGATTTGTCCTGTGTGCATCGCGAAATGCTCCACTGCATGATAGATCGCGTCCAGTACTGACACGTCGTAACCTTGAATTACGAGCCGCTCAGATAGCCGCTGCACACTCACACCGTCCATCACTGCGGTCGCCTGGCTAACGAGTGTCACCAGACGCTCTGTCAAATCTCTGCTCGTAAGCCCGCCGCGCCGAGAAAATTCGTCATCGCGCCGGCGCGTGTCTGCTTCCCCACCGACGCCGGCAACGATCCATTGGCGCATGTTTCCGCAGAGGTGCAGCACCAGGTTGCCGACGGAGTTTTCATTTTCACCGCCGCGCGCCCACACCTGTTCGTCACTCAACTGGATAAGGCACATCTCGATGTGGGACGAGTACTGTTGGAGCCGGCTAGAGGAATAAGCGAGGAATAGCTGATGAATCGCGTTTTCTGTCATGTTACGACCGAGTATACAAACAGCCGTTCGCTCCCGCGAGACCGGGTGGTCGGAAGAGAGGAGTATCATACCTCGACGACTGCGTGCAGATTCATGTCAGGTTGTGGCTAAACAGAAAGAAAGGAAGAATATGCGCCTCGGGCGGAAGGAACTATTGGTTTTCATGGCAACGCTTGCCGGCTTGATCTCTGCTCCGGTCCCAGTCGTTGCCCAATCGACCCCGCAGCGAACGCTGCTAGCGCTTTCGAAGCGAGAGCATACGCTGGCGATTGTGGATCCAGCTACTCTGCAGGTGATCGGGCGCGCACCCGTGGGCCCGGACCCGCATGAAGTGATTGCCTCATCAGACGGTAAAACCGCCTATGTTTCGATCTATGGCGGCGGACGCTACCACGCGATCTCCGTAATAGACGTGGTTGAGAAGAAAGCCCTACCAGACGTTGACACCGGGCCTCTCAACGGCCCACACGGTCTGGCATTTGTTGGAGCAAAGCTATGGTTCACGGCCGAAGGTGCGAAAGCGATCGCGAGCTATGATCCTGCAACTACAAAAATCGATTGGATCATGGGTACCGGCCAGAACCGCACCCACATGATTTACGTCACCCCCGACGAGAAAAAGATCTACACCACCAACGTCAGCTCGGCGAGCGTCAGCATTTTGGAAAAGGTGGCTCTGCCGCCGATGGGCCCTCCTCCGGGGATGCGGCCGCCGCCGGGCTCACAGCCTCCTCCGCCCCCGCCAGGCGGAGCGCAACCACGTATGGACTGGAATCAGACGGTCATTCCGGTGGGCAAAGGCGATGAGGGATTTGACGTCTCACCCGATGGGCACGAACTGTGGACGGCAAATGCACAAGACGGCACGTTGTCGGTGATCGATCTGGAAAGCCGGAAAGTAACCGCTACTCTGGACGCGGGGACGTTCGGCGCCAACCGGCTGAAGTTCACTCCCGATGGAAAGCTGGTACTGATTTCGCGGCTGGGTGACGGCGATCTCGTTATTTACGAAGCAGCATCGCGCAAGCAATTCAAAAGCGTGCACATCGGCCACGGAGCGGCGGGCATTCTGATGGACCCGGACGGGAAACGCGCATTCATCGCCTGTGGCCCTGATAACTATGTAGCCGTGCTCGATCTCAAGACTTTAGAAGTCACGAGCCACATCGACGTGGGCGGCGAGCCAGACGGCCTTGCATGGGCAAGCCGGCCATAGGTCTCAAGGAGACCTTGGGAGTGAAGAATCAGGTTGTCCCACTCTTGCTGTGCACACCACCCCCTTGTGGATCTTTTTTGGCAACTGCTTTCTCACGAAGCGCCGTGCAAGGAGAGAGGTTGCTGAACAAAAGCTACGACCAGCGCGCGTCGATCATTGCGCTCGGCCTTGACAAACTTGAAGCCCTTGCGGGTCGGATCAATGGTGATGCACGAAATATATGGTGGGGCTTAATGATTCAACCGCGACGGCGGCGGGCTTTACAGGCTGCGGAAAAAGTCGGTTTCGAGCGAAAGCGTAGCCCTCAGCGGCTAAAGCCGTACTGATTCTAGATTGGTTACGTACGGCCTGAAGGCCGTACCCTTCAAAGAACTTGGGTTTTTCCGCAGCCTGTTAAGCAGGGTGTATGAGAACTCGAGGAGCAAACATCAGGGCGGAGAAATTCGAGAGCGGGCAAGAGAGGCAGGGGCTAAAGCCCGACATATTCTCAATCGTTTACGGCCCGACTAAAGAGGCTGCGGAAAAAGTCGACACCTAGCGAAATCGCAGCCCTCAGCGGCTAAAGCCGTATTGATTCTACAGTTGTTACGTACGGCCTAAAGGCCGTACCCTTCAAAAACCTGGGTTTTTCCGCAACCTCTAAAGTCGTGCCCTGATACAAAACAGAACATTTTCCGCACCCTTAAAGCTGTTTCCCGAGACAAAATCGAGTTCTCACACATGCTCTCAAGCAGAGCTATCCATGGTATGCGTCCAGGGTCAATCCCTATTCGTCGCGCAGAGCTACCATGGGATCGATATGCGCTGCTCGCCATGCAGGAAGCCAGCTGGCCAGCAGAGCAATACTTGTAATTGCAACCGTGATGGTCAAAAACACCAGGGGGTCGTCCGGCCGCACTCCGTAGAGCAGGCTGGCCACCATGCGAGCCAGGCCAAAGCCCAACAGAAGGCCTGAACCTACTCCGGCGCCGGTGAGCCATCCGGCGCGGCGCAGGACCATGCGCAACACGTCTTCACGACGAGCGCCCATCGCCAACCGCACACCGATCTCCCGCGTCCGCTCGCCGACCAGGTTTGCCATCACGCCAAAAATGCCGACGGCTGCCAGAAGCAGGGCGATCAGCGCATCCAGGCCCAGCGTCGCTGCCACATAGAACAGACCCGTCAGCCTTTCGTGGATAAGCTGTGCGTAGGTCTCCACGCTGTCCAGCGGCACCGTGGGGTCAAGCGCCGCGAGTGCCTGCCGGGCGGCCGGCGCGACAGCCAACGGAGCTCCAGCCGTGATGATTGCATACCCAATGCCACCGGGCGGCAACTGCGCCACATCCATGTACACCTCCGCCGGGTGCGATTTGTCCAACATGGTGTAATTTGCTTGCTCTACGACACCCACAATCGTCAGCCACGGGGTCTGATCGGCGCCCCCGCCTCCCATCCGAATGCGATGCCCCAGCGGGCTCTCGCCGGGAAAATAGCGGGATGCGAATTCCCGGCTTACGACCGCCACCGGCTGCGAGTGTAGGTCGTCGCTTTGGCTGAATAGGCGCCCGAAAGCCATTCCCCGGGCCAGGGAGATATGGAAAGCTTCAAAATAGCCCGCGCTCACCGCCAACCGCAGCGCGGCCGGGGACTTGCCGGGGATGAGCGGGCGATTCTCAATCTGGCATTCGTCGAGCCAGGCATCATCGCTGTAGGGCAGAGCGCTGGTCACCTCTGCATCTACGACTCCAGGCAGGGTGCGCAGCCTTTCCAGGCTGCGGCTATAGAACCCAGCTAACTTCTCCGGTGTATCGTAGCGCGCGGGGAGGTGGAGATTGAATTGGAGCGTCTGCGTGGGCTGGTAGCGATCCCCGAGATTCAGCAGCGCCCACATACCCTTGCACATCAGCGCCGCGCCAATCACCAGCGCCATAGCCAGCGAAATCTGCGCTACGGAGAGAATATTTCTCAGCTTGCGGCTACGGCCTGGGCCCACCACCGCCCGTGAACCGGACTTGAGTTGATCCACCAGGTTCAGGCGCAGCGCTTCCAGCGCCGGCGCCACCCCTGAGATCGCGCCCGCCACCACCGCCAGCAGAAGAGATAATGCAAGCGCACGCCCATTCAACGAAATATTCGACCAGCCTGCTAAAAAGCGGGCCACGCGGGCGGGCATGGAGACCTGGCTGATATGCATGTAGATGGCAGCGAGAACAAGACCGCCTGCACCACCGATCAGCCCGAGCAGAATGTTCTCCGTGAGTAGTTGACGCAGCAAGCGCCAGCGGCCCGCACCCAGGGCAGTCCGCATGGCCATCTCCGGACGGCGTGAGATGCCACGGGCAAACTGCAAATTTGCGACATTCGCACAGACAATCAGCAGGACAAATAAGGTGGCTCCCTGAACCAGGCTAAAGTAGAGGGGCGTGAGGTCGCCGTTGATGCCGGCAAGCAAGGTTTCGACCTTTACCGACCAGCCCTGATTGGTGGCCGGATAGGCATGCGACAAATGATCCGAAATGAGATTCATCTCTGCCTGCGCGTGAGCAGCCGTCATTCCCTTGTGCAGGCGCCCGATTACCAGATAATTGTGCGAGCTGCGGTCGGCAAGCTCCGCGGAGGTGGGCGCGAAGGGCAGAAAGAAATCAGCCGTGGACGGGTATTGCATGGTCTTCGGCATCACGCCAATGATCGTGTAGGCGTGTTGGTCCAGCTCGATTTTCCGGTCGAGGACGGCAGCATCGGCCCCGAAATGTGATTTCCAAAAGGCGTAGCTCAGCACGGCTACGCTATTTCCGCCGGGCCGGGTTTCCGTTTCATTGAACACCCGGCCCAGGAACGCTTTTGTCCGCAGGACGCCAAAGAAGGAGGGCGAAGCATACTCCGCTTGCACGTGAGTGGCATCGCCTGCGCCCGTCAAACTCATGTCGGCGCCTCTGCGCACGGCGAGTTCTTCGAACGATCGGCTCTGGCGCTTCCAGTCTTCAAAATTAGCCAGGGCAACTTGTTGGGGGTCGCCGCGGTTTTGCTTCTCATAGACGACCACCACGCGATTCAGGTCCGGCACAGCAAGGGGACGCAGCACCACCGCATCCATGATGCTAAAAGACGCTGTATTCACGCCGATGCCGATGGCGAGGGTCAAGACGGCTGTGATCGTAAATCCGGCCGACTTCAACAACTGGCGGATCGCATATCGCATGTCCTGCAACAGGATTTGCATGGAACCCCCCGCTCAAACTGGCAGCTTTATCCTTAATGGCTACTGTGCAATCTCCCGGCCATACCAGGGTTGTTGATAATAAACGACTTTAGACTTCGGGAGGCTCGCGGGCACACCTCGTATGTTCAAAATCAAAGACCAACTGTCCGCAAGCGAACAGTTACCTCTATGCTGCTGTCCTCTATGGACAATAGGGGTAGGCCGACCAGCGGGATATTACTTCCTGGACGTCGTCCCGGCCAACGACGGAAAAGGAATCCTTGAGCTGGTGCTTCTCCCTCAGGACGCGCAGATTCTCTTTCTCTTTGCGTTCTTCGTCGGAATAGAACTTTGCCTTCTCGAATTCATGATTTGCCAGGGCGCTTTCAAAACGACGGGAGACGAACTTGAGACTCTTTTCCGCCTCCATTACTTCGCCAGGAGGTGCACCATGACGCAGCTTTACCAGCGATCCGGCGGCGTCGAGCAGTTCGACCGCCTTTCCCGGAAGTGCACGTTCTGGTAGATAACTAGCAGAAGCATGAACGGCAAACTCCAGAGCCTCAGCCGCATAAGTCACCTCGTGGAAGCTCTCCAACCCACTTTCGCGAGCCTTCAGCACGGCGAGACTTGCTTCCTGATCGAGCGGCCGAACAAAGACCGGGCGAGAATGTTTTTCAAACCACGGAATGCTCTTCATTAGCTCGCGGTATTCGCTCACATTGACCGTGCCGATGCACTGAATCCGGTTATACAAGAGCGCCTGTTTGACGATTCCGGCGCAAGCCGATACTGCGGATTTGGAAGACAATGCGAACAGGTCCTGTAACCGGTCAATGAACAGTATGGCTTCGGAGGGACTTGACGCTGTACCCACCCACCTCGTCAGCTCTTCGAGTTTTTGCCGGTCCTTCGCCCAACCGTCGATAAATTCAGGCTCGAGGGCCAGGATCCGTTTATTCGCCAGGAACGATGGAACTTCTGCATTTGAAATGCGCTGCGCCAGACCCTCCACAATTGAGGTCTTACCGGCGCCGGGCTCGCCGACGAGAAGCGCACTCCTCTTATGACGGCTGCAAAGAACTTCGATGATGCACTCCAATTCCAGATCGCGACCAATCACAGATACGAGTTGGCCGTCCGTTGCCGCTTGCACAAAGTCCGTAAATAGTTCGGCAGTGGGTGTAGATTCTGGCCCTCGCCCAGCAGAGGGCTGTACCCATTTGGCTAACTCTTCGCGGATCGCCAACAGCCGTAGACCACGGTCAAGCAATATCTGTGCGGCAAAGCATTTTTCTTCGCGCAAAAGGCCTAGTAGTAAGTGCTCGGTACCGATGTGTTTCTGGCCTAGTTGCTCCGCCTCCTCCGCGGCATAGGCCAGCACCCGCTTGCATTCGTTCGAAAGCGGCAGGTCTACGCTAGTTGGAACTATTTCGCGGACCACGGTGTGCTCTGCCACCTGCTTTCGGATCGACTCCACCGACGCGTGAGAGCGAAGGAAGCGGTTGGTGAGCGCCTTGTCTTCGCGTAAGATGCCCAGCATCAGGTGCTCGGTCTCGATATAAGGCTGCCCGAACTGGCTGGCCTCGTACCTAGCGAAAAAGATCACGCGGCGGGCCTTCTCGGTGTACCTTTCAAACATACTGGCGAGCACTCCTCTTTTGGTCGATTCACGTTCCAGCTAACTCCCCATCCCAAAGACGCAGCATACGGGCGGGTGGCCAGCAATCCGGATACCGCACTTGGATGAAACACTAGTAATTCGGACAAACGCGTATGTGAGAACTCGGTTCTGGAAGGGCACGGCTTCAGCCGTGCCGTAAATAATATGGCCCTACCCGGCTTTAGCCGCTGAGGTAGGTTTTTTCTATCCTCTAAATTCTCTTGTGCGCCGATAAAAAGATGCCCTCAGGGGCTAAAGCCCGGGAACTCCTAATGAATTACGGCACGACTGAAGCCGTGCCCTTCCAGAACCGAGTTCTCACACACCCTCTATAGCCCCTGGAGTACGTTCTTTTCTGCCCAATTCGACTTTTTCCACAGCCTGAGCCAGCCAAAATCAGCTTATTGCCGTTTGGTGCGCCGCTTGCTTCCAAACTTACAGGGGAGGCGCCTTTCTAACGCTGAGGTTACCACTGCGTGCACGACCGGTTCCGTCCCGTCCCACTTTGATCCAATCCTGTTGGTCCTACGCACTTAGCTGACCCGCATGGTGCGGGGCTGTGCGCAAAGGTGGAATGTGCGCCCCTCATCGGCCTATTTAGATTAATCCCGAGAGTCGGCGATCACCTAAGAGCTGGCCTTGATTCAACCCGCTAGGCGGTCTCATAAAGCTCCGAGTAATAAATTATGGAGATTCCGTGGCCGTCGTTCCTGTCGTTCTGGTCTGCTGATTTGGAGCCTTGGTGTGAATGTCGCGCGCACGCTGAAACACTTCTGTGTCTCGTTGTCATTGGTTTCGCTTGCCAGCGTTCTTACGTCGTGCGGCACCACTTTCGTTTACAAAGACCAGGGCGTCATTCCGCAATCGCTCTTTGGCATGACAGTACTCGATTTCGAGAACGTAAGTGCTCCGCTTCGATACGGAACCACCAGGACCTGGGATTCTTTTCCCATGCTGGATTGGGCGGAAATCAACTCCGCGCCTGGGGTCTACGACTTTCAACACCTGGACGCCTTCCTCACAATGAACCAGGAACGGAACGTCGAAGTGATCTACACCTTTGGAAGAACTCCTGTTTGGGCATCCTCTCAACCGGAGACGCCGAGTCCTTACGGGCCCGGACAGTGCGCCCCGCCAACTAACCTGCAGAATTGGGACAACTATGTGACCGCAATTGCGGTCCATGCCGGCGCGCGCATTCCCTATTGGGAACTGTGGAACGAGCCGCAGGATGCGGAATACTATTGTGGCGACATGCGAACGCTGGTAACGATGGCACAGCATGCTTACCGCATCATTAAGTCCGTCAACCCAGCCGCCCAGGTAATTACGCCCAGCGCTTCGGCGGCAGGCGGCCCGGCGTGGCTCGACACTTATCTGTCCCAGGGTGGAGGGAACTATGCCGACATTATGTCCTTTCACGGTTACTGCAATAGTGAAGCTGAATCGATTAACTCCGTAGTGTCGCAGTATCGGAACGTTATCTCCTCGCATGGTCAGAGCAATAAGCCTTTGTGGGACACCGAAGCCGACTGGGCAGGGGATCCGGACGATGTACTTGAAGGAAGCGCCAACCGCGCGGCTTTCATAGCCAAATACTATCTGCTGCAGTGGTCAGGTGGGGTTAGCCGCTTCGTTTGGTACGCGTACGATGGTGGCACTTGGGGCGGGCTTTCGACGACAGCAACCGGCGCAGATCCCGACGTCATAGCGTATGACACGGTTCAACAGTGGATGGAAGGGGCATCGATGCCCTCAGCGTGCGCCCATGACCCAGGCAATACCTGGACCTGTTCTCTCAGCCGGGCTGGTGGCTACCAGGCACTCGTGCTTTGGAACTCCGGCAAAACCCTAAGCTATCAGGCGCCCGTGCAATATAGCGACTTTCGCGATCTGACCGGCAATGTGCACCCCTTGTCTGGTGGCCGCGTGCAGGTTGGGGACAGCCCGGTCTTGATTGAGACAGGCAAGGCTTTCTAGCCTGCACATTACCGGCTAAATGAATGGACCAAAGTGCAGCGGATCTACGGCTTGACCTGCTTTGCGTCCGATTTGCAGGAGTTTATCCATGTTTTCGACCCCATCCATTTTCTGGATACTGGCGGGAATTACATCGTCGAAGCCGGCGGCTTTGAGACCCTGCGCGCTGAGATCGGCGTTGTAACGCGCATAAAGGAAATGACGGCCCAGATCGATGGTAAGTGGAATGAGTGGAGACGCTATATCGGAATCGACCTCGCGGGGCACCATGTCATGCATCTCGCGGTCCAGCCGCGAGCCATAGGTGCAGCGCCCAATCGTCCTGCAGTTGATGTCTTGTTCCACCTGTATGGCATACATCAGGGCTCCGGAAAGCCCGGTAATGGTGGAAACAATATTTTTGTTGGGCGAGCTGGCAGTCGCTCCCATCGATTCCGCTGCGCCGGTTCCCACTGAAACCAGCAGCAGGTTCTTCTCTCCAGTCTTCCAATTGAGCCGGTAAGCGGGATTGGTCGCCATACGATAGAGGAGGAATGCTGGATTGTTGTGGGGGGTAACGCCGCCATCGACAAAAACAAACGTCTTGCTCTTGTCACGCGGATCCCACTGAAGAATCTCCGGCGGAAAATAGACCGGCGCAGCGGTGCTGGCGCGCACCACCTGCCACAGCGGTATTTGCAGATTGCAGTCCTGGCGGGCGGGATCGTTGTACCTGGCATCCGGGTTATTGCTGATCGGCCAGGGCGAATCAGTGGTGGCGTTCTTGGTCACCAGCAGCAGAAGGCAGCGCAGAGTGTTCGAAGCCAGAGTCGTATCGGAGCCCAAGAAGACCTGGAGCTTCTGCTTGAGAGGATCGGCGGTATAAAAGTTTTTTAAGCGCTGCACCAGAGACGCGGGCTCGAACATTTGTTTGCCGCAGGATTTATAGAATTCAATAATCTCCGCTACTTTCATTCCCCGCGCTAGCCCCGCGGCAATGATCGAGCCGGTGCTGGTTCCTGCGATGTAGTCAAAGTAATCGCATAGTCTCAGGCGGGTGCGTTCGAAAACCAGGGTTTCCAGAGACTCAAGGATACCGAGGGCCACCAGGCCGCGAATGCCGCCGCCATCGAGGGCGAGCATACGGCGCGGCCGGTCTTCTCTGAAGCGTTCCGGTAGCGACTGCCACCTCTCCGGGTGAATCAACATTCCAGAACCCTCCGGCAATAGCGCAAGATTCTCCTAAACCGGGTCCCTCATGACCCGGCATTCAGAGTGTGGAAACGGGGATCACTTCCAAGTTTCTGTCGACTGCAAGTTTACGGAATTGATCGGTCAGGTCGGTTGGACCCCGGCTGAGTCCATTCCAAACCACCATAGCCAGCGTGCGGCGGCCGGCGACGGATGCCAATCCCTCAGCCTGATCGAGGATTTCGGAGTTTGCTGCGGCATAGGCCTGGTCGCTGCTTTGCTGAAGGTTCAGTTCCACGATGTGTTCGCCCGGCAGTTGTTGCAGAATGGCGTCGAAGCGACGGCCCCAGTCTTCACCGCGGTCGGCGACGGACGTGGCACGGAATTTCTGTCTGTCAAACGGCAGCACCAGGCGGCAGCTGAGACCGAGTTCAGCCGCCGCTTCAAGGGCAAGAATATCTGCGCCGCAGGCCCCCGAACACACCACCACTTTGGTAGTGGTCGAGAGCATCATGTTGCGAATGCGGAGGGCTACCAAGGCCTCGTTCCCGGCAGGAAATCTAGGCTGCTCCGCGCCGTCGGGATCGATTCGTCTGCCGGATACGGCCAGGACGGCTCCTGCTGGGTCGGACTTGATACCCCCGTACTTCATTGCTGCAATTGCGCCTGACTCCGCAGGGGCAAGTTTGTTTGCGAAGGGCATCGCCACAAAGCACACTGGAGTCGGCATAGATCGGCATCCCATCTTAAGCTTTGGCGTCCGTGAAGCCGGCGGCGGAAACAATTCAAGTATCTTACCCGGTCCGGCGTGGTGAGCGTAAACTCGTCCAAGATCCCCCGAAAACACCAGTTGCCGCAAAAAACGGGGGCGAGTTTCCCCTAAGGAGATCCTTTCCTGCACGCCATCTTCATCAGTTACCGCCGGGATGATTCAGAGGGCGAGGCGGGCCGCCTGGCCGATGACCTGGCACACAGGTTCCGGGAAGATTCTGTGTTTATGGATGTGACTGCCATTCAGCCAGGTCGTGATTTTCGCAAGGCAATTGACGAGAGTATCCACCGATGCAGTGTGGTGCTGGCGATCGTTGGCCAGGGATGGCTGGAGTCCAGGGACGGATCCGGGCACCGGCGTCTGGAGGATGAGAATGACTTCGTGCGGCTGGAGATCGCGTCCGCGCTCCAACGGGACATTGCTGTCGTTCCGGTGCTGGTTCGGGGAGCCCGCATGCCCAGGGCAGAACAACTGCCGGACGACTTGAAGGAGCTGGCTTTTAGAAATGCGGTGGAGTTAACTCACACCCGCTGGAAGTCTGACGTCCAGTTCCTGGTCCAGGCGCTCAAGCCTTACCTGGAACTGTGCGAGGATACGACCAGTGGGCTGCCCGTTGTAGACGCCAAGCCGGCTGTGCCCGCAACCATGATTGAAAGATCGGTGCTCGACCGGGTCAGCCGGGAGCTTGCCATGCATATCGGTCCCATCGCCGAAGTGGTCGTCAAGCGGGCGGCGAAGCGCTGCTCGACGGTCACAGATCTTTGTGGGATGGTAGCGCAGGAGATTGAGGGGACTCCGGCTCAGGCCAGGTTTCTGGCTTCCTGCATCCGCTCGCTCACCCCGCCGCGAGGTTGAAGCGGGAGGGAATTCTTACTCCTGCTCAAGCATCGCCAGAGCCTTGGCCAGGCTCACCCGCATGCGATTGAACGAGGTGGTCACGCTGGCAATCTCGTCCCTTCCCGATACCACCAGTGGGGGCACGTCCTTCTCGCCCTTGCTGATGCGGTCGCCCCGGTCGCAGACAATCCTCAGCGGGCGAATCACAAACCAGTAAACTGATGCGTCGAGGGCGAGAATGCAGGTCAGAACCGTGAGCACCAGGATCACCATAAGATTAAAAAAGGCTTTTTGGGCGATCTGAACGGGCACAGACATGGGTACAGAAATGATCTGGGCCCCCACTAGTTTGTTCAGCTTCCAGCCGAAACCATTGGCAGTCCCATAAGTGGCCACCATGGCATGCGGCGCGTTCGCGGGAAGGCTGTGACATTCAAGGCAGGAAGCATCCGTTTTTATTGGTTGGGCCACGTAGAGTGACCGGCCGGTGGGAGTCTCGCGCTCGCCCACCACCTCCTGTTGTTCCGGATGATCGCGCAGGCCGTGAATTACATCGGACTCCCAATCGGTGGCACGATCTTCGGGATTAGTAGGGTTGAGACTGGCTTCCTTATAGGCGAAATCGGGATAGCTCTTGCGCAGCCTGTTGAGGGTGCTGCTGGCGGCGTAAAAGGGGACGCTCTCCACCAGGAAGTTCACTCGGTGCCGTGGTAGCAAAGGGGAGAGATCGTCAGCAGTGTAATCGCGTACGGCTTTGGCACTGGCTACCATCAGCTGGGCCTGATCAAGCACCTCGCGACGGGCGTTGTTAATCAAGAAGCTATAGGCGAACCAGGCGATGATAAGACCGCCCACCCCAAAGACAGCGAGCAGGATGAGATTGAACTTGGCCAGTAGTTTCATTCAGGTGGTCTCCGGCTGCTCGACAGAGAGTACCACCAGGACCGTGGACAGGTAATTCTGCTACACAGGCTGCGGAAAAACTCTGTTTTGTATCAGGGCACGACTTTAGTCGGGCCGCACATTCATTGAGAGTTCGCGGGCTTTAGCCGCTGAGGGCATCTTTTTATCAGCGCACAAGAGAATTTAGAGGATAGAAAAAACGTACCTCAGCGGCTAAAGCCGGGTATGGCAGTGTCATTTACGGCACGGCTGAAGCCGTGCCCTTCCAGGTCTGAGTTCTCACACACGCTCTTTTAGCCGCTGAGGTACGTTTTTTCTATCCTCTAAATCCTCTTGTGCGCTGATAAAAAGATGCCCTCAGGGGCTAAAGCCCGACGTTTTCTCAATCGTTTACGGCCCGACTAAAGTCGTGCCCTGATACAAAACAGAGCTCTAGCGCAGCCCGTAAAGTTGTCCCCTGAGGGAAAGTCGAGTTCTCACACACGCTCTTTCGGCCCCTGAGGTACGTCTTTCTTGCACGGTCTGGACTTTTTCCGCAGCCTCTACAGCCCAGCCAACAGGTAACGTCCTGGTGTCATGCCGAGTTGCTTGCGGAACATTGCCACAAATGCGCTGGCTGAATTGTAGCCTGACTCCAGAGCTACCGTCGTCACCGCTTCTCCTGCCGCAAGCCGCTGCATGGCACTGATAAGTCGCAACCGCTGCCGCCACTTACTGAATGACATACCAGTCTCTTCGATAAACAGGCGTTGGATCGTCCGCTTGCTGGCGCCGGATCCACTGCACAGACCGTTGAGAGGGCGTTGGTCACTGGGGTTGGCAAATAGCTGGTCCACTAATTTTCGCGCGCGGGGATCACGCGGAAGCGGCAACTGAATCGGAATTGACTCAACTGCTTTCAATTGATCCAGAATTAAATCGATAATATGTCGCTGGGAAGAAATGGCCCTTCGTAGTCTAGGGAAAGTACTCGCATGAACGATCAGTTCCTTAAGCAAGGAGGAGATGTTGAGCACCAGACATCTGCGGGGAAGGGCTTTACACAGTTTGGGCAAGAAATAAAGCGTCCTCATCGACACCCGGCCCGACATAGTTACTCCGTGGAGGGTTTCCGCTGGAATCCAAACGGCCCTCAATGGCGGAACGACCCAAATGCCTTGATCGGTGTCGACGGCCATTACGCCTTCCGCGGCAAAGAGAAGTTGGTCCTCGGGATGCGAATGCCGTCTGATGACGTGCCCGTGCTTGAAATCCCACGAACCACCCGCAATGTCGGCCAGATGGCGGCCCTTTTGGTCGAAGAGGAAGAGTTGGCGCGTTCGCGACATTGTTTGTCACGATAGCGAAAGCATGCACTCGCAACAAGTGCTATTTGTGGGGTGGACGGGGAGGAAACATGTTGACTTCAGGAAAGATGGTTGGGTTCATTGCAACGACGGACTACGACAAGGCCCGGGCTTTTTACGAAGGCCAACTCGGATTCGAATTTATAAGCCTGGATCAGTTCGCCCTGGTGGTGCGCGCGGGTAAGCACAAGGTCAGGATCTCAAAAGTACCCGGCTTTGCGCCATTTCACGGGACAGTGCTGGGTTGGGAGGTGGACGATATTGAGGCCGTTGTGATTTGGCTCAGAGATCGCGGGGTGTCCACCGAAAAGTACTCCTTCGTGCCTGACCAGGAACTAGGGATCTGGACCGCACCTTCCGGAGACAAGGTGGCGTGGTTCAAGGATCCGGACGGTAATGTTCTTTCCGTCAGCTATCATCCATGAACTTGCGGTACGCGTGAGGTGAGCGATGGCGCTGGACGGGGTCGGGAAGGATCTGCGGCACGCGGTTCGGCAATTGAGACGATCACCGGCCTTCACCGTAACGGCCGTGGTCACGCTGGCGCTGGGCATCGGAGGGACTACCGCGATCTTCACCCTGGTGCAGCAGGTGATGCTGCGGTCACTGCCGGTTACGCGGCCCGACCAGCTCTGGCGCATCGGCGACTCTGACCGCTGCTGCTACTCGGACCGGTACACGCAGGGCGACTGGAATTTCTTCTCCTGGGAGGCCTACAAGCTCTTCCGCGCCAATACTCCAGCGTTCCAGGACCTGGCGGCTTTCCAGATTGGTCAGGGGAATGCCGAATTGGGCGTGCGCCGGGCCGGTGCGCCGGCCGCGGCGGAGACTGGCAACGGCGAATACGTCTCTGGCAATTTCTTCAGAACCTTCGGCATTCTTGCCTGGCGTGGGCGTTTGTTTACCGATGCCGACGATCAGGAGGGTGCGCCGCCGGTCGCCGTAATGAGCTTTCGCACCTGGCAGCAGAAATACGGATCCGATCCGTCGGTGGTGGGAGCGGCCTACCAGATCAACGGCCATCCATTCACGCTGATCGGCGTCGCCCCGCCGGGTTTCTTCGGAGCAAAAATCGACGTTGGGGCCATGCCTGACTTCTGGCTGCCGCTGACCGCCGAACCCATCATCGCCGGCGAAACGACGCGGCTCAAAGATCCCCGCGTTGGCTGGCTTGATCTGATCGGTCGGGTTCGCCCGGGCACAAACTCAAAAACCCTGGAAGTCCAACTCCAGGGAGAGCTGCATCAATGGCTGGCTAGCCACAGAGCGGACATGTCTCTGCAGGAAAAGCCACTCTGGGAGAAGCAGACTCTGCGTCTGACACCTGGCGGCGCAGGGGTCTCGCCCATGCGCGAGGCCTACAAGGACAGTTTACGGCTCCTGCTGGTGGCCTCGCTATGCGTGCTGCTTATGGCCTGCGCCAACATCGCCAATCTGTTACTGGCGCGTGGACTGAAAGACCGGCCGCAGACGGCAGTTCGCGCGGCTCTTGGCGCATCGCGCGCACGCCTGGTGCGCAAGGCACTGGCTGAGAGCCTTACCCTGAGCGTGTTCGGCGCGATGGCGGGCATCGCAGTCGCCTATGTGGGCGCCCGCCTCATCCTCTCTCTTGCTTTCAGCGGGGCAGACCGCACGGTCCCGGTGGGCGCTGCTCCCTCGGTTCCGGTGCTCCTCTTCGCCTTGGGAATCTCTTTGTTGACCGGAGTTGTCTTCGGCATTGCACCGGCATGGATGACCTCGCACGCAGAGCCGATCGAAGCTCTGCGCGGAGCGAATCGGTCCGTGGGAGGCAGTCGCGGGATATTTGGAACTGCGGGGGCACAGAAGGCGCTGGTAATCGTGCAGGTGGCCGTGTCACTTGTACTGCTAAGCGCGGCGGCAATGCTCGGCCAGAGCCTACGCAATCGGGAGCACCAGAACTTCGGGTTCGATCCCCGCGGCCGGTACCTGAGTTCGATGGATGCGAAGCTTTCCAACTATAAGCCAGAAGAGCTGAGCTCTCTCTTCCAAAAAATCGAGGAGCATCTGCACGCTATTCCCGGAGTGCGTATGGTCAGCTCTGCCCTCCATGCTCCCGTGACAGGGTACTGGACTCACGACATCCGGATAGAGGGCAAGGCTGAGCCGAGCCTTAAGGATGATTTCTCATCGGGGTGGACCCGAGTGACGCCAGGATTCTTTGAGATCTTCGGGGACAGGATCATCATGGGGCGATCCATCACCGACCAGGACAACGCCACTACCCGGGGCGTGGCGGTGATCAACCAGGCTTTTGCGAAGAGGTTCTTCGGCAAGGAGAACCCCATCGGGCAGCACTTCGGCCCGGCTCCGGGGAAAAACGCGGGAACGTACGAGATAGTCGGCGTCGCTTCCGACATTCCGTCGCAGGTCTGGGAGCCTTCGTCGCCCGTCTATTTTCTCCCCGAGGCGCAGACCACCCACTTCGATCAGGCAGACCTGGAGAGTCGTGAAGTCTGGTCGCATTACCTGTACAACATCGTCATCTGGGCGCCGGAAGGTCCTCCAGACATGCAACTGCAGGTGAAGAGGGCATTGGCGGATGTCGATCCGAACCTGGTGTTGTACGAGGTCCTTCCATATTCCGAAGTGATCAACGAAGAATTTTCGCAACAGAACATGATCGCCAGCCTGACCTGGCTCTTTGGTGCGATTGGGCTGGTGCTGGCCGGCGTGGGCCTTTACGGCGTGACGGCTTATGGCGTGGAGCGGCGCACGGGCGAGATCGGCGTGCGCATGGCGCTAGGCGCGGACCGCGGGAACGTGGTACGGATGGTGCTGCGGGCTGCATTCTGGCAGGTCGGCATTGGGGTGGCGGTAGGGATTCCGGCGGCAATGGGTGCCGGTTCGGCAATTGCCAGTCAGCTGTTTGGAGTAGAGCCTTGGAATCCGCTGATGCTGGGGCTGGCTACGCTGCTGCTGGTGTTAACGGCGCTCGGGGCGGCGGCGATTCCCGCTCATCGGGCGGCAGCGGTCGATCCCATGCAGGCGCTGCGCAGCGAGTAGCTTTGGGGCTCTACCCCGCACCATTGCCGGGGATACAGAGGGCCTCCCCTCAATCCTGCTGCGGATCCCACCGTTCCACACGGGTGCCCCACGTTCGCCCAAGCGTACGTGGGCCGAAAAAGATGGGCGAAGCCCACGACAGCCCTCAGCACCCGTGTATCGATTCCTGCGTAATTCCCTCAAACTGGATTAATAATCATCCAACCGCAGCGTCATCTCTATGAACAGTCGAAAAGGTGAGCCCTTGGCCGTCGGCGACGCAACCATGCCGTTAACAGCAAGCCGTGAGAGCCTGTCGAAATTATTTCGCGAGCATCAACGGCGCGTTCTCTCCGCAGCCTATCGCATCACCGGAAGCATGGCCGATGCGGAGGATGTCACCCAGGCTGTGTTCATGCGCCTGGTAAGCGGCGGTGGCGTGCCCATTACGAACGCCGGCAGCTATCTTTACCGTGCCGCCATCAACGGAGCCCTCGACCTGCTGCGACGACGGAAGACGGCGTCGACAGGGCCGTTGCAAGACGCGGCTGGGATAGCCTCTGCCGGGCCCGGAAGCTCGCCGGAGACAGTGGTCTCCAACAGAGAGCTCGGCGGCTGGCTCAGACTGGCGATCAGCGAATTGCCTCCTCGAGCGGCTGAAATGTTCAGCTTGCGATATGTGGAAGAGTTGGGCAATCGCGAGATCGCAACGTTCATGGGCACTTCACAGGCTGTCGTCGCGGTGACGCTCCATCATGCCCGATCGAAATTGAAGAAACGACTCAGGGAATTGGAACAGGAGAGACCATGAAACAACAAGATGAGATGCGGTTAAGAACGGCCGTACAGGCGCTGCAAGAGGATGCACCCGAGGCGGCGCAAATGGCCGCTGCCGCCAAGCGCGTGGCCGGCCGTCTCGGTATCGACGCGATGGACGACTCGGTGATCGATATCATCGAGAACTGCGGCGACGTGCAGCATCTGCTCCCTTCTTATCGGGCAGGAACTCTCTCCGGCGCACGCCGCCTCCTGATCGAAGATCACCTGCGCGACTGTGGTGTCTGCCTTCGCCGGTTTCGGAGCGGAACAACTGTCTTGGACTGGTCGACTCCTGCGGCAAAAGAAGCATTTGTCTGGCCGTCGCAGGCGTTCGGCTTGGCAGTGGCTGCCTGTTTCGCACTTCTGTTCTTCTCCTTCTTCGCCTACCGGGCCTATTGGCAAACCCCGCCGGGAGTCCGAGCCGAAGTGCAATCGATCGATGGCTCTGCCTATGGCATTTCCGCTGCAGGCGATCGCCAGCTGTCCGCCGGGTCCCAGCTAAAAGACGGGGAACAGTTACGGACTAGCGGCGGAGCGCATGCCGTTCTTCGGCTCTCAGACGGATCCACCGTTGAGGTCAATGAGAGAAGTGTCCTCGGGGTCGGTGCGCGGGGGCATAACATGACCATCTCGCTCGACAATGGAGCAGTCATCGTCGAAGCCACCAAGCGCGACCGCGGCCATTTGTACCTGAAAACTCCCGATTGCCGGGTCGCGGTCACCGGTACCGTTTTCTCCGTCAATTCCGGAATCAAGGGCTCACGCGTAGCCGTGCTACAAGGGTCCGTGCAAGTGATGCATGCGGGAATGGATACGCTGGTGCATGCCGGCGATCAAATCGCGACCAACGACAACCTGAGCCCGGAACCGGTTGAACAGCAGATCTCCTGGAGCCAGGACCGCGAAAAGTACCTGGTCCTGTTGGCGCAGTTCACCGCAATCCGGCACCGGCTCGAACAGATTCCGTTTCCCCAACCCAGGTACAGCAGTGATTTGCTGGCGCGGGTTCCCGCGGACACCTTGTTGTACCTCAGCATCCCCAACCTGGGTGAGTTCTTGAACCAAGCGAACCAGATCTTCCAGGATCAATTGAAGCAGAGTCCCGCACTTCAACAGTGGTGGGACCGCGGACACGCCGGCAACACTGCGGACCTGGACTCGCTTATCGAAAAGCTGCATCAGGCGAGCCAGTATCTGGGCGACGAAATAGTCATCGTCGGAACGAATCAGGCTAGCACTCCCGGCTTCGCGATCCTTGCCGACGTGCGACAGAGCGGCCTCGATGATTTCCTGACCAAGCAGTTCTCATCTTCAACCGGGCTCATTCTGTTAGACGAAAAGTCGCTGCAGGCTACTCCCACTTCCTCGAAGACACAGTCCGGCGGGTACGCTCTCATCAGACAGCGAGAAGCGGTTTTCTCCAACAGCGTCGCAACGTTGAAGGAGATCAACGCGCAGTTGAACACCGGCGCCAGCGGCTTCGCGGCCGGAGAGTTCGGACAGCAGATCGCGGCTGCCTATGGCCGCGGCGCCGGAGTCATCCTGGCAGCGGATCTACATCAAATGGTGGCCGACAAACTCAGTGTGCTTCGCGCCGGCGGTAAAGGCACGGAGGCGATCGAGAATAGCGGGATGGATGACGTGCGGTATCTGATTGCAGAGCACCGCGAAACCAATGGACAGCCTGAGAATCACCTGGATCTGCAATTCTCCGGAACCAGGCAACGCGTCGCCTCCTGGCTCGCTGCCCCTGCCCCGATGGGTTCGCTCGATTTTGTAACCCCCAATGCGGCAATTGCCGTAGCGCTGCTTTCGAAAGACCCAACCATGATTGCCGATGACCTGATGACTATGGCTGCGGAAGGTGAGGGCGCGCAGACGAAATGGACCGAAGCCGAGGCCAAGCTGCGGATCAGTTTCCGTGATGATCTGGCTGCGAACCTCGGTGGTGAGTTTCTCTGGTCGCTCGACGGGCCAGTCCTGCCAACACCTTCGTGGAAGGCGGTCATGGAAGTCCGCAACCCGCAGCGGCTGGAGAGCATCCTGGAGCGATTGACACAATCCCTGAACGACCAGGCCCATGCTAACCAAACGCAATCGCATCCGGTTGCGATCGAATCGAGCCAGATCGGAGCTCAGCGCTTCTATTCTGTCCGCGACCTGACCTCTGGTAGCATCGTCGCGCAATACATCTTTGCCGACGGTTACATGATCGTGGCCCCCAATCGCGCTCTTCTCATGGAGGCTCTCGAAAGCCATGCGAGTGGCGATTCCCTTGCCCGCTCCGCGGCGTTCAAGGCCTTGCTCCCAAAAGACGAGAATGAGAATTACTCGGCCATTGCTTATCAGAACCTGGGCCCGGTTTTGACGCCGCTGTTGTCTCAATTGAGTGGAGAGTCAGCGCAGGCGATCCGGCAGCTGGCCGCAGACTCTCGGCCCACTGCGATCTGTGCCTGGGGAAGAGACAGCCGCATCGAAGCGGCCAGTAACAGTCATCTTTTCGGATTTGACTTTCTCACTCTCGGGGCGTTGACAAGTTCCGGGAACAAGCACCCTTCGCTAAGCGTAAAAGAGTGACATGGGCGTAATTGACCTCGAAGGATTGGAAGTCCGGCTGGGGAATCGCACCGTGCTGGATAGACTCACGGGAGCGTTGCAGGGGCACGTCATCGGCCTGCTGGGCCCCAATGGCGCTGGAAAATCCACACTCATCAACACCCTGCTTGGGTTTCATCGGCCGGCAAGAGGCTCGGCCCACGTCTTTGGCCTCGATACCTACCGGGAAAGGGCGCAGATACGCGGAGCAATCGGGTACATGCCGGAAAACGATTCCTTCATCGGAAACATGAGCGGCGTGCGATTTGTGCGCTATATGGCCGAACTTGCTGGATTGCCTGCAGCGCAAGCATTAGAGCGTGCCCATGAAGCTCTTTTTTGCGTGGGTCTGGGCGAAGTTCGATACCGCAAGGTGAATACCTACTCGCTGGGGATGAAACAGCTGATCAAGCTTGCCCAGGCGCTGGCCCACGGTCCCAGGCTGCTCATTTTGGACGAACCCACCAACGGCCTCGATCCCATCGCCCGCCTGCGCATGATTCAACTGATCAAGGATATTCGGAAAGAAGGAAGTGTCCGGCTGCTCATCTCCTCCCATTTGCTGACGGATATTGATGAGACCTGCGATGAAGTCCTCATTCTCAAGCGCGGACGCATTGCCGCTCTGTGCAATCTTGAAGCGGAGCGGCGCTCCAACCGGAGCTTTATGGAACTGGAGACGGTGGGCGCCACGGAGCAATTTTCTGTGCGTATCCGGGGACTTGGCTGCGAATGCGCATGCTTCCCTGGCGGCCGCATCAAGCTGGTGATCCCCGACCACATCGAAGCCCGAGATCTATATGTCATTGCGTCCGAACAGGGAGTCCAGATTCGCCGTATGAACCAGCGGCGTGACTCCCTTGAGGACATCTTTCTAAGAGCGATGGACCACGAATCGGCAGGGCCGGCAAATGTCAGTCTATAAACGCAACTACCGTGCGTATACCGGCAAACTTACTCCGGCGTGGACCCGAATCTTCGTGCTCGCGCGTTATGGCTACGCAGAAGCCTGGTCATCCAGGATTACCGTTGGCATGTTCACGCTTTCCATGGTCCCTTGCCTGGTTTTTCTATTTGCAATCTATTTCGCGAATAACCCGGTGGCAAGACTTCTACTCGGTCTGCGTCCCCAGAATGTTTTAGCAATCAATGCCGCATTCTTTATCAACGTTCTGGCGGCCCAATCCGTTCCAGCGCTGATCCTGGCGTCCTGGATCGCGCCCCGGCTCATCACCTTTGATCTGGCTGATGATGCACTGCCCATCCTGCTCAGTCACCCCATCTCCCGCTTCGGCTATGTTTTCGGCAAGTGGCTTGCGCTGTTCGCTTCCCTTTCCCTGGTGACCTGGATTCCGGCTCTTCTGCTCTTTGCTTATCAGGGCTATTCCTCGCCGCAACCTTGGGCCCTTAGCCATCTCCCCATAGCAGGCGGCATGGTGGCGGGAGCAGTGATCTGGATTGCTTTCCTTTCCCTGCTTGGCCTGGCTTTATCTTCCTGGGTAAAGTGGAGGGTGGTGGCCACCGGGGCGATCATTGCCGCCATCCTTGTGCCCGCCGGCGTCGGCGGCATCGTGAGCGCGGTGTTACGCACCAGGTGGGGCTTGCTGCTCAACTTCCCATACATGATTTCTCTCCTTTGGCAGCGATTGCTGGGTGTCCCGGGCCCGTTCAACTCGAAGGCGTCCTTGCCGACTGCGGCGATTACGGCGATGTTCACGCTAGCCTGCTTGCTCTGCGTGGCTATGCTATATGCACGCATCCGTGCTCGCGAGGTGGTCCGGGGATGATGGATCGGATCATTTTCGAGAATGTATCCAAATTTTATGGCGAAGTTCTGGGAGTGAATCGAATTTCGCTGACGATTCCTCCCGGAATTACAACCCTGGTAGGCCCCAATGGATCCGGGAAGACAACGCTGATGAACCTCATGACCGGATTGGTTCAGCCATCGAGCGGACACATTTCGGTGATGGGGCTTTCCCCCGGCAACGCGACTGAATTCTTTTTGAACGTCGGTTACTGCACTCAGTTCGACTCCTTTCCCCGCGGAATCACCGGATGGCAGTTTATCTTCGATAGCCTGATGCTGCATGGGATGAGCAAGAGTGAGGCCAGCAGGCTGACTCGGGAGTCTCTGGAACGGGTGCAACTTGGCGATGCCGCGGAGCGGCGAATTGCCGGCTACAGCAAAGGCATGCGGCAGAAGACTCGACTGGCCCAGGCGATTGCCCACCATCCCAGAGTTCTGGTTCTCGACGAACCTCTGAACGGATTGGACCCTATGGCCCGCGCCGAATCGATCGCGCTCTTTGAAGAGCTTGGCCGGCAGGGAATGCATCTATTGATCTCCAGCCACATTCTCGATGAGGTTGACCGGATCTCCGACCGGGTGGTGCTGATCACTGGTGGATACCTGATTGCGGAGGGGAATATCCAGGAGGTGAGGCAGGAGGTGCGGGAAAAGCCGATGCAGGTTCTGATCCGTTGTGACCACCCGGAGTTGCTGGCGTCGAAAATGTTCGCCATCAATCATTGCGTCGAAGCCAGACTGCATGCGGATGGAAAAGGCGTGTTCCTGCGCACAGGGGATATTGGCCAGTTCTACTCCACGCTGAACTGCATCGCGGCGGAGGGGCTGGTCAAGATCGAGGCGGTTGCGCCGGCCGACGATGACGTGAATGCTATCTATCAATATCTGATCGGCCCGGATGGGAGTGCGCTGTGATGCCACCGGCACCAACCTACCTTCGAAAACATTTGGCGCAACAGCCCTGGGGACTGTGGTGGACACAGGCGTGGCGGCTGACTGGCATGGAAGTGCGAAGAAACCTCTTCTCCTGGAGAGCGAGCTGGATTTATTTTCTTGCCTTCATTCCGGCGGTGATCATCTGCATTCATTTGGTGGTCGATCCGCATCTTCCGTCGTTGATGAGCGAAGACACCAACGTACTGGCAGGCATCGTTCAGTTCTACTACATCCGGTTGGGAGTTTTCTTCGGCTGTCTGGGTATCTTTTCGCGGCTGATTCGTGGGGAGATGATCGAGCGCAGCCTGCACTTCTACCTTCTCTCTCCGGTACGGCGCGAGGTGCTGCTGCTGGGCAAATTTGCAGCCGGATCGATCAGTGCCCTGCTGTTGTTTGGCACGGCGATCAGTGCGGATTTCGCTTTGATTTACGTTGGCTTTGGCGCAGCCGGACGTGATTATGTCTTGCATGGGCCTGGCCTCGGCCAATGGGAAGCGTATCTGGCCATCATCGTCCTCGCCTGTCTGGGTTATGGCGCGGTTTTTCTTCTATTGAGCATGATGTTCAGAAACCCCACCCCGGCTGCGTTGCTTGTCTGGGGTTGGGAAGCGATCAACCCAATTCTGCCTTCGTTACTGCAGAGATTCAGCGTCGTGTTTTACCTGCACCATCTGATGCCGGTCAGCGTCGCCGCTGAAGGCCTTTTTGCCCTTCTTACCGTGCAGACCGAGCCTGTATCCGGCCGGGCTTCGACGCTAGGGTTGCTACTGTTGATCGGAGTGGTGCTGTTCTACTCCTGCTACCGCATGCGTACGCTCGAGATTCGATACACCAGCGAATAGTCGAAGAGCGATCGGGCCCGTTCGCACACGCACACCATGCTTGAATTGACAACTCTATTCCCGTGGACAAAGTATTTCTCGTTGAAGCTCTTGCGGGCACAACAGAAATTTCATCCCGACCGGAGTTTATGATCGTGCGAGGTCATTCCGTTGCTCGCTCGGAGGAACACCATGCTTGTTGCCAAGGCAACCGCTCTTGTCCTATTGCCGCTGTGGATCGCATCTACCACGCCGGGGTTCGCTCAGGAAGCTGCACCCGACAAGGAGATTACGCCGCTGGCCGGCTACTCCACGACTGGCTCGGCCAGTGAACGGGACTGGGAGACGAAGTTCCGGGCGTTGCCTTCGCCAGACAATCTCCGCGAAGATATGCGGCGCCTCAGCGCTCGCCCACACAACGTCGGGTCCGCCTACGACAAAGACAATGCGGAGTGGATCCTGGCGCAGTTCAAGCAGTGGGGGTTGGAGGCGGAGATTGAGACCTTCTACGTCCTTTTTCCCACCCCCAAACAGCGCGCTCTGGAACTGGTTGCGCCCACAACCTATAAAGCCAGGCTGCAGGAACCTCCGCTGGCCGTGGATCCAACCTCCAACCAGCAGGCCGAGCAGTTACCCACCTATAACGCGTACAGCATCGACGGCGATGTGACCGCGCCGCTGGTGTATGTGAACCAGGGTATACGCGCAGATTATGAGCGTCTTGACCGGATGGGAGTTTCGGTAAAGGGAGCGATTGTGATCGCGCGCTACGGAGGCGCGTGGCGCGGTATCAAGCCCAAGGTGGCTGCCGAACACGGAGCCGTGGGCTGCATCATCTACTCCGATCCCAAAGACGACGGTTTCTCCCCCGGCGTGACCTTTCCGGAAGGCCCCTTTCGTCCCGAGCAGGGGGTGCAGCGTGGCGCAGTGACCGACACGCTCTATAACGGCGATCCCCTGACGCCTGGCTACGGAGCGACCAAAGATGCCAAGCGGCTGCCCATCCAAGGCAATCCGCTGATCACCAAAATTCCCACCCTGCCCATTTCCTATGGCGATGCGCAGCCGCTGTTGGCGGCCATCGGCGGGCAGACCGTGCCCGTGGAGTGGCGCGGCAATTTGCCCATCACCTATCATGTCGGCCCGGGGCCTGCGAAGGTGCATCTGCAGGTAAGCTCCAACTGGGACATCAAGCCGATCTACGATGTCATCGCGCGCATCCCCGGCTCATCGTTTCCCGATCAATGGATTATTCGCGGCAACCATCATGACGCCTGGGTGAACGGTGCGGAGGACCCGCTCTCCGGATTGGTCGCGCTCCTCGAAGAGGCGCGCTCGATGTCGGAACTGGTAAAGCAAGGATGGAAGCCGAAGCGCACCCTCGTGTTCTGCGCCTGGGATGGCGAGGAGCCGGGGCTGCTGGGATCGACCGAGTGGGTGGAGACCCACCAGGACGAGCTGCGCACGAAGGCGGTCATGTACATCAACTCCGATACCAACGCGCGCGGGTTTCTGGGAATCGAGGGATCGCACACCTTGGAGCACTTTATCAATGGAGTTGCCCGAGACGTGCCTGACCCGGAGACTCAACTGACAGTCTGGAAACGCGTCCAGTTATACGAAATCGCCCATCCTGACGCCGAGGGCGCACGCAAAGATGCGCGCAGCCGCGAGGACCTGCGCATTAACGCATTGGGCGCCGGCTCGGATTATTCGCCATTCCTCGATTTCGCCGGCATCGCCTCCATCAACCTCGGCTTCTTCGGGGAAAGCAGGGGTGGTATCTACCACTCCATCTACGACGATTTTTATTGGTATACCCACTTTGGAGATACTGATTTCGTCTACGGGCGCGCACTCGCGCAGACCGCCGGCACCGCCGGGATGCGAATGGCGGATGCAGACTTGCTGCCCTTTGACTTTCACGGTTTCGCCGATACGATCCACGTCTACGTGGGAGAAATAAAAAAGCTGCTGAAAGACAAGCAGACTGAGGTTGAGGAAACGAACAAGGAGCTGGACGAAGGAGTCTTTACCGCGACTGCCGACCCGAAGATAACCTCGGTGCCGCCGCCGCGCAAGATGGTTCCACCGTATCTGAACTTTGCTCCACTGGAGAATGCCGACGCGACGTTGACGCAGAGTGCAGACCGTTTCACCAAGGCGCTCGCCGCCAACCGCAACTTGGCGCTCGATGCGCAGGTACTGGCACAGGTGAACACCCTGCTCATACAGAGCGAACGCAAGCTGACTCTGGACGCCGGCCAGCCAGGACGCCCCTGGTACAAGCATCAGATTTACGCGCCGGGCGCCTACACGGGCTACGGGGTAAAGACGCTGCCCGGCGTACGCGAGGCAATCGAGCAGGATAACTGGAAGCTGGCCGAGGAGCAGGTTCCGGTAGTGGCAAAGGTACTCGAAGACGAGGCCGCTCTGATTGATACGATAACGGGGTTGCTGGGACAGCCCTCCATGACTGGAGCTGCCAAGTAAGTTGATTCCATGGTGCGCCAAAGTTGGCCCAAAACTACGGAGGGCATGCGAATGAAGCAGTGCCTGAGCGCGATGCCGGCGGCCTTTGAGCTCTCTGCCGGCGCGTATGAGGAGTTGGATAAGGCCGGTTTCACCATCGTCCCGGAAGCAGTTCCGGCAGAGGATCTAGCCTCCGTTGCCGCTGCCTACGACGCTGCAGTAGAAAGTGCCGCTCCTAATGACATCAGGGTTGGTAGTTCGACTACGCGCGTAAACGGCCTCATCGATCGTGGCCCGGAGTTCGACGCGCTATACCTGCACCCTTTGATTCTCAAAGCATGCGGTCGCATTCTGAATGAACCTTACAAACTGAGCGCGATGCACGCTCGGACGCTACGGCCGAAGACGGACGCGCAGAATTTTCACCTAGATTACGAGCGCGACCGCCGCGGTTGGACGATGATCGGATTCATCGCCATGGTGGACGCGTTCCGGGACGATAACGGTGCCACTCGTTTTGTGCCCGGTTCGCACCTGTGGTCTAAGGCTCCCCCTGAGCTTCTTGATGGTTCCAAAGCAGCCTATCCGGGGCAAGTTCTGGCGTGTGGGCCGGCGGGCTCCATGATCCTATTTAACGGGTCTGTGTGGCATGGACACGGGGCAAATCGGTCTGCTGAGTCTCGACGTTCCATCCAGGGCGCCTATATTCGTCGTGATGCCGAGTCGAAAGCGGACCTGACGACACACGTGCTTCCTGAAACGTTCTCTCGCCTCAGTCCACTGGCGAAATATGTACTCGCAGTCTAATCGTTCGAAGCGTAGTGGAGAGATCTGCGGTCAGCGGTCCTTTCTTGGAAATGTTTTTTTCGACCGAGCGTACCCGACCACACACGCGGTTTTCATTTCGCGCCTGATTGTGTTCGATTCCGAACACAGCCATTCCAATTATGGACGGCCCTCGAGAATTTCCCCGGCTAACCTCCCCACTCTCAATCCTGGCGGGCGTTGACCATGGTATGCAGAATGCAAGAGGGAAGGTTGGTCTTGCGAGCCTCACAGCCAGTAAACGGGTTGGGCGACCGTGCGAATTAAGGCCGGAACATAAGACGTGATGCAACTACTATGGTTTAGGTGTCGTGAATCCGGCGCGTCCGGTGGTTCAGCTCTCATTCTCTCGAGGAGGCTCCAATCATGGGTCCCAAGCTCTTGGTTCTGGCAGTGCTCGCGTGTTTGACTGTATCCTGCGCTCCAGGGCAGCATGCGGCCGCTCCCGCGGGAACTCCTTCTGCGCGAGTGGATGAGCTATTCCAAAAGATGGACACGACCGTTACGCCAGGCTGCGCGCTTGCCGTGGTGAGAGACGGCAGGATCCTTTACCAGCGTGGCTACGGCATGGCGGATCTGGATCATAACGTGCCCATCACCCCTGCTACCGTATTTCACGTGGCCTCGATGTCCAAGCAGTTCACCGCCGCTTCGATCGTTCTCTTGGCCCAGGAGGGAAAGCTTTCCCTCGATGACCCGGTGCGCAAATACATCCCCGAACTGCCGGATTTCGGCGTTCCGATCACGATTCGCCAGCTGATTCACCACACCAGCGGCCTACGCGACCAATGGGACCTGCTCGGCTTGGCAGGTTGGCGTTATTCGCTTGATCTGATCACCGACGACGACGTCCTCGCTGTCATGTCACGCCAACGGGATCTGAATTTTCCTCCCGGCTCCAGGCATCTGTACAGCAACACCGGCTACACCCTGCTGGCTCAGATTGTGAAGCGGGTGAGTGGACAATCATTTCGCGAATTCACCACCTCCCACATCTTCCAACCTCTGCAAATGAACCATACGAAGTTTCGCGACGACCACGCCGAGGTGGTCAAAAATATCGCCTATGGATATCAGCCCGCCGGGAATGCCTTCCTGATCAGCATCACCAACTTCGACACCGTAGGCGCCACCAGCCTGCTGACGACGGTCGAGGATCTGGCCCTGTGGGATGAAAACTTTTACCATCCCCGAGTCGGCGGCCCGAAGATGATCCAGCAACTGCAGGAACGGGGAAAACTGAGCGATGGCGAGCAACTGGACTATGCCTTTGGGCTGGTCATTGGCACCTATCGCGGTCTCGCCACAGTCGACCACGCAGGCGGAGATGCCGGCTATCGATCCGACATGATTCGCTTTCCGGAGCAGCACTTCACAGCGGAATGCCTGTGCAATACAGCCGCAGCAGATCCCAGCCAGCTCACGCGCAAGGTGGCCGACATTTACCTGGCCAACCAAATGAAGCCTGCCGAAACAACGCATGTCAACGACCAGAAAGGGGTGCAGCTTACGGCGGAGCAACTAAGAAGTAAGGCAGGTACCTACCTGAATGCACAGAACGAAGACGTCCTCAAGATCACGGTCAAAGGCGATAAACTCCAGGCCGGCTTTGGCATGGGCGAGGAGAGCTATGAGTTGAAGGCCGTCGGTGACAACCACTTCCGGCTGTTGATTGCCCCGGTGGATTTAACCTTCGAGGCGTCGAAACCGGGGGGATCGCTGCAGCTCCTTATAAAGGATGGGGAGGGCAAACCCGATGTTTTCGCGGCCGTCGCGCCCTTTGCTCCCTCGGCAAGTGACTTGAAACATTATGCCGGGATATACAGCAGCGAAGAGATAGACCCGTTGTACGAACTGAAGGTCGAGCAGGGTGGACTGGTGTTGCATCGGCTTAAGAATACGCCTGATGTCCTGCAACCAATCACGCGCGATCTTTTTGTTGGAACCCTGGGGAATATCCGCTTCACCCGCAACCAGCAAGGGGAAATCTCCGGTTTTATGCTGAGCAACGGACGGATACAGAATTTTCGTTTCGAGAAAGGTCGCCCCGCAATTCCACCAGCGTGAGACGCACTCTCTGCTCAAACCAGACGAGCTAAGGACTTTACGCCTCACGCACAGGGGCATCAACCTTTGCGTCAGAGGGGGAGGTCGGTTGAAGTGTCCCGATAGGCAAGAGAATAGTGAACACTGCCCCGGTTGAGCCATTCTGATGATTAGACTTTGCTTCCACCGTTCCCCCATGGCGCTCGGCGATCTTTTTGCAGACCCACAATCCCAGTCCGGTTCCGACATCCTTTTTGGTGGTGAAAAAAGGCTCAAATATTCGCTTGATGTTTTCTGCAGAAATGCCGGGACCGTCATCTTCAATCTGCAGCTTGATCGCCTCGTTGCTAACCTGCTTGATCGTGGATGAGTCGATTTTCAATGTGCCATTGGAGGGCAGCGCATCAATGGCGTTGGAAATAATATTTGATACCAGTTGCTGTATTTCACCCGCAAAACCGTTGATGGGGGGACATTCCTGCAGAGAAAGGTGAAGCCTTATTTGCTTCTGCTGCAATTTCGTCGCATACACGGTGAGCGTTTGTTCCACCACGGTCGGAATATCGACCCGCGTTGGGAGGGTTGACTCGCGATAGAAGCCGAGGGTTTGGCGCGTAATGTGAGACACTCTCGCCAATTCCTGCTCAGCCATTTTGAGGTGTTGTTCGATGGTTTCGTTCGCGTCGGGATGCGTTCGTGCGAGGAAAATAAGGTTGCCGACGGCTTCCAGAGGATTATTAATCTCATGAGCAACGGTTGCTGCCAAACGAGCAGCCGCTGCAAGTTTCTCGGTTCTCCTCAGCACTTCCTGAAGACTGCGTTCATGGCTAGCGTCACGAAACACCAGGACTACCCCGATCAGGTTGCCCGAATCGTCGGTAATGGGTGCGGCGCTATCTTCGATAGGGATAAGATGGCCTTCGCGGTGCCTCAAGACGGTGTGGTTAGCCAGGCCTACGACCACACCCGACGTCAAGACCCTTTCGACCGGGTTCTCTACCGGACTGTTCGTCGCTTCATTGAAGATTGGAAATATTTCGTAAATCTTTTTGCCCTTGGCCTCTTCCAGCCTGGTACCGGTGAGGCGCTCAGCAACCGGATTCAGGAATGAGATCAGACCATGATGGTCGGTCGCGATCACACCTTCTGCAATCGAAGAGAGTGTGACCCTGAACCACTCTTCGCTTTGCCGCAGCGAGGCAGCGTCTCTTTCCCGCCTGCGCATATCACGAAGTACTGAAAATGCCAGAAGCCCCAGCCCCAAAGCTGCCATTGCACTGGCCAGGTAGATACAGGCAGCGGTAATTTGGATGCTTTTTTGATATGCATCCCTGCGGGCGTTGCCTACCGAATTTTCTTGCTGCTCCATCTGCGCAACCAGGGAGCGAATGCCTTGCATCACGTCGAGCCCTTGGCCGGACATAACTAGCGCCTTGGCCGCGGGCGCGTCCCCTGATTGAAAAAGCGAGACGGTTTGTGCCAGCTCAGCCAGTTTTTTGTGGATCAGAACTCGAAGGTCCGCGGCTTCTGACTGTTCTTCAGGGTTGTCACCAATCGAATTGACCAGGTTTTGAAGATGAGCGTCCATCTGAGCAGTCGCTCGATCATAGGGGAGGAGATAGTTCTGCTCTCCCGTATACAGAAACCCCCGCTGCCCAGTCTCAGCATCCTTAACCAGGGACTCGGTGATTCTGAGCTCCTGGACCACGCGGCGGCTATGACTGAACCATTCCTGATTCCCCACTTGAACGGCAAGTTGATGCCTCAAGATGACCGTGTTGATTACGAGCAGGACGAGAAGTGCAAAGAAGCCAACAATCACACCGTAACGTTTGTGCATGGAACGCATGTCGTCCGTTATTTCCTCGAAGAATCTGATATTTGCGCCTGTAGGCTTGTCAAGAGGCGCGAATGTCTTAGGTCAACACTAATGCAGTACCAACCTCCAGTGTAGTTGATGGTCTTCCAGGAACGGCGAAGGCGCGAGCAAAGTTCAATGGAAACAGCAGTCCGCACGCAAGATCTTCTCTGGATCATCTGTCAAGGCCACCCACCGGAACTGCTTTGCCGGTCCTTTCGACCGCAGCTAAATATTGGCCCTTGGATGGCAGATTACGGGAGGAAGTTGCTCCAGGAGGTGCGCGGATTAAAGAATGCGCTCGGATTTACAGCCGCGTTCGGGGTCCCCTGAATTGCTCCAGCTCGATGAACATTTGCCTATTCCGGTAACGCCAGCTCCGGAAGCATCTCTTCCGTCCCGGCCATTTCTTTAACTTTCGCGCTGGTGACAAGAATCACTGAGAGCACCACGACGGCACTCCCGGCGACAATGAATCCGTTCACCCGCTCGTGCAGGACCAACCATCCCAGCAAGACAGCCACCACCGGATTCACGTACGCGTAGGTCGATACCTTTGACGTGGGTACATGCTCCAACAACCAGATGTAGGCTGTATAGCCGATCCAAGATCCGCAAACGATCAGGTAACAAACTGCGCCGATGCCGCGCGCGGTCCACATCACACCATGAATATCCTCTACCAGGAACGCAAAAATGAAGTTCGCGATCCCGGCTGCAGTCACCTGCCATCCCGTAGCGCTAAAAGCATTCATGCCCGACTGCCACCGTTTCGACAACACTGATCCGAGCGCCCAACTGAACGAACCGCCAATCAGGCTCAGCGAAGCCCAAAGTTCCTTCCGACCGATCGCCGTACTTGACGTAAGTTCAGGGTAGAAGAGGATGAGCAATCCAAGAACGCCGAGTGCAAGTCCGGCCTTACCGCGGGCTGCAATACGGTGATGGCCGAGCAACATCGAGTCCAGAACCAGGAGCCATAAGGGCGTGATCGCAATAATGAGTGCCGCGAGGCCGGTGGAGACAGAAAGCTCGGCATAGGAGAGGGTAAGATTCCCGCCCATCAACAATAAAACGCCCACTATGCCGGCCAGCGCGATCTGCCGTGGCGAATACCAGATCTTGCGCCCAGTCAATGCACAGACAGCCAGCATAACGACACCCGCAACCGAAAAGCGGATCGCGCACATCAGGCCCGGCGGAATCGACTGCACCGCAATGTCAATTCCGAGATAGGTCGATCCCCAGAACAGGTAGACCAGCCCGAATGCGAGCATGATCTTCCATCGGCGTGGGTGCCTGGTTTGGTGCATGGTTGCGACGAACTGATCTGCGCAGTACCTTCCAAGCCTACCGCGCTTAGCGGCAACCGCAAAGAACCAAGAGCCAGGCTCGACGTTTCCAGAACCTCTCCGGCTATCTGTGAGTTCTGGACTGGAAAGGATGAGAACCTGCTTGCCAGCAGGAGATGAAGTTGGTGAAGAGTTATAAGTTCTCTGATCGAGGGTTCTAAAGATGAGTCGGATTTCAGCTTGAGGGTCGATCCGTGCTGCCGTCTGTCCGGAGCAACTCTCGGTTGTTACCAGAATTCGGTTACTTTTCGCTAGAGGGTATTATGTGCATAATGGAGATGGTTTTAGAGTGACTACAGAACTAGCTCTACTCCGCTGAAATGGAACGGCCCTGCCTTTTCGAAAACAGCTTAGAGGAAACCCCGTAAATGGCGACGCCCTGGACCTCGCTGATAGAGAGAACGAACGAAAGCGGAGTCTCGTCCTCGCCAGGACGCGGAAAGGAATTACTTTATGATTTGGGGCAGGTCTTGGAGCGTCTCTGGATCTTCTACCAGGCCATGCAGCGCGGAACGCCCGTCCCTAATTCCGACGAGGTCCTCTCACAACTAGGAGTGGCCCTTCGCCGAGTCTCAACGCGCCAGGGTGGTCGCGTTGACACCAGATCCTAGCAGGCTGCAGATTTCACCAATGATTCGCTCGGTGACGTCCTGGAGTGTGGCCACTTACCGAATCGTTGGTTCAGGGGCGGAAGGTTTCGAGACGCTGGATGTACCAGAGGGGAAAGCCGTATTCGCGGGCCGGTACCACGATGCGATCGATGTAATCGTTTGTCGCGGGGCGCGGGTCCATTGCCGGGCAGACGTAGCACATAGCAGGCTTATATTTTCCATCGCGCGTTTCCGCGAGAACGGCTTCGGGCAGATATGTCTCACCGAGAACGTCCTTGGCGTGGGCATACAGGCGCCCGAGTTCGGCATGAGTACCTGTGGCCAGCATTCCATAGACGGAGTGCTGGTCGGAGCGGACGAGATTCGCACGCGGTTGGATGCGGATGTCGAATCCTGCAAGCCGCGCGACTTCCCATTTTTCGGGGCCGTAATTCAGTTCGCGCAGAACATTCAGATTGATGTACGACCCGTAGAAGAACGTCCAAACCTCAGGGTCAGCCAGTGCGAGCGGGATGTTCCTGGTACCTTCGATCATGCTTGGCATTGTACTCACTTAAGTGGTTTTTCCGCCGCCTGCTAGTGCTCGTACTCCGTCCCCCGTCCAATCTCCGGGGAACCCTTGGCAGGCGCCGAGGCGTGCATCATCAGCCCGGCCTTCTCTTCGAGCGACATGCGACCGGCCAGATCGTTGGCAAGAGAAAACCAGTGACAACCTGTCTATTGGGGCACGCCTGTCTCCACTAGATAAACGGTAAGCTCCACTTCTCCCGCCGGCTTACCATCGGCCGTCAGGCTCCAACGCAGAAGCTGAGGGAATTTGTCCCCGGAATGCGCGGGTGGTGTAAGCAAAATCTGCAGCGGAAAGCTACTCCCCGGCTGTAAGTGATAAGCCGCATCCTTTGCCACCGGTGTCCATCCTTGCGGCAGGCTGCTGTGCACTATCAGTTCGACCGCTTTCTGTGAATGGTTGCGCAAAAGCAGCGGTACCCATAACGGTTTGTCCGCAATGAAATCACTTTGAGGTTTGACCAGCCTTTCCAGAGAGGTGAGTCCGTGAGCACGGTAGAACTCGTGGTAAAACGCCCATGGGCCGCCAAGCTCCAGGCTCACAGGGAGCGCCGCCGGCGCTTGATAAGCTTGCGCCGCGGCATAGGCACTGGGCCCCTTGTCGGTGCCCGCCAATACGTCTCCCTCGATGGGCGCAGGGACCAACGATTTTCCCAGGACCAGGTACTCCGTCTGATCGATTCGGTGACGCATTCCCTCTTCACCAAAGTCAATCTGCGTACCGTAGAAATCCCAGGCCATCCGATTCAGTTGTGAAAACGGAACGCCCCGGCTGCGGCATAGATCGCTGGCCAGATAGGCTGGTCCTTGATGAGCCAGGAATTCCGGGTCGGTCGCGTCGGAAAAAAAGTAAAGTTTCTTGGCTTGCCAGGGATTAAGTCCTTCTCCGTAGTTATTGATCGACAGCCGATCGCGGGGCGCTGCAATCTGCTCCGGAAAGACCGCCGGCTCACCGGCGAGGTCGAACGCCTCGGTCGCCACCACAGCTGCAGCCTGATGGTCTCCGTGATTCTCTCCCGCCACGTAGGCCGGCAACCAGGTAAGGATCGCTTCGGGACGCGTGAGGCGGACAATGCGCACCACTTCCTCAAGTGCTGCCCCATGCCCCAGGGTTTCGAGGGAATGAAGAACATCTTGTGTCGGGGTGTCAGAGGCACGCATGAACCACACGTTGGCGATGCCATGAGCGGCCAGCGACCGGCGCGCCTCAATTTCCCTTACATCCGCCAGCGCTTTACTCTGTTCCATGCCTACAGCATTTCCCCCCGAATTGCCTCGCGTGGTGACCACGACGGCGACCCGCTTACCCTCATCGAGCACCGCCTTCCAAAGGTAGGTGGCGACATCGGTGTCGTCATCCGGATGCGCGATCACCAGCAGGATGTCTGCCTTGTAGCGATCATCGGGCGCTGGCATCGCAGCCTGGTCTTGGGCGCGGCCTTGCAGCAGGGTGACGCTGAGCAATGCACAGGCCCATAGCGATTTGCTGATCATAGCTCTCACCCACCCTGGGATCAGAGGGTTAGTCTTCTGCCAAGACATAAGGCGGCAACTGGACGCTCGCCGCTAGCCTGGGGTCAGGGACAGGGGTTTTCGCCTCCAGCCGCAAGGGAAGTACTCCGGCCCACACCGGCAAGCTGTAATCCTCCTCATCATCCACCGGGGGTCCTATCCTGATTTTCGCGGAAGCCTCTTCAATCGAGAATTCGAGCACTGCTGTCGCTTTCAACTCCTTGTCGCTGGGACCGCGGACATCGCTCCAACGGCCGGCGATGAGGTGCTCGGAGATAATACGCAAAGCGCGCGTTTTCTCCTCCGCGCCTTCGATCTTACACGCGGTGCCAAAGGCGACCACGGAGCGGTAGTTCATGGAATGGTGAAACGCAGAGCGCGCCAACACCAACCCGTCAACGATGGTGACGCATACACAAGCCGGCACTCCGGTATCCAGCCCACGCAACATTCGACTGGCGGCAGAGCCGTGCAGGTACAACTTGTCTTCGTCTCGGCCGTACAAAGTAGGAATCACAAACGGTTGACCCTCCATCTGAAAACCCACGTGCGCCAGGAATGCCGCATCCAGGATCGCGTGGATAGTTTCAGGCTCATGGGATCCACGATTCGGTAGCCTGCCGAGCTTAGTGCGTTTGGTGGGATTCATCGTTCACCCGTGTGTCGGTTGCGATCCAGTTCACTTCCCAAGTCTTGCCTCCGTCGACAGAAAAAGCTTGTTCAAACTTGCACGAAACCGGCGTGATGTCCGTTATAACAAATCGCACCCAGATGGCTCGGCCATGGAAAGTTTCCTGGTCGTAAAACTCGCCCCGTCCCTGCTTAAATTCGCCGATCGCCGGTGGGCCGAAGGTCCCGTCGCGGCCACTGGCAAAATTAAGGCTCCACTGATGGGATTGTGGATTATAGAGCCGCAGGTTCACACCTTCAAAGTGACCTTGCGGGCCATCGGCGTCGAGTTCGACCAGATTAGAGCGGCCGTTCCAAACCTTGCGGACGACGCTGGTTCCGTCATACTCCACCCAGGTCTTCGATCCCGTTAAGGGATGTGAGAGCACCGAAAGATGAGTTTTCCAGGTGCCAAATTCAAAGTCGAAATCGTGCTGGCCATTGCGTTGTCCCTCCGTCGCCTGCGGCTCGGCCATCAGCTTGCCTGAGCCTGCTTGCCCGGAGGCGCACGGGAAGAAGGACAAAGAGATCAGAGCGCCAAGCAAGCTACATTTCTGACTACGACAAAGCCACCGCCGGTTCATGTCTCTCCTGCTGTTCAGTAACAGCATCTCGCACTGCGTGGTATGTTGAAAGCACCACTTACCGTGCCACTGACGATACCACTTTCGAAAGGCGACGGACCCCTCTTCAGGCAGGTCTATTTGGGTTTGCGGGGTGCGATCTTATCCGGCACTTTCCGCGTTGGTGAGAAGCTTCCATCGACCAGAGATTTAGCCAATCAGCTCGCCATCTCCAGGACGGTCGTTCTTTATGCCTACGACCAGTTGTTGGCCGAGGGCTTCGCGGTAGGCCGCTCTGGCTCAGGAACCTACGTATCGGGGGACGTGGATCTAAGAAAATCACCCGCGGCTGCAGACCGGGTCCAGGTGAACTTATCCCGCTACGGACGAGCAGCAGCGAATGCCTGGCCTCGGGTCGAATTCCCCCGGCGTCCACCCCGTGTGCTGCGCTATGACTTCTCCTATGGACGCAGCGACCTAGAACTTTTTCCCTTCGAAACCTGGCGGCGCATCCTCACCCGCTGTGGGCGGAAAGCGCCGGTCGGTGCGTTCGACTATGGCCCGTCGACCGGAATTGCCGGCTTGCGCGAGGCCATCTGCAACCATTTGCGACGATCGAGAGCCGTGAATTGTGACCCCTCGCAGGTGGTAGTGGTGAACGGCTCACAACAAGCTCTGGATCTCATCGTTCGGGTTCTCATCGAGCGCGGTCAACCCGTCGTGATTGAAGAACCAAGCTATCAGGGCACCCGCGAGGTTCTGCGTGCCGCCGGCGCCCGGCTGATCCCGGTACCGGTGGATGGTGACGGGCTGCGCCCGGATAAACTGCCCGCCGTCGCCCGAATTGCCTTTGTCACGCCATCGCATCAATTTCCGACTGGAGCCATTTTGCCGCTGGGTCGTCGCCTTGAGTTACTCAAGTGGGCCAAGCGCAACCATGCAGTGCTGGTCGAGGATGACCATGATGGTGAATTTCGTTATGAAGGGCAATTACTGGAGTCTCTGCAAGGCCTCGATCGGGAGGGACGTGTCCTGTATATCGGGACCTTCTCCCGCACTGTGTTCTCCTCTCTCCGCATCGGTTACCTGATAGCTCCCAAGGAGCTGGTGCCCGCCTTCGCGGCAGCGAAGTGGCTATGCGACCGGCACACTCCGACGCTTGAGCAGCAGGTCCTGACGGAATTTATTTCCGGTGGGATGTATGAGCGCTATCTGCGACGGTTACGGCGAAAAAATGCCGCGCGTCGCCTGGCGCTGCTTGAGTCCATCAACGAATTTTTGGGTAACGCCGTCGAGGTGACGGGAGATGGTGCTGGAGCCCATGTCGTCTTGTGGCCCAAACATCGGGTGAGCGAAGAGAGTCTGATCGCGGGCGCGGCGTCTCGTCAAGTGGGCGTGTATGGAGTATCCGGGTACTTCCTGAAACACCCAAGACGAACCGGGATCATGCTTGGCTACTCCCGCTTGAAAGAGGCCGAGATCCGTGAGGGCGTGAGGCGACTTGGGCAAGTAATCTAGGTTCGAAAAGAGGCAATGGACGCTTTCACGGCGCTGGTGGCAGGTGGCATGTGGCTTGACCGAAGACGTATTTCCATCCCACTGAGGTCCTTACATAGGTATCGCTAAACCACAACTTGACGTCGAAAGGCTTCTCGCCGTTGGTCCCCTTCGCCCATAGCTTCGCCGTAACTATAGCGGTGTCGCCCCACAGTCGTACGGTTTGGTCCGTATCTTCCTGACGTTCGTAAGTTGTTTCACCTGCTTTTGCCTCACGGAGGAGGTCCGCTTTGGTTTGTGTTTTTCCCGAACTTAGGACCAGAGTGTAGTCGTCTGCCAGAATGCGGCTCATGCCTTCTGCATCGTTGTTCTTGACTGCTGCCTGAAATTGCGTATCCAACGCCGAGACCGCTTTGCGGTCTTCCTCCAAGCTGGCGGCGTCATGGCCGCTCGAAGAGGAGCGTTTCCGAAACGAGAGATCGAACCACGGCGTCCACGTCTTGCCGCCATCGGATGATCTCTCGGCGGTTTCCTTCACCCCGAGGCTATCCGGTTTCCACACCCCGCGGACCAGCCGGCTGGCACCGCCGCTATGGTCGGTACCACTCAAAATCATGGCGTCTCCGTTCAGGTTGCCGTGAATGACGACAACCTGACCATGACTGCTTAACCAGGTCTGCTGCCATTCAGCGGCGGATGGATCGTACATGGTGAGGCTTTCTCCGCCGGATCCGCCTGTACCGTTATATTGTTCTCGCAGGCCGCAGCCGCTTTGGATGCGGGACACCGTTGCCTGCGCCTCCTTGTTCGAGCCGCCCGGTTCGAATACGTCCCATTCGCCGAGCCAGAAATCGAATTGCCGGTATGCCGGCGCCGAGCATGGAGGCAGTCGTGATGTCTGCGCATAGAGCGCGACGGAATAACACGAGTGGAGTGTTCCAACCAGCAGTGATAGGGCGGCCGCTTGTTTCGCCCAGCGCGCTGCGGCTTGAAGAACCTGGTTTCTCATTTTCAACCTCCACAATTGTTTATAGCCAATATTCAGCCGCTCAGCATAGGTGCAGCTGGATCAAGTGGCATTCAGGCCACGCGCAAGACTGCCAAGGTCGCATCATCTGTCTGGCAGCCGCTGGAGAACTCATCCATCGAGTTGAAGAGGAAGCGAACGAGATCTTCAGCATCTCCAGCGTATTGAGGTGCCCACGCAGCTGTCGCCTGCAAGAGACCCTGAACGCCCCACTCCTCGCCAGACGGGCTTGCCGCTTCAATGATTCCGTCGGTGTAGGCGATGACCAGATCGCCGGGATCAAGCTGCACGACACTCTCCTCATAGTTCGAATCAGGGAACATTCCTACTGGTGGGCCACCCGTTTCAAGCCAATGGATGGAGCCGTTGCGGCGGAAAACAACCGGCGGATTATGGCCGGCATTGACGTACCGCAGCGTCCGCGCCGCTCCGTCGACGATGCCATAGAATAAGGTCGCATAGCGGTCCATGGGCGACGATGTATATGCCTGCTGGTTCACTACTTTGAGCAATGCGGCCAAGTCATTTCGCGTGAACAGCGCCGCTGTCCGAAGCGAGGACTGGACACTGGCGATCATGAGCGCCGCAGCGAGACCTTTGCCTGAAGCATCGCCAACCACCAATGCCAGGCGATCCTCCGGCAGAGGCATGAACTCGTAGCAATCGCCGCCGAGGGCATGAAGTTGGCGGCACCGCGCGCTCGAGTCCACGGAGTCCCTGTTCCGTCCGAGCCCCTGCATAAACCGCTGCTGGACATTGCAGGCGAGTGCCCAATCCTGACTAACGTCAACCACCACATCATCGGTCGTCATTTTCCAACCTCCACTTATACGTCGATCCTGAGGGCGCAAAATGGACAGGCCGGCCCCGATTGGGGTAAAAAAAGTTTCCTTGGGTTGAGAACGCTCCGACGGCTTCGGCGAGTCCGCAACCCGTGAGTTGGGGCGAAGCTAACCGCCCGGAACCGAACGCCTGGCAGCAAGACGGTGTCTGCCGCAATGGGAAGAACCGCAGGTCCCTCCACTGCGCTCCCCCGGGATTTCCTGTCGAGAACCGTGGCGTTGATGTATTCCGTGCGGCTCTCTTTAAGGAGAGCCGCATACGTGGTCGTTGCCAGCATTGCGAAATAGGAAATCCGGGTACGCTACGGTCGGGATGACAATTCTGTAGAGGCCGGAATAGATACCACGGAACAGTCGTTGGTCTCTGCAACAAAATTGTCATCCCGACCGTAGCGTAGCGAAGTGGAGGGACCTGCGGTTTCTCCCGCGGCCATAAGGCTTTTCCCGTCCTCTACGAACTTAATTTGGACAAGTCTGGCGGAATTTAGTCCAGACGCCATTCCTGGGTGAACCGGACGTCCCTTCGCGACTCGCACGGAGTTTTTTCCGCAGCCTCTTTAGCGCCTGCCCGGTCTAGAGTTCTGCGCTGCCTGTTGGGGCTGATCCTCAATGAGTTGGCAGCTTTTCGAAAGCCTCCAATGCGTCATGGAGCCGGTTGAAAATCATCGAAGGATCGATCAGCTCGGTCACATGATGACGCGCCAGATCCGATTTCATGCCCCAGGGCACACGGGCAAGGCCGAAGGGAATCCCGCGTTTCTTCAGGCTCCGTAGTACTTCCGCTAAAGCACGCGATGCCGAGTAATCCATGCGCGTAATGGCCTCCGCGTCGGCAATCAGCCAGCGAACCGGCGAAGAAGTTTCCCCTACCAGGCAAGTCACCTCTTCGGCGAAGCGGTTGGCATTGGCATAAAAGAGTTCCGCCCCGAAGCGATACATCACCAACCCGGGCTCGGTCATCGCGTGCGCCGCCACCGGAATCAGGTCCCAAGTCCCCACGCTGTTGGGAACCAGCACGCCGGTGTGCGGGTGGTAACTGTGGTGGACAATCCGCAACAAAGACATGATCATGGCCAGCAGAATTCCCTGCTCCACACCCGCCGCGACCACCACCGCGGCGGTGGTGAGCGACAAGGCAAAATCTCCTCGGCTCTCGTGGCGAAGCTCGAGGATGGTGCGCAACTTGATCAAACGAATGGCAATCATAAAAACCAGCGCGCCCAGCACGCACTGCGGTAAGTATTGCAGCGGGCGGGTGAGAAACAGCAGAACCAGGGTCACGACGCACGCGGTCGCCAATTGCGCCACCTGGCTCTGCGCACCGGCACTCTCGAGCATCGCTGTCTGCGTGGGGCTGCCGTTGACCACAAAAGCCCCGCTCAATCCGGCCACTGCGTTGGCTGCGGAAAGACCGGCCAAATCCGCATTTGCGTCCAGGGTCTGCTGGTGGCGCTCGGCATAAATGCGGGCCGTTGCCGCACTCTGGGTGATGATCATGATGCAGCACGATGCGGCGGTCGAAAGCAACGGAGGCAGGTCTCCCCACCCTACGGCTGGAAGCCCGAGATGAGGCAAACCGCCGGCCACCGGCCCGATGACCGCAATGCCGTGCCCGCTAAAATCCCATATGGCACTCGCCGCCATAGCTCCGCCCACGACCATCAGCGAGCCCGGCAGTCTGGGAGCAAAACGGCGAAACAGAAGTAGAGTCACCACCGCCACGCCGGAAACAGCCACGCTCGGTAGATGGACCTGCGGCAGCCTTCTCAGCACTTCGCCCAACTGCAGAAGCGTCCGACGCGACGAAACCGGCACCCCAAGCATCTCGCCAAGCACCGCGATGCCGACCTGAAAGCCTACTCCAGTAAGAAAACCGGTGAGCACGGTCTGGGAGAGAAAGTCGGCGATAAAGCCCAGTTTGAGCAATCGCGCCAAGAGCAGAAACCCAGCCGTAAGCAGTGCGACCGCGACCGCGAGGGCTACATAACGGTCACTGGCGGGGGGCGCCAGCTGAGAGAGTCTGGCGGCAAAGATAGCCGCGGTGGCGGAGTCTGCGGAAACCACCAGGTAGCGGGAAGACCCGAAGGCGGCAAAAGCCACAGCCGGCAAGAGCAACGAGTAAAGACCAGTCACCACCGGCATGCCGGCGATCCGGGTGTATCCCAGGGCTTGCGGGATGTTCAAGGCCGCCAGCGTGATACCGGCAAAGCCATCGCGTAAGGCCGCCGCGGGCTTGAATGGGCGCGCCGATTGAAAGAGCTTGAGCAAAGTCGAATCTCCGGAGAGCAGGTTATCGCAAATCCGGAGTGTACATCCTGGCCGGCAACAGTCCGGCCCTCCAAACGTTAATCCAAAGCGATTTCCTGTAGGCTGGCCTCCGGAGGTCTTTATGACAAGTGTTCAAAGCAGGCCCGGCTTTGCGCCACGTGCAATGGCTTTGGGAGCCCTTGCAGCCGGAGCCACGGCCATCGGATTGCTAGCCATCGGATGGATAAGCATAGGAAAACTTCGGTTTTTCGCGCGGCCTCAGAATGATTGACCAGCGTTCCATCGGCGAAACCGGAAGGAAAAGTCCGCCGTCCTGAACGTAAGGCGGCGCGCTGGCCTGCCGATACTGTTATGCAGGCGGGTATACGCGAAGCATGCAGATCGAAAGGCAGAGTAACGCGGCAGTCCGGTTACCTTGGGCCCATCTTCGCATTCCTCCGTTTCCGCTGATCGCCATCCGTATTCTTCAACTGACCAACAAAGAAGACGTACCGATGCGCCAGCTCAGTGATTTGATCTCCTCAGAGCCGGCATTCTCGAGCGAAGTCCTCACCATCGCCAATTCCGCGCTCTATGGATGCCGGGTTCCTATCAACAGTGTCTTGCAGGCGATCGCAGTGCTCGGCACCAAGAGCCTCAAAGGCCTATGTCTTACCGTCGGAGTAAGAGCTTACATGGGCGATTCACTCAACCATGAGTCGTTGCGAGCGATATGGCGCCACAGTCTGGCCTGTGCATTGATCGCACATCAGCTGGCTGGGGCCGGCCGAAGGGACAAAGACGCCGCCTATACCGCCGGCATTATGCATGATATCGGCCGATTGGCACTGGCCGTTATCTCTCCCAAGGCATACGCCTCCCTACTCGAGACGCACACCGGACCTGCCGCCAGCGCCCTCGATGCGGAGCGCGAGTTGTTCGGATTTGATCACTGTGAGGCAGGCCAGCACCTCATTGCGGACTGGAAAATGCCTCCCTACTTCGAGCAAGTCGTCGCCGATCATCATTCCCCCCGCGTGAATCGCGACACTTGGCAAATGTCCGACATAATCAACGTGAGTTGCAGGATGGCTGATACCGTCGGCTTCTCCGTCTTTCAAGGCTGCGAACTGACCCCATACGCCGACTTGCTCGCCGAGCTCCCGGATCTGGAGCGCCGGACGTTCTGCCCCGACGCCGAAGTGCTGGCTTTTGAGGTTTCCAGCAAGATCAACGCTGTAGAGTTCGCTTGATCTCAACCGTCCCGCTTGGTGACCATCTGGCTCACCGATGGCACGGCAAATTTTGAGAACTCAATGACTTTGAAAACAATTGGGAAAGGAGCACCCGCTCGCCTGCACGCTGAAAGCGCGTGCCGATTTGCATCAGGCGCAGGTGCGGACCAGGCAAGGCTACCATCGCTGAAACGGCTCCCATCCCTTGGCGTATCTCTGTTTTAATGGCCAAGATACTTTCCTATGACGAGCAGTGACCAGATCCCAGTTCAGCCGATCCGTGAAAGCTACGATCAGCTGGCGGAAGAGTACGCCAATCATCTTTTTGACGAGCTTCAGAATAAGCCGTTCGACCGCGAGCTTCTGGATCGATTCGCCGCCGGGATGAAAGCACGTGGGCAGGTATGTGACATGGGTTGTGGACCCGGCCACGTAGCCCGCCACTTGCGCGCCGCGGGCGTCCCCGTATATGGGTTAGATCTATCCCCGCAAATGTTGGAACAGGCTCGACAACGCAATCCGGACATTCGTTTCAGAGAAGGAAACATGCTGGCTCTTGATTTGGAAGAGAACACTGTGGCCGGAATCACCGCGTTCTACGCCATCGTCAATTTACCTCCGGAATCCTGGCCGCTGGTCTTTCGCGAAATGGAGCGAGTGTTGCAAACCAACGGGCTGCTGTTGCTGGCATTTCAGACGGGAAATGAAGTCATTGAGGCAAAGGAATTGTGGGGACTGCCCGTGTCACTGAACTTCTTCTTCGTACCAGCATCTGTGGCGAAACGTCACCTAGAGACTGCCGGATTCAGGATTGAAGAAGTCATCGAGCGCGGTCCTTACCCTCCAGAGGTGGAATACCAAAGCCAAAGGGCGTACATATTCGCGCGCAAGCCAGGATCATAAGCGCCTTTCATCCGCCTTTCCTTATTAGAAGGCGCACATGCAGCAACTGGGATACGCCCACCAAGAGCCTTGGGAAGAAGTACCTCCGGGCGAAAGAGTCTGCATGAGAGCTCTAAAGCTCCTGAGGGCATCTTTCCTGCCCGTCCCGAGTTTTTCGCAGCCTGTGGGCGGGATGAACCATACAACCTTCATCGAATTACCACCGCGCCGAAATCACTGATCGTTCACCGTGTCATGGCAAGAGCTGCCGATAGAAACATGTCAGCCATCAGAGGCTACGTCGATAGAACCATATCCATTTTGCTCGAGAGGGACGATTACTACTGCGGTACCGAAAGCAGACTGTCGCAAAATTGAACAAGTCTGTGGAGTGTTCCCTGCCCCTCGTGTTTACGAGTTGCGAAGAACGAAAACTTAACCCGATGGCAGTTTTGCTTTAGCAGGAGTTCAAACGACATGATGATTGCTTTGGATATGGATTGCGTTTTGGAATCACTCGGCGGTGACAAGGAACTTCTTCGTGATGTCCTGGGCATCCTTCTGGAGGAACTCCCCAGGCATATGGCAAGCCTGCGTCAGGCAATCGCGAGCGGCAATGCAGTCGCCATCGAGCGGCTGGCTCACTCCATAAAGGGCGAGTTAGGTTATTTATCCCTTTCGGAAGTCTCACGCAACGCCTCTGACCTCGAGCGAAGCGGCCGGGAGGCAAATACTGCGCTCTCCGCGAGCCTATACGGAAAATTAGAAGCGGGCGTTTTGGAGGTGCTTCCTCAATGCGCAGAGTGGCTCGCAACTTGCGCCAATGCGACCCACTCATAGCTATCCTTCCGCCTGACTGACACAAACCGACGATTGTTCAAGCGCATCCGATGGCGATTGTGCCCACAATTGGCACGCTTGCGAGCAGCCGAGGGGACTAAGATGGCTAAAGATCCGCGCTGATTCTGCCGATTTTGCGTGCAGATGGAAACAACCATAACGAATGCGATTCTGGAGTGTGCCGGAGAGGGAATCTACGGATTGGATCGCGACGGCAAGACAACATTTGCCAATGCAGCCGCCATCCGCATGACGGGTTGGCCGCTGGATGAGTTGCTGGGTAAATTGCAACACTCACTCATTCACCATTCCAAGCCCGACGGAACCCCCTACCCGCGCGAATTTTGTCCGATTTATGCAGCCTTGCGGGACGGCGAAGTCCACCATATCGAAGACGAGGTATTTTGGCGAAAAAACGGGACCAGCTTTCCGGTAGCGTACACCAGTACCCCCTTACAGAAAGACGGCGTTTCGATCGGTGCGGTGGTCATTTTCCGGGACATCACCGAGCGCAAGGACCACGAGCGCTGGGATCAGAATTATAGGAAGGTACTGGAGCTGGTGGCGGCCTGCGCGCCGCTGCCTCAATCGCTGGCCGCGCTCATCGCGGCCGTTGGCGAGTCTCAGCACGGGCTCACGGTGACCATCGATGCCAATGGCCCAGGAGCTCCACCCGCTGCCGGCAACAACCTGCATCCTTGTTGGTCGCGGACGATCGTCGCCGGCTCGGGTGCCATACTGGGAAGCTTCCAGGCCTATCAGAGCGACCGCGACCAGCTCTCACCCGCAGCCCAGGAAGTTCTCGAGCTGGCCTGCGGCTTGTCGAGTATCGCGATCGCGAACCGGAATCTGCTGGATCAATTGGCCCACCAGGCGACCCACGACTTGCTCACCGGTTTAGCCAACCGGACGGTCTTTGCAGACCGCCTTGGCCAAGCCCTCGCCCAAGCCAAAAGATACCGTAGCAAAGTCGCGGTCTACATGATCGATCTTGATCGCTTCAAAGACGTCTCAGATGCATACGGCCACAAGGCCGCCGACTCTTTTCTCCTCGAGACGGTGAATCGCCTGCAGCGTCTTCAGGAGGAGGGAGACACGCTGGCACGGGTCGGCGAAGCGGAACTGGCCTTGATGATTCCCCGCATCTCGCGCACCGCGGACTGCCTGGCTGTCGCCAGCAGCATAGTGCAGTCTCTGCATCGGCCGATTTGGGTGGATGGCAACGAATTTGTCGGAAGTCTCAGTGTGGGCATTGGTCTTTACCCGGAACACGGGGAAGCTCCGCTGACGCTGCAGAAGCACGCGCATGAAGCCATGTACCGGGCCAATGCCATGGGCGGGAACCGGTTCGAGATCTTCGACCCGGCAGCCAGTTCGTTAGCCGCTGAGGCTCTGAAGATGGAGGCACGCCTGCGCGAAGCGCTAGAGAAAAAGTGGTTTTATCTGGAGTATCAGCCGCAGTTCGCCATGCATGGGGAGTTGATGGGGATGGAAGCATTGCTGCGCCTGAAGCCGCCCGGGCAAGACACCGTGTTCCCGGGTGAGTTCATTGCGATCGCAGAAGAGAGCGGGCTCATCGTACCGCTCGGGGCGTGGGTGCTTTGGGAGGCTTGCCGCCAAGGGGTGGAATGGAGCGAGCAGGGCTACGCCCCGTTCAGGATGGGCGTAAACTTTTCCGCGCGACAGTTGGCAGAGCCGGATTTCGTGGACCAGATCACCTCTATTCTGGGAGAGACAGGCTTTCCTCCAAACCTGCTTGAATTAGAGCTTACGGAAAGCTGCCTGATTGCCAGTGCCGCTGATTCCATTCAGCAACTCAACCGGCTGCGAAGACTTGGGGTGGAGTTTTCCATCGACGATTTTGGAACCGGATATTCGTCCCTGAGCCGGTTGCATATGCTTCCGGTGACGGCGATCAAAATTGATAAGACATTCATCGATCGTTTGACCACCGGTGCTGGCGGACTAGAAACCGTGGCGGCAATTGTTTCGCTCGCCACCCAACTGGGCTTCCGTGTCATTGCCGAAGGCGTGGAGACCAGCCAGCAACTGGAAGCGTTGATTGGGGTAGGTTCGGTAATTGTGCAAGGCTACTTGGCGGGTAGGCCGGAATGTGCAGCCAAGGCCAAACGGCATTTGAGTCTGGTGGCCCCTGCCGTCTGCTCCTGAGAAAACCATTTAACCGCATAAGCCTGTTTAGAAATAATCGCTTACCACGCAAACTTCCAGTAGAGATTGAGCGACAAGCGGCTGCTCATGTGTTTAAATTGTCGGCTGTTGGTGAGATGGCCGGCAACTGCCCCGGGGTCTCATCCCAGGAGACTCCGTAAGCATGGCAATGACCGCATATCTACTCAAAAGTACGATTGTCGGGGCGCTTGGCGGCCTGTTGTTCGGCTTTGACACAGCTGTCATTGCGGGCACAACCCAGCAGTTGACGGTCGTATACCACCTCACCCCCTTCACCCTCGGGCTGACGGTGTTCATAGGATTGGCGGGTACGGTGCTGGGAGCCATGACCGCCGGAGTCATCGGCCAGCGAATCGGCGGCCGTGAAGCGCTGCGCATCATGGCGATCCTGTACACCATTTCCGCGCTGGGCTGTGCCCTGGCCTGGAACTGGCCGGCCCTGATGGTCTTCCGCTTCATTGGCGGAATAGGAATCGGCGGCTCTTCCGTCCTGGGACCTGTCTACATCGCAGAACTGGCGCCGGCCAAGTGGCGCGGCAGAATGGTAGGGCTGTTTCAAATCAACGTAGTGGTCGGCATCCTGCTTGCCTATCTTTCCAACTACCTTATCTCTCTGCTCAACCTTGGCCTGCAGCAATGGCGTTGGCAGCTGGGGGTGGCAGCCATTCCTTCGCTGCTGTTTCTCATCATGCTTTATGGCATTCCCCGCAGCTCACGCTGGCTGGTAACCAAAAACAAAACAGACGAGGCTTTACAGATCCTGAAGATGATGGGCTCCCCGGATTCCGAAGCGGAGCTGCGGGAAATTATCGACTCCATCCATCTGGAGCGCGGCATGGCCGCGGAGCCGCTGTTCAAGCGGGAATATCGCCTGCCTATCTTTCTTGCTGTCAGCATCGGGCTCTTCAATCAGCTGGCCGGGATCAACGCCATTCTCTATTATTCGAATTACATTTTCGCCTCCGCCGGCTTCAGCCAACTGTCCAGCTCGCTGCAGACCGTGCTGATCGGCTTGATGAATTTGGCAGCGACCCTGCTGGGTATGTCGCTCATCGACAAACTGGGGCGAAAGACGCTGCTTCTTATCGGCAGCGTGGGCATGACCATTTGCCTCTGTGGTGTGGCAGCCGTCTTCTACACCCAGACCCACGCGAAATCCCTGGTCTGGTTGCTGGTTGGCTATATCGCTTTCTTCTCCATTTCGCAGGGCGCGGTCATCTGGGTTTACATCGCGGAGGTGTTTCCCAACCGTGTCCGCTCCAAGGGGCAAAGTCTGGGCTCATCGGCGCACTGGATTATGAACGCGATCATCTCCCTCCTCTTTCCTGTCCTGGCAAAGTATTCGGGGGGACTGCCCTTCGCCTTCTTTGCGGCCATGACGACGCTGCAGTTCTTTGTGGTGCTGTTCGTTTATCCGGAAACCAAGGGGATCACGCTCGAGCAACTGCAGCGCAAGCTTGGTATTGCGTAAGCTCGGCAACAACTGCTCTTTGTTCACAGGGCCTCGACAGGCAGCGACTCACGTAGAATTCGTGCTACACGTGGAGAGACCGTATATGCCTCAAATCCGAAAACAAAACCTGACCGTGCGCCTCAGCCCGGAGACGGTGAAAAAAGCCAAGGTGCTTGCGGCCAAGCGCTCCACCTCCATCAGTGGCCTCGTGGCCAAACAAATTGAGGCATTGGTGGACGCAGATGAAGCTTACGAGAGCGCGCATCGAGCGGGAATCGATCTGATGGAGCGAGACTTCCAAATGGGGGGGATTCATTCTGTCGACCGAAAGGAATTGCATGAACGGTAAGCCTTACGTGATGGGGGCGGGATTGAACAGGGCAAACTCGTTGTGCAAGCCCCAATGGTCGGCCCAGGTTTGCTTGCGGCCGCTCGCTACATCAAGAATCAGGCGGAAAATCTGCTCGCCTACTTGCTGGATGGTTGCTTCACCGGTAGCGATGCGGCCGGCGTCCACATCGATGAGATCGGACCATCGGTCCGCCAGTGCTGTGCGGGAAGACACCTTGATGACCGGAGCCATGGCAAGTCCGTAGGGCGTTCCGCGGCCGGTGGTGAAGACATGCATGTTCATCCCTGCGGCTAACTGAAGAGTTCCACAAACGAAGTCGCTGGCCGGCGTGGCTGCAAAGATGAGCCCTTTGGTAGTGACGCGTTCCCCGGGACCGAAAACCCCTCGCAGCATGCTGCTGCCTGCCTTTGCGGTTGAGCCCAGCGCCTTCTCAACAATATTGGTCAGCCCCCCGGTCTTGTTTCCCGGCGTCGGATTAGCACTTCGATCAGCCCCACCCAGTTGCAGGTAAGCGTCGTACCAGGCCATCTCGCGAACCAGATCACGGGCTACCTTTTCGTTCGCCGCACGGGCAGTCAGCAAATGGATCACATCGCGGACCTCGGTAACTTCTGAAAACATCACGGTCGCGCCGGCGCGCACCAGCAGGTCGGCAGCATACCCCACTGCAGGATTGGCGGTAACCCCGGAGAATGCATCGCTGCCCCCACACTGCAAGCCGACCACCAGATCAGCCGCCGGCCGGATGACGCGAGTTCGCGCATTTAACTGAATCAGCCGCTTCTCCGCCATTTCCATAATCGCCGTGATCATGTCGCCGAAGCTGTGATGCTCCTCATCCTGTAAGCGGATGATGTAAGGCGCGCTCAAGAGAATGGGAAGACTGCCGGCCGGCAGCAGCTGCGCCGGCTGGAGCTTCTCGCAACCCAGGCTGACCACCATCGGAGCCCCGCCAAGATTCGGGTTGAGGCTGAGGTTTCGCAAGGTGCGAATAGGGATTTCGGAGCCGGGAGCGTTGATCGCCACCCCACATCCGTAAGGATGGGTAATCGCAATCACATCGTCAACGTTCGCATACCGCGGCAGAATCTCCGCTCGAATCCGCTTGACGGCAAACTCCACCGTCGCCGCGACGCACTGTACGGTGGTCGCAATGCCGAGAATGTTCTTCGTTCCCACCGAGCCGTCCTGGTTGAGAAAACCCTCAAAGGTATATCCCTCAAGCGGAGGCAGCGATGGCGGAACCGCAGTCGCCAGAGGGACCTGGTCGAGCTGCGGGGGCGCAGGCAGGCTCATGACTCCCTCATGCACCCAGCTGCCTTTGGCGATAGGCGCCTTCGCATATCCAATGACGACACCGTAGCGAACAATAGAAGCCCCTTGCGCCATGTCGAACAGGGCGACCTTGTGCGCTTCTGGAATAGCCTCCAGGAGCGTCAATCCAGAATCCAATCGTGTCCCGGCCGGCAGACCACCTTCATTGGCCACAATCGCCACGTTGTCCTGCACATGCACCTGAATGCACTGCGGACGCACTCTACCATTGCTGGTCACTTCTGTTGCACCCTTGCGTTCTCAAGCATAATGAGCGGGGGGCCGCTGGCTGTCTTGACAGCAAAGTCATGGGCAGTCACGGTTGAATGACTGAGGGTCATTCCCTTCTCCGCGCTGATATGCACGTTCGTGAGAGCGATCGAAGCGATCGGACTTTCGGGAAGGCCGACGATCAACCCGGCAGTTTTCGCCGCTGTCGCCGTTAGATTAGTGATGCGGATGTCGTGGAAATGAGGCGTGAGCCGGGTGACCGGCTGGGCCGCGTCCTGTTCCGGGATATGCGGATAGTACTCGGTGATCAGGATGGGAGTCCCCACATCTTCCATGGTCAAATCGCGAAAATCAAAATTGCCAATGTCCCCGCCGCGATCGCGATTCGATTTTATCCGCACCCCGTTGGCCGTTCCCTTGAAGCGCACGCGCGCGACATGAACGTTTTGCACTCCGCCGGACACCTCGCTGCCAATGGAGAGACCATGCCCGTGGATAAAGGTGCAGTCCGAGATGGTGATATCTTTACTCGGCGCGTCCGGTCCGGGTGAGTCGGCCTGGCCGGATTTTATGGCTACATCGTCGTCTCCTACATCGGCATAGACGTGCTCGATTCTGATATTGCTGGAGGAGAAAGGATCAATCGCATCGGTATTCGGAGAGGAGGGATCCGCCAGTACTTTGATATTGCGAATCGTCACATCGTCTGAATAGTAAAGAACAATCTGCCAGAACGGAGAGTTCTGTACTGTCACCCCCTCCATAAGAATCTTGTGCCCGTGATCAAAGACAATCAGACGCGGCCGCAGCATGCCCTGCCCCATGATGCCGTGGTCGGCCTGGGCGCGCGCTTGCTTCCACCAGCTCTCACCGGCGCCATCGATCACGCCGCCGCCGGTTATCGAGACGTTAGTCGCATTGGTTGCGCTGACCAGCGACTGGAGACCAGGGTTTCGGAACTCGGTCTTCTTTGGATAGTCGTCGTGATTGCTGGAGCCCTGGAGGGTGGTGCCTGGCGCGATATCGAGATCGATATTGCTCTTGAGGACGATCGGACCGCTCAGAAAGGTGCCCCCGTCCAGCAGGACCTTACCGCCACCCTTTTCGGCGCACGCATCGATGGCAGCCTGGATCGCGTTTGTATTCATGGTGGTTCCATTGGGGGTTGCGCCGTAGGCGCGCACATCGCAGGTGGCGGCGAGGGCGGTGCTCCCGGCCGCTAGTACAGTGGCGAGAAGTATGATCTCAGATACCTTCCAACGGGGCCTTTCCGAGGCCATGGTGATTCCTCCCTATGGTACGAACATGGAGTGGCCTGACCTCCGGTGATGAGGATAAATGCCTTTCGTGAGTGTTGGCTAGAATCAGCGATCGCTTCCATCACAAATACCTTGAGCCTACGGGCGAGTTACACGCCCGATATGGCATTGGGCATCCTCGTTGCCTGGCGCCATATCGGGCCCACGAAATCGACTGCCATGTGTGGCGGGGTGAAGTTAGATCTGCATGCGGCTCTCTGAGAAGAAAAAGCCGTTACGGAATAGAGGAAGGACAGAGCTTTGATGGGGCTTCGCCCCGTCTTTATCAACCCACGTACGCTGGTGCGAACATGGGGCACCCGTTCAGAGTTGGTGTGAGTGAAAGAGTGGATTACCAGGAAACTTCTTTTCATCCCCCGTGGGTCGGCGAAGCTCAAGCATGTAGGCGCGCACCCGAGGCTTGGATGCAAAGGCCATTTCCTGGTCTGTGATGAGGTCGTTGACGTTATTTTGGGCATAGTGGGCTCCGTTTGCTGGTGAGTTGAGAAGTTGAGAGCAGGGAGAAGTTTCACTGCGCAAGCACAGTAGAGCGCAATAAAAATCCCGCCGCGGCGGGATGCTGAATTAGCTGATTTTGGACAGGGATCGGTCCTGGAAGGGCACGGGTTCTAACACGCCCTCTACATACCGATCAATGGGTTCACAATCTGGATTGACCCGTAGTGTTGTGCGGTCGCCAAGTCTTCAGAGTAGACAATCGACGCGCCGGCACTCTCAGCAGCTTGAAGAATCAGCGCATCCCAAAAGGAAGTCATGTAACGCGCCTCAATGTCCAGTGCCTGGAGGATCGACTCGGGAGTGTTGGAGACGACTTCCCAGGTTGCATAATCCCGTATCAGCAAACGGACTTCTTCCACCGGCAAAGGAGCGCTCACCTTTCTGCGGAGGTTCACACATAGTTCTTGCAGAACCTGGGTGCTCAATACGCCCTGGCCCGAATTCCAGAGCTGTTCCAACAACATTTGAGCGCGCTGGTGTTTGACCCCAGCCGAACGGTCATGCGCGTATACCAGAATATTGGTATCCACGAAAAACTTATCGCTCATGGAGTTCATCTCGTGAGCGAGGGGGCGCCCAATGGAGGTCGAAACCCGTCCGCAGCCGGGCGAGGGCACGGCGGCGGGCCTGGTGATAGCCCTTGCGCTCGCGCACTTCCTGCTCCAACCTGCTCGCGAGCAAGGCGCTGATGGAGGTGCCTTCCTCGGCAGCGAGAATGCGAGCATGCTTGAGGAGATCGGCTTCAATTTTCAAGGTGACATTCGTTTTTGTGGTTTTCATGGATGCACGTATTTTCGTGTAGCACGAGTTTACGTGCTTAATTCTGGAAATTCAAGCATTGTGGTTAGGGATGGTGCGTGATTTCGGAGAGCGTCTCAGGCCTAGGGGTTACTTCATCTGTCCCCTTCGTAGTCTCATGAGCGAACCGGCCAAGTTTTGGGTCATCCGAACGATGGCCCTTTCGGTTTTGCGCCACGCCGCGAGAATTCTCAGATCTTGATCTTGCATCCAAGCCTTGCTAAATTAGCGTCGAGCCTTGGTTCGGGACCCCGTAGTCCCTCTGTACCGAACTCTTTCCATCGCCAGTAGTTGGGCCGTTCGTCGATCTCTCAGGTTCCTTGATTGATTCTGACAGATTGATCCTGAGAAACCCGCCTCTTCTCCGTTGGCACTCCACTGTCAACCCGCTGGGAGGCCGAGGCTAGTTATTCCTTGAAGACTAATCACGGGGCAGGAGGGTTCCAAAATGTCGCAGGGTAATCCATTTCTCAGCCAATTCGAGCAGTTTTCCCGAAAAAACACCCGCAGCAGAAAATCGGCGCTCGCACTCCCTTGCCTGCTGCTGATCATTTCCCTGTTGCCGCTAAAAACGCTTGCTCAATCAACCTTTGGATCGATCGTGGGCACGGTGAAGGATAGCTCTGGCGCCGTGATTCCCGGCGCTACCGTCATGTTGACGAATAGCGGCACGGCCGCGGAACGAACGGCTGTCACCGACCAGCACGGCGACTATAGCCTGGTGAATCTAAACCCTGGAAAATACCAGATCACGGTGTCGGCGGCAGGATTTGAAAAAACAGACTTCTCAGACCTCGACCTGCAGTCTCGCGAAACCAAGCGCGTCGACGCCGCCCTCAAGCTGGGCGCGGCGACGGAAATCGTAATGGTCCAGGGCGCTTCGGCCGGTGTGATCACCACCGATGTCTCCAACCTTTCTGAAACCAAGACCGGCCGCGAACTCACGGAGTTGCCCGTAGCCGTCTACTCCCGCTCTACCGGCTCAACCAGCCCTATCGATACTCTCAGCACCGAGCCTGGGGTTCAGGTTGATGACGACAATGACCTGGTGATTGATGGCACCACCCCTGCCCTCATGTCCTACACCATCGATGGCATCAGCAGCGTCTCGGTGGAGAATAGCGGCCCCATCAACGAGCTCTTTCCGTCCTTCAACTCGATTTCTGAAATACGTATCAGCGGAAGCAACAATAACGCCGAGTTCAGCGGTGTTGCAGATGTCACCACGACTTCAAAAAGCGGCACCAATACCTTTCATGGCGGAGTTTTCGAAAATCTGCAAAACACCGTGCTCACCGCCGGCAATCCCTTTACTCATTCCACCCCGACCATCATCATGAATAACTTCGGCGGGTTCCTGGGTGGACCGATCAGCATTCCGCACCTCTACGGCGGTAAAGACAAGGCCTTCTTCTTTATGAGCTATGAGGGCTTGCGGCTGCCACGGCAGGTGCCGCTCATCACCAACGTGCCTTCCCAGGACATGCGCAATGGAAACCTCGTCAACTACCTGAACGGCACACCGATCTTCAACCCGGACGGAAGCTCGATTGATCCAGCGAACGTGCCGATATCTCCAGTTTCTGCGAACTTTCTGAATTACTTCTTCCCCGCTCCGAATTCTGGCCAATCGACGGACTACCAAAGCAACTACCGGGTGAACTATCCCGCTCCAATCTCCAGCGATCAGGCTGATTTGCGCCTCGATTACACGCTCACGTCCAAGCAGTCCATGTTTGTCCGCGGCACCTACAAAACCAGGTCAGTCATCCAGCCGCCGAACCCCAATTGCCCCGGCTATTGCATTAACGCAGGTTCTCCCCTGACCGGCGGTTTTGGATACCCTGAGGACGATCAGGGTGTTACTTTCTCCCATAACTACGCCATTTCCAACTCGCTGGTGAATGAGTTCCGCGCCGGCTTTAATGGCATCCACCAGACCTACTCGATGCTTCAGGGGACCAGTGCCGGCTATCTGACACAGGCCGGCATTCAGGGTCTTCAGCCCAACCCTGTTGCTACCGCGCCGGATGTGAATATTACCGGCTTTATGGTGACCGGTGGTGGTAATCCGTCGGTGCAGCACAGCAATATTGTCCAGGCGCTCGACAACCTCACCTGGAGCAAAGGCAAACATACCTTCAAGTTTGGTGGGGACATTCGTCACATGACCGACCACGACGATAACGTCTTTGGCAACTACCGGTCGGGTCAGTATTATTTCAACAACCAAACCCAATATTCAGATGTCAATGGCAATCCGGTCTCGATCGGAGATCCCTACACGGCATTCCTGCTTGGGTATCCTGACTACACTGCCCTTGCCACCCAGGTGAATCACCCGGCAATGAATGGCCAGGGCTGGGGTTATGGTTTCTTCGGCCAGGACGATTGGAAAATCACTCCGCGGCTCACTTTGAATCTCGGCCTGCGTTACGAACTGCATCCGCCGCTCACGGACAAGTACTCCAACACGGCCGCGTTCCTGCCCACTTACAACGTAGGTGGAGTCACCGGAGCGGTGGTGGTGCCAAACCAGACGGCGCTTGGCTATACATCTCAGGACTTCGCTGCCTCCATTGCCCCGTCGCCGGTCCTGACCGCAGCCCAAGCGGGTATTCCGACAGCTTTGCGCGCTACCTACAAGAAAGATTTCGGTCCTCGTCTTGGCTTTGCCTGGCGGCTTGCCGGCACAGACAAGACGGTGCTTCGCGGAGGCTGGGGACGCTTTATCGAGCAGCCCCTCGGGTTCTCGCTGGTTTCCGGTTGGGCGGTTAGTTCGAGCTTCGTCAATTACGTCTATCAATCGCAAACCGCGCCCGGCGGTAGCCCAACCATCGCCTTCCCCAGCCCCTTCTCCTCGACCGTGGTCCCCGGGAGCGCAAGCTTCCAGTACGCCTTTCCCGTCCATTACTCCGATCCCTCAGTGCAACAGTGGAACCTAACCCTGGAACAGGACCTGGGCCACGACATCGGCATGCGCCTTTCCTACATTGGCAGTCACGGGTCGGACCTGGAAACTTTTGTCGATCTTAACCAGGTGCAACCTAACACCATCGGATGGACAGCTGCATTCCCGAGTGCACCCTTCCAAACCTGGGGGTATATCGAGAGCATCGTCAACGGCGCCCAGAGCAACTACAACAGCATGAGCGCGGCCTTGACCAAGCGGTTCGTCAATGGCCTCCAATTCCAGGCCAGTTATGTGTGGACGCGCGACCTCTCGGACGCCCAAGGCTTTGCACCCACGGCGCTCACCACCGAGGGCAGCAGTGTTTCCTCCGACCGCTTCAACCTCGGCCTTGACTATGGCAACGTCATCTTCGACCGTCGCAACCGCTTCCTGGCGACCTATTTGTATGAGCTGCCGTTTGGCAAGGGCAAGCCCTTCCTGTCTGGCGGTGGCGCGCTGAACACGCTGGTCGGCGGCTGGCAGTTCGGAGGAGTCGTGGTGCTGCAAAGCGGAGCTTTTCTGACACCGTACCAGACCACGACTGATCCTGCTGGGACCAACCTGCTGAGCAACGCGGGGTCCACGCGCGCCGACCGGATTGCCGGGGTTCCGGTTTATCTCCGTGGTGTGCCGTCGGCAGCCGGCGACCCGACCTTCCTCAATGTCAACGCCTTTGCGGATCCGCCCAATAATAGCGGCGGCTTTGGCAGTGCCGGTGTGGGCAATGTGGTAGGCCCGGGAACGCAAAGCTACTCCATGTCGCTGATCAAATCTACCGCGCTATGGGAAGGAGCGAAGTTTCAGTTTGGCGCCGAGGCGGCGAACGTGTTTAACCACCGCAACTACGAAACGCCAGACATGAACGTCGATGACGGACCTACCGGCTTCGGGATCATCACGGGGCTGCAAACAGCCGAGGGCGCGGGACCGCGCAATATCGAAATAACCGCGCGGGTAAGCTTTTAGGCTCGCGAGCTGCGTTTGGAGCCACGCGCGGCTCTGGGGGAAACTGCCAAGCCAAGAAACACTAGGATAGCTCAGGGCTGGATCTGAACTTTCAATGCGGCGGACCGATCCGCCGCAAATTCCAGCGCTTTTACCGAATCCTCGAGAGCAAAGACCTGGTTGACGAACGACTGCACCTTGATCCGCCCGGCCGCTACCAGTCGAATCGCCTCATCAAACGTATCGCCATAACGCATCGATCCACGGAAATTAATTTCACGCACCATGAGCTGGTTTACCGGTATCGGAATATCCGCCGTGCCTACGGTTCCGATCTGCACGATCGTTCCCCCGGGCCGAACCAGGTCAAAGGCCGCACGCAACGCAGCCGGGGCGCCCGAGGCTTCAAAGACCATATCGAATCCGAGATCGGTCAACTCCCGCACCTGGTCACGCAAGTCGTGCGCCGTAGGATCAAGAGCCACATCCACGCCCAGGTCAATCGCCTTCGCACGACGTGCGGAAACAAGGTCGCTTACCGCCACCGGAACGGCGCCAAAGGCACGCGCGGTCAACGCCACTAACAGACCTATGGTTCCTCCACCGGTCACAAGCACCCGCTTGCCAGACACCGTGCCCGCACGTTTCACTGCATGCAGCGCGACGGAAAGCGGTTCCATCATCGCCCCGGCGCCATCGTCCATATCGTCGGGCAGCGGATGACATTGGTCCGCGCGGACAGTGAGAAATTCCGCCAGCGCGCCATCCGTCGGCGGCGTGGTGCTCGCACTGCCCAGCATGATCGTCTTGCGGCACAAATTGATCTGACCGCCTTTGCAGTAAGCGCAAAAGCCACAGGCCCGCGCAGGATTCACCGCCACCCGCTGCCCTGGCTTCACCACTTGGACATCGGCGGCCACTGCGGCCACCTCCCCGGTGAGTTCGTGGCCAAGGATGAACGGGCGATCGGGGACAAACGTAGCGTTGTATCCGTGCTCGTAGTAGTGCAGGTCAGTGCCGCAAATACCAACGCGGCGGCTGCGCAACAGCACCATGCCCGGATGCAGCTCGGGCTCACGATAGGGCTCAATGCGGATGTCTCGTGCACCATGGAGTACGGCAGCTTTCATCGTCATTCCCCAATCCCGTAGAAACCGGCGCAGTTCTCACCCAAGATGGCCGCTTGTGTGTGCGGCGGAAATTGCTTCACATAATCGATCACGATATGCATGACCGCCGCGTAATCGCCCGCAAGTATGCAAACCGGCCAGTCGGAACCGATCATCAAGCGGCTGGCTCCAAATGCCTCGACGACGACGTCCAAATAACGTTGAAAGTCGCCAGGCCGCCACTGCTTCCATCGTGCTTCCGTTACCATGCCCGAGAGCTTGCAGAATACGTTGGGAAACTTCGCCAGCCGGCGTAAATCCTCTTGCCAGGGAGAAATCACTCCTGCGTCAATCCCAGGCTTGGCGATGTGATCGACGACAAACGGTTGCTGCGGAAATTCCTCCACCAGCTGCGCTGCAACCGGAAGATGCTTAGGGAACAGCAGCAAATCGTAGGTCAGACCAAACTCCCGCAACTGTGCGATGCCGCGGCGAAATTGCGGGCCCAGCATAAAGTGGTCGTCGGGCTCGTCGTGCAGCACGTGACGCACACCGGCCAACTTCGGATGCCTGGAAAACCTCCGTAGCTGTTCGCTCAGCGTTTCCGACTGCAAATCTACCCATCCGACCACGCCTTTGATGAACGGGTGGCCTTCCGCGAGGGCAAGCAACCACTCGGTCTCCGCCAGGCTCTGCCGCGCTTGCACAGCTATGCAGCCGTCGAAGTGAATGCTCTTGAGCAAAGGCTCTAGATCTGTGGGGAGAAAATCATGCTTGAGCGCCCCCATCTTGTCCGTCATCCAGGTATGCTCTGTAGGGCTGTACCGCCAGAAATGCTGATGGGCATCGAGTCGCATCGAAGTCAAATCATCAAGCATGAGATAAGACTTGGCAAGATAGCCACGTGCGCGGCTCTGCTGTTTCTCCCCATCCCGCTAACAACTCCAACCTGAGTCACCCCTCTTCCCTTGTCATCCCGACCGCAGCTCCGTAGGAGCGCAGTGGAGGGATCTGCAGTATGCCCTGCGGCTCTCTCAAGTGCTTCCTGAGAAGCGACCCGGATGAACCATCCCCTCGTAACAATGCCCTGCCCTCCAGCCCACTGTCTTATGTAAACTAGTAGCGTTGTGGTGAAGGAGTTCACCCAGAGCGGCCTCAACCGCTTCAACCGCTGTTCAGCCTCCAAGGCTCGACAGATGATGACTCCTGACGGCGGACCGTCGCGGGGTCGTGTCCGGCGACGCCATCCCTCCGCAAACAATGGAAGGAGGGTCGAATTGCAGAAATACCTTCTGATCGCAACCGGCGGAGCCTTGGGGTCGCGCGCCCGCGATGGAGTCGGTTCGCTGGTGGCCAACCGGATGGGTACCCGGTTTCCTTACGGCACCTTCGTGATCAACCTCACGGCCTGCTTGATCATCGGCTTTTCCCTTACCTGGATGGAACAGCACACCGCGATGAACCCCGCATGGAGATTCCTCATCCCCATTGGTTTCGTGGGCGCCTATAGCACCTTCTCTACGTTCGAATGGGAAATCTTTGCCACTCTCCGGGTAGGCGCGTTCCTGATCGCCGCCCTTTATGTGTCGCTCAGCTTGCTCCTGGGGCTGCTGGCGGTTTGGCTGGGAGTTCTGCTGGCGCGGCTCGTGTTCTCAGCATCATGAACCACCAGTACCGACACCGGGCATCTGCGCACCAGGCTCTCTGACGTGGAGCCCTCCAGCCAGTGGCGGATGCGACTGATGTGCCGCCGCCCCACAACGATCAGGTCCGCCCCGGTCCGCTGAGCTGTCGTCTCGATCGAGGGCTCGGCCATTCCTTCCACAATTTCGACCGCCACATCGATGCCCGATTGCCGGCCCGTTTGCGCCGTGCGCTCCAGTTGCTCTTGCAACTTCTTACGCCCATGCGAGGAGCTGGTAAGTCCGTAACCCTCTGCCTGAGATTCCGCGCTGGGCGGTGGCAGCACCCCTAAGAGGATCACCCTTGCCCCCAGCTTCTCCCCTAGCGACATGGCGACGGCAACCGCCCCTTCCGCTTCCGGGGTTCCGTCGTCGCCCACCAGAATGGTGTGGAAATTCATGCTCACTCCTCGAAGGACCGGTTCCAGGTGGAAATTACCCGCGTCTCCCGCTCATAACCTAATGTACTCACCGACCCCGTTCCCAGCGCCAAGAGACGCGCGTCGCGGGGTGGCAGCCCCAGCCAGGTTGCGGCCAGGATCCTGAGCACGTGAGCATGGGCAAACAACGCTACCTGGCCACCACTCTGGCTCGCTCGATCAATCACCTTCTGGGTCCGGGCTGCAACGTGCTCGACCGGCTCACCCTCGGGAACCGGAGAGTCCCAAATAGACCAGTCAGGCTGCTCTTTGCGTATTTCCGCGGTGGTGCGTCCTTCATAGATTCCGTAATCCCACTCACGCAGGTTGTCGTCGATCTGCGCCACGTCGCCGTAGCCCGCGATGCGGCAGGTCTCCCGGGCACGCTGCAATGGACTGGTCAGCACCAGCGAGAACTTACGGTGCTCCAGGTAGTCCCGAATCTTCTCCGCACGCTCCTTACCTCGGGCCGTCAGCGGGATGTCGGTCTTGCTGGTATGGGCTCCGGAAAGGCTCCATTCCGTCTCCCCGTGACGCATCAACCACAGTTGCAGATCCACTCGTGTCATCCTTTCATTTTGGTTTTTCGAGCCCACCCTGCAGCGTGTCATTTTCAAGCGCAATGGCATTCTGCCACATGCGATCGAGGGCATCGATGTAATGCACCTCCAGCTCAAACAGCGTGCGCTGCGACACGATGACCTGAGGATACGCCTGGGCCATATTCTGGTACTTCGCCAGGTAAAGCTCATACGCGCGACGGGCCCGAGGCAGCAGGGCCGTGCGGTAGCGCTCCGCCTCCAGCTTTGCCGAAAGATAGTTCTCTAGCAACCCCTCAGCATCTCGCCGCAAAGACAATTGCGAACGCGTGATCTCAAGTCGTGCTTCTTCCAGCTCAGCCGAGGCCGCCTGCTGGTTGCCTTGGTTGCGATTCCACAGCGGCAGCTCAATACCCACACTGGCAAAACTTTGTGCCCCCGTCTTCCTGCCGGGAGCCTCCGGCAGTGCCTCCAGATTCTCTTGCTCACCCGCGCGCAATTGAAGATCCGGAACTACCTCCCTTTTGGCAGCCTTCAGTCTGGCTTGGGCAATCGCCACCTGCTGCTGAGCTTCTTTAACCGTCGGGCCCTGCTGCACGATCGTATCCACGATCCGAGCCTCATCCATGTTTGGAGGCGCGTCCAGAGCCGCATCCAGTGGGGCTATCTCTGTCGCAGGCCTACCGGCAACGGCAGCCAGCGATTTAAATCTTTGCATGAATTCGCGCTGCGAAACCGTATAGTCGATGGCCGCCTGTTCTTGCTCCACCTCAGCCTCGAGTACATCTGGCGAATCCGCTTGGCCTACATTGGCCAACTGGCGCGCAGTTTGCGCCGCGTCGCTGGCCAAGCCAAGCAGCCGGCCCCGAACCAGCACCCTTTGCTGAGCACTCAATGCGTGGTAAAACATCTGCGTCACCTCGCTGTGGACGCGCTTCCGCTGCGCCTCGGCTACGATCTGGGCAGACTGTTTCTGCTGCTGGTAGATGTCGCGGCGCAGGCCGAGCTTGCCCCCCAACACAATGGTTTGGGCCACGAAGCCGCCCTGTTCTCCCCCACCGTACGAGCCGCCGCGGATCTGATCGCCTTCATAGCCAATCGAAGGGTTGGGGTAGAGGGAGGCTTGCACGGCCTCAGCCTCAGAACGACGGATCATGGCTGCGGCTTGCTGCAGAGTCGGATTATTTCGATCGGCCATGCCCAGAAAGTCCTGCAACGTAAGCGGAGCGCGCGAGGCGACACCCTGCAGCAGTTCGGGCGCGGGCGCCTGCTGGGCAAAAAGCCGCGCGACACACAGAAAGACGGCGAATCTCTTGTACATCCTCTTCTCCCCGGTGATTATGAAATTTTCTGCAATAGCGATGCGTAGGGATCGTTCGGCCTTTGCGCCTGCTTCATGCGCCCCATCACGTCCAGGTATTGATTCGCAGGCAAAACGCGCAGGAAGGTCATCATGCCCATCATGTAACCGCTCCACCCAGCGCGTAGACCGTAGTTCTCAGGCTTTCCGACCTTCTGGTCCATGGCCATCGCCGGACCTTCCATGTAGGCATCCTGAGGAAAGCCCGGCACACTGTTTGCGTTGGCCGCAATGTCGCTTGCCATATCTGCCATTCCGGCCATTCCATCCATACCCTTTTCCTGCGCGAGGGGCCCGTTGGCGGTGGCCATGTCCGCATCGCTCCCGAAGCCCATGCCCCGTCCAAGACTGGTGCCATAGTCATCGCCCGAGGGAGCGCCCGGCGTGCCCTGGAGCATGCCCATGCCGGTATTCATATCCACGCCCGCCGGTTGGCCGGGAGAGCGCGTCATGCGGCCTACGTTGGAAGACATCTGGTTCATCATGTGGTGGGGCAAGTGGCAGTGCAGCATCCAGTCGCCCACACGATCTGCGGTGATTTCGATATCCCGCGCCTGCGCCACCCCAACCAGCACCGTGGTCCCCGGCCACCAGGCGGTCTGCGGAATGCGGCCACCCTCGGTCCCCGTGACCTGGAAGGTATAGCCGTGGATATGCATGGGGTGGTGATCCATGCCCAGGTTCACAAAACGTATGCGCACCCGGTCTCCCTGGCACACGATGAGCGGCGTGGACGCCGGACCCGCCTTCCCATTCAGCAGCAGCCAGTTGTATTCCATGTTCATGGTGTTGGGCACGGTGTTGTTGGGCAACACGGCGTACTCCTGCAGGTGCAGCAGGAAATCCTTATCGCAGTGCGGACGGTAAGGCGTGCGGGGATGCATGATGAAGCCTCCCAGCATGCCGGCCATCTCCTGCATGGCCATGTGCGAGTGGTAGAAGTAGGTTCCAGCCTGGTGGATATCGAATTCGTAGACAAACCGGCCGCCCGGCTTCACCGGTTCCTGGCTGATCCCCGGCATGCCGTCATTGCCGATCATGTCTTCAAAGCCATGCCAGTGGAGGGAGCATGGCTCGGGCAAATGGTTCTCGAATACGACGCGGACGTGATCGCCCTGGGTGACCTGCATGGTCGGGCCAGGCGCAGTGCCGTTGAATCCCCATAGGTCGATTGTTTTGTCGGGATGAATTTTCTGCCGCAATACTTCCGCCGTCAGACGGAAGACTTTGGTCGAGTCCTCCATGTTGTATGCCAGATCGCCAACATCGGTGGTTACCACTGGCGTAGCTACCGAGATTGGCGGCAACACACGGCCATGTGGTGGGACCTTATTTGGTGGCTGTGAATTGGGTGAAGCCGGCGGCATCGGCATCTGCATCTGAGCTGACAGTCCGTGGGCAGCAAACAGAGCGGAGCAGGCGCCGAGGGCGCGCCCTAGAAAGGTGCGTCGAGTGCTCATATTGACTCCTTGGAATGGTGGTGCACAGATTTCCCCCGGACGCGCCGGGAGAAGCGCTAGATGCGCAGTGCAGTCACCAAAGGAGGGGGGCTCACGTTACTTCGACCCGCATGCGTGAACGACGCGGGAGCCAAGCTGGGAAGCAAAACGCCGGAACGAACGTCTACCTGGATGCCCGTGGGGCCTGCAGGTTCCTGCTGCCGGTTGACCAGCAGATCGACGGCGCAGATTCCGGTGATTGAGCAGCTTTTCACCCCAGCCCCATGTGACATGTCATGGCAATGTGCCATCGCCGGATGCTGGGCACACTGCACCGCGCAGACGGAAGACGCTGCCTGGGAGACGAGCAGCGCAAGCAACACTGCCGCGATCGTCGCCGATGGGAAAGGAAGCCTCACAACAGCTTCAGCATACGCCGTTTGTCCACATTTTTGGGTAGTTCAAAACCCTGTCAAACCAGGGCTCGTCGAGACTGCCGAGCAATCCCCCTACGGATACACCAACCTGGCAAAGCAAGAAACCCGGGGGCTAAAGAGGGTGTGTGAGAACTCGAGGAGCAAACCTGAGGGCGGAGAAATTCGAGAGCGGGCAAGAGAGGCAGGGGCTAAAGCCCGACATATTCTCAATCGTTTACGGCCCGACTAAAGTCGTGCCCTGATACAAAACAGAGCATTTTCCGCACCCTTAAAGCTGTTTCCCGAGACAAAATCGAGTTCTCACACACGCTCCAAAGCCCAGATCTTGTTGAGCCTCAACGGCCCGACGAGAACCGGTCTGAATTATCCCGCCGGGCAGGCAGCCTCTATCGTGGCTTTGGCAGCATTCAATGTTGCCTGGGTCTCGCGGGCGATCTTACCTTTTGCGATTAAGTTGAGGAGCTTGGCTTTCAGGGTTGTGGTCGAGTAATAGTGGCTAATTTCCACCTTGGTTGACCGGTGACCGAGCGTTTGGAACGTCGTTTCCACCCTGTAATCGCTGAGAATCTTGCTGATACCGAATGTGTCCTGCGGCAACACAGTGACGATCTTCTGCAGCGGGATAATTTCGATGTCTTTCTCGATGCACGTGTGCTTCCCGCCCGAAAGATGACATTGATAAGACGCGCCTGGTTCGCGGAGGGTCTTACCAGAAAGAAGATCAACCTTGACCACGCGAGGATGGAACTCCGGGATCCTCGTGAGGTCCATACAGAACGACCACACCGCTTCCAAAGGAACGTCGATGATGACTTCCTGCTTGGATCGGAACGGTGGCTGCAAATCTTGCCTCCAAATCTCATCGGACAGGTTCTAAAGTCCTGCCCCGTGTCAGGGCATCAGAGCGGTGACAACCAGAAAATTTGCCCATTGCGCAGATTCGGATCGCGGACGAATAGCCCGACGTCAGTCCTGGGTAAACCGGATCCAAAGGATCCAATCCCGTCAGGGACGGCTGAAATCCTTTCCGGCCAGGCGAACGGGCAGCATGAGCCACGCGGTCATGGCCACTTGGTAAAGCAACATCCGTTCCGCTAGCGGAACAGTTGCCAGCAAAAACCCCGCCACCTGCTGCCCACGGGCGACTACAAAGGCGCTGCTGCTCATTTGAGTTCCTCCCGTACCGCTATTGAGTAAGACCAACAAGGTGTAGGAAAGTCGCCCGAGTCTTTTTTGCGCAACTGGTGTTGCATCGCCGGGCACACGGGGAGAGCACGGCGGCCGCACTCTGGGATAATTCAAGTAGGGGCCTCCCCTTGCCTGCCCATGACCACCTTGAAGACAGATCAGTTGCAAGCGGAACCGAAGCTCAACGGTTTTGAGGCGCTGCGTGTGCCTGTTTTCCGCGATTTGTGGCTGGCCTCGATCGTTTCCAACCTCGGCGGGTGGATGCAGGATACGGCGGGCACCTGGCTGATGACCGTGCTCACCTCCTCCCCGCTGCTCATCGCCCTGATGCAGACCGCGGCCAGTCTCCCGGTGGTCATCCTGGGCTTGTTGGCGGGCGCTACAGCGGATATTTTCGATCGCCGCCGGCTGCTCATTTTTTGGCAGGCCTGGATGCTGACCGCGGTCGCCATCCTCAGCGTGCTCACCTTTTTTGACATCATCTCGCCCTGGATCCTGCTGATTCTCACCTTCCTGTTGAATATCGGCGCGGCGATGAACAGCCCCGCCTGGCAGGCCATTGTGCCCGAGGTCATTCCCCGCGCCCAGCTGCCCGATGCCATCTCTCTCAACAGCGCCGGCTTCAACCTGGCTCGTGCGCTGGGACCGGCCCTTGGGGGTCTGGCAATTGCCCTCTTTGCCCGGGCCACCACCGGCGCGGCCTCGGTGTTCCTGCTCAATTCCCTTTCCTTCGTGGGCGTCATCCTGGTTTTATATCGCTGGCAGCGCAACCCGGTCTTCAAAAGTGCCCTGCCCGCCGAGCGCATACAAGGTTCGATGCGGGCAGGGATTCGCTACATGCGCTACGCTCCCATGCTGCAGGCGGCCTTCGTGCGTACGCTGCTGTTCACCCTCTTTGTGAGCGCGGTTTGGGCCCTGCTTGCGCTGGTGGCCAAAAACGACCTGCACCAGGGCGCCATGGGATACGGCATCCTGAATGGCAGCATGGGCTTTGGAGCGGTCATCGGCGCAACCCTGCTGCCCCGCGTCCGCCGGGTCCTCTCCGCGGACGCTATCATTACCACCGCTACCACCGTCTTTGTGGCTACGCTGGCGACTCTCGCGACAGTGAAAGTGCCGTGGATCATCATCCTCATGCTGATCGCGGGTGGCTTTGCCTGGACCAGCGCCATGTCCACCCTGAACCTGGCGGTGCAGGTATCCGTTCCGGCCTGGGTGCAGGCGAGGGCCCTGGGCGCCTACCAGATGATCTTTGCCGGCGGCATGGCCCTGGGTGGAGTAATTTGGGGCTCCATCGCGGAGCACGTTTCTACTTCCAGGTCGCTGCTGTGCGCGTCCGCCGGACTGGCTCTGACTCTTCCCTTATCCCTCCGCTTCCATGTTCTGCGCGGAGTGCAGCCGGATCTGAGTCCTCACCATTACCCACTGCCGGCGCCCAAGCTGGCGTCGGAGCGCGAAGATAGCGACGGACCCGTCCGCGTGTCCATCGACTACTATATCGATCCCCGGGACTATGCTGCCTTTGCCAAAGCCATCCACCAATTGCGAGACGTACGGCTGAGGGATGGCGCCATCCGCTGGGGTGTCTACCAGGATGCATCCGACCCCGGACACCTGAACGAGACCTTCGTCACGGAATCATGGCTCGAATACCTGCGCCAGCGGGAGCGCTTCACTGCATCCGATCTACGCATACGGGATCTTGTGTGGAGTTTCCATCGGGGCAAAGAGCCGCCCCGCATTTCGCATATGTTCTATGCCAAAGAAGTGACTGATCTCAGCAGTGCAAGCCAGCCTTAGCCAGCGAGTCCTTAAGCCCCTTCATGCTGATTCGGGAGGAAGCCTCGGGGGTACCCGCTCCGCGCCAATGGGTTTCCAGGCTTACTGCGTAGTGGTAGCCGTCTTTCGCCATGGCACGCAATTGACCCACCCAGTCGACCACTCCGCCGCCTACCGGCGCCCATTCATATTTCTTCCCCGCCGGGCGCACCACATCTTTCGCATGGCAATGCCCGATGCGCTGGATGGGCAACAGGCGGTACCCGTCAGGATAGGGAGTGCTTCCCAGGGCCGCAGCATTGCCCGGATCCCAGTTGAGCATTAGGTTCTTGTCGGGGATGGCCTTGAGCACGGCGGCCGCCTCTTCTCCCGTGGCCGTATTGCACGACATTTCATTTTCCAGCAGCAGGATCAGGTTGCTCCTGGCGCACGTCTGGGCTGCGCTGCGCAGCTTGTCGTTGATGGCGGCGCGGTAGGGCGCCTGATTCTCCAATCGCCAGAAATCGAAGCACCGGATACGATCGGTTTGAAACTGCTTGGCTAGTTCCACGCAGTGTTCCAACAGGGGATCCTGTTGCTTGAAATCGAAGTCGGCATGAAACTGGTCCCGCCGCGGACTCTCTTTGGAAAGCGGCGCTCCGGGCCAGTCAACCTTGAATAGCGGACTGGCAATATCGGTCACCCGCAGCTGATATTTTTTAAGCAGCCGGCACGCTTCGGCGATCTCTTTCGCGTCCAGCTCAGTGATGTTCTTGTTCCACATGGCGCGCAGTTCGATCCACTGCAAGCCGAAGTCGCCCGCGGCAATCTCGCAAGCGCGGCCGAAGTCCGGTGTCAGCTCATCGTTGATGACGGAAAGCCGAAAGGGACAAGTTGAGCTGGAATATGCCTTGCCAAGCTGAGTCATGGCGCCGGCAGCAGCGAGCGAAGTTAGGAATGCACGGCGGCTCGAAAACATTGGGCCCTTCCCTTTTACCGGACCTGACCACGATAACCAGAAGCAGCCGCCGGTTGCAAGTTCAGGGGTTGGGCTCACGCTTTGGCGGCGCTCACCCGTTCCCCGATGAGCTTGAGGGCGCGATGCGCGGAAAGGGCCGCCCCCTCCTGCCAGGCGATCAGATGACTGCAATGATCGCCGGCAAAGAAAAACGGACCATCCGGTTCAAGGAACTGCTGGTAGGCGCCGCTGTAATACCCCGACGGCGACTCCTCCTGACTGCCGTACGGATGGGAAACCCAGGCGCCGAGGTTGAATGGGATTTTGCCCCAGTTGATGTACATGGGTTGGCTGAGCAGCTTGCCATAGCCCGGGTGAAGCTTCTCAACGGCAGCTCGGGAAGCGTCAAATCTTGCCTGCAGGTTGGGAAGCTTGGCGAATTCCGTACGCTGCTCTACGCCGTAACCGGAGACCACCACACCGGTATCGCTGAACAACTTCCCGCTCGGGTACCAAACCAGATTGACCGGCCCGCTAAAGGCGAAAGAGAGGCCTCCGTAGATGTTGAAGTCAGTTTCCCAAAAGCGAGGGGATTCCCACGCCACCTTGAAGCCATCGTCGTAGTTCGTCTCCGCAATCGCTTGCCTTATGCGAGGTGAAAAGTCATTGGGAATCGTCTTGAGAATACTGATGGGCAAAGCGCAGATACAGTAATCGCCCTCAATCATCCGGTCCGCGTTGTTTTGCTGGTAGCTCACGCGGACGCCCTTGGCCGTTCTGCGGATTTCCGTAACCTTGGCTTCGAATTGAATCACCTTCCCCAGGCTCTTGGCGAAGGCATAGGGGATTCGGTCCATGCCGCCCACGGGCTGCATCATCGTCGCCTGCATGTCCAGCATTTCTTCGAAAAGCATGCCGCGCCAGAAATCGGCATCGAGCAGGGCATGCATATCGAGCGGCGGCCGCAGCTCTTCAGTCACTTCGCCGGCGCCGGGCAGGCGAAGCGCACCCGCGCGCTCAGAGCCGGTGTAGGTGAGGTCCTTCTTGAGATCCCCATAGGTGCGCAGGAAGGCCAGCATGCGTTCTCTGTCTTCCGCCGTCATCTGCTGATTCAGTGCATTCTGCTGCACGCATTTGGCGAGTAATTCCGCTACATGGCCGCGGGTATCGTTAATGGCCTCGCGCTGTTGAATGGCCTTTCCCCCGAAGGCGTCGTCCTTCACCAGAAGCGAGCTGCGCGAGCTATTCACTTCTACTTCAAGAGGTACTCCCAGCTGCTTGCAATAGCCGAGCATGGTTCGGTGGATGGAGGGAAGCCTGGCTGGACCCGCGTTGAAGTAGCTGTCCGGCTGCCATGCGGCCGTCTGCCGGGTGCCATCGGTAAATTCGATGGCGGTGCCGTTGCGCACCGTCCAGTTGCGGCCGCCTGGACGCCTCCGCGCTTCCAGCACGGTGCAGGTATAGCCTAGTTTGCACATCTCGTAGGCTGAGACCAGTCCGGCAATGCCTCCGCCCAGGATCACTACCTTCGTCCCCCTGCCGGCTTCGGGCGACGGATTCCAAACCACTGCCTCGGCCTCAGGCAGGGGCATGAGCCCGAGGGATTGCATGGTGGCAAAGGCTGCACCGAAGCCGCCGGCGTGGCCGACGCCCATCAGAAAATCACGCCGAGTTAGTCCCATCTGCCTATCTCCTTTAGCTAAATAGGGCCCTCAGTGCGCTCTGTCGAGGATAAAGCTGCGAACGGACATTGATTGGGTGGGTGGCCGGGAAACCCAGGCCTCAAAAGCGAGACCTGGGCCACCCACTCATAGAGTGGATATGCTGAACACATGGATCTGCCGAATCAGGTACTTACTAAGGCAGGTCGACTGCTTTTTGCAGGGGAAAGTCTTTGGACGATCCCCCTACCATGAAGGTATAACGGCCCGGCAACTGCTTCCACCCGTTGGTGCTCTGGTCGTAGATCGACAACTCCCGCGGATTGATCGTCAGGCTGACTTCCCTGCTCTCGCCCGGCTTCAGCTGCACCTTGCTCCAACCAGCAAGCCGCTTGGGAGGCTCCTCCGCAGCCGCCGGCAACGCCACATAAACCTCAGCGATCTCAGCCCCCGCACGTGACCCCGTATTCTTTACCGTGAAGCTCACCGTGGGCTCTTTTCCCGCCACCACCTTCAGACCACCATACTGGTACGTGGTATAGGAAAGACCAAAGCCAAAGGGAAACAGCACCGGCTTATTCTCCGCGTCGTACCACTTGTACCCCACCTTCAACCCCTCATCGTAATGCACGCTAAAGGTCGCCTTAGCATCTTCCGGCTTGACGTCATGGCCGGCGTCCTCTCCTCCGTCCGGCGGCTTCACTAACTCCGGATGGGGCAAATCACGCTCGCTAAGGGGAAACGTCATAGGCAGCTTGGCGCTTGGGTTCACCTTGCCAAATAGAATATTGGCCACTGCATCCGCCCCCTTACTGCCGGCATACCAGGCCTCGAGCGCGCCGCCCACTTTATCGATCCAGGGCATCAGGACCGCGGTGCCGGTCTCGAGCACGACGATGGTCCGCGGATTCGCCGCTGCTACCTGCTCGATCAATGCATCCTGGTTCTCAGGTAAGGAAAGATTGGGCAGATCCGTTCCTTCGCTCATCCACTCATAAGCAAACACGATGGCCACATCGGACTTGCTGGCCAGGGCCGCGGCAGAAGCCGGATCCGCACCAGAATCGAAGGCCACTTTGGCGGCAGGCGCGGCAGCGCATATCGCCTTTAAAGGAGAAGTTGGGAACCACACATGAGCCTGCCAAGGATGAGCCGGCTCGCCTGGCGGGTCCACCTGCGCCGAGCCGCCGCCAGAGATCATGCCGGTATCCGCATGCGGCCCAATCACTGCGATCGAATGTACCCGGGAGCCGTCGAGCGGCAGCAGTCCACCGCGGTTTTTGAGCAGAACCGTACTTTGCTCCGCCTGGCGGCGCGCAATGGCCAGGCCGCCTTCCACATCCACCACGCTCTTCTGCGTCGGGTAATCGAAGAGGCCGGCAAGAAAGTCCGAACGCAAAATCCGGTGAACATGGTCGTCCAGCTCGGCCATAGAAACATTGCCCGCTTCCACCGCCTGCTTCAGCTTCTCCCCATAGAAGTCATCCATGGGCTCTTCATGGTCCAGCCCCGCATGCGACGCCTTGATGGTGCTGTGGGTGCCGCCCCAATCGGAAACCACGAAGCCCTTGAACTGCCAGTCCTGCTTGAGCACATCCGTCAGCGTGTACTTATTCTGGCAGGCGTAATCACCGTTGATGGAGTTGTAGGAGCACATCACCGCAGCCGGATCGCCAACGCCGATACCGATGTGGAAAGCAAGCAGATCGCTCTCCTGCATGGCCCTCTTGCCAATAATCACATCCACTTCATCGCGGCCATTTTCCTGGTTGTTCATGACGTAATGCTTGATATCACCAATGACGTGCTGGGCCTGCTCGCACTTGATCCGGTTGCCCACCATGGTCCCGGCCAGCAACGGGTCTTCCCCCTGATATTCAAAGGTTCTTCCATTGCGCGGCTCGCGGGTTAAATTGACTCCGCCCCCCAGCGTCATGTTGTAGCCTTGGGCGCGCAGTTCGCGTCCGATCAAAGCTCCGTACTCGCAAGCAGCCTCGGGATCCCAACTCGCGGCCGCGGCGATGTTGGCCGGCAGCGCCGTCGAGTAGCGCCCATTCTGCGCGCTCATGCGGACTCCGTAGGCTGCGTCACTCATCTCCACCTGCGGAATGCCCAGCCGCGGAATGCCAATGATGAAGCCGGCGCCCTGGTTGCCAAGATAGGTCCGGGGCATGGGCCGTTTCCAGCCGGGCATGCCCTGGCCGTGCATCAGATCAATTTTCTCGTCCAGCGTCATCTCTTTGAGCACCAGGTCGGCGCGCTGGTCGGGCGAAAGCTGGGTGTTCATCCAAGGCCGGGTTTGGGCGTTGGCTGCAGTCGCATTCATGGCCCCGGCTACGGTAAACAACCCCAGGGTCGCGCTTCGGGCAACCCTGCGGAAGGTGATCATCATTTGCTCTTTCAACTTGCCGCCATCCATTTCTCAATCATCATTTGCCGCCACCAAGCAGCCTGACGTAGCGATAGTAAAACTCAACCCCACGGTAATAGGAGTCTACCCCCAACCGCTCATCCCTGCCGTGCGCGCGATCATCATTGATGTCGATCGCGATCCCGTTGATGCCATAGGTCGGGAGGCCGGCCTCACTGGTAAATTTGCCGTCGGATGCACCCGTTTCCATGACCGGAATCACGGGAACACCGGGCCACATCTGCGCCACCAGCTTGGCTAAAGGCTGCATTACTTCCGGCTGGAGTGGAGTGGGGGGCAGTCCTTTGGAGTCGGGAGCCGTGTCCACCAGTTCACGGGCGTCGTTCACGTAACCAACAGTGACTTTAGGATCATTGAAAATTTGCATGAGCTGCTGTCGAGTCTCTTCCCTGGAGTGACTGGGCAGGATCCTGCAATTCACATTGGCCGTCGCCGATTGCGGCAACGCATTATTGGCATGACCGGCCGAGAGCCGGGTGGCCACGCAGGTGGTGCGCATGGTGGCATTGTATTTGGGGGTCGCGGATAGCCCCGCGATGGCCTCTGCCGAGGGCGGGTTCTCCAGAATCCCCTTCATGTTCGCAGCCGTCTGGCCGGACTCAAGCGTGCTCATCTTCTCAAAATAGGCCCGCGTGACCGGGTTCAGTTCGAAGGGGAAAGTATAGGCCTGTAATCGGGTGAGCGCATCGGCAATGTGATAGATGGCATTGTCCGGCACCGGCAGAGAGCTGTGACCGCCCGCATTGGTGGCGCTGAGCTGGTAGTCGCCGTAAAGCTTCTCCGTAGCCTCCACGTTAAAGGAGATGGGCTTGCCATTCACCATGTCCACGCCCCCGGCATCGGTATTGAGAACGAATGCCGCATCAATGAGGTCGCGGTGGTTCTTGAGCAGCCAATCGATACCATTCGATTTGCCTCCCTCCTCATCCGCCGTGAGCGCGAGGATAAGGTCTCGATCCGGTTTATAACCCTCCTTCTTCAGGCGAAGGAAGGTGGTTATGAAGATGGCGTCGCCCTCTTTGATGTCCTGGGTTCCGCGCCCGTAGTAGTAGCCATCCTTCTCCACAAATTGGAACGGATCGGTAGTCCAGTCGGAGCGCAATGCCTCGACCACATCCAAATGACCAATCAACAGAATCGGCTTCGCGGAGCCGGTTCCATGAATGCGCGCCACCAGGTTTCCCTTGCGATCGTTGGGTCCCAGCACCAGCACATCCTCTTTGGCGAAGCCGGCGTCGAGCAGGCGCTGTGCCATCGCATTGGCCGCTACCGTGGTATTGCCGACAGAATCGGTGGTATTGATCTCGATCAGCTGCTGAAAAATATCGTGGGAGAGCTGTTTGGTCGCTGGATCCAACTGCGCACGCAGGGGCAAGGGAGCAGTGGACAGCAGCAGACAGAAGGCCAGGAAGCGGAGCCTTCCGGCTCCGGCGGGGATGGTGGACAAGGAAACTCCTCTTTTTCGCGTTTAGTATAGAGCTTCGACAGCGAAAGGAAACAAAAGTTGCTCAGGAACTGTGGCGCGGTTTTGATCTTTGCAGGCCTGGCACTGTCCTCATTCTCCTTGGTTGCGCAGCCTGCCAAGGGCCCGATCACGCTCGATGAGTTCATGAATGCCACCGATATCAAGGAGGTAAAATTATCTCCCGATGGCTCGGCGGCAGTGATCGCCGCGGTCGATTCCGATTGGCAGCATAACCGCTATCGCAACGACCTTTGGATCTGGAAAGCGCAGACCGGGCAAACCGTCCCGCTCACCCGATCCGGACATGCACGCTCTCCGCAATGGTCGCCCGATGGCAAGTACATCGCCTTTCTTTCCGATCTTCCTCTGGCGAATGGCGAGGATAAAGACACTGACAATGTTTCCGAACGGCCGTGGCTGATTGGCACAGATTCGGGAGAGTCCTTCCCGCTTTACCATGAGAGGCTGGAAGCACATGCGTTTGCCTGGTCCGCGGATGGATCGCAGATTTTCTTTTCCTGCGCCTCGCCACTTTCGAAAGCTGCGGAAGAGGCCCGAAAAGCGCATTGGAAAGACGTCATTCGCTGGCGAGAGCAGGAACGGGGCGACCTGCTGCTGGCTATGCCGTTTTCCGCGGCCCAGAAGAATCCCACCGCTCATGCGGTAAGCGAGGATGTTTCGCCGCTTCCAGCGCTCTCCCGTACCATCACCGCCGGCGAGGATGAGATCAAAGAGATTGCTCCCGACCCAAAGGGTGCGCAGATCGCATGGGTAACCGACTCTGTGTCCCATCGCCTGGAAGACCCCCGGCACAATGAAATCTACCTGGTAAGCACTGCGGGCGGTGAGGCTCGCCGGTTGACCAACAACCTGGCGCTGGAGAATAGCCCGCAATGGAGCGGGGACGGCAGCAAGCTGTACTTTCATGTGGGCGCAGGCGCAGGCACGATCGACCCGCCGTACCGCGATGTGCAGGGGCGGCTGTACGTGCTTGATCCCACCAGCGGGGCGCTCAAGCGCCTGGGCGCCGACTTCGCAGGCTCCTTCGAAGATTACACCGTGACGGAGGACGGCCGAGTGATCGCGACTGGCCTCAAAGGCACCGAGCAGCAGCTTTATGCGGTCGACGCCGAACACTCCGTCCTGTTGCCAGGATTGCCCGGCACCTACTCTGGAGTCGACAGCGGATTGCACGCGCGAGGACTGCTGGTAAAGCATTCCACCCTCACCGACCCGGTGCAGGTCTATCTGGCAGCGGATCCGGCTCGTCCTAGCCAGGCACAGACCATCAGCAGTTTCAATCTGCTTTTTACCCAGCGAGCGCAGTCGGAGTGGAAGACCTATCGCTGGAAGGCAGATGATGGAACCATGGTCGAAGGCCTCTTGATCTATCCGCCGCACCGGATGGGAGACAAGAAACTGCGCATGCTGACTTTGATCCACGGTGGTCCGGCGGAAGCGAACGGCAATTACTTTGCTGCAGATTGGTACGAGTGGGCGACCCTTGCCGCTGCCAATGGGTGGCTGGTCTTTCGCCCGAACTATCGGGGATCCAGTGGGTATGGCGACGAATTCATGCTCCAGATCACCCCGCACCTGGTCTCGCGGCCAGGCAAGGACATCCTGGAAGGAGTGGATGCGCTAGTGAAAGAGGGAATAGCCGATCCTGACCGCCTGACTATTGGCGGCTACAGCTACGGCGGATACATGACCAACTGGCTCATCACCCAGACCACCGAGTTCAAAGCTGCGGTGACCGGTGCAGGAGCGGTGGAGCACGCAGCAAACTGGGGAAATGACGACCTGACCTATGACGATGCCAATTATCTGGGCGGTGCGGCACCGTGGCAAGACCCGGGCATTTACCAAAGCGAAGCCGCGCTCTTCCAAATGGACAAAGTGAAAACCCCGACGCACATAGTGGCGGGGAATGCGGACGTGCGCGTCAGTTACCTGGAAGATATTCTTCTGGAACGAGCTCTGCAGCAGTTGCAAATACCGCATAGCTTGTTGGTATTTCCCGGTGAGGGGCACTCGCTCGAGAAAGATCCCTGGCACGGATATATTAAGGTACGAGAAGAGCTGCAGTGGCTGGAAAAATACGGCGGGGCAGACAAAGGTAAGGTGCCCAACTGAGCCAGCCTAGGTTAGAGGTGCCCCATCCTTGTTGCTACCGTTGGTGGTTGGCCGAGAACCAGACTTCGCAGGCATACGAGGAAGCACGGAGAAAGCGCTCTAACGGACTGGACAAAGGGATAGGGGAAGGTCGGTCGGGTTGGCTCGGAGTTTGATGTCGAACTTGCACTCATTCGCGGTGCAGGTAAGCGTCTCAGGCTGCGCAAATGCGCGCGTAGCGGAGGCAAGCAGGCGGTATTGCCCGGGTTCAACTCTTCCCAAGTCAAATTGCCCATGTTCATCCGTTATGACCGTTTCCATCGAAGACTGTTGCTTTTCAGAAATGTAGATGCGTAGCTCGACGCGCGAGACCTTAAGGGGTGCTCCGCTTTCGTCGACCAGAGTACCCGAAATGCGCGCTATTTCACTCACGCGGAGATTTGGCGTAAGGTGCTCGGCCTTCTCGCAAAAGTTTGGGTCTGATGGCCCAATCTGCACCTGACCTGGCAACCTAGGAGTGATGATCACTGGAGAGAGGGATAGTAGAATCAAAACGAACCGGCTAAACATTGTCCTGAATCTCCGATGTTCACCTTCCATTCTAGCTGCCCTCACTAGCCTCTATGGGATGGTTCCCCGGCCGGGAGCAATTTGATTCCTCTCCAGCCATCAGGTATCGTGTCGGCACGTCGTTTCAGGATGGTAACGATGCTTGTCGGTCATTTGTTCCCACGCAGCCCGACGGGTGATCGGCTTCTGTCGCTTGACGTTTTCCGCGGCATGGTGATCGCTGCGATGATTCTCGTCACAGACCCTGGCACGTACGCGTACACCTGGCGTCAACTCCGTCATGCGGAGTGGAATGGCGCCACCGCAACGGACATGATCTTCCCCGCCTTCCTCTTCATGGTCGGTCTGGCGATACCGTTTTCCCTCGGTTCGCGTGCCGCGTCGAGCACAACCCGCAGCAGGACCGCGCTTCGGATCATCCGTCGAAGCATTACGCTCTTTATCCTCGGTCTGGCTATCAATGGATTTCCAGACTATGTATGGAATACGCTTCGAATTCCCGGAATTCTACAGCGCATCGCAGTCTGCTACGCGCTCTGCGGTTTTCTCTATCTTTCCGTCAGAGATCGCAGGCTGCGCGATCGCACGATCGTCTTCGTCAGTATCAGCATTGTGCTCCTTGCCAGCTACTGGGCGATGCTGAAGCTCATTGAGGTTCCAGGCGTTGGCCGCGGACACCTGGATCCATACGGAGCACTCCCAGCGGTCGTTGACCGCGCAGTCTTCGGCGCCAACCATCTTTGGCAGTGGGGTATCCGCACCCATGGCAACATCACCTACGATCCCGAAGGACTTCTCTCCACGATACCGGCCCTTGTGCCGACCTTGGTTGGGATGCTGGTCGGGGAGTGGATCCAGCTTTTCCGCACTGCATCCTCTACCGCCGTTCGGACCCTCGGGTCTAGCTGCTCCTCGTAGGCGCGGAGACCGGACGCATTCGTGACTCCCCTGACCCGGCTCGCTTGGGAGCTGAGGTAGACCGCTGAGACGCGCCAGGCTCCGGGGCTCGTCACATCCAGCTATCAGACTGCCGGCGTTTATGAGGACTCAACTCCTCGCCTGTCGCTTGCCAAAAGCCGATAGCGCTCTATTACGGTCGTCGCTCTTTCACTCCCTGTGCCGTTTCGTCTCTTCTTCGTCAGGTGAGCGTCGGCGAGGGAGTCCCTTTGCCGAGGCCTCGGATCCAGGTGGTTCACGGAACGGTTCTACAGAAATGCGCTCGTAACACACTTCCAGCACCGTCAGGTGTTCCGTCCCGCCCGGCGCTTGGAGAACTACGCTGTCACCGGCTGCCGACTTCATCAACGCGCGCCCCAGAGGTGACACCCAACTGATGTGGTTGCGGTTGAGATCGACCTCGTCGGTGCCTACGATGCTCACCACTCGC
>Ga0302325_10000493_pt1 | contig 110038 bp, 80 predicted proteins | sample Palsa_T0_2_FD_201948 | JGI IMG/M metagenome (GOLD analysis project Ga0302325, IMG submission 201948) | Peat permafrost microbial communities from Stordalen Mire near Abisko, Sweden - Palsa_T0_2 | ecosystem: Environmental > Terrestrial > Soil > Palsa > Peat permafrost | place: Sweden: Abisko...
CATTCGTGATCGTGGTGGTGAACTCCGAGCCGCTGTAGCTTACCGTCGCCGAGATGTGATTGCCCGGCGATACGGCGACGCTTGAGATGAGCACGGAGCCTGCCGGATAAAATTCGTACCAGGCGTAATAGGAAGGACTCTTGCCATCACAATCGGAATCCGTTCCAGTCTGCTCCACGGTGCTGGAGGTCCATCCGTCGAGGCCTACCCAAAACGAGGAGTACGTGTTGGGGGTTGTGGTGCAGTTGACCGTGGGAACGGTCCACGAGGCCTTGGCCGTGGTGAAGGAAGAGCCTGTCACCGCGTAGCCGCTCCAGTTGGTGCTGTCCGAAACCGTAACGTTCCCCTCCACGTGCTCGGGAACAAGTCCGTAGACTCTTCTCGGCGCGTGCTGACGCGGGGTAACTACTGCTGTGCTCGGCGCTGCAACAGGCCCGCTGGACACCTGCGCCAGGGCCGGCGAGATGGCGAGCATGAACGAAATTCCAGAAATTTGTAACCCTTTCGATAGCATAGACAAACCCATCCTTTCGTGCCGGGATTTCCGTGTTGCCATCCCGAAACCGCGCCATTTTATACGCAAGCATGGTCACGTCAAGCGATTTTGTTTAATAGTTCCGAAAAACGAACAAGCTGCCTTCTCGATATGATCGGGGGCTAGAGATTCTTTCGGGTCCACTGGTCGATGCGATCGAGCGCCTGCCGCAAGTTCTCCAGCGAATTGGCTACGCTGAAGCGCAAATAGCCTTCGCCGAACGCGCCGAACGCCGTGCCGGAAAGCGCCGCCACGCCGGCTTGCTCCAGCAAGGCGTCGGCAAGAGGCTTCGACTTCCATCCCGCCTTCGTGATGTTGGGAAAAGTGTAGAACGCGCCCTTGGGCATGCGGCAGGAAAAACCCTTGATCTGGTTCAGCCCGGCGACGAACACATCACGTCGGCGCTTGAATTCGGCGCACATGCGGTCGACCGAAGTCTGGTCGCCGCGCAGAGCCTCAATGCCGGCCATCTGAGTGAAGCTCGCGGTGCAAGAATTCGAGTTCGTCATCAGCCGGGCGATGTGCGTTGCCAAGTCGGGACGCATCACGCCGTATCCCATGCGCCAGCCGGTCATCGCGTAAGTCTTCGAGAAGCCGTCGAGGAGAATCGTGCGCTCCTGCATTCCCGGTACCGACAGGATGGAAAAATGTTCGCCCTCGAAAATCAGGCGGCTATAGATTTCATCGGACAGCACCAGAATGTTGCGATCGCCGATGACTTGAGCGATGCGCTCGATATCCTTGCGATCCTGCACGCCGCCGGTGGGGTTCTGCGGCGAATTGAGGATGATGAGCCTGGTGCGGTCGCCGATCAGAGCGGCCAGTTCGTCGACGTCGAGGGAAAAATCGCGCTCCTCGCGGAGACGGATGGGCACCGCCCGGCCGCCGACGTAGTCAATCATCGACTCGTAGATGGGGAAGCCGGGATTGGGGTAAATGACCTCATCCCCTTCATCAATCAAGGAGAGAATCGTAAAGAAAATAATTGGCTTACCACCGGGAACGACGACGACTTCTTCGGGTGTGACCTTCACGCCACGGGTTCGGCCCACGTATTCGGCGATAGTCTGGCGCAGCTCGGGCAAGCCCGCCGAGGGACCGTAATGGGTCCAACCTTGGTGCAGGGCGTCGACGCCGGCTTCGATCACGTTGGCGGGCGTGTCGAAATCGGGCTCGCCGATCTCCAGGTGGATGATGCTCTTCCCCTGGCGCTCCAGCGCTCGCGCCTTGTCCAGAACTTCGAAAGCGGTCTCGGTGCCCAGGCGCGCCATGCGGCGCGAGAGTTGGAGTTCGTGTTGTGTGGTTTGCGCCATGATGACTGGGACTCCTCAGTAAGGCAAAACGACCGCAGAACCAAAGGGCACATTATACGCCGGGATCATTCGGCGGCTCAGGATGCTCGGCATCAAATCCGCTCACGGTCTTACCGAGAGGTCCTTATAATTTCAGTTGCAGGGTCGCCAAGTCCGCGGCTCTGGCGTGGATCAATCTGCTCCCCGGGAGTAACTAAATGCCTTCCTACCTTGACGAACTCTATGCGCATCAGGAATGGGCCGACGCCGAGCATTGGCGGGCGGTGGAAGCTCATCCTTCGGCGCTGCTGGACCCGGCGATTCGCCGGCGGCTGCATCACATTCATCTGGTGCAATCGGCGTATGTGTGGGTGGTGGGGGCGCGAACGGCGCAAGTCGCGTTCACAAAGGTCGAAGACTACGCGAACACGGCCGATCTAAAAGCCTTTGCGCGGAAGTGTCACTCAGAAATGGCTGCCATGCTCGGCGGAATGAACGAGGCCCGCCTGGCAGAAACGGTCGAGGTGCCGTGGTTCCAGCCGCCGCTAAAGATCAGTATTCGGCACGCCTTGATGCAGGCGGCAATGCATAGCCACTACCACCGCGGACAAAATGCGACCCGGCTGCGCGAACTCGGAGGTGTGCCTCCAGCGACGGACTTCATTGAGTGGCTGCGGCAGGGCCAGTCGGCGCCGCGTTGGGAATAACTCCCAAGGGTACGAGATTGGCGCGGGGCGCGGCATTCCGCCAGCGCCCGAGGACTTCCTTGAAAAAGCGAGTCGTGTTTGCGGCGTGCCTGAAGGAACACCGTGATACAAATCGATTCTGTTCAGCGGTTTGTCGACGGGCCGTGGTCCCTGTGTTTTTTGTCGTTTTTCTCTTAATCTTGCTCCTCAGCCTTAATGCAATTCTTTAAGCTTGGAAGTGATCACTCCCACAACGGGCGACAGCCCTGAGCTATTCAGGGTAGCGTACTGAAACGCCCTGATCAGATGTCCCGTTCCACGCTCATGTAGAGTGGCTGCGGGGGCCGCGAGGAGTCCGGATCTGCGCGGCTTTGAACATCCGGGTACCTACGCTGTCCAGAATGCACGGGGATGGGTGTCGGAGGAAAGTGCAGATGTCACACGGGGCGAAACATTCCTGTGGAATTCCCGCCAATTGAACCCGCCAAGCGCAAGAGCCTGGATCCCGAGCTTTTTTATGGGCCAGTTCAAGAAATCGAGAAATCGGAAATTATTCCGATACGCTGTGCTCTTCGTTTTGCGAACGGAGGACGCGGTCGACCGAGTAGGGTGCGCGATGGCGGGGTTCGTGGTAGTGGCGGACCTGCATCTCGCCCAGCAGGCCAATGGCGAGGAGGTTCAATCCACCCAGCAGCAAGCCCAGCGCGAGCATCATCAGCGGGCCGTGGGAGGCCATGACGGGAACTTGGCGCAAGAATTTCTCCACTCCCAGCCAGGCCACGATGGCGCTGCCTCCGAACATGCTGAACATTCCCAGGGTCCCGAAAAAATGCAGCGGACGGGAAAGATAGCGCAGCAGAAAGCGGATGGTGATGAGATCGAAAAATACGCGGAAGGTGCGCGAAATGCCGTAATGCGATGCGCCACGCTCGCGGTTCACGTTGCGGATGGGCACTTCGCAAATGGAAGCGCCATACCAGGACGCGAGCGCGGGAATAAAGCGGTGCAGCTCACCGTAGAGCGGCACCTGCTCCAGAACCTCGCGCCGATAGGCTTTGAAAGTGGTGCCGAAGTCATGAATATCGACGCCGCTCAGTTTGGCCATCAGCCAGTTCGCCGCGCGCGACGGGATGCGGCGCATCCAGAAGTTATCCACCCGAACCTTGCGCCAGCCGCTGACGATGTCATAGCCCGCCGCAATCTTCTCGAGAAACATGGGAATGTCGGCGGGGTCGTGCTGCAAATCGCCATCCATGGCGATGAGGTACTCGCCGCGGGCGTGATCGAAACCGGCTGCCAGGCCGGCGGTCTGGCCGAAGTTGCGGCGCAGCTTGACCACAGTCACGCGGCTATCGACAGCCGCGATTTCGCGCAGCATGGCGAAGGTGTGATCGTTCGAGCCGTCATCCACCAGCACAATTTCGAACGTCTCGCCAGCGGTCTCCATCACCGCCTTCAGGCGGTCATAGAGGTCGGTGACATTCTCCTGCTCGTTATGGAGAGGAACGACGACAGAGTATTTGAGCACAGGTTTTTATTATAGCGTGAAACATTGGCCGAGTGACTACCTTCTTGCAGCGTGATGAACATGCCTATCCCTCACCCCCAACGGGGCAAGATGGAGAGCTCAACCCAGCAACTTTCAGCCACCCGTTTCGGCTGGCCGTTCATCCGGGCCTATTCTTTCAGTTTGAGCTTCGACTTGTTTTCCTCGAGGAACGCCTTTATATCTTCGGCAGCGCCGAGCAAGCGCTGCCATTGCTCATAGTAGAGGGTCACGGGAAATCGTCCCAATCCGTAAACGCTGACGCCGCCTTTTTCGCCCACCTTGAACTGCAACTCTCCACTGCGTTTCTTGGTTTCGACTTGTTTTTCCAATTGTGACAAGCGCGCTTTCAGTTCCTCGTATGTCGGTTCTGCCATGTCTTACCTCGCCTCCAAAGATTTGCGGGTACGGCCGGTTTCCTGCCGCGCGGGCAATCATAATCACTCCGTCCCCATAGTAACTTCCGCCGACGTTGCCCTGCGCCAGACATCCGTTATAAGCTGGATACAATATATTCCAATGCAAGAACGCGTGGGTTCGGTAATTCGCTGGGCGGCTTGGTTGTGCCTGTCCATGATGCTGTGGACGGCAGCGGTGGAGTCTACCCACAATCACCCCAGCCAGACCGAGTCCACATCCTGTTCCATCTGCGTGGTGGCTCATAGCACCGCGCCCACAGCCAGTTCCAATCATGTCCGTCCGGTGTTTGCCGCGATCGGCCTGCTGCAAGAAGAAGAAGTTGTCGCGAAACCCCGGCTCGATGTTTTCGATTTCGGTATTCGCGGTCCTCCTACCGTCTAGGGATTCCCCAGAAATCAACACCTGTTCCGGCGTACGCGCCGGCTGATCCCTATTTATTTTCGGAGGACTCATGCCTATTTCCTATGGTTTTTCCTCTCGTTGTTTTTTCTATGGTTGGCGCCTAGCCGTCATTGTCGTCCTGGCATTCTTTCTCGCTGTAGCTGCAACTGCAACGGGGCCTGCCGCGGCTGATGCTCAGGCCGCGGGAAATTCCGGCTCGGTCAGCGGTACCGTGCTCGACGCCACCGGCGCTGTCGTTCCCAATGCCACGGTGGAAATCCGCAATCCGGTGAGCGGGTTCGACCAGTCCACCAAGAGCGATACATCGGGAAGGTTCGCTTTCACCAACATTCCCTTCAATCCATATCACCTGACGGTCAAAGCCGATGGCTTCGTTTCGCATGCTCAGGACGTCGAGCCCCGCTCCGCGGTCCCGGTCACGATTGCCATCACCTTGCAGGTAAGCGGGTCCACCACCACGGTCAACGTCGAGGCGGAAGGCGGCGATCTGATCGAGAACGATCCCACGTTTCACACGGACGTGGACAAGAGCCTGTTCGATAAGCTTCCCTTGGAAAGCCGGTCGTCGTCGGTGAGTTCGCTGGTTACGCTCTCAACGCCGGGGATTGCGGCCGATTCCAACGGCCTTTTCCATGGGCTGGGCGACCATGCGGAGAATTCCTTTTCCGTCGACGGCCAGCCCATCACCGACCAGCAAAGCAAAGTATTTTCCAACCAGATTCCCCTGGATTCGATCGAGTCGATGGAAGTCATTTCCGGCGCACCGCCCGCCGAGTACGGAGGCAAGACCAGCGTTGTCATCAACGTGACCACGCGCTCGGGCCAGGGCGTAACCACACCGCACGGGAGCGTGACCACTTCCTATGGGTCGTTCGGAACATCCGATGTGGCAGCCGATCTGGCTTACGGCGGCAAGAACTGGGGGAACTTCATCTCCGGCGGCGGCATGAACAGCGGCCGCTTCCTCGATCCCCCGGAATTCGCCGTGATGCACGACAAAGGAAATCAAGAAAATCTGTTCGACCGCGTGGACTATCAGCTCTCCACCGGCGATTCAATTCACCTGAACTTCGAGTACACGCGCTCCTGGTTCCAGACGCCGAATACGTTCGATGGCGAAAGCGCGACGGCATGGAGCGGGCTGGACGGGGTCGACCCACGGGTGGACAACTACCTGGGCGTAGCTCCCAACGGCGTTACCGTTGGAGCGACGGACCAGCGCTCGAAGATTGGGACGTTCAACATCGCGCCCTCGTGGACGCGATTGCTGAGCGCGACTTCGGTATTTACTCTCGGAGCGTTCGTGCGGCGGGACCAATACAATTACTATCCCAGCGACGATCCCTTCGCCGACCTCGGGCCGCCGAGTCTTCAGCGGCAAACCGTGGGTCAAAGTCGAAACCTCACCAACGCCGGGCTGCGTTCGGACATCTCCTATGCCAAGGGAATTCACAACGTGAAGGCTGGAGTCACCTATGAACAGACGTTCCTTAACGAGAACGACGATATCGGCATCGTCGATCCGACTTACAACGCACCCTGCATAACTTTTTCCGCAGCCCAGAATCAATATGTTGCCGTGCCCGGATTCACCAATCCCTCGCAGTGCGCCGGACCCGATCAGCCCAACACATCGCTGAACCTGAACGCGCCCGGCTCCGCTCTCTATCCTAATTTCAATCCGATCCTGCTTCCGTACGACTTAACCCGCGGGGGCGGTGTGTACGGTTACAGCGGCCATACCGACGTGAAGGAACTTGCCCTGTACGTACGAGACAGCATCACCAAAGGGAACTGGTCTTTGAACCTCGGCTTGCGCGGCGATGTCTACAATGGCCTCTCGACCGCCAGCCAAGCCGAACCTCGGCTGGGTGTGGCTTACAACGTCAAGCGAACCAACACGGTGCTCCGCGTCTCCTACGCTCGGACCCTGGAATCTCCCTTCAACGAAAATCTGGTGCTCTCCAGCCTGGGGTGCGCCAATCCTGTGTTAGCTCCGCTGCTTCTCTGTTCTGCGCCTGTGGCCAACCCTTTGAGTCCCGGCTTGCGCAATGAATTCCACGCCGGAATCCAGCAGGCTTTCGGGCGGTATTTGGTTTTCTCCGGCGAGTACATCTGGAAATACACCCACAACGGCTATGACTTCAGCGTGCTCGGCGACACCCCGGTCACATTCCCGATTGAATGGCACAACTCGAAAATTCCCGGATACGCCGGCCGCGTAAGCGTGCCGAACCTTCATGGATTCTCGGCGCTCATGGTCTTCTCGAGCGTGGCCGCGCGCTTTTTCACTCCGCAGATTGGCGGCGCAGGAGCAACTCCCTCAGCGCCCAGCGGAGTGTTCCGAATCGATCACGACGAGAAGTTCAACCAGACCACCCACCTGCAATACCAGCCCACGAAGCGCAGCCCATGGCTGGGCTTCAACTGGCGTTATGACAGCGGACTCGTGGCCGGCAACACGCCGTGTTACGGGGTAAATGCGAACAGCGATTGCCCGCAATCAGCCACACTCAACGGGCAACCAGCCATCCTCATGCAAGATGCGCTCGGAAACCCTCTCAGCGCCGACCTGGAGTTTGAGGCCGGATTCACCTGCAATGGCGCGCGTGCGACACCGACTCAGGCGCTGCCTTCCCCGTGCCTGGCGTCACAGTTCGGGTCAACCTTGCTAAAAGTGCCGGCGCCCAACGCGGAAAACGACGACCACAACCCGCCGCGTACCGGTTCGCGAAGCCTGTTCGACCTTTCTTTGGGTCATGACAACCTCTTCCGCGGCGACAAATACAAGTGGAGCGCGCAGCTAACCGTCATCAACCTGGCGAACAAATACGCGCTGTACAACTTCCTTTCCACTTTCAGCGGCACCCACTACGTTACGCCGCGAACGATTACGGCCGAACTGGGTTTCCATTTCTAGGGAAACCGTCGTGGGGCATTCTCTTGTTTGTTTTCTCTCATTTTTCCGCAGCCCGCTTGCGAGGAGATTGTCCCTTGATTTCGCGCAGGCGATGACTGGCGCTGGAGTCGAGGTCCAAGTGGTAGAACTTCTTTAGGTCCTGAATGCGATCGAGCGAGGAGGGATTGAACGGAGTCTTGCCGTCGAAGGCGTGGAGGACAATGCCTTCGAGCAGATCGCCGAGGGTTAGGTCGTGATATTCGGCGAAGCCCTTGAGAACTTTGAGAATGCGTTTTTCAATGCGCACACCGGTCTGCACGCGCTCGACCAGCAGTTTGGGATCTTCGGTCATGTGTACCAGTGTACCACGGTACCGCATGTCGATTCCAGCAGTTTCCCGCGGTACCTATGCGACTGCCTTCGCGCGGCTCGCCCAGATCCTTCGCGGCGCAAAGAACGCTGGCTCGGGATGACAACCAAGAGCGGAGCACAAAGCCTGCCCTGCGGAGTCGACGGGAGTGTCCGTCCCACACGGTTGTTTATAATCGCGTTTCACCACCTCAACGACTAAAGGAACCCATTGGCACTCGACGAGAAAATCTACGAACTGCGGCGCGAGAAGCTCAAGCAGATTGAGGCGCTGGACCAAGTCGCGTATCGAAGCAAATACGAATTCACCCACACCATTCCGCAAATTCTGGCGAAGCACTCGGCGAAGGCCGCCGAGCAACTGGAAGCTCCGCGGGTCAATGTGCGCGTGGCCGGGCGCATTATGGCGATCCGTCTGATGGGCAAGGCGGGGTTTGCGCACGTGCAGCAGGGCGGCGAGAAGCTGCAGATTTACGTGAAGAAAGATGCGGTCGGCGACAAGGGATTCGAGTTGTACAAGCTGCTTGACCTGGGCGACCACATTGGCGTGAGCGGTTATCTGTTTCGCACGCGCACCGGCGAACTGACGATTCATGTGGAGGAAATTACTTTTCTCAGCAAAGACCTGTTGCCGCTGCCCGAGAAGTGGCACGGGCTGACCGACGTCGAGCTGCGCTACCGGCAGCGCTATGTCGATCTGGTGATGAATCCGGCGGTGCGGGAGGTTTTTTTGAAGCGCAGCAAACTGGTGCAGTCGCTGCGGCGAACCCTGGAAGCGCATGGATTCATTGAAGTGGAGACGCCGATGATGCAGCCCATCGCGGGTGGAGCGGTGGCGCGTCCGTTTGTTACGCACCACAACACGCTCGACATGGATTTGTATCTGCGCATCGCGCCGGAACTTTATTTGAAGCGGCTGGTGGTGGGCGGGTTCGACCGCGTGTATGAAATCAACCGTAACTTTCGCAATGAAGGTCTGGGCTGGCGCTGGAATCCTGAATTCACCATGCTGGAGTTTTATCAGGCTTACACCGACTATCAGGGCGTGATGGATCTCACACAGGAAATCATCACGCAGGCCGCGAAAGATGTGACCGGCGGAACGAAAACCAAGTGGACGATCGCGGATGATGAGAAGGAGACATCGCAAGAGCTCGACTGGGCTAAATGGCGGCGGATGACGATGCGGGAAGCGATCATGGAGTTTTGGGACTCCGAGCGCTGCGGCCCGAAGCCAAAGATGGGCGACTTCGATAACTCCCAGACGGTTAGTGCCCTTCTTAGCAGGGCGATTAAAGCCGCCGAGGATGCGATTGGTCCAGGCGTTGGGTCCAAGACCGCCGCAACGCTGAAGCTGATACAGATGGATCTTCTCAAGGGTGGGAGTGCTGGCGCGGCAATCGCGAGCATCTTCGAGGCCGTAGCCGAGGAGCATCTGACGCAACCGACGATCATCTACGAGTTCCCTACCGCCGTCTCGCCGCTGTCGAAACAGAAACCGGACGAGCCGGAATGGACCGAGCGCTTCGAGATTTATGCGGGGCAGATGGAAATCTCCAATGGCTTCAGCGAACTGAACGATCCCGAGGATCAGCGGCGGCGCTTCGAGGCGCAATTGCAAGAACGCGAGCGCGGCGACGAGGAAGCGCACCAGATGGATGAAGACTACATCCGCGCGCTGTCGTATGGGATGCCGCCGGCCGGTGGCGTGGGCGTGGGCGTAGACCGGCTGTGCATGTTGCTGACGGATTCACATACGATCCGCGATGTGATTCTGTTTCCGTTGTTGCGGCCGGAAAAGAGCGCAACTGCGGAGGACACGGAGGAAAAATCGTAGCTTCCGGCTATGCGTTCGGCTGAGGCCCGCACCCCTGCATATCCATCTTGAAAGCCGTTGATGCGATCGGCATTGACTTCCCAGTACCCTACAATGCACTAGAAGCGGTGCACACGGATTTCTATACTCCGTTTAGTTGGGCCTGCAATGGCGGCGCTGCCGTAGTGTCTTCTACAAGGAAGGCTGGGTCGGCAGCGCTTTGCTTTGTGGGATCCCTACAGTCCCCAGATGCGGTGCGCGCCCAGAACCAGGCCCAGGGTCAGCGCCGCAATCAGCACCTCGCCCAGAGCTCCTACGATGAAAGGCCGCAGTCCCTGTTTCGACATGTCCCGAAAGTTCGTACGCAAGCCCACGCCCGCAAATGTAAGCAGGAAAGCCCACCTCGAAAGATTGGCCAGCGACGTAACCTGATCTTTGCTGAAGAGGTGAAAGCTGACCAGAAGTGAGATCAAGAGAAAGCCGAGAACGAACTTAGGAAACTTCTTCCAAAGGAACGAGGCTTTGTTGCTCACGTTTGCGGCTTGGCCGCGCTTCGCCCAGTAGATGGCATACCCCAGTACGACAAAGCCGATCATGGCGTTGCGCGTGGTCTTGGCCAGCACTGCCACCTTGCCAGCGGCGTCGGAGTACAAGGCGCCGGCCGCCGTGGCTTCGGCGGTATTGTCGACGCCCAGTCCCGCCCACAAGCCATAGGAGGCGTCATTCATGCCTAGATTGTGACCGATGACGGGAAAGGTAAAGAGCGCAAGCGCTCCCAGGGCGAGGATGGCGGCGATGGCAAAAGAAGAGTCTTCATCGTCGGCGTCGATCGCGCCTTTGGCGGCAATGATAGCGGAGACACCGCAGACGGCTGAACCAATTGCCAGAAGCGACGTAAGTTTCGGCTTAAGCTTGAACAGGCGGCCCAGAAACGTCATGAGTGCAAGGGAGATCGTGATTTCCACCACGACCAATCCCAGGCTAATGCCTCCCAGCTTCAACACATCGGCCAGCACGAACCGGGAGCCCAGCAATACTATGCCGATCTTGAGCCAGAATTCGTAGGTGGCGATTCCGGGCAGAAACAATTTCGGCACCGTCAGGACATTGGAGATTACCAGGCCGATGAGAATCGCCCAGAGCACATACTCGATGTTTGGAAATGTCAGGTGATGAGCCTTCGCATAGGTGTTCAGGAATTTTTCGATCAATTTACCGGCATAGCCGATGACTGCCAAGAGCAGAATTCCGGGGACGAGGCGCAGGAGGTTCAACCAGGGATTTTCCGATTCAGTCAGTGGAGCGGGAACGGAAACAGAAGCGGACATGGATTCATCTCCTGCGAACCGGGAGTTCTTGTTCTGTGACTACGAGTTACGACTACCAGGGCACGGACTTGAAAATGTGGAATCGCACGGCGGCGGCCAACCCGAGCGCAACCAAGACCGCCCAGGTATCGAGCGAGAGCCGAAAGCCGCCCGATCTACCGCTGTCGGATTTCAATGACATAAGCCTCCTTAGTTCTTGTGGCCGGTTATTGAGCCTGTGCCGACGAACGTCTGGGCCCATGAGGGGAAGCCGTCCAAAAAACACCAACATCAGAAATAAGAAAATCCGCTTACTCGGCCCGTTTTCCTCCAACTACCATGGGAAGCACGCTGCCTTTTTCCTTTTTTTCAGGCCTTCGTTTGCCCTTCTTCGTGCGCGGCCCCGAACTGGAGATCAAATCGGCAAGAGTGGTGTTTTCCAGGATTGCCGCGGCGGCGTCGCGCACGTCAAGAAACACCTGGTAGAGCGAGCGGTGCGGCAGGTCGCGGTCAATCAGCGAGCGCAATTGCTCGGCATCTCCAAACGGAGCGAGCGGGCCGTCGATCAAACGCATAATCTCGCTCAACCGGATATCCTCGGGCCGGCGCCGCAACTGGTAGCCGCCGTTGGCGCCGCGCACGCTCTCGACCAGCCGCGCGTTCTTCAGTTCGAGGAGAATCAGCTCCAGAAATTTCTCCGGAAGATTTTCCTCGTAGGCGATCTCGCGGATCTTGATCGCGCCCTCATGGTGCCGGCGGGCCAGCATCATCATGGCCTGCAAGGCGTAGAGCCCCTTTTGAGATATCTTCACCGGCAACCATTATGCCATAAAGTCCATTACTAACATAGACTTAATGGACGTTGCGACATTACAATTGCGTCGGGTCCCGCCTGGCGCCTCGAACTACTTTCGATTGTTCAGTTTCAGTGGATTTTCAGCAGGCTTACCGGCCTTGAGGAGGCTGCACTTCCTTGCGCTTGGAGGTGAGGATGGCGGCCAGGACCCATCTGCCCAGAGCAAAGTCAGGAATTTGGCGTAATGCGCAGCACTTGTACAGTAATATTGTCCGGCCCGCCGCGCTGCAGAGCGAGGTTTACCAAGGCGGAACAAGCTTCGGCCGGAGCATTGGCGGTTGCCGCCTGCACCAGTTCTTCATCGCTCACCACGCTCCAAAGGCCATCGGTACAAAGAATCAGCGTATCGCCGTCTTCTACTGCGATACTTTGATCGGGGCCGTCGGCCACAACCTCGCCACCAGACCCCAGGGCCGCCGTCAGGATATGGCGCTGCGGGTGTCGCTCCGCATCCTCGGAACGGACTAGACCGCTCTCCACCAACCGCCCCACGTAAGAATGATCGCGAGTGAGTTTCGTGATGCGAGAACCGCGCACCAGGTAGAGTCGGCTATCCCCTACATGCGCGAAATAAAGGGCGCGGCCGCACAGCGCAAGCGCGGTGCAAGTGGTTCCCATGCCCAGCAACTCGGGATGCAGTTCCGCAAAGCCCTGGATTCGGTGATGAGCCGCGGCGAATGCGCTGAGCAACGCCGGTTGGGGATCGTCGCGGAATGCCTGTTCGTAGATTTCGCGAACCGTTTCCACCGCCAAGCGGCTCGCTTCCTGGCCGCCCTCGTGTCCGCCCATGCCGTCGGCCACGATGGCCAACCGGCCTTTGCGCCGGAGGTCTTCTTCCCTGCCCGGCTCCCAGTAGAGGAACGAATCTTCGTTGTTTTCGCGCTGATGGCCAACGTCGGTGGCGCTGGCCACTTCGATGCCCGGTTTCACACTCATGCTATGAACAGCCAACTCTAGCGACATACTTAAAGAGAGACCACTCCGTGCTCATCTCTCGCGCCCGCTTACGATTCAACCCGCTCGTCTCGAGACCGGACCCCAAACTCGACCCGCCATTATAGACAACGAATCGCTTCCGTGCGCAAACTCCGCTGCGGAATCGGTATTTCGTAACAGCCGCGCAGATCGCTACCGATCTGGCTTTCCAGAGGCTTTCACCGCGATGACTTCAATCTCCACCAGTGCCCAGGGTGCTGCCAGAGCCGCGACTTGCATGGCGCTGCGCGCGGGCTTGTTGGGCTGTTCCTTCGTTCCGAAGAAGCGCGTGTAGGCCGCCATCATTCCCGGGAAATCCAGTTTGCCGCCCTTGGCCGCATCGCCAGCCATGTAGACGTGCATCATCACCACGTCGCCCATGGCTAGTCCCTCGGCCTTGAGCGCCGCCTGTATCTTGGTCAGCGTGCTCATGGTTTGCGCCTCGGTGTCGCCATAGACCGCGGTCGTTCCCTTGGCTGCATCCGCGGGAGTGATTGGCGACGCCAACTGGCCACTCAGATACAGAGTATCTCCCACCCAGACTCCAGTGGCGATGGGGCGGTCGTCCTCCTGAATGTGGCGGACGTTGCTCCGCACAGCGGCGTTCTGCGCACCGCTGGTCTGGGCGCCTGCGGCAAAGCATGAAAGCAGCGCGAGGGTGAGGAACATCAATGTTTTTGTTTTTCGCATTCGCATCTCCAGTCTGAACTCTGAGTTTCGCTAGGATTGGGCGACGCGGCTTACGATCATCGTGATCGCACGCTGCGCTGCGAGAACGGCTCCTTCCTGCCAGCCAATGATGTGGCTGCAGTGGTCCCCGGCAAAATAGATCCGATCATCGGGAACAATGAGTTCCCGGTAGGGTCCGTCGTAGTACGCGGCTTCGCTGGCCGGAGGATAATCGGGTCCGCGGCTGACCCACGATCCCAGGCTATACGGGACCTTGCCCCACGACATGTACATCGGCTTCTCAAGTTCCTTGCTCTTGCCGGGATGCAGTTTTTCGACCGCGGCTCGGGAGGCTGCGATCTTGGCCTTATAGGAGGGCAGCTTACCGAACTCGTCCCAGTTTTCCATGGCATAGCCGGAAATCAGCACTCCGCGTTTGGACATCAGCTTCGCACTCGGATACCAGACCTGAGGAATAAGACCGCTGGTGAGGAACGAGATGCCGCCGTAGATCTCGTCGCCGTCCTGCTCCCAGAAGCGCCGCGACTCCCATGCGACTTTGTAGGCGGAATCATAACTGACCTGAGCGATCGCCGATTTCACGCGCGGACCGAAATCGTTCGGTATTGTCTTGAGGATGGTGAGCGGCAGAGTGCAAACGCAATAGGACGCCTCCATGGAATCAATGGGGCCAGATTCGCCTTTGCGGTACATCACCCTGACACCGTTGGTGGTTTTTCTAATCTCGGTGATAGGGGAGTTATAGCGGACCACATCGCCCAGCGAACGGGCGAAGGCGTAGGGGATCCGGTCCATGCCACCAACCGGCTGGAACATGGTGGCCTGCATATCGAGCATCTCTTCAAAAAGCATCGGATGCCAGAACTGCGACCGGAGCAAATCGGAGAAAGGCAGCGGAGTGCGAGCAATTTCGACCTGATCCCCCGCGCCGGGCAACTGCCGGTCGCCGGAGCGCGATGAACCCTTATATTGGTGATTCGGTCTCAGGGCTCCATAAGACTTGAGAAAGTCCATCACCACAGATCGATCGTCTTGCGTGAAGGCCTGATCGAGCGCGCCCTGCTGCACACATTTGGCCAGCAGTTCGGCAACATAGCCGCGAGTGTCATTGATGGCTTGGCCCTGGCGAACGGGTGTACCGCCGAAGACGTTGTCGTTCTGCAGCAGCGTGCTGCGCGAGGTGTTCACTTCGACTTCGAGCTCCACACCCAGCTCGTTGCAGTAGCCGAGCATGGTTTTGTGTATGGACGGGAGACGCGCCGGGCCGCAGTTGAAGTAGTTCCCTTCATCGAAGCTACAGTCTTGCGACGTGCCATCGTTAAAGAGCAGCTTCGAGCCTCCACGCAGGGTCCAGTTGCGCCCGCCGGGGCGCTCGCGCGCTTCCAGCACCGTGCAGTCGAAGCCCGCCCGGCGCATCTCATAAGCGGAAACCAGCCCGGCAATTCCTGCGCCGAGAATGATCACTTTCGTCCCCCGGCCGGTCGATGGAGGCAGCGGAAAGTCCTTCCCCCGCTCGCTCTCGACCATACCGAGCAGACCAAGCGAATGCATAGTCATGAACGCAGCGCCGTAGCCGCCGGCCTGCGCTATTCTGGCGATGAACTCGCGTCGGCTGATGGTCATCTTTTGCGTCTCCTTTGCCCACCTCTTTGGCCTTTATGAGGGATGCCAACTTAACCGCGCGGCGCGATTGGATTGCTATCGCTGCCGATCCTCCGTCAGCGCCCACGGCAGTTTTTGGATTGGTAAAGGTACCATGCTTCGCTGGATGCGGCAGCTTTATCGTTCACGTCCCCGGCAAGCGGAGCCGGGCAGAGTATGAGCCGGAGCAGATCGTCTAAGACACAAGTTAAAGCTGGTGCCGGGAGGGGGAATCGAACCCCCACAGAGCTTTCGCCCCTGCGGATTTTAAGTCCGCTGCGTCTGCCAATTTCGCCATCCCGGCTTGCGTTTCATTCTAGCTCACCACTATTGCCACGCTCTCTTTGTTATCGTTCGCGAGCGCGGGCGGGGGGAATCTCTCTCGATACAGCGAACACGAGTGAGCGCCGCCATTCCCCGGAGTTTGGCATCTAAAATGGTACAAGGAGGACACTCATGAGAAATTCTCGAACAAGTCCGCGCGCTGCTTTACTGATTCTCCTGACTGCGTCGTTTCTTTTGGTGGGGCCCGCATTCGCGGGAAATGATGTGCTGGGAGAGATCGAGCTGTCCGGCGCGTCCAAGGCCGAGAAGACTTCAGGGGTTTGGGTCGACGGCCAATATGTGGGTTATCTCCACGAACTAAAAGGATCGAAGAAACTTTTGCTCCTGCCCGGCGAGCACGAGATCACCGTGCGCCAGGGCGGCTATCTGGATTTCGTGCAAAAGGTTTCGGTGCGCGCGGGAGATAAACAGACCATCGCGGTGAAGATGGAAAAAGATCTCAGAGTTCAACTGCCGCACGTTACCTCCGAAATCAAGCTGGACGTGAACCCGAATCGTGCCGCCGTTTTTGTGGACGGCGTTTTTGTGGGACACGTGGCCGAATTCGGCGGAATGGGCCGGGCATTGCTGGTCACTCCGGGGAAACGTAAAGTGACGATCAGCCTCCCCGGATACCAGACCTTTGAAACCGACATCGACCTGGTGGCCAATCAGAAATCCGCCATCAAGACCGAATTGGTAAAGGGCGGACCGGCGGAAGGCACTCCACTGCCTCAGTGATCAGCAAGAGTTAAAGCCAGGCTTTCTTTTCTCTATTGGACGACCCTGAAAGGCTTGCTGGCGAGCCTTCCCGCAGGCGGGTGACGACAATCGGTCCGCCCCGGGCGGCGCGCAACGTCAGGCTCAAATCATTAGCCTTTCAAGCTCGGACCGCGTCAGGCTTTTCGGCAAATCTTTAGGTAGGATAAGGAACTCGTGGAGGCCATTTTGCCAATTGGGGCATCATCAGTGAGTCAGGTGTTGGGAGGACTTGCCAGTTACTCAGGCCGAAGCGCCGACTCGTGCGGTTATTCCGCGCTGCTGGCGCAGCTTCTCCAGGAAGGAATCTGCAGGAAGTGCTGCGCCGATGCGAAACAGATCGAGTAAAGGATCTTTCGGGCCCGTCGACTCGCCGCCCGCGGCGCTGCTTTGCGCTTCGGTTTCCAGACCCTCCGGTTCCACTAGCAGCTCCGGCAGCAAATTTCGGTTCTCGGTCAGCACGCTTAAAAACTGTTCCAGCAATGCGCGATGTTCTGCGGTGCTTTGCGTAAACTCTAGTCCCATTCCTTTCTCGGGATGCATTACTCGCACCACACCTTCGACGCGCAGCTCGGCGTCTCCTGCGCGCATGGAGAGCGTTACCCGGGTAAAGCGCGGGAACGGCGAAACCACTTCGAGATAGCAGCCGGCCAAACTCAGATCCGTAAGTTGGCAGCGTACCGGCGGATCGTCCTGTTCGCCGTCGGCAGCGTTGCGCGTCAGCCACTCGCGCAATTGGTGCGCCACATTCGGCGCCAGATCGACGAAGCGCAGTCCCGCTTGCGACCCGCTTCCCTCCCAGGCAAACTCGGCGGATATCTCCAGGCCGTCGCTCGATCCTGGCAAGGTAAACGAAAGTTGGCAGCGGCCACCGGGCTTGGCTCGCCGGGCCATCTTCACGGCCATGCCGCCTTCCCCCACATCCGTGGTGCTGACTTTCACCACGGTACCCGATTCAGGGTCTACGATGCTCACGGGAATCTGCACAGAAAGTCGCGAATTGCGCCGCCGCTCCCTTTTCATCAAAGCTCGGGCCGCGCGAAAACTTGACCGGGCTCGTTCGCTGGAGATCGGCTTATAGAGCACAAAGTGAGCCCCGACATCGAAGGCGGAGCGCATCCCCGCCTCGGGATCGAGAATGGCCACCGCCACCGCCCGTTTGTTGCAGGGGGCCAGCCGGGCGCTGCGCAGCACTTCGGCCGAGCCTGGACCGGCGCAGTCCACAATAATTGCCTCAAACCGGTCGCGGGTCAGTTGGCGGAGCGCGGCTTCCGCATTGGCGCAGTTCTCAAATTGAATTTCCAAGTCGCCGAGCGCGCGTCGCAACACGCGCAGAATCTTGTCGTCGGCACACAGCACCAGCGCTTTAAGAATCATGGTAAGACCTTGATCCCAGCAACTTCGATCCCAGCAACTTTAAGGTGGATGGCAAGTCGCCGGACACCACCTCAGAACCCGCCTCAGAACAAATCTCGGGAACCGGCACTCCACCCCTCTTCGCACTCTAAGGCTGCCCTCATGCGGGGTCAATCAAGGTCTCGCCTGGCGGGTTACGGGCGTAACTTCGTTTATTTGGACCGAACTTTGGTTTGGACTGCGCTGGTTTGAACTGACCTGGTTTGAACTGACCTGGTTTGAACCGATCTGGTTTGAACCGATCTGGGCCGGCCGGATCTGGGCCAGCCTGTCCGTAGCAGGCGAACGCTGGCCGGATTCGCCGCTTGGCATCCGCTCCTTTGCCCCGCAGACAAAAACGGCGGTAGCCGCAATCGCAACCCGTCGAAAATCCGCAGAATCGGCTCGGTTTTTAGCTTCTCACCCACAAAGGAACCGGAACCGGCGACGTTCCCGAAACCGGAAGTGTAAACATGTGTAAACATCGAAGGCAGAACGACTTAGCCTCATTGCGCTAAAGAAGAACCGCGCAGATTTCGATTGACTTTGGAGTTATATCGCCGTATTATCCTCAGTCTCCGATTAGTTTCTTGGATGGGTGTAGGCATAAGGCAAAGTCTGTTTGTCTTGGGCTGGATTTACATGGTAATGAATCCCCGTGAGAATCGCGGGAATCTTATAGGTAGGGCAGTGGTTAGGCGTTCATCCCCTTAGTACGAAAGGCATTTTTCATGGCCAAGCGACGCGGAAATCCTAACTGGGGCAAGCCCGAGCCGATCGGGCCGATCACCCCCACTATCACCGAATTCGAGCAGGTCGTGCGCGAGTATAAGCTCTCCCCCGACCAGTATTTGCGCTCCACTCGCCTGCGGGAGTGGGCCCGCCGCAACAAGAATTCGAAGTACATCCCGGAGCCTCTTCTGGAAGCCTGGGGATTCGAGATCGAGTCCACGCTGTAAGTGAATGAAAGAGATAGGCGCGCGAGAGATTAAGATGTAAGTTCCAGAAGGTTTTCAGGGTCGCTCGAAAGAGCGACCCTTTCTGTTTTTCATGGAAATCCAGCGCGACATGTGCCAAAGTGCCGCCTTCTGGAACACTGGCAACCGCCAACTGGCCCCCTGACTCTCCATGCTCAACTGGCTGCAAATCCCGCCGCATGAACTGTTTGCCCTGCTGGCAGGCGTGGCCTTCGCCGCCGGTATAAACGTCTACGCGACCGTCGCCGCTCTAGGTTTGCTGGCTCGCTTCGCGCATGTGCCGCTTCCCCCGGCGTTGGTTTTGCTTGAAAGCTGGCCGGTAATCGGCGCCAGCAGTGCGTTGTTCGCCATCGAATTCTTCGCCGACAAGATTCCCGCTTTCGACTTGATTTGGAACGCCTTACACACATTCATCCGTGTGCCGGTCGCGGCCTTGCTGGCCTACGGAGCCACCCAGCAACTCTCGCCCCAGCGGCAACTGCTCGCCGCCCTGCTCGGAGCCGCCATCGCTCTCGCCGCCCACGGAGGCAAAACCGCCGTCCGCGCCGCCGTCACCCCGTCTCCCGAGCCGCTTTCAAACATCACCCTCAGCCTCGCCGAAGACGTCCTGGCCATAACCCTGACCTGGCTGGCCACGCGCCATCCCTACGTAGCAGCCTCGTTCGTGGTTTGCTTCGTCGCGCTGATCGTCTTGCTGGCGCGATGGGTGATCAGAGCGATGCGAGCCCTGTTTCGTGGGGCCGAGGACGAACTCGCAGCTCACTGACCTATTCTCTTCACCCCTACTCCGGAGATGTGCCGTGATCCCTTAAGCTGAAACGTTCTCGCATGGAAAAGCACTATCCGAATATGTTGGCCAAACCGGAAATTTCGCTGCGCAACGTCTCGCACCCACCGACCGGGCCTCAAGATCGAAAGGCGCAGGACCGAAAAGCGCGCTGGGGATGGATCACGCCTTCGCCCTGCTTAATTCTTGTGTTTTTCCTCACGCTCCCCGCCGCACTCGGCGCTCAGACGCAGAAAGGCTCGTGGTCCGACCTGAATGGCCTGAAGGCCGGCCAGGGCATCGAAGTGATCGAGTCCAGCATGAAGCGCCACGCTGGAGAATTTGTCATCGTCACCGATGAATTGCTCACCCTGAAAGAACACGGCTCCGACCTCTCGCTAAAACGCGAGGACGTCGCCCGCGTTTCGACCTCTTCCGGCCCCAAACACGGCGAGCATGCCGTCATCGGCCTTGTGGTCGGCGGAGCCATCGGGGCTGGCATTGGCGCCCTCTCCGGGTCCAGCCACGGTTTCTTCGGAGGCTCCTCGCGCGGAATCGGCGCCCTTGTAGGCATTGTGATCGGCGCCCCAGTCGGGGCCGTGGTCGGAGCCGTCGTCCCCGCCCACACCACCGTCTACCGCGCCGCCCCCGGTGCCTCGCACTAGACGATCTCCAAGCATCACAGAAAAAACGCCACCGCCCTGCAAGTCCTCTGAGGCGCGACTGCTTGACAACACTCTGCCGTGAGCTATCATTAACGTTGAGACGGAGCGTCCGAGACCTACTTTTTGAATTAGCCTCGATCGACTATCGGGGCTGTTTTGCTAGAATCGGTAGCCGGAAGGGGAACGGGCCATGACCATCGACGAGCGCCTAGATCGCCTGACCGAGCGGCACGAAGCCTTGGCGCAGAGCTTAGAACTTCTCCACGCTAGTACCCAGGATCTGCGCGAAAGCGTGATGGCGCACGACCGCTATGTTGCAACTCTCATGTCTGCCGCCTCCAAGCTGCTGGAAACCGCCACCCATCACGAACGGCTCACCCGGATCGAGGGCCAGAACCCGGCCTAAAGGAGATCGAGGCTCCGTCAAACCTGCTCATTGTCATTCCGAGCCGGGCGCCAAGCCCGGCGAGGAACCCGCCTTTAGGAAAGTTTCCCTCTGAGTAAACATGCAACCGCCCAGTGCTTCGCTAGAATCGCATCGCAAGCTAAGGACTCTCGCCCGTGTCGGCTGGCTGGCTCGCACCAACGATAGGATTTGCAAGCGGCGTCGGCGTGTCGGCAATCGCCACATGGATATCGTCCCTCCTACAGAATCGCAACGATCGGCGTAGACGTCGAGAACAAGCAGCCTTCCAAGTCTACATGCTCTTGCTCGATCTGAACAGCCGCTACTTCTGGGTTGCATCCAAGGAAATGCATGGTGAGCCCGCTCCGCCCCAGATTGCGGCTGAGGCGTACGACCTCGCTTGGCGCATCGCAGACAAACTGCGCGAAGCCGACGATGTCGAACACCTGGAAGAAATCCTAACGGTCCTCATGAGCGAAGACGCCTATAAGACGGCCAGTGATCGAGCCAAGGCCCTGCGTGTACTCATTGACAAAATGGGCTACGCCGTGAATCCACGCTACGCGAAATTGATCGAAAGTATTTCAACGAACAACGTGCTTGGCCTCATGGCGCGACCACCCCACCATCGCAACAACGCACCCGGCTTGATGTCTCAAATCCCCAGGCCCGTTCCACGCAACGAACCACACACTTGACGGAAAAGTGGACACGCCCTACCCCTTACGGCCTTCGCGAGGGGAAGAAATACGCCAAACCGCTACGCCACCAGCGGATTAACCACCCGCACCGTCCCGTAACTCTGCTTCGCCGCCAAGTCCTCGGAGTAGAGAATCGCGGCGCCTGATTGTTCTGCCGCTTGCAGGATGAGCGCGTCCCAAAAAGAAGTCTTGTATCGCATCTCGATTTCGAGGGCCTGGATCACGGCTTCCGCAGTGTTCACCACGATCTGCCAGCTCATGTAGTCGTGGATTATCTGCCGGATTTCGTCCACGGGAAGCGGGCGGGCAACTTTGCGGCGCAGGTTGATGCAAAGCTCCTGCAAAACCTGCGTACTCAAAACGCCCTGCCCGCTCGTCCATAGCCGCTCAATGAGCTCGCGGGCGCGCTCGTGCTTGATTCCCGTGGAGCGGTCATGAGCGTAGATCAGAATGTTGGTGTCAACGAAGTATTTGTCGGCCATCAAGTTTCACAGGTTGTCGTCATCGAGAGTCGCAAAGCGGCCTCACAGGTTGTCTGTCGCCGACAGTCGCGAAGCGACGGCATCCATTAGCCCAGCGGTGCTGGGAGGGCAAGAGCGCGACAGAAGTCCCTTCAGGGACGACACGCAAGTGCTAAACATTCTCCTCAGCACCCGAAGACGAATTCGCCTTATTCACGTCACCGCTCATGGATCTCGTCGCGCGTGTGAGGAGGCGTCCAGCGCAGATCCATTCCTTCGCGTAGCCGTGCCAGTGCGCGCTTGCGCGCACGATGGTAAGCCTTGCGCTCGCGCACAATTTGTTCCAGACGTGCCGCAACCATGGCGCTGATCGACGTGTCCTCTTCGGCGGCCAGCACCCGCACCTCACGCAACAAATCGGCGTCCAGCTTGAGCGTAATGTTGGTTTTCATAGTGAGCACGCAATTATGTGCAGCACAATCTTACGTGCCCTCTCAGGCGATTGTCAATAAAAAGGGTGCGCGTCCCGATCCGGCGGAAACTACTGTGACATCCAACCTTGCCTCTAACTCCAATTCAGTCCATCCTGGTCAAGGCGGAGGCGGTAGACGCTGCCGGTCCCAAACCGGGCCTAAGTCCTTTAGACACAAGATTTTGCCCGTAACTTGTTGTGGCCCTAGGATTTTTGCATGAAAACCCCTCTAACTCGATGATTCCAATAGACCGGGGGGAGGGGGGTATACCCCATTTTCCCAAATCGGAATCGCCCCGGCGAACCGAGAACGGCTGTCTTCGCTGAAGCTAGACGAATTTTGGAGGACGAATTCCACAGGGCAGAACAATATCAAATTAAAGGTTTTCTCCGTGACTCGGTGTCTCCGTGGTGAATAGAGCTTTTGCTACAATTTCCGTGAATGACTTCCGACTCTCCATTCACCGACATTCCCGCTGCGCTTGAGGAAATTCGCGCCGGCCGCATGATCGTCGTGGTCGACGATGAAGATCGCGAGAATGAAGGCGACCTCACGCTCGCGGCCGAGAAGGTCACGCCCGAAGCCATCAACTTTATGGCCAAGTTTGGACGCGGCTTGGTCTGTCTCGCTATGACCGAGGAACGGCTCGCGCACCTGCGCATCGGTCCCATGACCGCGGAAAATACCTCGCAATATGGAACCGCGTTCTGCGAGGCCATCGACGCGCGCGTCGGCGTCACCACCGGCATTTCCGCCCATGACCGCGCCCGCACCATTCAAGTGGCGCTCGATCCCGCCTCGACCGCCAGCGATCTGGCTCGCCCCGGACATGTCTTCCCTCTTCGCGCCCGCAAAGGCGGCGTGCTGGTGCGCGCGGGACAAACCGAAGCCGCCGTCGACCTGGCCCGCCTGGCCGGAATGATTCCCGCCGGCATCATCTGCGAAATCATGAGAGATGACGGCAGCATGGCCCGCGTCCCCGACCTCATCGAATTCTGCCGCCGGCACGAAATGAAAATGCTCACCGTGGCCGAGCTGATCCGCTACCGCATGGCGCATGAGCGCTACGTGCATCGCGTGGGCGAAGCATTGGTGGGCACGCGCTACGGCGAATTCCGGCTCATCGCCTATGAAAGCGAAATCGAAGGCGGAGAGTCACATGTGGCGCTGCTCAAAGGCGAAATGCCGCGCGGCGACGTCGAAAGCAGCGACGTCGAAAGTAGCGACCAGCCCGTTCTGGTGCGGATGCACGCCCACTGCCTGATGGGCGACGTGTTTGGCTCGACGGGATGCGAGTGCCACGCCACGCTCGATGGCTCTCTGCGCCGGATTGCGCAGGAAGGGCGCGGAGCGCTGATCTATTTGCACCAGACTTCCAAGGGATTTTCGGTGGAAAAAATTGGCGAACGCGGCGCGCTGACTTTCCATCGCGGCCGGAAACTGCCGTCGCTGCTCGACAACGAACGCGAGACGCAGCGCGAAATCGGTATCGGCGCGCAGATTCTTTCCGACCTCGGTCTGCGGCGAATTCGCCTGCTTACCAATCGTCCCAAACGAGTGGCCGCGCTGGAAGGCTTCGGCATTGAAATTGTGGAGCAGGTTCCCGTGGAGTTGAACGAAGCGAAGATTGGAAAGAATTAACGCTGGGACGGAACTGAGGGCGCAAGAGCACGGCCTTGGAGCAGCAAGAGAATACTAGACGGAGCTAGAAGGGTTTGCGCACCACGACTTCACTGTCGCGAATAAAAAATTGAGCCGGGCAGTGCTCGGAGCCGCAGATTACGGGCAGCAAGCCGCCGATCTGCTTGCGCGTGATCAGGCCCAGCATGCCGCAGGAAGGGCAGGCCAGCACTGCCCAATACGGATCTTCTTTTTCCCCGATTTCGCCGGCATTTTCCAAAACAAAAACCGTGCCGGGCAACATCTGCTCGGGAATCCATTCGTTCAGGACGTCCAGTTCTGCGACCATGTGCTCCTCCTGTGAACCAAACTTTCCTGCCTACGAAACTTTTTTAGCACGCCGATGGCTAATCGGCGACGTTACCGAAGTATTCAGCTTTCTGGCGACGACCTCGGCACGCACTTGGCGTACCGCGTCACTGAGGCAGACGCCCAGGATGGGCTGCCGCGAATTCTTAAGAATGTCGACAATCTGCCGGGCTGAAGTTTCAAGGTAAAGACGCTCGCCGTCGGTCAGAAGATGGACATCGGAACTGCGGGCCACAACTTCACCCAAACCTTTGCCCAGTTCACGGTTGAGGAAGCGCATTACCTTCCGCACGCCTTGCAGGGAGAAGCCCTTGCGGCGAAGCTCGCAAATGACCGCGACTTCGCTGAGGTGATTCATCGAATACATGCGGCGGTGCCCCTCGCGCTCCGGCTTGACTACACCGCGCTCGTCCCACCATTGCAACTGGCGCGGCGTAATTCCCGTAAGAGCGATCACTTCCTGCGATGAAAAACGCTCAGGCATCGGTTCCTAGTTCGAAACAGGGTCTGAAACAATTCTCGAGCAAAATGTTTCAAACATTCTAGGCACGAATTGCCAGGAGTCAACAGAAGAATCTACTGAGGCGGGTTAACTAGAAGGACACCTGGAGAGATTACGGCAGACAACCGCCGCCCACGAACTGGACGATTTCCAGACGGTCGCCGTCATGGAGGTGAGTTTCGGGCCAGCGCTCGCGGGGCACGATGTCGCGGTTGAGTTCCACGGCGACGCGGTCCGGCTTCATGCCCAGGGTCTCGATCAGTATCGCCAAGGTATACGGCGTTGGTGGATCGGTGAAGCTGCGCTCTTCCCCGTTGAGGCGGAGGTTCATTGCACAGGAGTCCGGAGCACTTCTCTTTGGAGATTGCCGCACTGAATTGGTTGAGCGGAGAGACTCATTGGGCCACTACTCCGCTTTGCGCAGGAGGAATTTGCGCGTGGCAGTGCGGCCGTCGTGGTTGGCTTGAACCATCACGGAAGAATCGGGCAGGGCGGATTCTTCGACCGCGATCTGGATCTGGGCGCTGCCGGCGGAGTCGGTGACGGCCTGGGTGTAGAAAGGCGCAGCATCGGGACGGGCAAAACGGAAGGTGAGACGAGCGCCGGGCACCACCGCTCCACCTTCGGTGACGCGCAGTTGCATGGTGAGGCCGCGCTCGGCATGGACGGAAGCTGCGTTGAGCCATTGCACATCGAGTTCCTGGATGGCGGCTAAGGCTTCGGTTGGTTCACGGTCCAAAACACTCTCTAGCTTGCCTTCGCGAATGGCTTCGAGCACCTGGCGATGCTGGTCGCGCAGCAGTTGCTCTTTTTGCTGATCGGCGAATCCGGCCTGCGCGGCCGAGTGCGCATAAGAGGTTGCCTTCTTGCCCACGCAGCGCCCGCGCACGAAGACTTGGGTTTGCAGCAGTTGCTCGCTCTCGCGGGCCTCACTCTGCACGTGATAAATGGTGTCGCCGTGCTTAACGTCGGTGTTGAAGCCAAAAATCATAAAGAATTTTGTGATTGGTTGATCGGGCGATTTTGCGATTGAAACCCGAAGCCCTCTGAGCTTACAACGTTTGCGGGATATCAGGGGGTGAATTTCAATTGCCCGATTACCCGACCGCACAATTGCCCAATTGTTCCCCGTTCGCTTGACACTCTGAACGGGCAGCCCCTAATCTAAATGTTTAGTCAACGCTCGTCGCGAATTATATATAGCCTGCACTATGCCCGACAATTATTTCGCTCGCTACCTGCCGTTTTTGATCCACATCCTGCTGGCTGGCGGAATCGCGACGGCGATTATTTCGCTTTCGTGGCTGATTGGGCAAAGGAAGCCGACCCGGGCCAAAATGTCTCCGTATGAGTGCGGGATGACCCCGGTGGGGGACGCTCGGGGGCGCTTCTCGGTGAAGTTTTACCTGGTGGCGATGCTGTTCATTCTGTTCGACGTAGAGGCGGTATTTCTCTATCCCTGGGCGGTGATTCTGCGCGACCTCAAGCACTTCGGATTGTGGGAGATGATGGTGTATCTCGGCATTGTGCTGGTCGGCTTCTTCTACGTCTGGAAAAAGGGCGTTCTGGACTGGGGCGCTTCCGTGCAGCGGGGAGAACGGTAATGGCGCTGGTTTCAGCGATCACCGATCTCGAGCAACTGAAAACGCATCCCGCGGTGGCAACGCTGCTGGCGTGGAATCCGGCGGCGGTGCAAGGCGCGAAGTTCGACCGCGACGAGATGACAATTTACGTCGACCGGGCAAATGTCCACGAGGCTTGCGCCCTGTTGCGGGACAATGCGGAGTGCGCTTTCAATTTTCTTTCCGACGTCACCTGCGTCGATTGGTATCCAGCGGAGCCGAGATTTGAAGTGGTTTATCACCTGTTGTCGATTCCGAAAAAAGAGCGAGTTCGGCTGAAGGTGCGCCTCGACAGCGCCAGTCCGGCGGTGGAGTCGCTGACTTCGTTGTGGCCGGGCGCCAACTATTTTGAACGGGAAGTTTTTGATTTGTTTGGCATTCGCTTTACCGGGCATCCTTATCTGCGTCGCCTTCTGATGCCCGAGGATTGGGAAGGTCATCCGCTGCGCAAAGATTATCCGGTGGAGGGCTATCGCTAGGAGCTATGGCTCACTTCTCGCCGACGCCCGTTCTCGAACCCGGCCAGGATCGCACCATGATCCTGAACATGGGGCCGCAGCATCCCTCGACGCATGGCGTTTTGCGCGTGCTGCTCGAGATCGATGGCGAAACCGTAGTGCGGATCATGCCCGACATCGGCTACCTGCACACTGGAATCGAAAAGACCTGCGAGGCCAAGTTCTATCAACAGGTGGTGCCGCTCACCGACCGCATCGACTACCTCTGCCCCATGACCAACAATCTGTGCTATGTGCTGGCGGTGGAGAAACTTTTGGGGCTGGAGATTCCGCCGAAGGCGCAGTGGTTGCGGGTGCTGATGAACGAGTTGACGCGCATCAATTCGCACCTGGTATGGCTGGGTACGCACGCCATGGATATCGGCGCCCTGACGGTTTTCCTGTATTGTTTCCGCGAGCGCGAAGAAGTTTTGAAAATGTTTGAGATGGTCAGCGGACAGCGCATGATGACCTCTTATTTTCGCGTGGGAGGAATTGCGCTGGAACCGCCGATCGGGTTCTTCGACCGGGTGCGCGAGTTTGCCGGAAATTTTCCGGAAAAAGTGGACGAATACGAAAACCTGCTTACGGGGAATCCGATCTGGATGATGCGTACCAAGGGCGTGGCCCGGCTCACCGCGGAAGATGCCATCGCGCTAGGGGCGACCGGACCGACGCTGCGCGGGAGCGGAGTGGACATCGACCTGCGCCGCGACATGCCGTATACGAGTTACGAAAAGTTCCAGTTCAAAGTGCCGGTCGCGCAGGAAGGCGACGTTTTCGCGCGCTACATGTGCCGGGTGCGGGAGTTGCGCGAGTCGATCGGGATCGTGAGGCAGGCGCTGGACGGAATGCCGGAGGGTCCGATCAAGGCTGACGCTCCGCATGTGGTGCTGCCCGACCGCGAGAAGATGAAGACGCAGATGGAGGCGCTCATCTATCACTTTAAGATAATCACCGAAGGTTTTGCGGTGCCGGCGGGCGAGGTGTACCAGGCGGTTGAGTCGCCGCGCGGCGAGATGGGCTATTACATCGTGAGTGACGGCACCGCCAAACCGTACCGAGTACACATGCGCGCGGCCTGCCTGGCCAATCTGCAGACGCTGCCCGCCATGTGTGAGGGACGGCTGCTAGCGGACGTGGTGGCGGCGATTGGATCAATCGACATTGTGCTGGGAGAGATCGACCGGTGAATAATTGAGTAATTTGGCGATTGGGTGATTGGGCAATTGAAAGCCGTGGCTGTGAGCAGTCAACCCGAACAATTACGTGATCGAACGAAGGCATTTGCGTTGCGGGTAATCCGCCTTTATAGATCGCTTCCCTATAAGACGGACACGCAGGTTTTGGGAAAGCAGCTACTTCGCTGCAGTACGTCGGTGGCTGCAAACTATCGGGCGGTGTGCCGAGCGAGATCGAAGGCAGAGTTTATAGCTAAGATGGGGGTAGTGGTCGAGGAAGCGGACGAAGCGATTCTGTGGCTGGAGTTGATGACAGAATCAGGGATTGTGCCATTGAAGAAGGCGGAATCATTGCTAAAGAAGCGCACGAACTGACGGCAATCTTCGCGGCGTCTCAGCGTACCGCAAGGAATGCGGCATGAACTTCAATTGCACAATTACCCGATCACTCGATTGCCCAATTTCGTTATGAAGTTTTCTGAAGAATTCGAGGCGCGGTTCGCGGAGATGGTGCCGCACTATCCGACGAAGCGGTCGGCGCTGGTTCCGACGCTGCTGTACGCGCAGGACGAAGTTGGATTTCTCAGCGACGAAGTCATTCAGGAACTGGCCACGCGCCTCGATCTGACTGAACTCGAAGTGCGCAACGTGATCAGCTACTACTCGATGCTGACCACCAAGCCGCGCGGCAGATTTAACGTGCAAGTCTGCACCAACATCAGTTGCATGGTGCGCGGCGGCGAGGAGATTCTTCATCACTGCGCGAGGAAGCTTGGCATTGGCAACAAAGAGACGACATCCGACGGATTGTTTACCCTGGAAGAAGTAGAGTGCATCGGGGCTTGCAGTTGGGCTCCGGCGGCGCAGGTGAATTACGATTTTCATGAGAACCTGACGACTGAAAAGATGGATGCGATTTTGGCCGAGTATAAGAAAATTTAGCGATTGTGTGATCGGGTGATTGGGCGATTGAAAAGCCAACGGAATTAGCGGTCGTGGAAGCGGACGGCTTTTCAATCGCACAATGACTCAATCGCAAAATCACCCGATGGCTTCACTGGTTTCACATCCCGATGAGGTAAAGGTCGTCTCCCGGCGCTTTGGCAAGGGCGCGGTCAACATTGACCGCTATCTCGAACTGGACGGCTACAAGGCGGTGCAGAAGGCGCTCGGAATGGAAGCGGACGCCATCATTAACGAAGTGAAGAACTCAGGGCTGCGCGGGCGTGGCGGCGCCGGGTTTTCGACGGGGATGAAGTGGTCGTTCGTGCCCAAGCAATCGGTCAAGCCGAAGTACGTGCTGTGCAACGGCGACGAGAGCGAACCGGGAACTTGCAAAGACCGTTTGATTTTCGAACACGATCCACATGCGGTGATCGAAGGCGTTACGATTGGCGGCCTGGCCGTGGGCGCGGCGAGCGGATATATCTACATTCGCGGCGAATACCGCTATCTCTCGATCATTATGCAGAAGGCGATTCGCGACGCCAACGCGAAAGGCTTCCTGGGCAAGAACATTTTCGGCAGTGGGCGCGACTTCGACATTTACTGGCACGGCGGCGCTGGCTCCTATGAAGTCGGTGAAGAATCGGCGCTGATGGAATCGCTCGAAGGCAAGCGGGGCATTCCGCGGATTCGGCCGCCGTTTCCGGCGGTGGTGGGTCTGTGGGGTGGTCCCACGGTCATTAATAATGCGGAGACGCTGGCCAACGTTCCTCATATTATTCTCGGAGGCGCCGAATGGTTCGCCAAACTTGGTCCGCCGAAGAATGGCGGCACACGGCTGTTTTGTCTGAGCGGCAACATCGCCCGGCCGGGCGTCTACGAATTGCCAATGGGGTATAACTTAAAGAAGATGATTTACGAGGTGGGCGGCGGCATCCCCAACGGGCGCAAGCTGAAGGCGGTCGTTCCCGGCGGGGCTTCCTGCCCATGCCTCACCGCCGACGAAATCGACGTCAACATGGATTTTGATTCCGTTGCGAAAGCGGGATCGATGCTGGGATCGGGCGGCGTGGTCGTGCTGGACGATGCGCAGTGCATCGTGAAGTTCGCCCTGAGGACCATGAAATTTTATAAGCACGAAAGCTGCGGATGGTGCATCCCTTGCCGCGAGGGCACCGACTGGCTGGAGAAGACGCTGACCCGCTTTCACGCAGGCGGCGGACTGAAGAAAGACATCGACAATATGCAGTATCTGTCGGAAAACATGCTGGGGCGGACTTTTTGTCCGCTGGGCGATGCGGCGGCGATGCCGACGATTGCATTCGTGAAAAAGTTCCGCAAAGAATTTGAAGATCACCTGGAAGGCCGGCCGTGCCCGTATGAAGCAGCGGGAGTGGGGGAGGAACTGCCGGCGATGGCGCACTAGAGAAGAATTGAGCCATTGGGCAATCGGGTAATTGAGCGATTGAAAAGCTGAACCGCATACTGGTTTTTCAATCGCTCAATCACCAAATCGCCCAATCGCTAAATTTTATGGCTGACGTAACACTCACAGTTGACAGCAAGAAGGTCACGGCTCCCGCGGGGACGCTGCTGATCGAGGCCTGCAAGACAGTCGGCATCGAAGTGCCGTCGTTTTGCTATTACCCGAACCTGTCGCTGCAGGGCGCTTGCCGCATGTGCCTGGTGAAGATCGAGAAAATGCCCAAGCTGCAGACCGCCTGCACCACGGTGGTCGGCGAAGGAATGGTCGTCACGTCGGATAGCGATGAGATCAAACAGGCGCGCAAGAGCATGGTCGAGATGCTGCTCGGCAACCATCCTCTCGATTGTCCGGTGTGCGATGCCGGCGGTGAGTGCGAACTGCAGGACATGACGTTTGCCTACGGCGCGGCCGAGTCGAAGTTCATGGAGGCAAAGAACCACAAAGAGGAGCAGCAGTGGTCTCCGGTGGTGTTTTTCGACCGGCCGCGCTGCATTCTATGCTACCGCTGCGTGCGAGTGTGCGGCGAAGGCATGGATGTTTGGGCGCTGGGCGTGCAGAACCGGGCCGTCAGTTCGGTCATCGCTCCCAATAAAGAAGATCATCTGGAATGCGAAGAATGCGGCATGTGCATTGACATCTGCCCGGTGGGCGCGCTCACTTCCGGCGCATATCGATACAAGACGCGCCCGTGGGAGATGAAGCACGTCGGAACGATCTGCACCCACTGCGGTGACGGCTGCAAGACGACGCTGGGCGTGCGCCGTTCCGATACGGGGATGGAAATTGTGCGGGGCGATAATCGCGACAAGAGCGGCACGAACGGCGACTTCCTCTGCATCAAAGGCCGTTATGCGTTCGACTTCGCGAATCACGAAGAGCGGTTGACGCAGCCGCTGATTCGCAGGAACGGCAAGCTGACTCCAGCGACATGGGAAGAAGCATTTGAATTGATCGGAACAAAGTTCGGCGAAGTTCGCGACAAAGAGGGCGGACAGGCGATTGGCGTTGTGGGCTCGACGCGCACGACGAATGAAGAAGCGTATCTGCTTTCGAAGTTCGCGCGCGTGGTTTTGAAAACGAATCATGTAGATCACCACCGCACCGCCGACTTCCCCGCTCTGGCGGCTGCCCTACGCGGAAAGACGGATGCCACCGCGAGCATGGCCGAGGTTTTCATGGCGCCCGCCATTCTGCTGATCGGAAGCGATCCTACGGAGCAGCATCCGTTGCTGGCGTGGCAGATTCGCAACAACGTGCGACTGCACCAGGCGCGGCTCTACGTGATTAACTCACAGCTAATCAAATTGGGACGGCAGGCGACAAGCTTCCTGCAGATTCCGGCGGGAGCGGAAAGTAAGGCGGTCCGGTTCCTCGCCGGAGACGATGCAGAGGCTTTGATCGATTCATCTGCTAACCGAGACTCATGTAACCGAGACTCATGGATCGCCCTGCGCGACAAGCTGCGTGGCGAGCAGAATCTCGTCGTCATTTTTGGCTCGGAAATTCGCGGCGGCGACATTGCCAGCCTCGTGAAGTTCGGCTCGGGCATTCCCGGAGCCAAATTCATCTGTCTGGCGGACTATGCCAACTCTCGGGGAGTGGCGGATATGGGCTTGTATCCCGATCTGCTGCCTGGATACCAGCCCGTCCGCGGAAACAGTTCGTTCCACGAAGAGTGGGGCGGGATTCCTCAGGACGCCGGCTTCGATCTGCCCGGCATGGTTGAAGCTGCCAAAGCCGGCAAGCTGAAAGCTCTCTACGTTGTCGGCGCGAATCCGGTTGGGCGACTGAACATTGATCCCTTCGCGTTCTCGAAAAGCTTCATCGTGGTGCAGGACATGTTCCTGACCGAGACTGCAGTGATGGCCGACGTTGTGCTGCCCGCGGCTAACGCTTACGAGAAGTCAGGCACCTTCACCAACACTTGCGGCGATCTGCAACTTGTTAAGAAAGCAGGCGAAGTCACGGGCGTGAAGGCGGATTTTGAAATGATGGTGCGCATCGCCGATGCCATGGGCTTCGAGGTGCGCAGACTTGTACCCTTCGGCGGCGGTACGCGAGCGGACGCGGGACAGTCGCGCGGAGCTCAGTCGGGCGAGGCGGATCGTCACGCGGTCTGGCTCGAGGCGCGCGGGCTGGAACCGAAATTAAGCCCGTTTGATCCCATGGCGATTTTCGATGAGATTCAGCGACTGGTTCCCGGCTATGACGTTTCGCGGATGAACTTGTTGGCGGGCAACAGTCAGCACACGTCGCTGTCCGAGGCTGGCCCAGGCGTCGCGCACAACGCGGAATCCATTGTGCCAGCCAACGACAATCTGTTCAGCTCGGGCACGCTGGGACGCTATTCCAGAGTTTTGAAAGCGGTGGTGGAAAGTCACGAGGTCAAGCCCGCCGAAGTAGCGGCTGACTGAAGTAGGCAGCTCAGAGAGGAAGCAAGGCGTTGCCGATTCCTATTTTCATTCTTGTGTCGGTGATCAAGTCCGCGCTGCTGCTGGTTGTGTTGCTGACGGCGGTCGCCTACACCGTGTGGCTGGAGCGCAAAGTTGTGGGCCACATGCAAAATCGGTGGGGCCCCACGCGGGTCGGCCCGTTTGGGTTGCTGCAGCCGGCGGCCGATGGCATCAAATTTCTTTTCAAAGAGGACTTGACGCCGCCGCACGTGTACAAGCCCTTGTTTCTGGCCGCACCGATGATGGCGTTGATCTTTGCCCTGACCTCGATTGCGGTAATCCCATTCGGCAACTCGATCACAATCGCGGGATACAACATTCCGTTGCAGGTCACGGATGTGAATATCGGTTTGCTGCTGATTCTTGGGGTTACGTCGATGGGCGTGTATGGAGTGGCGCTCGCGGGGTGGTCGTCGAACAACAAATATTCGCTGCTGGGCGGACTGCGGGCCAGCGCGCAGATGGTGAGCTATGAGATCTCGCTGGGGCTCTCGCTGGTGGGCGTGTTGATTATGGCGGGCAGCTTCAGCCTGCGAGATATTGTGGATGCGCAGGGCGGACATTTCTGGGGTTTCATTCCGCGCTGGAATATTTTTCACGGGCAATTGATCGGCTTCTTCATTTATCTGATGGCGGCGTATGCGGAAACAAATCGTATTCCGTTTGACCTGCCGGAGGCTGAAACCGAATTGGTAGCGGGGTACCATACCGAGTACAGTTCCATGAAGTTTGCCATGTTTTTCATGGCCGAGTACGCCAACATGATTACCGTGGGCTGCCTGGCCACACTTTTGTTCTTCGGCGGCTGGCACGGTCCGCTTTTTGGACCGCCCATTCTGCAGGCGCTTCTGCCGCTCTTCTGGTTCGCGGCCAAGGTTTTTGTGTTTCTCTTTATTTATATCTGGGTGCGTGGGACGTTGCCGCGCTTCCGCTATGACCAATTGATGTCCTTTGGCTGGAAATTCCTGCTGCCTCTGGCGATTGCGAATCTGGTGGCTACGGCGATTGCCGTGGCCTGGTAGGGAAAAACGAGTTCTCGTTCTCGGTTCTCAATTCTCAGTAACAGCGCGTGAGAGCGCCAGCTGAGAAGATGGCATTGTGAGGCGGTTTATCTGAGAACTGAGAACTGAGAACCGAGAACTGACTCATGAGTTTTCACCTCATCTTATTTCTGGCTTTCGGTGCGGTTTGCGTCGCGGGAGCGGTCAACCTGCTGGCGCAGACTCATCCCATTAACAGTGCGTTGTCGCTGATTGCAGTAATGGCAGCGCTGGCGGGAGAGTATCTGCTGTTGGGCGCGGAGTTCGTCGCAGCCGTGCAGGTCATCGTTTATGCGGGCGCGATCATGGTGCTGTTCGTCTTCGTGATTATGCTGTTGAACGCCGGGGAAGAAGAGCACACCAAGGGCAGCCGCGTCGCCATTCTGTTTGGCGTGCCGGGCATGTTGATCGGCGGCGTACTCCTGGCCTGGGTGGTTTTGCGGAGGTCAGGAACCGAGGCGGTGCCTATCGGGGCGTTGCCGGGGCCTCCCAAGGAAATTGCTCAGCTTCTCTTTCATAATTTCCTGTTGCCGTTTGAAGTCACGTCCGTGTTGATCCTGATCGCGATCATGGGCGCTGTGGTGCTGGCCAGCAAGCCGGAATCTTCATCGGCGGGGAAGGTGGAGTGATGGTGCCGCTCTCCTATTACCTGCTGCTGAGTGGATTCCTGTTTGCCTGCGGAGTGACGGGATTTCTCATCAAGCGCAACATCATCACCATCTTCATGTCGATTGAGCTGATGTTGAACGGCGTGAATCTTTCGTTCGTGGCGTTCGCGGCGCACTGGCACGCCCTGGCCGGGCAGGTGTTCGTCTTCTTTGTGATGGTCGTGGCTGCGGCCGAAGCGACGGTCGGGCTGGCAATCATCATAGCTGTCTATCGCACGCGCGAGACCTTGAACGTGGATCAGGTGAACCTGCTCAAACTATGAACCCCACCCTCAATCTCTGGCTGATCCCGATTTTGCCGCTGGCGGGCGCCGCGATTAACGGCCTTCTGGGCAAGAAGTCTTCGCGCCGGGCCGTGACCATTGTCGCGCTGTTTTTCAGCGGCGCGGCTTTTGCGATGGCTTTGTGGGTTGCACTGCGCTTTTCGTCGTTGTCCCTTCCCTACCAGGAGTTTCTTGCGCATTGGATTCGCTCCGGAAGCTTCAGCGCCGATTTCGCCTTCTATCTCGATCAACTTTCTCTGGTCATGTTGCTGGTGGTGACCGGGGTTGGTTTCCTGATCCACATCTACTCCGTCGGCTACATGTGGGACGACCCCAGCTACTACCGCTTCTTCGCCTACCTGAATCTGTTCATGTTTTTCATGCTGACGCTGGTACTGGCCAACAACTACCTGGTGATGTTCATCGGCTGGGAGGGCGTGGGCCTGGCATCGTATCTGCTGATCGGATTCTGGTTCACGAAGGATTCGGCGGCTTCGGCGGGCAAGAAAGCGTTCATCGTCAACCGCATTGGCGACTTCGGCTTCCTGATCGCGCTGTTTTTGCTGATCAAGCACTTTGGATCGCTGAATTTTGAGCAGGTATTTCACCGTGTCGCCCCTTTGAGTCCGGAGACCGCCAGCGCGGGGCTGCTCACCGCGGTTGGAATTCTGCTCATGGTGGGTGCGGCGGGAAAATCTGCTCAGATTCCTTTATATATCTGGCTGCCCGACGCGATGGAAGGTCCGACACCGGTTTCCGCGCTGATCCACGCCGCAACCATGGTGACGGCAGGCGTGTATATGGTTTCGCGCTCGCACGTGATCTTTGAGCGCGCGCCTACGGCGCTGACCGTGGTCGCAATTATTGGCACGCTCACTGCATTCTTTGCCGCCACCATCGGCATCGCGCAAACCGATATCAAGAAAGTTCTCGCCTACTCGACCATCTCGCAACTCGGTTATATGTTCATGGCCTGCGGAGTGGGCGCTTTTTCGGCGGGAATTTTCCACCTGATGACTCATGCTTTCTTCAAGGGCTTGCTGTTTCTGGGCGCGGGCTCGGTGATCCATGCCTGTGGCGGCGAACAGGACATGCGCAAGATGGGTGGCCTGCGGCTGTATGCGCCGTGGACGTTCCTGACGATGACGATCGCCACACTTGCCATCGCTGGCGTTCCGCCCCTGGCAGGCTTTTTCAGCAAAGACGAGATTCTGTGGAAAGCGTTCTCCAGCGAACACGGCAGTTGGGTCTTCTGGCTGATCGGCGTGATCACGGCATTCATCACATCGTTCTACATGTTCCGTTTGTGGTTTCTCACTTTTCTCGGCGACTACCGCGGACTGAAAGTTGCGGAGCACAGCGCTGCCCACGACGGGCACGGCTGGCCCCATGAAAGCCCGATGGTGATGATTGTGCCGTTGGCAATCCTCGCGGTGTTGTCGTTTGTCGGAGGATGGGTCGGCATCGGGAACCACTTTGACAGGTTTCTTGCGCCGGTGTTCGAGGCCGGGGCTGCAGCGACAACCTCCGCGGAGGCTGCAGGCGAATCGGCGGGCCACATGGAGCTGTATCTAACGCTGATTTCGGTGGCAGCGGCATTCTTGGGATTCTACCTCGCCTATGTTCTCTACCATCGCAAGCCTGAACTACCGCAGAAGATCGCCGATTCGCTCGGCGGCTTCTACCGGACCGTAGTGCACAAATACTACGTGGACGAACTTTACGCGGCGCTGTTCATTAAGCCGCTGATCGATGGATCGACTCGAATCCTTTGGCAGGATGTGGACCGCAAGATTATCGATGCGGCGGTCAATGACGCTGGCGACGGCGCGCGCTATGTTTCCGATGAGGTTCGCCACATGCAATCGGGCAACCTGCGCTCTTATGCGGGCTGGATCGCTGCCGGCGCGGCGGTGGTGATTGCTTACATGATCTGGAGTGGACTGGGGCAATGAACACCGACAGCCTGAGCCCCATCATTCTGACGCTGGTGACTTTGGCTCCGCTGGCCGGCGCCTTGCTGCTGATTTTGCTGCCCCGGCGTGATCGCGACATTCGCATTTTTGCTCTCGTCGTGTCTTTGCTGACTTTCATTTTATCGCTGCATCTGCCGGCCTATTTTCATCGCGCACACACCGGGTTCCAGTACGAGGTTGACCGCCGGTGGATTGCGAGCCCCAATATCCACTACCACATGGGGATCGACGGCATTTCGCTTTGGCTGGTGCTGCTCACGACGTTTCTCACGCCGTTGTGCGTGTTGATCTCATGGAAGTCGATTCACGAGCGGGTAAAAGAATTCTTCATTCTATTACTGATCCTCGAAACCGCCCTGATCGGCGTATTCACCTCGCTCGACTTGTTCCTCTTCTATTTCTTCTGGGAAGCCACGCTGATTCCCATGGCGCTGCTGATCGGCATGTTCGGGCACGAGCGCAAGGTCTACGCGGCGGTGAAGTTTTTTCTCTACACCATGGTGGCGTCCGTTTTCATGCTGGTTGCGATTCTGTGGCTTTATGCGCATACCGGCAGCTTTGATTTTGTTGCCATTCGCGAACGGATTGCGAATGGCGCGGTGCCCGGTTTTCCCGCCGCCGCGCAGTGGCTGTTTCTCGGATTCTTCCTCGCCTTTGCGGTCAAGGTTCCGCTGTTCCCGTTCCACACCTGGCTGCCCGACGCGCACGTGGAAGCGCCTACGGCGGGATCGGTCCTGCTCGCCGGGGTGCTGCTCAAGATGGGCACTTACGGGATGTTGCGCTTCAACCTGGGATTATTTCCCGAGCAGGCGCGCCACAACGCTGTCTGGATCATGGTTCTTGCTTTGATCGGAATCATCTATGGCGCACTCGTCGCCATGGTTCAGCCCAACATGAAAAAGCTGATCGCCTATTCCTCGGTGAGCCATCTTGGATTCGTGGTCCTGGGGATTTTCAGCTTCACGCAGGCTGGGCTGAACGGCGCGATGTTTGTGATGCTGGCGCACGGAATTTCTACCGGCGGATTGTTCATGCTGACGGGCATTCTCCACGAACGGCGGCATACTTACGAGATTGGCGAGTTCGGCGGGCTGGCTGAATCCATTCCGGTGTACGCGGCTTCTTTTCTGTTCATGGTTCTGGCTGCTCTTGGTTTGCCGCTACTCAATGGGTTCGTAGGCGAATTCCTGGTGTTGAGTGGAGCGTTTCAGGCCAAAGCCATCTACGGAATTCTGGCGGCCACAGGCGTGATTTGGAGCGCTTGTTATCTGCTGTGGATGTATCAGAGAGTTTTCTATGGCAAGCTCAAGAACCCGGCAAACGCCACGATCCACGATCTTTTCACGTATGAGAAAGCGGCAATCTGGCCCTGCGCCGCGGCTGCGTTGGTGATGGGCGTAGCGCCGTGGTTGTGGCTGAGCTCGATTGATCCAGCGGTGCAGGCCGCTCTCACGCCCTTTGCGCAGCTAGTCGGCAAGGTGGTGGGCCAATGACCGCAATCACGCCGGCGGCTCTCGCGGCCGTGTTGTTGCAAACCCTTCCGCAGAGCACAGATTATGTTCGCATCTTACCTGAGATTGTGCTCTCTGTTTTCGGCATCGTCGTGATGGTGCTTGATCCGCTAGTGGACGAAAAGCAGAGCCAGAAGATGTTGGGTCTGATCGCTCTTGCGGGCACTCTCGCCGGGATCGCCGCCACCTGGTACATGTCGTTGTCGCCCGGCCTGGCTTTCTGGAAAATGGTGCGGGTCGATGGGTTCAGCGTATTTTTCCATATCCTGGTGATCGGCATCGCCGGTGTGATCATTCTTACTTCTTTCGAGTACGTGAGGGTTCAGCGCATCCGGGCGGGTGAGTATTACGCGTTAATTCTGTTTGGAGTGGTCGGCATGGCGCTGATGACCTCCGCGGTGGAACTGGTGCTGATTTTCATTGCGCTGGAGATCTCCTCGATTTCCACCTACATACTTGCCGGGTTCCGACGGCACGAGGCATCCAGCAGCGAAGCATCGCTGAAGTATTTTCTGTTGGGCTCGTTCGCCACGGCATTCTTCCTGTATGGCGTGGCCTTGATGTTCGGCGCGACCGGTTCGACCAACATTGACGACATTAGCCTTGCGTTACGCCGGGGTCCGATTTCACTGCTGGCTTATGTAGCCGTGGCGTTGATGTTGGTGGGCCTGGGCTTCAAAGTGGCGGCATCTCCGTTCCACATCTGGACGCCCGATGTGTATGAGGGCGCGCCGGCGCCGATTGTAGGCTTTATGTCGACTGCGCCCAAGGCTGCGGCTTTCGCCGTGTTGCTGCGCGTCGTCTTTGTCATCAACGTGCCCGGACGCTTCTGGCTCATTTGGGTCTCGGCGGCGCTCTCCATGACGCTGGGCAACATCGGAGCGCTGGTGCAAAACAACGTCAAGCGCCTGCTGGCTTATTCTTCGATTGCCCATGCTGGTTACTTGCTGGTCGCGTTTGCAACCGCCCCGGAGCTCGGCACTTCCGCGGCCATGTTTTACACGGCAGCCTACGCCGCCATGAACGTGGGTGCATTCGCCGTGGTCAGCCATTTCGCCAACGCCGGTGAACGCTACGTAACTTTGGAAGACTACGAAGGGCTGGGCCGCAGTTCCCCGCTGCTGGCGGCCACGCTTACCATTTTCCTGCTTTCGCTGATCGGCATTCCGATGACTGGCGGTTTCTTCGCCAAGTTTTACGTATTCGCGGCCGCTCTCAAGTCCAATCTGGTCTGGCTTACGGTCATCGGCCTCCTCAACAGCGCGGTGGGCGCGTACTATTACCTGCGAATCGTCGTCGTGATGTATATGCGCGAGTCACGCAAAGAAGTCCCGGTGACGCCGGTTCCGCTGGGACTTGGCTTGGCGCTGGCGAGCAGTGTCTTGGCGACGCTCTACCTGGGCCTGGTTCCGGATCGTGTGCTTCATTACGCGCAAGATTCCGCCCAGCAACTGATCCAGCAAACCGCACCCGCGCCAGCTCCATCTCCTTCAACCGCAGCCGTGGTTCCGGGCACACTTTAGGCGATCTGAAAGTATTGAAATATCAAGGCGTTTCATTTGACAAGCGCTGTGTGCTGCGGCATCATGGCTACTTCGGCGTGGCCGGTCGACATTACGGGAACAAAGGCACGACCGAGCGATCAACCATGACACGATTTACATCGATCATCGCGCAGCACCGCTGCTATTGGTTTATTGCAGCAGCGGCTTCGGCGGAACTTGCGGGGAGATCGAGGCAAACGTGATCGCCTAGATTCAGACAAGTTTCAGCGGGAGCCGCGATCTCAAGTCGCGGCTCTTGCTTTTTTGCGGAGGAATTCACGGAGGATCCATGATCGTCAATATGTCGGAAAAGGCAACTGAGCAGGAAATTGAGCACGTAATCGAGCGCGTGCGTGAGGCGGGCTACCAGCCTCACGTGACGCGAGGAGTGGAACGCACGATTGTGGCCGCCGTGGGCAACGGACGCCGCCATGAAATTGAAGCATTGCTGGTGGCTGCGGGAGTGGAAAACGTAGTGGCGATCGCCCAGCCATTCAAGCTGGTGAGCCGCCAAGTGAAGCCCGAGCGGTCAGTAGTGAACGTGGGCGGAGTTTCCATTGGCGGAGCGGAGATTGTGGTGATCGCCGGCCCTTGCTCCGTGGAATCGCGCGAACAACTGCTCAGCACAGCGCACGCGGTAAAGCGCGCCGGGGCCAACATGCTTCGCGGCGGCGCGTACAAACCGCGCACTTCTCCGTATGATTTTCAGGGTCTTGGATTGGAAGCGCTGAAGATTCTGCGCGAGGCGCGCGAACAAACCGATCTGCCCGTAGTCACGGAAGTTATGGGTACGGAAGATGTGGACATCATCTGTGAACACGCGGATATGTTGCAAGTGGGCGCGCGCAACATGCAGAACTTCGCACTGCTGCGGCGTCTGGCAACGATCAACAAACCGGTGCTGTTGAAGCGCGGCCCTTCGGCGACGGTGAAGGAATGGCTGCTGGCGGCGGAATACTTGCTATCGGGGGGAAATGATCAGGTTGTACTTTGCGAGCGTGGCATCAAAACGTTTGAAACGGAAATGCGCAATACCTTCGATCTGGCTGCGGTGGCGCTGGCCCGCGATCTCTCGCACCTGCCGGTAATTGCAGACCCGTCGCACGGAACCGGCAAGCAAAGTCTGATTGCAGCGGTTTCACGCGCCGCAGTAGCCGTTGGAGCCGACGGCCTGATCATCGAAGTGCATCCCTGCCCGGAGCGTGCGCTGTCGGATGGAGCACAGTCTCTTGACTTCGCCGGATTTGAAAAAGTCGTTCGGGCCATCGCCGAGCCGCTGCGACGGAGGGTCGGTTCGGCTCGCCCGGTGCCGGTTGAGACGAAGGCTTAACGGCACCGAGATTGGGAAATAACTATTTTGCCCTACCCTGCTGAGCCGATGTATTCGTAGCCGGGGACTTGATCTGCATGGCTGGATCGCCGAGCAACACGAAGGTTTTCCGCACGCTGGCGTCGCTGATTTGGGACTTTGCCTTGAGAATCGAGTCGCCCAGTGTCAGAGCCGCCTGCTTAAGTGCGTTTTCAACTACCAGTTTATCGAGATTGGTCTGCGGGGGTGACTGATTCAATCCGCTCGAAGCCAGCACCGCCACTGCGCCGCCGTTCGGCGCCAGCAATAGAGTCACTCCCAAGGGCTGGTCGTACACATCCTGAAAGAAACCGTTCAGGCAGTCCATGATGAAGAATACCGGCGTGCGCGTTCCATTGGTCAGCAATGGCACAGTCGTGTTGTCGAACAGATCATCCCCGGACCATTCGTCCTCGGAGCCGTGGCCCATATAGTTGACCAGCAACTGTCCAGAGTTGATGGAATCGAGAATCTGTTGCTGAGCCTGAGCTGTCGTCATGGTGCTGGCGAAGACATCGGTCACCTGCAACGACGCCGGCAATTCAGCCTGTACCGCCTCGCTATCTTGCGTAAAGTTCTCCGTGTCGTTTCTATCGGCAACCATCAAAGCCTGTCCGGTCCAGGGTCCGTTCGTCGATTGGCCTTCGTAGGCTACTACTTTGCCGATCACCGTCTGCGCTTCTTCTGCGCTGCTCACCGGAAAGCGTCCGGTGGCGATTGTGGGCAGGTTGTGGTCGCTGAAATCGGAGAACCAATCGTCGGAGGCCGTCATGAGGATCGGAGTGGGCACGATTTTCGTGGGCACGAAATCAAGGTGGCCGAAACCCAGATAATTCCGCGGATCAACCGACGCCCGGCCATTGAGCAGCAAATACCTGGGAGCGGTGCGCCAAGCCTTGGTTGCGGTTTTCAGGAACTGGCGGATCGCATAGGGATTGTGTTCACCGAAGGTGAATTCGTCGTAGAGGTCGGTGATTAATGCCACCGCCGTCGACTGGCCCTGCGCCTGATGCGCACGCACCAGCGGCGCCAAAGCAGCGGCGAAATCTTCGTGCGAAACCATCACAATCTCGCTGCCGGGTTGCGGGCTGTGCCAGTGCGAGGGATGGTTCCCTCGAACTGCAGCGGCGGAAAGCACCCGGTCTTCGGCCACAGCCAGGAGCGTGTGCAATGTTGGATTCGATGAATTTGTGGTCGACCATGGCACCTCCAAGGCCAATTCGTACTGGCTGGTCTTTGAAGCAGACTGCGTCGCCTGCTGTGTGATCTGTGGCGTAAGTTCCACCGGCCGGTCGGGATCGGTGATGTCGAGCACGGTCGCTTCGGCGCTGTCGAAACCTGTGATCTTCAACTCATCGCCTGCACGACCGCTGAACTTCAACTCATCGGAGTCAGCCGCGTAGGAATGTGGATACACAACCCGGATGTAATCCAGTAGACTGGTGTCGTACTCTCCGTTTTGTGCCGTGAGCGTGAAGGTGTTGTCCCCATCTTGCAGCGTACCCGCAGGCAGATTCATACGGAGTCGTCCTTTGCTCTGGCCTGTGAAAGTTAAGTCTCCGAGGGAGATGCCGTTCAGGGTAACGGCCACGTCGTGCGGAATTCCCAAAATAATTCCTTGCAGAACGAGTTCAAGCGTTGCCGGCGCCGTCGAGGTCTTGTCCAGGTGGGGCACATGCACAACCTCTTGAATCGCCGTGGTTGAGATCAGCGGCCCGAAATAGTTTTCGCCGCCGTGTGTGATCAGCGCCGCGAAGTAGATTGTGTGCGGCTGTAACTCGACCGCGAACGGGAAGCTGGCAGGAGGTTGGTTCGAGCCGGTTGACAGCGGCAATTGCTGAATGCGAGCGCCAGGCCCGTCTTCGGCGACCAGCCAGTACACTCTCGTGCCTGTGTATTGCGTGTCGATTCCGGTTCCGTAGAAATTGATGGCGGCTTGCGGCCCGAAGCCTCCCGGTCCCGCTGTGGCGCCGGTGATCTGCATGGGTTGCTCAATCGCCTCGGCATAAAGATGGAGCAACGCCGGATCGACATCAGGATCCACCCCAGCCTTCACCAACTCTGGCTGTGTCAGATGATGCCAGCCTTCGTGTTTCACAAAAATCTTCACCGCAGGCTGGCCGGCCAGTTCGAACTGTTTCTGCTGCTGGGCGGACGTGGATGAAAATTCTTGCAACGCACTTTCAACCGGATGGCTCATTTCGCCAGAACTAGACGCCGGCTGCGCCTGGTTCAGTTGACTCAGCATTCGTGCCGCAGACGGGATTGCTGAATTCCCCTGCTGCGTGCTCGCCGAACCATCTGCCGCGACAGGTCCGTGCAGGGTGCGCGTTCCGTTGATATCGACGTCTTCCAGCCAATACGTGCCGCTGCCAGCAGCCGGCGACGAATCGATCCACGCGTAGGATCTCGCCGTGTGTTTGGGCAACGCTCCGCGCATCAGCAGCGCCGATCCGGCAATCAAGGAAGGATTCAGGCGCAGGCGCAGCCCGTTCTGTTCGCGGTAGATGTTGAAGCCGAGGTTATGCGCTTCGCCGGCCGTCTTCCAGGACAAGATCACCCGGTTTGCATCGGTCTTATCTTTGCCCTTTTGCGCAGCAAAGGAGTGCAACTGGATTTTGGTGGGAGCGGTGATCGTAACCGTTTGCGACGAAGAATTGTTGTTCGTGTTGGGGTCGGTCTGATCCGCACTAACCATAGCCGTATTCGTAACCTGCCCCGGCGTACCGGCAAGCGTGAGGATTGTAACCGTGGCCGTAGCAGCATTTGCCATGGTTCCGAGGAGGCACGTGACAGTCCCGCCCGCTTCCGAGCACTCACTTTTCGGAATCGCGCTTTGATAAGTGACGGACGAAGGCAAAGTATCGGTGGCAGTCACGTTAGTTGCCTGCGCCGGACCATTATTGGTAACGGTCAGCGTGTAAGTGATGGTGTCGCCCTGGGCCACCGGACTCGGCGTCGCGCTTTTCACAATTGCTATGTCCGCGCTATTGGCATTGGCAACCACAACCGTGGCCGTGGCGGTATTGGTTGTCAGATTCGGAACCATGTTGCCGGCTGTGGCCGTGGCAGTCTCGGCAATGTTCGTGCCCGATGCGGTCGCTGCATTTACCTGCAAGACCAGAGAGAAGTTTGCAGTGCCATTTACCGCCAGGGTATTACCATCGGTGCAGGTGATTGTTCCCGCAGCTCCTACGGCTAGCGTCGTGCAGGTCCAGCCCGCCGGAGCCGTGATGGACTGGAAGCTTGTGTTCGGCGGAGTGGTTTGCGTGAAAGTGGCGGCGGCAGCAGCGGCCGGTCCATTATTGGTAAGGCTCTGTGTGTAGGTGACGTTGCTTCCCGCCGCGACTGAGGTGGGCGATGCCGAGTTCGTGGTTGCCAGGTCGGCATCCGTCGACTTGGCGACCACATCGTAGGCAGTGGAGGTGTTGTTCGCGCTGTTGGGGTCGGTGGTGGATGAACTCACGCTGGCCGTGTCGTTGATCACGGTTCCGTCGGCGGTGCCTGCGTTCACGGTGAGCACAACCGGAAAACTCGCCGTTCCCGGGGCAAAGCTTGTGTCGGTGCAAGTGATGGTTCCGGCAGAATTAGCGGCCGGATGAGAACACGCCCAACCGCTCGGCACCGAGGCCAAAGAAAAGAACACCGTATTGGGTGGCGTTTGCTCGGTGAAAGTGGCGTTGGTCGCCGCGCTCGGGCCGGCATTCGTGACCGTCTGAATGTAGGAAATGTTGTTACCCGCGAGCACGGGCACCGGACTTGCGGAATTCGACACGGACAAGTCGGCCGAATTCCCGACCACCACGCTGGCCGATGCGCTGTTGTTGCCAGTATTTGGATCGCTGGTGACGCTAGACGCAACCGACGCCGTCTGCGTGATGGTCGAACCGGAAGTCGTGCCGACATTCACCTTTACCACGAAAGTGAAGTTCGCGCTGGCATTGGCCACGAGGGTAGCAATCGTGCAGGTAAGGGTTCCTACGTTGCAGGTCCATCCCGCAGGCCCGGTCAGCGACTGCGCGGTAGTGTTCGCCGGAGTTGTTTCGGTAAGAGTGATTGTGCTCGCGCTGGCCGGCCCGGCATTGGCGACAGTCTGGGTATAAGTGATGTTGCTGCCTGCCGAGACTGGATTTGGGCTGGCCGAGTTGGTCACGCTCAAGTCCGCCTGAGTCGCGGTCGCCACGCCGATCGTCACGGTGGCGGAATTGTTGCTGCTGCTGGTGTCGTGCGTGGTGGTTGCCACGGTGGCGGTGTCGGTGATGAGGGTTCCGCCGGTTACCTTCACCACAACTGTGAATGTGCTGGTGGAACCCGGAGCCACGGTGGGATTCGAGCAACTGATGGAACCTGTGGTTGTGCAAGTCCATCCCGTGGGAACGGGCGTGAGTGAGACAAATGTAGTGTTGGTTGGAATGGCTTCGGTGAAGGTGGCGCCAGCGCAATTGCTGGGACCGCTGTTGGTCACGACCTGAGTATAAGTAATAGTGTTGCCGACGGTCACCGGACTCGGCGTGCCGCTGTTGGTCACGGCCAGATCGCAAGCGGTGGCAACATTTGTGACCACCGTCGTGCTGTTGTTGGCTGAGTTAGGATCGGTGGTGCTGGCAGACACCGAAGAGTTGGCGGTGATGGTCGCTGCCGTTACCGACGAGGCCACATTGACGGCCACGATGATGTCCGCAGAGGCGCTTGCGGCCAGGCTTGAATCCGTGCAATTCACAGTGCCGGTCGCGCCCACCGCCGGTGTGGTGCAGGACCAGCCCACCGGCGCGGAGACAGATTGGAATGTGGTATTGGTTGGAATAGCCTCAGTAAAGCTCACCGACGAGGCAGCAGCGGGGCCGTTGTTGGTAACGGTTTGGGTGTAGGTGATGTTGTTCCCAGCCAGCAGATTGGGAGGCGTGGCCGCCGTGCTCAGCGCCAGATCGGCCTGAGTGGCTGAGGCAACAACGTCTGTGGCGGTGGCAGAATTGGCGCCGAAAGCCTGGTTTCCGGCGTTGACTGTAGCGGTGTCGGAAATGACCGTTCCGCTGGCGGTGCCGGACGCGACTTGCACGACGAGCAGCACCGTCCCACTCGAACCCGCTGGAGCAGACCCGGCAGTGCAGGTTATCGCACCGGTTCCGCCGACGGCCGGCGTTGTGCACGTGGTTCCCGGGGGGGCGGAGATCGACTGAAATGTTGTGTTGGTTGGAGTATTCTCGCTCAGCGTTGGATTGTTGGCCGCGACGCTGCCCACGTTGGTGGCGGTCTGCGTATAAGTAATGTTGTTACCCGCAATCACAGGATCGGGCGAGGCCGAATTCGTGACCGTCATCTCCGCCTGAGAAGTACTTCCCACCACCGTGGATGCGTTCGCCGTGTTGTTGGTGGAATTCGGATCGCTTGCTGAGGAACTCACGGACGCGGTTTCGGTGATCACGGTTCCGTTTGCCGTGCCTGTAGTTACTTTGACCACGATGGAGAAAGTGGCGGCCATCGAACCCGCCAAATCGGAATTGCTGCAGACAACGTTGCCCGTGAAGCCCACCACTGGGGTGATACAACTCCAACCCGACGGAGCCGCAAGGGAAACAAACGTAGTGTTCGCGGGAATCGTCGATACGAGCGTGGCGTTGTCCGCGGCACTGGGTCCGTTGTTGCTAACCACCTGGGTATACGTAATGGTGCTGCCGGCCGCCACAGGGTTCGGCGACCCAGCGTTGGTGACGCTCAAGTCGGCGCTGGAAACGACTGTCGCTACGTCGGTGGCGCTGTCGTTTGAGAGGTTGATCTCGCCTCCGCCACTCACTAACGCGGTGTTGGTTTCCGTGGAAGGTGCCGTCTGCGCCACGCTCGCAGTGATCGTGATTGAGGGATAGCCGCTGTTTGCTGCTAGGACCGTCGAATCCACGCAACTCACGGTTTGCAACGCAATCGAGCACGACCAACCAGTGCCGCTGGCACTGGTGGGGGTAAGACCGAAGGGCAATGTGTCATCGACCGTGACCGTGCCGTTGGTGGGGCCGTACGGACTCAAATTCGAAACCGGAATGGTGTAAGTCGCGGTCGAGCCGCGCACAAAATTTCCTACGTGGCTTTTGCCCAGCGTCATGTCTGGAGTACATTGCGCGCCGGATTGCGTGCCCGAAGTTTGCGAGATGGTCGCGTTGGTTGCGCTGGTGCCGGCAGCGCCAGGGGTTGAGCCATAGGCGACACTGGGCGTGTTGAGCGTGAGTCCCGATGCACCACCAGTCACGCTGATGCCCGCAGGCGCACCCGAAACCAACACAATGCCGCCACCACCGCCGCCGCCCGGTCCGTGACGATTCGCCAGACTGTACGCCTGGGAGGCCCACGCATCGCCGCCGTTCCCACCATTTGCTTGCAGGGTCAAGCCGCTTTCGCCGCCGTTAGCGGAGAGAACCACGATGCTGCCGCCGGCTCCGCCACCGCCACCGGCATCATTGGCCGTGCCGTTGTAGGCGGAGACTCCGTTGGCTGTGAGCGTGGCCGTGCCGCTGAGCGCGTAGGTGCGAATGATGAGAATGCCGCCTCCCGCCGCGCCACCGCTGGCCTGAGTGTCGCCATCGGAGTTGTTCCGTGTACCCGCGCCGCCACCACCACCCATCGCGACGCGATTTATCGTTGCCGGAAAAACCGCGCCACCCTCGCCGCCGACGCTCAGGTTCGTGTTCCACGAGTCCCCGCCAAAACCTCCAGCGCCACCGTTGCCGCCACCACCGCCACCAGCGTTCTGATCGTTGGCCAATGGATCGCCATCGGTGCCGCCGCCGCCCGCGTTGCCCGGCGCGCCGCGGGCACTGCTGCCATCGGCACCAGTCGTGCCGCTCGGATAGCTGCTGTTTCCGGGCACATAAGTTCCACCCGACTCAACCCACAAAGGAGTGCCCGCAATTCCTTCGCCCTTCACAGCATCCACGCCGTTCTCCACCACGCCGGTATAGGCGGCCGGAGCAGCGTGAAGGTAGTCCGTATTGGCGCCTCCGACGCCTCCATCCAGTTGCAGTCCCGCGCCGCCGCGAAAGCCTTGTCCGCTCACCGACACGGTTGCGCCGTTTAGAGTCAGCGTGCTCGAAGTATCTAGGGCCAGCACTCCCCCAGTGGAACCATTCCAGGCGAGCGCCGTCGGCGGCGTGGTCGAATTGAACGAGGCAGTGGTGTACTGCGGCACCACAACCACCTGGTAGGTGCTCTGTCCCGCGGTCGCAGAGGCTGCAGCCGAGTGATACGCAAAGACCAATCCTCCGCCCAGCCCTGCTCCTGCTATAGGAACCGAGCCGCTGCTGATTGCACCCGTCGCTGTAACGAACTCATAGTTCCCAGCGCTGTTCAGCAACGTGAATCCCTGGCCGGTGCTGCCGTTGCCGTAAGCAACGTTGTTGGAGTCTTTGATGCTGGCATCCTGCATCTGGATCACCAGCAAAAGATTCCCGGCGGCGATTGCAGATCCTGCTCCCGTCGCCGTCCCTACCGGAATCGAGGTTGCCGCCGCAGCGACCCCGGCCGTTCCCGGATAGTAGGTATTTAGAACGCCCGTCAGGTTGTTTCCCGCCGAGGCCTGTGAAACACCCGCGCAAGCAACCGCCTGCACGGTCGCAACCGCTACGTAGGTATTGTTGCCCGTGTTCGGATCGGGCGGCGTGCCGGAATCGGAAACAACTGCGGTATTAGCGTAAGATCCCGACGCGCCGGCGGTTTCCACAACGGTGACAGTCGCGTTTGCTCCGCTAGCCAGCGTGCCGATTGTGCAGGTGATCGGGTTCGTAGTAGTGACACACGTGTTTGGAGTCACCTTAACCAGCGTCATTCCCGAAGCCAGAGTGTCGGACAGGGTGACGCCATTCGCCGCAGAGGTTCCATTGTTGAAAACCGTGATGGTGTAGGTTGTGCTCGATCCGAGGAAGACTGCGCTGCCGACGCTGGTAGTGACTCCGATATCGGCCGCCGTGGGATTGATCGACAGGGCTCCGAGTGACCAGTTGGAATTGCCGCTGAAGGTCTCCGAAATCGGCACGCTGGGCGCGCCTGTGCGAGCGCTCCCGCTGCCGGTCACGTCGGGAGGGTCGGCGCTCGCTCCGTGGGTGGGGGTCGTGGCCAAATTCCATTCGGAGACCTGCGGCCCCGGCACAGTAAGAGTCCGATTTCCGCCAACCGCCAGCGTGTCTAAGACCATCCCGTTCACCACGCTGGGCACATCGAGTTGTGAGTTAGCGCCGGCAGCGCCGTCCGCCGACACGAATGATCCCAAGGGTACGGTCTGATCAACGCCTGTGAAGGTAACGGCTCCGGCAACAACACCCACGGTCTGGGTAACCGGGATGTTTGCTGATACGACGATTGCAAGATTGGTCCCGGAAGCCGGATTGAGCAGAGACCACATTTCCACGCGGCGCGTGCTCCCTGCGTCGTTGTGAGCTCCTACGAAACTCAGCGCCGTGCCGTTATACGTGACACCAACTAAAGCAGTTGCGGTGGCGCTGGTAATGTTCAGGGAAACGCCGACAATCAGCAATCGATTCGCTGTGGTGGTCGTCGTATGGTTGAAGGTGAGGGTCTCTGTGCCCATGCCTTTCAGCTCGGCCCCAAAGTTCGTCTCGGCGTCAACCGCGACCTGCGCGCGCAAATACGGCGCGGCCAGCAAAACGAGCAGTAGGCCCAAGGTTCCGAGAAGATTGCGCGCCCCTTCGCGCCTGGGCTGCGACGACAATGGGCTCGGTGCCGTTGCGCGCGATGGCCGCGGTAGTCCTGCCACGCGTAAGAGCTTGCTTGCCACCGATTGTCCCCGCGCTACGCCACGCAACAATCTGCCGCCCATTCCTTTCAGTTTCGTGCGCACGATTCTTCTTCCGACTCGTACTTCTTTGGCTACCGCGACGCCCAGTATTTGCTCGCCTTGCACCGCTGAATCATCTTGCTGGCCGCAGTCTCCGCGCGTGATGAAGACGTTCCGTACGGCATCGGCAACTACCAACCGATGCAGGCGGAATCCATGGTCGCCCTTTAGCAGAACGATGTCTCCTTTGCGCAAGTTCACTCCAGAAGCAGGTCTTACATAAACCATTTCTCCGTCGCGTATCGCGGGAGACATACTGGCTCCGCGGGCCTGAAAGCGAACCCGGAGTCCGGCGCCCAGGCATTCAACAACGAAGGATTCAAACTGCTTCGACTCCGGGCAGTCGCGAGTCACAAGATCATTCACGGAAATTGAGGACCCTCTCCACCGCGCGTTCGTCGGGCTCGAAAGAGTAGCGATAGCAAGGGACTGAATCCGCAACGTGCTCCAGAAAGCTCAACGCGGAGTCCACATACTCGTGCCGGTGAAACGGAACAAAGCTGCGCGCAAACAATTCTCCGACCGCATGGCTCGGCGAGAGACGCGTAATCACATTGCCATGCCCATGCTCCAGAACGAAGATTCGTTGTAGCGGAGCGCGCTCGGGCAAAGCGAAATGGGCCTCCCCATGCCACGGTGTTCCGTACATGAAGATTTGGTTTGCATGCTCGCGAAGCGGATATTCTCGAACCTTGTCTTCACGAACTATGATCCGGTCGTCGCTCAGGATCTTTATCTCGTGCAGCGAGGTCCACAGCCGCGCCGTCGTACTCTTGCCCGCCCCGGAATGCCCGACAAACAGGTTGCTCGCGCCGTCTGGGCCGACGATGCCAACCCCATGCAGCTCGATGGCTCTCTCTTGCGTGAGCCGATGCATGATCAGGAGCTCATCCAGCGGGTACTCAAGCGGAATCGCAGGCTCGCGATTCCCGAAACTCTCGCGGCTCAGCAGAAGCGAAGCGCTGCGGAATCGCCCATCTACCAGAAGCCTTTTATAGGGCACGCCGCCCAGGCCCGCCGTGCCGAAATCGAATTGAAACCCGCCTCCGCTCTCGTACAGCTTCCAGACGCATCCGGAATCGAAAAGCTGACGTTGCCGTGATTGAGGAAGTTTACCCACCCATCGCACCCGAATTTCGATATCGCAGCCTCGCGACTCGACCCGAAACGGCTGGAGCGTTGCGTCCAAATTAAGGTCGGCACTATGCTCGCCGACCACCCGCACAGAAACTCCCCCGACATGAAACCAGGTGGAACAGGCAGCGACGCGACCCGGCGGCGCAGGAGCCGAATCATCACTCATTTCTCCTTCTACGCATGAATTCACGTGTACCCCTATGACCCCGAGTTCGGGCAGGTTCCCAGTGGCGAACAACTGCCGATAGGACCTCCAGACCCAGAGGTCTTGCAATGCCCCAGAACCGCCTCTTCTGGGCGTAGGCTGATCGTTGTCAGTTGCGGTGGCTCGTACGGCTTCTTGCCGTCGGCTTGGTTTAAGTCGTGGTCCATTCAGCCCCCAGTCCTTGCTATACGTCAGTGGCCACCGCAGCTTCCGCAGCCCGCGGTCACGCTCCCGTTGTTCAAAATCTGAAAGGCTTGCTGAGGCCCCGTCCAACTTTCAACATCGATCTCCTTGCTAGTAATCCGGCGCGCCGACTCCAGCAACGCATCGTGCTCACTTCCTCCAGAGCAGAACTCGCACTCTCCATGTACTGCAACCTCGGTTCCGATGACCGCCGCTCGCAGATGCGCGACATTACAAAGAAACTCGACAGGACTCTCGCGGTCGCCGTTTTCCATTTCGCCGTTTGCCGGACACATCCCGCAGAGCGACTGAATGCGGCAGGCGATGCATTTCGTCACACGCGTGCGCTTGCGCGTTCGCAACTGCAAAAGAGACTCCTCCCAAACCCGCCTCAGTCCGGCTTCTTGAACACGGAAAGTCTCCTGCTGAGAGATCACGCAAATGCCCATCTCTCCATAGGCATTGATGGCAAACGAATTTATGCCTCCGCCGCAGAAATAAATGCTGTCGTTTCTCGCGAGGTTCGGGGGATTCTCCAGGTCGTGCTTCGCCAGCCTGCGGTATTCGCTCACGCCTTTCGGGGCATGCATATCCAACGCAACTACCTCTTCCGGCGTAAGGCGCACCGCCAGCGGACTTTGCGAGCAGTCGATGCGAGGATTAATCTGACCGTCGAACTTGAACTCCACCCCTAACTCTTCCTCAGCGAAGTGCCGCATCGCGGAGATTTCATGCTTGTTGATGCTGGTGGCCACCGTCTTCAACTTGAGCGGCAGCCCTCTTTCGCGCAGCAACTTGATTCCTCGCAGGCATCTTTCGTACGAGCCCGGGACCTGCGTCAAGTGCTCATAGGTCTCTTTGCTGCGCCCGTACAAAGTGATCTCGATGGCGAAGGGCGGCCATTCCACCAGATAGTCCGCAATCTTTTGCGTAATGAGCGTGCCGTTGGTGAAGAGGGTAATCAGAAACCCTTTCTTCTTGGCGTAGGTGTAAATCTCGAGAAAATCCTTACGGGCGAAAATCTCGCCGCCGGTGTAGAGAAGCCAGAAGCAGCCCATGTCGACCAACTCGTCCAACATGCGGAAATGCTCTTCTGTGGTCATTTCGCGGCTGCGAGCTTCCTGGTCGCCCATGGGCAGATTGTTGTAACAGTGCTGGCACTCCAGGGGACAACGGCGGGTGACTTCAATCGAAACCTGCATGGGTACGCGCTCGCCGGACTGGCGCTGATGCAGGTCAGCGCTGAATTCGCCGTACGTTAGCTGATCCATGACCCCTCGAATCCTTCTGCCGACAGCAGATGTGATTTCATCTCGCGCCCGCTGCGGCGGCTGCTTCCCGCGCCGACGACGCAAGCAAGTTCGCCACAATGCCAGAACACCGGACCTCAACTAACCCAGCCGAACGCATATCGCTCACGAATTGCGCCACATCTTTTTCCACGCGCTCATGCGCCGCTTCATATTCCTCCGCCACGGCAGCGACCAAATCTTCCAGGGACCGTGGGGTCTCCAGCAGCTTCCAGATCAAAGAGCCGGTTTCGTTGAATCGGTAGATGGAGGCAAGATCGCCGACCTTGCCGCGCACCGGCACAATCAGCGTCTCCCCGGCCACGACCCGCGAGACGACGGTCTGCGAGCGAACGATGAGCTGCTCCGCGACCCCAAGGCGGTCTTTTGTCATTTGCGTGTCTGGCAACAGGTTTGCCCCCTGAATTTTTCCGCACGATGAAACACTGATTTTGATTACGTCAGAACCACGCCTATAAAGCAATGGCGCTTTCACGCGCGGGTATTCGGTTGGTTATCACTCATAGGGATTCCCAACTGTAGACAAAATCAGGAGTTACAGGGCCGTCGCAAAATGAGCCTCCGCACATGCTGCCGGTTCCTGACTCGAAAGCATGGGGGCGCCGACGGCGCAGATGTTGGTTCCATTTGGCGACGATGACCAAGGAAAGCAAGACGATCTTTTGGTAGGAAGATCTTGGAAGATTGTTGCACTGCGGCTGAATTGGTCGAGGTTTCGCTCTACTGCTGAAAACGGTATCCCGGCTTCAGCTCGCAGCGATAAACTCTGGTCTGATCGGGATTCACTCTGGCGTTACAGTCTGCCCAGCTCAGCAGAAGGGACGGACCGAGAGGAAAGATCACGGTTTGCCCATCCATATCCGCCTCCATGCTGACGCCTTCAGCGGACGATGGCAGGGTGAAGTTGAGACCGTCTCCGAAAATTACCGGATACGATTCGTGCACGGTCTGGCTCACCATGGAATGAAAGACTTCCGCTTCCAGTAGAAACGTGGCTGTGTCGGACCAGTCGCGAGCTGAAACCATAATGGTTTCCCCCCCTTGCGAGAAGCGATCCGATTCGATTTTAGTGAAAGGGCACGGACCGGCGATGCACGAGGCACGAGCGTCGCGGAATTCATTGCCCGTTCCAGCATCCAGGGAAGCAGAGCCGAAGGCCGCCTTCCATTTGCCGTCGGGAGAACACGGACGCTGCTTCTTGCAAGGCACATTCCCCTTGTTCTCGATTTGAAAAGTTTTCGCTGCGCTTCCGACGTTCAACTCGGTCATCGCATTCATGGAGTATCTCAACCGGACGTTCGCCACTTTTACCTCGGGCTGGTGGGTCGCGGGCGCTACCGAGCTGGAAATCGGTACCATGTGGACGATGTAAAGCTTGTCGCCGACGAAATCGTTCACATCCAGCGGGCGGTACTGCGGGTGGCGAAAATGAAGAACGATGGGATGTCCCCGCCGCACGAACCTGGGCAACTTGAACGAGAAGAACCCCGAAGAGTCGGACTTGGTCGGTGCGATGGCCAAATCTTGAGAGGCGGAAACTTCGACATTGGCAATCGGCCGCTCCTTTCGCGTGTCCGTATCCTGCACCGTAACTGCACCTTGAAGCGATACGGGACGCCGGGCGTGCCACCGGATCAGGAGCAGAGCGCTGCCGGTAAGTGTAATGGCGACCAGGGAGGCAATCCAAGCCTCGAGCTTATGTGCGCGGGTCATGCTGGCACCTTCTGCAACATTCTACGATGAAGCGAAGGCGCAGCACCGCAGTTGAGAGTCGTTTTATAGCGCCGCGCCCAGGCGCAGAGGCAGTGGCCCGGCCTGGATCATCTTCTTGGTTCGTCCCTGGCTCCGTTTGATGTTCACAGAACGCGGTTCGTTTAAGATGAATACAAGAAGCGGATGAGACATGCCGACCCCAATCAGTTCTCGCGGCGGGAGATTGTGCGGCAACTCCTGGGCATGGGGCTCGCCCTGCCGTTGGTCGAATTCGCGCCTCTGCTCACGATTCCAGCCCAGACATCGGCGAGGCCGGGAACGGCCGCGATGCCGGCCCTTTCCCCGGAAGATGATCATCTACTCAACGATGTGGAAATCGCGAATTTTCAATATTTTTGGGAGCAAGCCAGCCCTAAGACGGGGCTGGTCAAAGATCGTTGCAACGTCCATATCGCCGATGAGGGCATCGTCGCCAGCATCGCCGCCACCGGCTTCGGTCTGACCGCCCTTTGCATCGGAGACCAACGGGGATTTATTTCCACCAGCGCGGCGCTGGAGCGTGCTTTTACGTCGTTGCGTTTTCTCTGGAAAAAGTTGCCACATCATCGCGGATTCTTCTACCACTTCGCCAACATCAATACGGGTGAAAGAGTTTGGGATTCCGAGGTCTCGTCGGTCGATACCGCCATTCTGCTCTGCGGAATCCTTACCTGCCGGCAGCATTTCCAGCATCCCGACGTGATTCAACTCGCCGATTTAATCTTCAACCGCGTGGACTGGACGTGGCTGTCAGAAGACACGTCTCTGCTGCCTCATGGATGGACCCCCGAATTCGGCTTTTTGCCCTCGCGCTGGGATTACTACAGCGAATTAATGATGATGTACCTGCTCGGCCTGGGGTCTTCCGCCCATCCGTTGCGGGACGAAACCTGGAATGCGTGGAAGCGGCTTACGTTTGAATACGATGGCATGCGCTATATCGGTTCGTTTGCGCCGCTGTTTGTGCATCAATATTCCCAGGCCTGGTTCGATTTTCGCGGCCGGCGCGACAAGTATGCCGACTACTTCCAGAATTCGGTAGTGGCCACCGAGGTCCACCAGCGGTTTTGCCTGGAACTGGCGAAGCAGTTCCCCGACTATAGCGACGACTTGTGGGGAATTACCGCTTCCGACTCCGAACATGGTTATGTCATCTGGGGTGGTCCGCCAGCCAAGGGACCGATCGATGGCACCGTGGTGCCCAGCGCGACGGGGGGATCGTTGCCGTTCCTGCCTGAAGCTACGCTGCGCGTATTGAGGAACATCCGAAACCACTACGGCCCGGCCTGGACCAAGTATGGGTTCGTAAATGCGTTCAATCCCTTGAAGAATTGGTACGACACCGACGTGATCGGAATCGATACCGGGATCACCATGCTAATGGCGGAAAATCTGCGGACCGGCTTTGTCTGGGACACCTTCATGAAAACTTCCGAAGCGCAACGTGGAATGCAAAGAGCCGGCTTCCACATGTACTAGCCGCTGCTGCCAAGCGGATTGCGGTTCCCTTATTTCTTGCTCGGTTGCACACCAACCGAAATCAGATTGCTGTCATCCAAAACATGCTTACGAGAACGTCGGCCGGAGCTTGTTAGAGCGGATTTCGTTGATCTACACTCTTAGTATCTACCCCCCTTTGACGCCGGGACGCGTCGTTCGGGTAAGACGAAGTTCCAGGGCAAAGCCCCTATGGGAACCGACTCATGACCGCAAAACAGAGTTTCTGGACCGGATGGCGGGAACGTCTTTCCGCTATTCGCAATGTGCCCCCGGTCTTGCGCATTGTGTGGGAGTCCGGCCGCGCAGTGGTCGTGTTTGGTCTGATTTCCCGGTTGTTTGCCTCGCTTCTGCCCATCGGACTGCTATGGATCACAAAGCTGATCTTCGATTCCATCGTGCGCACCGTTACCACCCATCAATCCGTCCCCACGAGTCTGTGGTGGCTGGTTGCGGCGGAATTCGCGCTGGCCGTGTTCAGCAGCGGGTTGAGCCGTACCATCGACTATCTCGATGCCCTGCTCGCAGACAGGTATACCCGCCACGTGAGTATCCTGGTCATGCGTCATGCCGCGGATCTCGACTTGCTGGCCTACGAAGATCCTGTCTTCTATGACCGCCTGGAACGTGCCCGGGTCCAGGCCACGGATCGCTTAGGCATGATCCAGTCGATCGGGCGGCTGGTTCAGCAAGTCATCACCACCGTCTCTCTTTCCGTCTCGATCATGCTGTTTTCGCCGTGGCTCCTGCTCCTACTGATCGTAGGAGTCGTTCCCGCGTTCTTGGGCGAGACTCACTTCGCATTCCTGGGTTACGCCAAGAACCTCCGCCAGACTCCCATCCGCCGTCAACTGGATTACCTGCGCGTGCTGGGCGGCAGCAAAGAAGCAGCCAAGGAACTGAAGCTCTTCGGTCTCAGGGAGTTCCTCGCCGGAAGATTTGCCGGGCTTTCCAACCAAATCTACGAAGAAGACGTGAGTCTCGCCCGTCGCCGACTGATCGGTGGTTCATTTCTATCGACTATCAGCACCGCCGGCTATTACTCGGCATACATCTTTGTCGTTTGGCGAACCGTGACCGGAGTGTTCAGCCTTGGAACACTGTACTTTCTCGCGAACGCAATTTTGCAGGCCAGCGCGAATATTCAACTCAGTTTTTCGACCCTTTCCGGCATCGCGGACCAAGCGCTTTTTCTGACCGATCTGATTGCCTTTTTCGAGATGCAGCCGACCATCAAGTCGAAACCGAATGCCTTGCCGGCGCCGCGGCCGATGGTGCACGGATTTGAATTCCGCAATGTCTCTTTCCGTTATCCCGGCAGCCCTCGCCTGATTCTCGATGGGCTGAATTTTCATCTGCACCCCAGGGAGCGAGTGGCGCTAATCGGGGAAAACGGGCAAGGCAAAACCACCATTGTCAAATTGCTTACCCGGCTGTACGACCCAGTTGAGGGACAGGTGTTGCTCGACGGCATCGACCTGCGTGAATATGACATTGAGGATATTTACCGCGAGATTGGCGTGATCTTTCAGGATTTCATGCGCTATGAAATGACGGCCCGCGAAAATATTGCGGTGGGCCGCATCGAGGAAATCGATAACGTTCCGCTTGTCCACCAGTCAGCTCAGAAAAGCATGGCGGACGAAGTAATCGGAAAACTGCCACACCAGTACGAACAAATGCTGGGCCGGCGATTTGACGGCGGAGTCGATCTTTCGGGCGGAGAGTGGCAGAAAGTAGCGCTGGCGCGAGCTTACCTGCGCGAGGCGCAACTCTTGATTCTGGATGAGCCCACGGCCGCGCTGGATGCCCGCAGCGAATTCGAAGTGTTTCAGCGATTCGCGGAGTTGACCGCCGGGAAAACGGCCATGTTCATTTCGCACCGGTTCTCCACCGTTCGCATGGCCGACCGAATCGTGGTTCTTGAGAACGGCCGCATCGCGGAAGACGGAGATCATGAGCAGTTGACTCATCTGGGCGGCCGCTACGCCGAGATGTTTGAGTTGCAGGCCGCCAATTATCGCTAACTATCGGGATTGCACGAGTATCGGGGAACGCACATGGTTCGCAACAGTCACGCCGAGAGCATGATGACGGAAGAAGAACGGCCGCGCGAAGCAGCCGCTGGCGCTTCCGAGTTCCGTGGGTTGCGAACCGCCGCGGCGGAGCTTGGCTCTCATTTGGGCTGGTTGCCGGGCACCCCGTCTTCGAGCGCATTTTCGCAGCGATGGCGGCGGCTGAAAAGCGCGCTGGCCCCAGTGTTGGCGCGTACCGATGCGGCCTTCGCGCTCGCCCCCTCAGCGGACGATCTGCGCTGGCTCCGAGACAATCTCCAGCTTGTTTACGCGGAATCGCGGAGCGTGGTTGAAGAATTGAAGCCGCTAAAGCGATTGCCTCATGTCCGCGGACGGAAAGACGAGATTGTTCCGCGAGTCTTGGCGTTAGCGCAGGCTTTTCTTGACGCAACTGCCAACCGCTTTACCGAGGCTGAATTCGCCGCGTTTTGCCAGGCCTTCCAACGAATCGCGGTTCTGGATTTTCGCGAGGTCTCGGCGCTGGCCCCGGCGCTGAAGCTTGTTCTTCTGGAGCGGATCGCAGCACGTGGGCGTCGTGCGGTCAACGATCCAACCGGCGGGTCGCAGGGCCTGGGCATCTGCATCCGCAGTCTGCGGGACGTTACCCGAACCTCGTGGAAGGACGTGCTTGAGCCTCTGATTCTGTTCGACGAAATCCTTCGCCAGGATCCTGCCGGTTATTACTCGGCGATGGATTTTGAGAGCCGCGACCAGTACCGCGAGGAACTCTCAAAGATCGCTCAGCACTCTGACTTGACGGAGATGGAGGTCGCCCGCGAAGTCCTCAAACTGGCGCGGCAGGCACAGTCGGAAGCTCACCGCGATCCACGGATGGGGCTGCGAAAGTCTCATATCGGTTACTACCTCGTGGCGGAAGGCAGCTCCGTGCTTTTTCGGAAAATCGGTTTCAAGCCCGGCTTCGGCGAAAGCCTGCGGACTGTGCTGCGACGCCATCCGGATGAATTCTTTCTCCCCGGAATTGTGCTTCTTACATTTGTGATCATTACTGGAATCCTACTGTTACTGACTCCTAACAACGGCTCGCCGGAACTCGTATTGTTTTCCATGCTGATTCTGTTGCTGCCCAGTTCGCAGGCGGCCGTGCAATTGATGAATCATTTAGTTACGGCGTTGCTGCCGGCAAGAATTCTGCCTAAGCTGGATTTTTCCGAGGGTGTTCCAGCCGATTGCGTCACCCTGGTGGCCATCCCGACGCTGCTTTTGAATGAAAAGCAGGTGCGCGGCCTGGTGGAAGATCTCGAGGTGCGATTTCTGGGGAACCACGATCCCAATATCCACTTCGCGCTGGTCTCCGATCTTCCAGACTCCGATCATGCGGCCACCGAAGAGAATCCCTTGATCGATCTCTGCGGGTCGCTCATTCGGCAATTGAATGCCCAACATGGCCGCCAGAATGCAGGTTCATTTTTTCTTTTCCACCGTCACCGGATCTATAACCCCCGCGAAAAAGGTTGGATGGGCTGGGAGCGCAAACGCGGCAAGCTCCTCGACTTGAACAAGCTGATGCGCGGCCAATGTGGCAGTTTCCCGGTGAAGGTCGGGGATCTCTCCCTGCTTCCGAAGGTTCGTTTCGTGATTACGCTGGATTCTGACACCGAACTTCCGCGCGGGTCGGCGCAGCGCATGATCGGCACGCTGGCTCATCCCTTGAATCAGGCTATTGTCGACCCGGAGAAGAACATCGTCGTGGCCGGCTATGGCGTTCTGCAGCCGCGCGTCGGAGTGAGCGTGCAAAGCACGGCTCGCTCACGCCTCGCCGCGATTTATGCGGGCGAAACCCGCATCGACATTTACACCCACGCGGTGTCCGACGCATACCAGGATTTATATGGGGAAGGCAGCTTCGCCGGCAAAGGCATCTACGAGGTTGATAGCGTGCAGCGCGTGCTGGACCGCCGCTTCCCGCGCAACGCCCTGCTCAGCCATGACCTAATTGAGGGTGCCTATGCTCGCGCAGGTCTGGCCAGCGATATCGAGGTGATCGAGGATTATCCTTCGCACTACAGCGCCTACAACCGGCGCAAACATCGCTGGTTACGCGGAGACTGGCAGATCATTGAGTGGCTCACGTCGCGCGTACCCGATGAATCTGGCGCGCGGGTTCCCAATCCCATCTCGCTGGTCTCGCGCTGGAAGATTCTCGATAACCTAAGGCGCAGCTTGGTGGAACCCGCCACCTTCGTGTTGCTTTTGTTTGGCTGGCTCGTGCCCGGCGGCAAACCGCTTCTTTGGACCTTCGCCACCATCTGCATCCTCTTCATTTCATCTTGTTTCGAGCTCGCCCTTGGGCTGATTCGGGGCGCCGTGGAACGCGACCCTCTGCAGATTCCCGAAGCTGTCAGCACTTTCTACGCTGCCGCCTTTACGGTCTTTTTGAGCCTGGTATTCCTGGCGCACCAAACGCTGCTCTCGCTCGATGCAGTAATACGAGCCCTTGTGCGGCGGACATTTACGCGTGAGCGGCTTCTGGAATGGCAGACCGCAGAAGAAGCCGAGGTGGGGACTCAGCGCACGTCCATTGACCGCTATCTGGATGCCATGCCGTTCCTGGCGGTGACCGTCGGCGCGGTCGTGTGGCTGGTGAAGCCGCAGGCCTTGCCTTCGGCTATCCCCGTTCTAATGCTCTGGGCTTCCAGTAAGGTTGTGGCGGTTTGGCTGAACCAATCGCCACGGGCGTCCGCGTCGGAGATCTCGCCTGCGGACAAACTGTATTTGCGCCGTTCGGCTCTTCACATCTGGCGGTACTTTGCCGAGTTCTGCACGACTGAGCATAACTGGCTTATTCCAGATAACGTGCAGGAAGAACCGCCCGCAATCGCCGCCCGCATCTCGCCCACCAATCTGGGTCTTCTTCTGAATGCGCGGCAAGTGGCCGTTGAACTCGGCTATCTCACGGTTCCCGAGTTTGCTGAGTGGACGCGGCGGACCATGGAAACGGTTTCGCGTCTTGGCAAATATCGCGGTCACCTGCTCAACTGGTACGACACGCGCACGCTCGAGCCCCTTGCCCCACGTTTTGTTTCTTCCGTGGACAGCGGCAACCTTCTTGCTTCCCTGTGGTCGTTGCAGCAGGGCTGCGCCACTCGGCTGCGCCAGCCGCTGCTCGAACCTTCTCTAGCGGAAGGGCTTCTGGACTATCTCCGTATTCTCGCCGAGCATCGCGCGTTCCCCCGCAAAGAGCTTTCCCGTTACGAGACGCAACTGCGCGATGCGGCATCTGCCGATGTAGAATCGCGAGAGAATTTCTGGCTGGATTTGATCCTCAACTTCCCGGTGACGCTCTTCGATGAAACTAAACGCTCCGCGAAAGCTGCGGATTCGGCCGAGATCCTCTGGTTTCGGCGAGAGGCGCAGCTGCAGGTGGACCGCATCCGGCGCATGGTGCGATTGTTTGCGCCGTGGTGCTTGGGAGAGTTTGCCTCGTTGCGAAACGATTCTGCGATCAGCACGAAGTTGATGTCCAATGTTCCGCTGCAACAATTGCCGGACTTGATTTCGGAATTGGAAGTTCATCTCGAACGCCTCAGCAGTTCGGCGCCGGAAGAAAACAGATCGCTCTACGAGCGGTTGAAGCCGATGCTCACGGAGGCCCGCGGGAATGCGATTCGCCTTGTCGACAGTCTGCGTGAGTCGAGCACCCGGGCCGGCGAACTGGCCAATGGCATGGATTTCCGTTTTCTGCTCAATGAACATCGTCAACTCATGTCGGTGGGCTTCGATTTGCAGGCGCAGCAGTTGCAGGCAGCCTGCTACGACCTGCTGGCCACGGAATCGCGTACAGCCGTGTTCGTGGCCATCGCCAAGGAGGATATTCCCCAGGACTGTTGGTTCCGTCTGGGACGGGGGCACACTCTGGACCGCGGCCGCCCAGTTCTGCTTTCCTGGAGCGGAACGATGTTCGAATACCAGATGCCCGCACTGTGGATGCGGTCTTACCCCAACACACTTCTGGCGCGCGCGCGGTTGGCGGCCGTGCGCTCTCAGCAAGCGTACGCGGCGAACCGGGGTGTGCCTTGGGGTATTTCGGAGTCGGCCTACTTTAAGCTCGACGAACTCGGGAACTACCAATACCAGGCCTTCGGTTTGCCGCAGCTTTCGCTGATGCGGCGAGATTCGAACCCGCTCGTCATCTCGCCCTATTCGACCTTTTTGTCGCTGGATGCAGATCGCGACGGCGCACTGCGCAATCTGCGCCGCATGGAAGCCCTCGGCTGGTTTGGGCCCTACGGATTCTACGAGGCGGCAGACTACAGCGCGCCGCGGCCCCGCTTGCGCGGATCGCGTTGCCAGTTGGTTCGCTGCTGGATGGCCCACCATCAGGGCATGAGTCTTCTCGCCGTGACCAATCTTCTTTGCGATAGCGTTGTGCAACGCTGGTTCCACAGCGATCGCCGCGTGCAGGCCACTGAGCTCCTTCTGCAGGAAAAGCCGGTTGCCCACATGCAGGCGTCGGAAAAACCCTACGGAACAGCCGCCAAGTGAACCCAGGCAGGCCCTGGGTTATCTCTAATTCTTGCTGGAGTCTCCCTTCATTTTGCTGAGGCCCTCGGCTCGCCAATCAGGTATTTCCCGTAGGCTCCTTTGTTTTTCCTGGTATCGGTGCCCACGCGAGAACGTTACTTCTTCAATGGCAGCCGGTTCCGCGCCCACCGCGCGCTCCAAAAACGGCATCTAATCGAAACGGATGGAGGGTATCCATGCATCTCGCGACATTTCCGCGATTCCGCTCAGCTGGCGTAAGAGTTATCCTCATTTGTTTTTTTTGCGTTTCCACGCTGGCAGCTGCGAGCCAGACCAGCCCATCGGCCCCGAATCCGGACGCGCAGACGCCGGGAAACACAAGCACGGCGCAGCCTCAAACGGCTCCATCACAGCCTCCAAGCTCCACTCCCCCGCCCCCAACTGCTCCGCGGCAGGCGGGTGGCCAGGACCCGCTGGGTCAGTCTGCAGGCGGCGACGATCAGGAGAGCATGTTCGTTTTCAAGAAACAGGTGGAAGAAGTTGTTCTCCACGCAACGGTGGTGGATGACAGGCGCGTGTTGGTCCCGAATCTCGACCGCAGCGCCTTCTCCGTGTTTCAGGACGGGGCGCCGCAAACCGTTACTTCCTTTCGCCGCGAAGATGTGCCCGTGGCGCTGGGAATCGTGATCGACAATTCCGGCTCGATGCGCGACAAAAGAGAAAAAGTGAACCAGTCGGTGATGAACCTGATCCGCGCCAGCAATCCCCAGGATGAGATATTTGTCGTCAACTTCAGCCAGAGCTATTATCTCGATCAGGATTTCACTTCAAACCCGAATTGGCTCGAAGCGGCCCTCCATCAGGTTTCCATGAAAGGCAGTACGGCACTTTACGACGCGGTTGTCGCGTCGGCGGTGCATCTGCAAAACAATCCGCGGTTGGACAAAAAAGTCCTGCTGGTGATCACCGACGGCTGTGACAATATGAGCCAGGAAACGCTGCAGGAAGCGGCCCGTCGCCTGCAGAGAAGCAACGGCCCCACGTTGTATGCTGTGGGCCTGCTGGGTGGGGGAATGTCGAGTACTGGCCGCGCCGCCCTGCAAAGTCTGGCTGATGCTACCGGCGGTGTCGCATTCTTTCCTGAAACTTTGGATCAGGTCGATGAGATCACGAGAACCGTGGCACGCGATATCCGGAGCCAGTACACCATCGCCTACAAGCCGCAGAATCAGAACACCAAGCCGGCATATCAATCGATTCGGGTGGAAGCGCGCGCTCCTGGATATGGATCGCTCCTGGTCCGCACACGGAGCGGCTATTACGGTGAAGAGAATGCGCGGTAAGACAACCGCTTCGTCCAGATCGCCTATGCGATCGTGCTTTCGCCGGCACTCTTGATGTGAGGCGGCATTTCAAGCTGAATGATGTTGTTCTTGATAGCGTAAACCACCAGGTCGCGGATGGAGTGCAGGCTGAGTTTCCGCATGATGTTGCTGCGGTGCGTTTCCACCGTCTTGGTGCTAAGGTTCAGTAACGAAGCAACTTCCTTCGAGCTCTTGCCTTCCGCCAAGAGCTGTGTGACTTCCCGTTCGCGGGCCGTTAGAGTGGGCAAGCTGGGAGGCTCGTTCCGCGAAGGCACGTGACCTTTTTCCAGAAAACCGGCCAGCACCAGATCGTTCACCCGCGGTGTGAAGAACATACGCTTGCTCTGCAGCGCTTCCACTGCAGCGACCAGGTCGCGGGCAGCATCCGACTTCAATACGAAGCCCCGCGCGCCGGCGTCAAGCGCTTCGCGGATTACCTGGTCGGAATCGGTAATGGTCAAAACAATGACTTTGAAGTTCGGGTCGTGGTGAAGCAGTTGGCGGGTAGTATCCAGGCCATTCAGATGGGGCATGCCCACATCGACGATCACCACATCGGGGTTCAACTGTTTCGCTTTTTCCACGGCTTCGCGACCATCGGACGCCTCTCCGCAGACTTCCCACCCCTCGTGTTTCTGCAAAAGCGCGCATAAACCGCGGCGTATAATCTCATGATCGTCAGCTAACAGGATGCGCAACTTCATGGCCTCTCCTCCACCAAGACTCGGCCCATTCCCTTGGGCAAGGAAAACTCGAGCGCGGCCAGATTATCGCGCCTCAACAGGACTGACGTTCCGTGTTAGCGCCGTGAAAACCCGGTGCTGGCTCACGGCCTCGACAGCAGCCAGCAGGTCTCGCGCTGCGTTGGACTTTACAACATAGCCCCTGCCTCCCGCTTCCATAGCCTCGCGCATCATCTGCGGCGAGTCATGCTGCGTAACAAAAAGAATCTCCAAGCCGGGCGTTCTCTTGCGGATGAGCCGGCAGGCTTCCAGGCCATTCATCCGCGGCATCGTGACATCCAGCACCATCACGTCCGGGTTCAGGCTGGCTGCCTTGTCCAAAGCTTCGAGTCCATCGGAGGCTTCGCCGACAACTTCCCAGCCAGGACGCCCCTCCAACAGGGTCCTCAGCCCCTGCCGAACAATCGGATGATCATCCACCAGTAAGATGCGGATTGTCATGACTCTTCAGTTCTTCGGGGAGAGCTTATAGGAAGCCGGTCTTTCGCTGAGTTTCCTCGCGCGCTGAGTTTCGTCGCGCGACCTAGTTCCTGACCGGGCACACGCTACACCCACTTCGCAGATTGAGCTTAGCACACGCTTCCCGGCGAGCCGTATACAGCAAACGCCGTATTTCCACAAAATGTGCCCGTTCTCGGGTCAGTTTCGCCATTCGACGGCATTCGCTGAATTCATGGCAGGAAAGTAGGTCTTCTCGTGCAACAGCGCGTCCACCGCCTCCACAATCGAACCAACATCTGACTTCGCACAGGCTCCGCGTATGCCCGCGGCACGTGCAGCTTCGGCAAGCTGTCTGGAGAAATGTATTGTCACCATGAGGATTGGGATATTGGGAAATAGCTGGGAGATCTGGTGGCCCACGTCAAGTCCGTTTCGATCGGGCATCTGGAAGTCAAGAAGAATCACGTCCGGAGGCGCTTTTTGCACCCGCTGCAGCGCTTCTCCGCCGGTGCTGGCTTCGTCGCAGACATGCCATGCGCTCTGCTGCTCCAGAACCGCGCGAAGATATTGCCGCACCTTGGGATTGTCGTCGACTACAAGAATTCGCACCATACGGCATATCTCCTGTTCCGGGCGCTCTATCCCCAGAAGCAAATACATCAATGACCCTTGCTGTGTCCTTTTTCTTTGTGCTGTTTGAGCACTGTTCGCGCCGCTACCTCTTTGGCGCGGCTGCCATAACGTCCGGATTTTTCCGCGCCTTCCTTTAATGTGCTCATATTCGCGTTGCTCTTTGGCGCTTACTCCGCGCAGGTGTTTCTTTCCCGGCATGGTGGCTCCACGTTTTGGTTTCCGTCTTGACCACGCTAGCGTATTCTGTGACCACTCGCCATCCGGTGAACTCCGTAGTATCGCCGAAAATCGCACCCAGCGGTCCAGCGGGAAGCCTTGATGATGCGCTCACTGGCGCCGGCCCTTTGGCCCTCGGTCGACTACCAGATCCCCTTGTCGCTTCCGGTAAACTTCATTTCCAACGTCGCCGCAGTCGCCAGACCAGGCAACAGGCTCAGGCGCAGAGTGTTCTGAAACTCTCCGTTCAGCAGAAGGCGCGCCCACTCCGCGGCATAGAGTTTGGCCGAATGGGGAAAGATCGGAATGCGCAAAAAGTTTTTTCGGAAGTGCAGCTCATCGCTGCCAAACCGCGCCGCAGAGCTTACAAAGGAAGGCAGCGAGAAGCCCTTCCCACGATATTGCTGCACATATCCCGAAACAATCGCGAGGTAGGTTGCCACACCCTCCCACAGCCCCGCGGGCCGTGACAAGGAACGTAAGTAAACGTAGTCGATCTCGCCTGACTCCATCAGGCCGGCACTATCCACGATGTCGCACAGCCGGAAATAAAAGTGCCGATACATGCGCTGCAGCGTGCTGATCATTATGCGGTCTTCCGGCGCAGGGACGCGGAACGAATAAGAACCGGCCTGCACGTCCCCGGAGCGCTTGAGCAGTGAGTCCGTGATGGCAATTTGCTCCCCGGTCTGCCCCAGCCGCCCGACGTGAACCTCCACCAGTTCCGCTAATCCGGGAACCACAAAATTCCATTTGTTTGCCAGCCGGTCGCCCCAACTCCGCTCCCCTACCTGAGCCCGAAAATGGTCCTTCATGATGGCCACAACAGCGGCGGAGTCCGCGCTTGTATAGAGGTCCAAATCACTTCCGAGGTCAGGCCAGTGGTCGAGCGACTTGATGACGATTACTTTGCCGGCTCGATCCAGAGCCTGGCAAATGCGGTCTAGAAAAGACAATGCGTGGGAGATGCGTGTTTTCTCCTTTTCCAGAGCGTCTGCCGCCCACCTCGCGGACTTCCCATTCCCCACTGCCAGCATCCATCGCTGCAACGCCGGCAAGGCACGCACAATGACGTGATGCGAATTCGCCAGCGCCCAAAGTTCCGATTGATCTGGTTCGCTGAAATCGCCCGCCATTTGTGAAATGCTGAGCGCCGCACTTTCTGCCGCCGCCCCGCCAGCATTCTTCAAGCCAGCTTCTTGTGATGTGCCAAGCAGAATATGCGATAAGAGGTCTATGTAGTAGTTGGAGTTTCTCCGGCCGCTCATTTAATTCACCCGATCGAAAGCAGTGACGTTGGCTGCGAAATCTCTCACCCGCGGCACGGACCCGCCCGCGCTCGCGTGTTCTTCTTTGCCACAGGTGTCACTGCGGCGTTCAATAGCAGTCCCTTCCTCATAGTCGTTCCAGGTTTCGATGAGGAGAAACGGAAGCGGATTTGAGTCGTCGTAGTAGCGATGATAGAAGTTCAACGTTTCCTCCAACGTTTTCCCGCACCGGTTTTCCATATGGCGATTCAGACTCCACTTCGCCGCTGAGTCGTCGAACCCAGGCCAGGCACCACCTACGGCGATCTTATCGGGATGTTTATCTTTCATCGTCTCGTAGAAGTTTTCCAGATACTGTTCGCCCCAATTGCTGCCGTCGGGACGCCACCCCTGGTGTCCAGGCTGCACCCACGCATAAGATCCCGCAAAATCGTCGGCGAATTGCGGAGGCGGCTGGTCCTCGTACAGCAGCACGGGCGCGGCTTCCCAATTGGCACAATGTGCGCGCACCCGGTTCCAGTCTGTGTGTTTGCTCTTGGGGAAGATGAAAATCATCGGACGCCCGTTGTAGGTGAGGTATGCGTCGCGATACTTGGCGCCGGGGCCGATGTACGCCTTATACGCCCTGTCGAACGCGGCAATTACCTGGTCGGTCGGTTCTCCATCTGCATCTTCGGCTTCGTTGTACAGCAATGCGACCTGAAAATGGTTCTCCGCAGCAGCCCGTTCCAATAGGGCAAAGTTGCGGTCGGAGTACGTCCGGATTTCGCCATACCAGTCGACCACGAACGCCGAGATTCCACGGCGATGAGCCTGCTGAATCTGCTGCCGCAGGATTGCCGGATCCTGGCTGGAATAGCCAACATCCATGTGGCTATGATCTCCAAACCAGGGCATGTACACGGCGAGAATTTCGGGCGCGCGCGCCGGGGCCTGCAGATTCTGCCCGGCGCCGCGATGGATGCCCGAAGACGTGCATCCGCTGGCAACCATGAAGCACGCGATCATGAGGCCCAAGACATTCCTCAAACGGAGGTTCTCCCTTTTATCCGCACGGCAAACCTCTTGGATGCAGCAACGAATACGGCGATTGGCGCATAAGTGCGCGGGGAATGCACCGCACGGACCCTTTCACGGCGAGCGCGCTCCGCGGAATGCGATCGGCGGCGCCCAAACTGTGGCCCGCCTAGAATTGCGAAACCGCCTGCAACTGCCGAATTACCCAGCGATCTGCGCCCGGAGTCATCAGCACAACATAATGCACTACCACACGCTCGTCATGCACCGCCTTTGCGCCGTCGAGAACCTGTAGGCGATATTCCGCGGTGTCGTGCAGCTCAATCACATCGCCTTCCGGCGCGTAAAAGATAGCTTGGAGCTTATGACTTTGATCCTGATAGCGGGACCTCAGCCCGGAGCGCTGCTGGCCGAGGACTCTCTCCGTCAACCATTTCTTCGCCGTTCCCACAAACGGTCCGTCGAGAGGGTCGAGCGTATTGAACTCCAGAGCATGCGCCAGGCTGGTCCAGGCTGAACCATAATCGCGCAGGATTCCGTGCTGCGTAAGGCTTTCCACCGCACGGGGACCAGCTTTGCTCACGTCCAGCTGCACCTGGTCCTTTTGTATTTGGGGAGCATCGGCGGCACGCGAACAAAGCGAACCGGCCAGCGCTAGCGCCAGCACCGCAGCGCCACGCATCAGCCCGCGCAATCTGCTTGCCTTGCCCGTCTCGCGAATCATTGCTGCGCCCCAATGTGGAGTTCGTTGCCTATCACGACGCCGGAGGCCACGGAAACCACCGCCGCGCCTGAGCCTTCGATCTGGGCGCGCGCCACTCCATGTTTGATGGGAGCATCCACTGTGCTCCTGCCATTCGCCGTAACGGCGCCGAAGCTGACGATAGTCCCATCGGACACTGGATTTCCCGAGCAGTCGCGAACCGGTTCGGTCTGCACCGTGATGCCCTTCGCTGTTCGCTGACCTTGCATACGTAAGTTGCAGGGATCGGAAGCGACTTGCTGTACCGCACGCCGCGCAGAGAGGTCAGCCACGCTCGCCACCACTCGCACCGTGCCTGCCGTTTTGCCCGAACTCGTGCGGAACCATCCGATTCCCTGCTGCATGTGCACAGATCGGGAGAAGAGCGCTGCATTCGCAGCATTCATCGTAAAATTCACTTCCGCGGGCGACAGCACCAAATTGTGGAAGGTGTCAAACGGCAGCGCCACTCCGCTCACCGCATTCTCCTGCCCCACGGGCACGCGCGAAGGATGAACTAGGAAGCTCAAGTTTGTTGGCTTCGCTGCTATCACATAGAAGCTTGCACTCTGGCATGTGCTGGAGCACACAATCGCCATGTAATGGCCAGCATTCCGCAAGTCCTGCCCGTGCAGTTGGATTTCTTCGCCCAGATTCACGCTGCTCTTGCTCGCGACTCCCGGCCCCACCACATAGAACGTCGCTTGGCCGCTTCCCGCGGTCGAAATCGTGGCATCTTCGCCGGCAGAAACGGAGGGCGGCACGCGCAACTCCTGCCCCGCGCTCGCTCCAGCAAGCAACACTGCGCCCGCGCATAAGAGCAGGAGTCGGCGCATCTCAAGACCTTCCCAGACTGTATTGATTTACCACGACGTGGAAGTTCTGTACTTTTCCCACCAGCGCGCGCGGAACCTCGACCGCAAACGGCTCCGAACTCTGCGGCAGCAGGGCGCGCTCCACATATCCATCGGCAACCCATACCACCTTTCCATTGTTGTCGTAAAAGCTGGCAACCACGTGCGGAATGTTCACGGTCTGCCCGCTCTCATTGAACAGATTTCCACGCAGGACGTTCTTTCCCTGGGCATCCGGTTCCAACCTCTGATCCATCACTCCGATCACCGGATCGGCCGAAGCCGGCACCAGCGTTGCCTTCACATCCATACGAACGTTTTTCACTCGTTGCAGGCTGATTTGGGGAAAATCCACGCGATACGGCGACACTTGCTTGGGAAGAAGGATGTGTGCGATTTTGTCGAAGCTGCTTTCCTCATCAATGGCGTTCCCGGATCCGTCGACGACCGTGGCGTTGACATTCACGAAGGCCGGAATCGTGTCTTCATTCACCACTTCTCCCATCACCACGGACCCGTCGCCCGCCTGCACTGCGTTCATCGAGAGGATTCGCACGTGCGGCGCGTCGACGTTCCGCGCTCCCCATTCATCCTCTGCACCGCCACTCACCAGGTCCCAGCGCAAATAGTCCACTGGAATCACCTGTGCCGGCACGCTAGCCGTTTCTGTATGCGGCCAAACTACCTTCCACGTATCGCCCTCGCGCATCAAACGAAAGTCGCGAGCCTCCTCTTCGGGACCAACCGGAGTGCTCCAATGCAAACGTACACGCATTTGAGCTTCGTCATTGGTCGCGTGCAGAGGGCGCGATTCGAAGCCCTCGAGATTGGAAAACGTGCGTAGACTTCCAGACGACCCGGTCCAGTCTTCGATGAACGCTCGCTCATCGACCCCACTCGTCTTTGAAACCCCCACGAATGCCCGATCCCAGTTGCGCCGTTTCACATCCAGCAGAACATTGGCCATCGCTTGCTCGGGCGTGTTGGCTTTTGGCGAAAAGCCCGGCAATGCCGATCCCGAGGCCACGCCAACGGTTGCGCCGGGCCCAGCGGGCATGAAGAAAGCCACCGCCATCAGCAGGGCGGTCGCGGCGATCAGAATAATTAGCAGAGCGCGATTCATTTCGTTATCTCGTTATCTCAAACCGCATAGTGCTCTTCGGCGCAAGCCGGAACTTCCATCAGCACCGGCAAGCGGCGCTTTCCGGGCAACAGGAACTCCAGGAAAATCGCCAGGATGCTCACGCCGATGGGCAGAGTCCCCCACAACAGCCCTTCCCACCGCGGCGGCACCGCGTCAGACTCGATCTTGTGCGCCGGCGGCACATCATCTTTCGACCACGCCGTAGTCTCGCCATTGTCGAAGGTTTCGATCTTCCGCCAGCCCGCAAACGTCAGCAGCGGCTCGTAGTAAGAGTCGTGGACAAAAACATACTTCAGCCCGTAGCGGTTGGCGTGTTCGAGCATCGCTCGCAAAGACGCCATGCCCGCTGAACCATAAAACTTGGAGTTGGTGAGCTGCGCCGACCCGTAACTCGTCATCTCAGGCAACAAGCGGGCCGAGTTGTAGTCGCCGTCCACGCTGCCGGCATCCGTGTAAGTTGAGACCTTGGCCAGCTCGCTTCCGAAGCCGAGCGTGATGTAGCGATAGCTGTCGTGGCCGTCTCGATTCAGAAATGCAATTACCGGTTTCACGTCCGGCGTCCGCGCGGGCCGGTAGGGATTGACCGTCAGCCAGGCCAGGGCCAAACCTAAGGTTGAAACCGCCGCCAGCGCCAGTCCCACTGCAGCCTTGTCGCGGAAACGATCCAGAAGCTCCATCGCCAGCAGGCCAACGATCGGCATCGCCATGAGAGTTGCCCAGAAAGTAAAGCGCTCGAAGGTCAAAATCTCATAGGCACGGCCCAGCAGCCATCTCGGCAACGGAGTGGTGCCGCCCAATCCAAAAATAAACGTGACCCAGAAACCGAGCAGCAGCGGCCGCAGCCGGCGATTCGCGCATCCGCGCATCAAAATGAATGGCAGCGCCAGAATCAAAACTCCGTACGGAATCACAAAGTAGTTGATCGCCGTGATCGAATTGAGCAGAAAATTGGCGCGGCTGTCATGAGGGATTGGCATCTGGTGAATCGGATGCTGCACAATGGAAATCCAGTAAGGCAGCAGCACGGCTCCCACGCCCAGCGCTACGATCACGCCGAAAATCGCAGCGCGCGCAATCACTCCCCGCTCTGAGGCTGCCACTCTCTCCTCGCGAGCATCCAGCCATGCGAGCCAAAGCACAGGCCCCGCGAACAGCACCACCCCGAAGATCAAAGTGACGTGGTGCGCCGCCGCTGCCGCTAAACCGACCGCAACTCCCTTGACGAGCGAACGGCCCTGGGCCTCTGTCATCCATTCGTAAAAGTAGGGCAACGCGTTCAGGTAGAGAGCGACGGAAGCTATCGTAGCCAGTTGCCCCGCCTGATAGGCCAGAAAAGCTAGCGCGCCCAGGAAAACACTGCCCACTGCCGCATAGCTCGCGGCTCGCTCGCCCACCCAGATCTTGGCAAAGCGGTACACCCCAACCGGCAGCAGCAGCATGGCAATTAGCTGCACCAGCATGTAGGCCATTTTCAATCCCACAACATTCGAGAAAATGGCAATCCACTGGTGCGTCAGCGGAGGATATGTGGTCTGCGAAAAACCTGCAAACCACTTTTCATTCCACGGGTTGAACCAGTGATGAGCGTAGTGCGAGGCGAAGAAGATGTGAAAGTTAGTGTCGAACGAGCCGGCCGGCAACTGCATCAGCAATAGAGGCCCATGCACAGCCAGCGCCACCAGAACAATCGCCAACAGCGGTATTGGACGCGAGTAGCGTTCGGCAGTGTTCACCGCATTCTGCTCCTGGATTCTCAAGTGGACACGTTGGATTCGCAAAACCGGCACAGGGTTTACTGCTGATTCGTATGATTTTTACCCCATTTTGTGACTGACATTTAAGCCTGCCTCATTCGCGCCTTGAAACCAGCAGGGCTAATCACTTGGAAAGCAGCCTTTAGGCTCCTAATGTGCATCTGAGATAGACCGCAGAAATAACGGTATGCGGGAGGTACGAAGAAAACTTGCACAGTGTGGGGACTACGTGAAAAGCCGGCTTCCGCTCGCGAGCTTTTGCATCGCAGTTTTTCTCAATTTCGCTTTCGGCCAGACCTACGAAATCAACAAGTCGAACGGCAGCGCTGCGCCCGCTCAACAGCAAGGCAAAGCATCTCCCGCCGATTCGTCGCAAACTGACTCGAGTCTGGGCTGGGGGTCCAGCATCGAAGTGGCGCGCCAGGCGCGCGCCGCGCAGGATGCATTAAAACGAAACGACTACGCTGCCGCGGTCGCTTACGCCGAGCGCGCCGCCAAGGCCGCTCCGCAAGACGCCGAACTCTGGTTCTTGCTGGGCTACGCCGCCCGCCTCGATCAGCACTATCAGGCTTCCGTCGACGCCTATATTCGCGGCCTGCGTATTCAGGCCGAGTCGGTTCGCGGACTCGCGGGCCTTGCCCAGACCTACGCAAAAATGGGGCGCGACGCCGAAGCGGAAGTGTTACTCCGCCGCGTCGTCGCCGCCAATCCCAAAGACGCAAACAGCCTGCAACTCGCAGGCGAACTGCTGCTCAATTCCGATGCCAAAGGTTCCCTCGAACTGCTGCAGCGCGCCGATGCTCTGCAGCCCACTGCGCACAACGCCATCTTGATCGCCCACGCTTACGAGCATCTCGGCCAGCCCGACGACGCCACGCGTTATTTGAATCGTGCCAGGACTCGCGCTCCGCGCGATCCGGAAGTCTTGCGCGTGGTCGCCGGCCAATACCGCGACCAGGGTCAGTATGATTTGGCGATCGCTGCCCTGAAATCGATCCCTACGCATTCGGCCGACACCGAGGCCGAACTCGCCTACACCTACCAGCTCGCGGGCCAGCCGCAGGAAGCCGCCAATCTCTACACTCGTGTGGCCAAAGCCGCCAAGGGCAATCTCGGGCTCGATCTCAGCGCCGCTCAGTCGTGGGTGAATCTCGGCCAGCCTGATACGGCTCGTCCGTTCCTTGACGACGCCCGCAGGATCGACGCCAACAACTATCGTCTGCACGCCATTCTGGGCGCTCTTGCCGAGTCCGAAAACCGCATCGACGATGCCGCGGCAGAATACAAACTTGCGCTCAACAATTTGCCCGCAACCGTTCCCGAGGGTCCGCTGTATCCCATCGAGCTGGGGCTCAATCTGTACGAACTCGACGCGCGCCAGGACGCTCCGCCGGAAGATCAAACTGAGGCAAAGCAACAACTCGATTCCGCCGCCACCCAAATTAATCAACTGACCGTTTCCGCTTCCGCGCGCCCGGAAATGCTCCGCTTGCGCGCCGCCATCGAAGCCGCTTCCGGCAATGCGGACGCCGCCAATCAGGATTTGAAAGAGGCTCTGGCGCTGGCGCCCGCCAACGTCAACTCGCTTCTCAACTATGCCAACCTGCAATGGAAGCTGGGACAAAAAGATGCCGCGCAGCAAACTTTCGCGAAGGTGCTCGACCTCGACCACAACAGTCGCGCCGCGCTCTCCTCGCTCGGTTACTTTGCCCGCGACAAAGGCGATTCCAAATTGGCGGAAACTTATTTCGCCCGCGCCGTCAGCGCGCACCCCAAGGATTTCGGCCCTTACCTCGCGCTCGGAGACTTGTACACCTCCGAGCGCAATTTCCGCTCCGCCGAAGCCAACTACGAAAGCGCCTATCAGCGCATGCCGAGCAATCCCCTCATCGTCGCCGGGGGCGCGAACGCCGCACTCGAATCTCATCATCTCGAATTGGCCAAGCATTGGCTCGATCGCGCCAAGGGAGCGATGAATCGGAGTCCGCAGGTAAACCGCGAACGCGAACGTTATCTCACCCTCACGGGCCACTATGCCGAGTCTGAAACCATCGCGCGCACCGTTCTTCAGAAACTGCCCAACGATCGCGAAGGCATCGTCTATCTCGCCTACGATCTCTACTACCTTGGCCGCTACGACGAAGCTCTGGCTCTAGCAACCAAATACGATTCCGTTCTGCCACGCGACAAAGATCTTGCCCTCGTCGCCGGCAACGTGCACGCCCACAACGGCCAATCGCGCGAGGCCCTTGCGGACTTTACCCGCGCGCTCGAACGCGATCCCGGCATGGCCACCGGCTACGTGAATCGCGGATTCATCTTCAACGATCTTCGCCAACCCGCAAATGCCGTAACGGATTTTCAAACCGCGATTAAGATTCAGTCCAATTACGGCGAAGCGCACCTCGGCCTCGCTCTCGCCGACCTTCAATTACACCGGCCTAAGCCTGCGCTGGCTCAGTTGGAAACCGCGCAGAAACTGCTGGGCAAATCGCATACCTGGCACGTCGCCCGCGCCGAAGCCTACCGCCAGCAGCAGGATTACTCTCGCGCCGAACCCGAATACCGTCTCGCCCTGGAGGAAGTTCCCAGCGACTTGCCCACTCGCCTGGCGTATGCCGACACTTTGTTTCGCATGCGCCGCTTCACGGAATCGCTTGCCGCGCTCGACGTCGCAGCCAAACAATCCCCTTCTGAGGCCGCGATCTACGCCCTGCGAGCCCAGGTTCATGCCAAACAAAATGCCCGCGACGCCGCCCTGCGCGACATTCAACTCGCGGAACAATATGGCGGCGATCAGGTCGATATTCTCATGTCCACCGGCAGCGTTCTGCTGAGTCTGGGCGACCGCGATGCCGCCATGCAGCGCTTCTCCCGCGCCATCGACGCACCCACCGGAGATCGTATCGGCGTTCGCCTGGCGATCGCTCAGGTCTTTCAGCGGCAGGGCCGCTACGACGATGCCCGCCGTCAGATCGCTCTCGGTTTCGCCGAAGCCCGCACCGCCGTTTCTCCCATCACCCCCGATGACGTTCTCGCAGCCGCCAATATTTTTCTGGCCATGCACGACTTCGATCTCGCCCAAACCTACTTCGATAAGGCCCGACTGTCGGGCGCCAATCTCCGCACCGTTGCCCTCGGCCTCACCAACACTTATCTCGCTCAGGGAGAAACCAGCAAAGCCGAAACCGAACTATCCAGCCTCGGATCGCCCAGCGATTTCCGCGACGACTACGACTATCAGATGACCTCGGCCAATCTGTATCGCCAGCGCCAGGATACGGTCCACGCTCTTTCCGCTTTCGCTCAGGCCAGCACCGTCGCCGGCCAGGACGATCACGGCGCAGCCGAAACCGCCCAGTATCAATTGGCCAGCGAGGAAGGCCGCCAGATCAATCAGAACGTCAGTTTCTTTCCCGAAGGCTCGTTCGCTCCCGCGCTCGAAGACATTAACGTTTATACGTTGGATGCCGAGATTCTCCGCGTCACCAACCCCGCGCTGTTGCCCCCGCCGCGCCATTCTTTCCAGAGCATGGGAGCATCGCATTATCGCGTCCATTTCGCCAATCTTCCGCCCATCACCGGATTTGTCGGCGAGAGCATGACCGCCGGCCGTCTTCTGTTTCCCAGCGTCAACATCGTCCAGGACCGCAATACCTACGACACCATTCTGAACGGCGGCATCACGCCCATTCTTCACCTCGGCTCAAATTCCATCGCCTTCAACGGCGGGCTTCAGTTCACCATCCGGCGCGACACCCTTTCGCCCGTCTACATGAGCCAGAATTTGTTCCGCCAGTTTCTCTACGTCTCCACCAGCTCGTTTCTCAACTGGGTTTCCCTTAATGCCAGCGCGATTCGCGAAGCCGGACCCTTCATCGATCAGGATCAGCACTCCCGCGACGCCTCCGCCAGCGTCGAATTCACGGTCGGCCGTCCCTGGAACAGGACGGCTCTGATCACCGGATATTCCGTCCGCGATCTGCTCTTCCGCCCCACCATCGCGGAATATTTCAACACTTCCACTTACGTCGGGCTGCAGCGCAAATTCGGCAGCCGCATCACCGCCGCGATTCTCGGCGAATACTTGCGCTCCTGGCAGGTGTACGGCACCGACTATGCCATCGCCCAGGCGATGCTGCCCGGCGCGCGCTTTGAGTTTCGCGCCAATCCGCGCTGGGCCGCCCAGGGTTCCTTCGTTCTTTCCCGCGGCGAAGGCTACCACTCCTACGACAATGCCCAAAGCGAGTTCCTGATTTCCTATATTCTGCCTCTGCACGAAAATTTGAAGGACGACGCCGGTCAGGTCCCCGTTGCCTATCCTTTTCGTTTCTCCTTCGGACTTCAGCAGCAAACTTTCTATAACTTTGCAAGAACAACTCGAACCACCTTCCTCCCGGTCGTGCACTTCACTTTATTTTGAGGGGCGATTCCATGGCCGCTTCGATGGTCGATTCAGTGACACAAGCTAACAACCCGGCCCCGGTTCGCATGTCCGGCCCACCCAGGTCTGCCCGCAACCTCCGCTCGCAACTCGTCGGAGGCAGTCTCACTCTGCTGGCCGGCTCCGGCGTCGTCGGCATCACCAATCTCGTTTATAACGTTGCCACCGCCCGTCTGCTGGGCCCCGTCGGGTTCGCTCACGCCACCGCCGTCTACACCATGCTGATGCTGATGTCGGCCATCACCCTGGCGTTCCAGGCGGTCTGCGCGAAATACGTTGCTCGCAGTTCTTCTGCGGAAGAGAAAGCATCTGTCTTCGCCAGCTTGCATCGCCAGTCCTGGATCGCCGGCATCTCCATCGGAGTGCTGCTGGTTCTATTCCGCCAGAGCCTCACGCAATATCTCACCCTGCCGGACCCATTTCTCATTACCCTGCTGGCGCTCGGCACCGCTTTCTATATTCCGCTCGGCGTCCGCCGCGGCTACATCCAGGGAATTCATGGCTTCGGCTCTCTCGCCATCAACTTCATGCTCGAAGGTGGGGTCCGCCTGGCGGGTGTCTTTCTGCTCATCAGGCTGGGCATGGGCGTGAAAGGTGCGGTTCTGGCCAGCGTGCTGGCGGTCGTCGTCTCCTACTTCGCCGCCTGGCCCAGTCCCGGGCTCACTCTCATCGGCTTTAAGCGAATGGCCGTCTCCTTCCGCGAGGGCTTGCAGGCGATCGTGTTCTTTTCCGGCCAGACCATTATCAACAACTTCGATATCGTTCTGGTCAAGCATTTCTTCCCCCCGGCTGAAGCCGGCATTTACGCCGCAGTCGCGCTGGTCGGCCGCGTGGTCAACATGTGCTCTTCGTCCGTGGCCAACACCATGTTCCCGGTCTCCGCCGGCACTCCTTCCGACGAGCGCCAGGGCCGCTCCGTGCTGTTCGTCTCGTTGTCGCTGGTCTTTCTCATCCTCACTGTCTTCATCTTCAGCCTATGGATGATTCCCAATTTCCTCTGGAAGACCGTTTTCGGCGCGCATTTCGAACTGGGCACACATGGCGGCATCGCCGCTCTGTTGATCCTCTATGCCATCACCGCCGGCATTTACTCGCTAAGTTCGGTGATCATCACTTACGAAATCTCGCGCAAGATCGCCAATACCAGCTGGCTGCAACTGGCATTCAGCGGCGCTCTTGCCGCCGGCATCTACGCTTTCCATCAAACCCTGCGCCAGGTGATCTGGGTGCAACTCGTGCTGATGATCGCTCTGCTGGCCCTGCTGCTGGTTCAGCTCCTGCGCAGCCACACCGCTTCCGAGGAACCGCTCGGCATTTACGCGCGTATTCGCATTCTCAAGCCGCTCACTGAGGAACAGGTTATCGCCGATTTTCTGCGCAGCGAATTCCACCATCCCGAGTTCACCGAATATCGCATCGAGTTCGCCCGCATCGTCCAGCGCCCCGATCTCGCCAGCGCTCGCGAAAATGCCCTGCGCCGCGCCCTGCTGTTTCTGCGCCGCGGCGCCATGTGGCGCGAGTTGCCCGCCGATACTCGCTGGTTCGAACTCGAGCTCACCGCCGCCGACCTGGCACGCATTCGCTTTTTCCCCCGCGCTCAGTGGCGCCGCGTGGCTCACGGCAATTTCTATCTGATGGATGTGGTCGAGCGCTTGCGCGTGAGAATGCTGGAGTCTTCCGACGACAACTTCTTTCGCAAGCTGCGCCGCCTCAGCGGCTCGCTCGAACACAGTTCGGTCAGTCCAACCGTGCTCCTCATCGGCGTGGACGACAAAAGTCCGCTGACTATTCTCGACGGCAATCACCGCGTTGCCGCCGCCATGCTCGCGCGTCCGGACGCGTTCGCCCGCTTTCAGTTCATCTGCGGCTTCTCGCCCCACATGACTCGCTGCTGCTGGTACTACACAAACGTCAATACCCTGCTGCACTACCTGAAAAATCTGGTTCGACACCTCTCCTACGATCCCGAATCCGACATCGGCCGTTTCCAGGAAACCGATTTCTAGCGCAATTCCTCGTCAGTTTGTTGCGCTGTCATCAAAGATAGGGAACAGGGTTCGGATTGCCAAGGCTGCGGGAAATCCACGCTCGCGCGACGCACAGAAATGTGCGGCCGCCTGCCGCGCGTGTCGGCGGGCTATGGAAACTTTACCGCTGCGGCGGATTCTGCGTGGGTGGATTCGTCGGAGATGGATTCTGCGACGGCTCCTCGACCGGCGAATTATCCCGCCGCCGCAGCACAATCGGCTCATGCTGCTGCCGCAGAGCGTCGCGCTCTTGCTCCACTTTCGCTTCCACTTTTGTGTCGCTATCCGCCGCCACTTGCGATAACTGCATTCCCTCCGCCGAGCGGCTGCTCGCCAGTCCCACTTTCAGCTTTGCGCCGCCGGCTGCCTGCCGCGCATTGTCGTAGAAGAATTCTGCGGTCTCGCGGTCGCCTTCGATCTCGGCCACATATCCGATGTTGTTGAGCGCAAACGCATTGTAGGGGTCGAGCGCGTAGGCTTTGCGAAAATCCTGGTCCGCCGCCCGCAGATCGTTGCGGTTGATGGCTGAAACGCCGCGCAGATTCAACTCCGCTACCTGTTCCGCTATCGAGTTGCGATTCTTCAGGCGGTTGCGCAACAGCTTCGCGTTCTGTGCCGCCATTGCACTGGCCGGTTTTCCTCGCCACGCACGGCTCTCCGTCACCACCGCGGCCGCACCGGAGTGCGCCGCCGCTGCCGCGTCGTAATATTTCAGCGCTTCTTCCGACTCGCCTTCCATCTCCTTGGCTACGCCCAAGTTGTTCAGAGTGAACACGTTGTGCCCATCTTTCTTCAGCGTCTGCTCCAGTAACAGATCCGCTTCTGTCGCGCGTCCCAGCGAGAGTAACCGCGCCGCTTCTACGTTGTCGTGATTCGTTTGCATCGGCCCGTCCGGAATCGCCAGCGCATCCTTCATGGACTGCCCCTGCACTCGCTTCGACGTAGCCTCGTCGATCACCGCATCGGTGGACTGCTCACTCGCCAGCGCGTAAAAGCGCTGCGCCCGATCCAGTTGCCCTTCCAGTTCCGAAACGTAGCCTAAGTTGTTGAGCGTAAACGGATCATCCGGATCGAACAGGTAGGCCTTGTAGAACAGCGCCTCGGCTTTTCCGTTCTGGCGCTTGCGCAGCGCTTCCACTCCCTCGCGGTTCAGCCGCTGCACCGGCGTCAATTGGCTGCGCTTGGGAAGCGTGACTTTGACGTCCGCTGCCGGCGAGGACGGTACACACGCCGCAGCCACAACAATCGTGCTTGCGATTAGCAAGCGCTTGATCAGCGAGCTATTGACAAAATCGCCGATGACTCGGCCGCTAGAGCGCCAGCCTCGCGAAATCCTTCGTCCCACCGTCGAGCGCTTCTGGAACATTGGCGTAAGCCCTTTCTGCAGAACGACTAGAGAACAATTAAGTCTGCGGAACTGCCTCAAAAGCAACAGTCCTGCCGAGACGCAAGTTCGATGCTGGATCCTGCTCTCCGTTTGCTTCTAAAGCTCATCCCTGCCACTATTTTTCGTCGAAAACGTGGCTACCTTCCCGCCAGGCAAGGCATCCAACTGCGGCACCGGAGATCGGCTGCTGGATGCAAACAAGTCTGTATACACAAACAAGCTAGCAGACCACCAGCGGAACGCTCTGAATGCGAAGTGAATGAATGACGAAAGCGCGGGAACTAATAAAATGAAGGAGATGCATTGATCCGTTCTTTGCCTAGGATCGTCTTCAGTGCCTTGATTCTGAGCGGCTTAGCGTTGGCCCAGGATTCGCCCGCGCGATCGCTTGTATCGCAACCAGAAGCTGCCTCCGCACCTGAAGCCTCGCCCACGCCGTCGGCGGTAGTATCGACGCCGGCAGCCACGTCCTTGTCAGGTTCATCTTCGTCAGGTTCATCCTCGCCATCTTCACCATCGTCTTCCGCGGCATTCACGCCTTCCGGCAAGCGGACGCAACCCGATGAAAACGCTGCAGAAGCCACGCTCGACCCTGCCAGCTTGCTGCCCGATCTGCCTTCCCTTCCCCGCGCCAAAGCCACGCTGATCGGTGGCACGATCGCCAAGCTCGACCGCATTCAGGATCAGCTCACGCTGCAAGTCTTCGGCGGCAGAAAAATGAAAATCGCGTTCGACACGCGCACCCGCATCTATCTCGACGGCGTCCTCGGTTCCGCTGCCGATCTGAAGCCCGGAGCCCGCGCTTATGTCGATACGGTACTCAACAACGGCGCGGTATTTGCGCGCAACATCCGTCTGAAAACCGGCGCGCCCGCCGGCGAAAGCCGGGGCGTGGTATTGGCTTATCGGGCCGACAACGGCGAACTGACCGTGCGGGATCGGCTCTCACCCGAGCCGCTCAAAGTTCGCCTCACGGCTTCGACCCGTTTGGTGCAAGGCGACCACGCTGCGTCCACCGGAGATCTGCAACCCGGCACGCTGGTTGACTTGAAGTTCGACGCGCAACTGGGTGGTCACGATGTGGTCGATCAGGTTTCCGTGCTGGCCGTTCCCGGAACCAGCTTCACGTTCGCAGGCCAGGTGATCGGCCTCGATCTGCATCGTGCCCTGCTGGTGCTGGATTCTTCCACCGATCACAAGACTTACGAGATTTCTCTCGATCCTTCTCTCACTATCGATGACAACCTGCACATCGGCGCGGTGGTAACGGCGATTGCGAACTTCGATGGCTCGCGTTATCTGGCTCACAGCCTCAGCGTGATTTCGAAATAATCTCGCCTACGGATCGTCCCTTAAGCTCCTATAGCCTTTAACTTCTTAACCTCTCTGCGTTTGGATCCTCGGCGCAACCAGACCGCCGCTAAGTTGTTGATCTCTGGTGTAAGTTGTTGACGATTCGTGCTAAGTGATTGAAAAGTTCTGTAAGTCGTTGAGTCCTGGTGGAAGTTGTTGAAAACTCAGAGCTATGCCTCGGAGCGCGATTTGGCGCGGCCCATCTGCCGCCTGGTTCATCCCTCGCAAGCTAACGCAGAATGGCCTGTTATTCGCACTGGCGAGCACGCAGAGCGACGTTCGGGAGTGAGAGCGAGGTTTGGGTCGCCCGGCCACAGATCGCGCCTAAATCGACCCTGCGGGGTCCAAATGCCTCCAGAATAACGTCTACGTTGGCGTTGAAGCGCGCGTAAGTTGTTGAGAGTTGGTGGAAGTGATTGAAAAGGCGAGGCGAACTTCTGCGGCTCGCGCAGGGTAAATCGCAGAGTTCAGATCCCGCTATGCCGCCGTCATTGGCGGCCAAGTCACCTTGGAATAGTGCGAGCCGTTGAATTCGGAAACATTCGACGAATGCTCCGGCGAACGCCGAAATCGAAAATAATGCGAAGCATTAGTTGCGCGCTGCGATTGCGCCTACTTTGATTGCGGCTGCTGCAGATTGGCATCGTTGCAGACTCCACCGACTGCCTGCGCGGGCGGAGTTGGCGGCGTGGCCCAGGGCACATTCTGGAAGTCGAAGAATTCCGTCATGTCGATCTGCGCCGCATCGCGCTGCGTGAGCGATGAGAGATTGAATCGAGTCTCGACAAATTTCAGCATCGCCGTGTAGTCGGTCACGGTGTGCGATACGTAATTCTTCTTCGTGAACGGCGAGATCACGATCAGCGGCACGCGGAAGCCGGTGTAGTTGAAATCGCAATTCGAGCCACCCGGCGCGGTGCAAATATCTCCCGGCTCGAGATCCACGGGCGCAATGCCGTCGGGATTCACCGCGGGCTGCGGAGCCACGTGATCGTAGAGTCCGCCGGCCTCGTCGTAAGTCAGGATGAAAACCGAATCACTCCAAGAAGGGCTAGCCATGAAGCCGTTGATCAAGCTGGCAACGTATTGCGCTCCTAATTGCACGTTGTTGTCGGGATGCTCGTCGAGGCCGGAACTGTATCCGCCTTCGATGAATGCAACGGAGGGCAGGGTACCGGCTTGCGCGTCGGTGAGAAACTGAGTCGCGGGTACGACGTTGGCCGGCAACTCGTTCGGCGGCGCGTATTCGGCGAACTGGGTCAGATAAGTGCTGTCGGGATCGGTCTCGTAGACCTTCCACGAGATTCCCGCTTTCTGCAACAGATCGAAGATCATTGTGGCCGTGATGGGGGCGTTGTCGGCCGCGTCGGTGCCAGGTGGATACGCGTAACCCTGCGAGGTCGCGGCAAACATATACATGCGATTGACCTGGGTGCGGTCAAGCGCGGGCGAAAACCAGGCATCGGAGGTGGCGAAACTTGAGGCCATGAAGTAGTAGTAATTCAGATCCGTCCAGTCGTAATAACCGATGGCGCGAATGCCGGCGGTATCGATCGTGTAGCCAGAGTCGATGGCAAATTGCGCGGCGTTGTAGATGAATCCATCGTTGGTCGCAGTGCTGGATGAGGGATTGCCCAGATTGAAGTCGAGATGGCTTTCGTCCCAGGAGGGCGTGAGGTTCTCGGTGCATTCGGTGGCGATGTGATAAGCCGGGAACGGGGGTCCGGGCGCCGTGTTGCTTCCGTTATAGCTGGGATTGGAGGCGTTGGCCGGCAGGCCGTCGAATTGCTGCGAGGGAAAGCCGTTGGCGGCCCAATACGCCGGCAGTTGGCCGAAGTAGCTGTCGAAGGAGCGGTTCTCCTGAGCCATCAAAATGATGTGTTTCACCGACTGAATACTGCCGGTCGGCGGGGGGGTGGTGGTCGTTGTTGTTGTCGTTGTGGTTGTCCCATTCTGCATTCCCTGGCAGCCGCACAGCGCCAGCGCCAGTCCCGTCATGACGACCACGGAAAGCGCACTCCGAGTCTTCTGCGAAGTAACCATCCCTAGTCGCGGCTTGGAAGTGAAGAGTTGCAAAGCTAGTGTGAGATGAGATTTCGCCGGGAAGAGTTGGCTGGAATTTGTTCGGCGGCGCGTTTCACCGAAGCGCGATAAGTAGCTGCAAGAACATGACTTCCGGGACAAACGTCGAGGATTCGGGGGGCATGGTGGGAGTGACGCGGGTCACCGGTGGTGGGGTCATTGCTCACAGACATCCACAACCGCACTCCGCGATTCTGCATGAGGCTTGCGGCGATGAACGGGCGAACGAACGGAAACGCGGGCACATAGGTGGCCCACTGACCGGAAAGACGGGTGGGGATGGTACTTTTGGACGCCCACCTAGGTTATCTGTTCACTCCGCGGCGCTTTGCCTAAGCTAAGACCGTTCCCAGAAATACACATGCACTAAAGAGAAATCTACAGGCGGGAGCTCCTATGCTCGTCGGCGCCGACGATCCGAGCGGCGCCAAGCCGAATATTGAGCCTTGACTCCGCCTCCTGAGGGCCGATGCGTCGTAGTGGCAGTAACAGTGATGGGCTTGCCGTTGCGGTTGTGATTCTGGCCGCGTCGGCGGCATGTTGGGCGGGCAGCAACTACGTAGTTCCGACCACGACGCTGGCCGCGCAGACCGCCAATAACACCAGCGCGGCCAATACTTTCGCCAGCCAGACGAATGGAAACCTGGGCGCGGGAAACGTCAGCAAGGTGGATATTCACTCGCTGCTCTACTCCGGCACCGACACCAAAATCTACGCGCATTACCTGCTGTGGTTCGGAGAGTCGAGCCACATGAATGTGGGCTACAGCTCGACCAATCCCGCGGAAATCACCAGCCAGATTAATGACATGATCAGCCGCGGCATCACGGGCGTGATCATCGACTGGTACGGCCCCAATAACGCAATCGACCAGGCCACACAACTGGTGATGGCGGCAGCGGAAACTCATCCCGGCTTCACCTTCGCAATCATGATCGATGCGGGCGCGATCGAATGGGACTCCTGCACCGGCTGCACACCGCAGGAGGCGCTGATCAGCCAACTGCAGTACATCGAACAGACCTATTTCACGTCGCCGGCATATATGACCCTGCAAGGGCAGCCGGTGGTGACCAACTTCAATATCGATATTGTCTACACGGTGGATTGGAGCGCGGTGAATTCGGCGTTGAGCACGCAGCCGGCGTTCTTATTTCAGAATAATAGCGGGTTCACGCACACGCTCAGCGACGGCAGCTATGCCTGGGTGATGCCGACTACCACCGATTATGGAATGAGCTACTTGTCGAGCTTCTACGACGATGGGATGACGTTTGCGAATGAGCAGACGGTGGGAGCGTCCTATAAAGGGTTCAACGATACCCTGGCGTCATGGGGATCGAATCGGATCATGGGCCAGCAATGCGGCCAGACGTGGCTGCAGACTTTTTCGGAGATCAACGGCCTTTACAGCGAGGGCAAGCCGCTGCCCGACTTGCAGCTGGTGACCTGGAACGATTACGAGGAAGGCACGGAGATCGAATCGGGCATCGATAACTGCCTCGCGCTGGCAGCCGCAGTCGCCGGCAACGGCGCGCTGCAATGGAGCGTCAGCGGAAACGAAAACACGGTGGACCACTACACCGTGTATATCAGCACCGATGGACAAAATCTGATGCCGCTGAGCGACGCGGTGGCAGGCACGCGCGCGCTGAACCTGTGCAGCTTTTCAATTCCGAGCGGAAGCTACAAACTGTTCGTGCAGGCCATCGGCAGGCCCAGCCTGGCAAACCAGATGAGCGGCGCGGTCAGCTACACGGCGGCCTGCGGCGCAATCGGACCAGAGACGGGAACCGCGACCTTGGCCGCATCGCCGACTTCGGTGACAATGCCTGCGGGACAATCAGCGAGCTTCACCATCACGGCCGCGCCGCAGGGCGGAGCTTTCAACAACGCGATCACGCTCTCCTGCGCCGGGTTGCCCTCCACTTTGAGCTGTTCCTTCTCCCCCGTGACCATTACTCCCGGCTCCGGGACCGCCAGTTCCGTTGTGACCATTTCCGCTGCCGTTACCGGAATGAATCTGCCGCAGAGGAGACCCGCGACGGTGCTCTATGCCAGCCTGTTGCTGCCCTTCGGGCTGGCTGGCTTGGTCTTCATGGGCAGCGGCCGGAGCGGGCGCTGCGTGCAGAGGATTGCCTTGTGCGGGATATTGGCCATCGGGCTGGGCACGGTTTCGTGCGGCGGGAATATGCCCTCCAGCCAAGGAACGTCCAACCCGCCCATCGCCGCGGCCAGTTATTCCATCACCATCAACGGCACTTCCAGCGCCGCTCAGATTTCCACGACCGTTTCCGTTACCGTGCAGTAGAGGATTCGCGTCGCTCTGATTCCATTCGCGACCCGGCACGGCGGAGCGGCGGACCCAGCCCAGAGAGTCGCGGGTGATCATTCTCAGCAGAAAAGATTTCGAAGGCACCCAGCGGGGCAGGTGGCGAAACCGGTTTACATAACGCAGGGCAGATGTACTCTGCTGCAGCTCAAAGTGGCGCAGATACTTCCGCACGATTGTGGGCATGGTCATGCGCAGCGCGGCATTGAAATTTTCCACCGCCATGGCGCGCTGCTTTTCTTCATCCTGAAGGTACCGGGTCAGGCAACCGGCCAGATCGCGGGCATTGCCCGGCTCGTAGAAGTCGACGGCTAATTCCTCTCCGCTCGCCATTTCACGAAAATCAGGAAGATCAGCGCAGATGATGGGAACGCCGTAGGCGCAGGCCAGGTGCGCAACTCCACTGCAACCAGTGGACGAAGAATAGGGCATGACTGCAACCGAAGAACTTTGGAAAAGATCGGGCAAGCGATCTTCGTGCACGTAGCCGGTGAACTCAATTTGCGGATTGCCGGCGCACTTCTTCCTCACCGATTCCACGTAGCCCCCGGCCTGGGGATGATCGCATCCGGCGACGACCAGCTTCACATTGGGAAGTTGTTTCGACACCAGCTCGAAGGCTTCGATCATCAACTCCAGCCGTTTGTAAGTTCCCCACTTGCCGAAGGCGAGGATGCGGCGCCAAGGATCGCCGCGCCGGGAAAAGTCGGGATATTCGGGACGGAGGGTGAGAACGCCATGAGAGCGCACATGCACATTGTCGCGGCCATACTTGTCGCGGAGAAATGTACGGTACCCAGGCATGAGCACCGAAACGGAATTGGAAAGCAGAAGCATCCTGGTGGCGACGGCGCCTGCGGCGCGGTAGGTGCGCGGGAAGCGAACGCCTGCGTCCTTGAGATCGACAGTATCCATCAGGTGGTGCAGCGTGACGTGAGTGTAGCGGCCGCCAAGACGGGCCAGCAACGGCGTCATGAGCCCGGCAAACGCGATTAGCGGATTACGGCCAAAGCTGCTGAACAACAAGTTGAACCAGACCACATCTGGGTTGAGGCGGCGCACGTCGGACATGATCCGGATGGAGCTGGCCGGATCATCGAACCTCCAGCAACGCTGAACGGAGAAACCCTCAAGCTCGGCCGGGCGAGCGGAGAGTTCATCGGCGAGAATGGTGAGGCTAAGAAACGGATTGCGCTGGAGTTCCCGGGCAATGTGCAGCCCATACTCGCTCAAACCCCCTTGACTTGGCGGAAAAGTCGTTACCAGACAGATCTTCATTCTTTGTTCTCGAACCTCTATAGATGGCCCATGTTTCGATGTGTTCGCCCCGGCAGATGTTGCTGGAGGGATCGAGAAAAAACAGGGGCGGTAGATCAGATTGTCGAAACCGCAGCGTCAGAAGCCGCGCCCCTCAAGGCAAAACTGGCAGCGAGGAGACCGATTTCCGCTGCGGCGCGGCCAACTTCTCGATCAAGATCTGTCTGATCTGCGCCTGTGCATCGCCGATCGAGGAAGCCTCGACGACACTCATGTGGCCGGTAAAGCGGTGCAGGGAAAGATACGCATCGCGGTTGCGGCGGAGAAATTCCGGGGGATATTCCGGCTTGCGTGCTCGCGCAGACGCAGGATCGGCATCGATGAGATAGGCAACGCCGGGACGGGGAACGAGTTTGAGCACGAGCCGGACAAAGGCGCGCGCGATCCGGTAGCGCAGAGGCAGATTCGCGAGTTCGTCATAGATGTAGCGGTCGAAAATTATAAGATCGGTGCTACCGTTTGCGATTCTGCCAGCGACGAGGCTCAGATTCACGGCATCGCCGAGGTAAAAGCAGAAGCGCAGGGCAGCGACCGGCCATGAGGTTACGTTCTTGTCGCGGCGATGGAGAGGTTTTTCCGGGGTGCCGATTCCCTGGTCGCCTTGAAAAGCACGGCGGCTGATGAACTCGCGGAAACGGGTGAAGACGGCGACATCGTCCCAGAAGGTGAGCAGGCGGACGCGGAAGCCCGCTTCCACAAGCCATGATTGAAGTGCGGCAATCTGAGTGCTCTTGCCAGCCCCATCGATTCCGGAGAAGCTGATGATTTTCATGGCTTGAGTGCTGAGCATTAAGGCTGTGCATTCGCTGACGCCGCAAACATTCCCGGACAGACATTGCCGAGGCGAACATTCCCAGGGCGAATATTCCCGGACGAACATCGGTAGCGCAAACGCTTCAGTGAGCTCCAGGTGGCTTGCTGGAAGTTCCTTCACTCAGCGCAGCAACCGTGCCTAAAGCCGCACCCGCACCGAGAATCACGCCCACGCGAATAACAATGGTGCGAGTGCGGTGTTGTTTGGCGGGCGCGATGGCAACACCCGCGGGCTGAGAAGCAGCCACACCGCCGGCGTTGGGAGCTTCCGCGGCCGCCGTGCCTACAGGCCTTTGCGGAGCCGATTGAGACTGGGAGGACGACGAAGACTGCGCCACCGCAGATGGGTTGGGTTGTGCCGCATTCTGCTGGGCGGCGTTCGGCTGCGAGTCGCTTTGCGGGGTGGATTGGTCCTGTGGCGAAGCCTCCGATTGCGCTCGACCACGAGCCAGAGTTGCACCGGGACTATCCGGGAGTTCGCCAAGCGCGAGTTGCTGTGCAGCATCTGTCGGGTTCGGAAAAGCTATGGGCCGCTGACTGGCTGGCCTGTCCTGCGCCGGGGCGCTGGCTTGCTGGGCCGAGGCGAGGGGCGATCCCGCCGAGGAAATGGCGACCACCAGCGCAGCCCAAGTCAAAAGGGCCAGCAGCTTTTTCGAAACTGCCCTGTTCCAAACTGTCATAGCAACCCCGGCCGCACATTCATATTTTTTCTCGCAGCCACGTTTAGCTGGCAGCCTCGAGATCTCCCAGGGCGCCGTAGGCTGGGGAGTACCACGCCTCGCTTTGCGGAATCGAGTGAGCGGGAACGGCGTGGAAGCTCTGCACGGCTTGTTGCGCAGTCTCGAAGACTTCGAAGAGACGGTCCACGCGCATCAGTTCGAGAATCACCGACGCATAGGGAGACAGATCCGCCAGCTTGAGATCGCCGTCGCGCTTCATGACTTCCTCCGTGCACTGCAGCAGCATCTCGACACCAGCGCTGTCCAGATGCGCGATTTGAGAACAATCGAGAACAATTCGCGGCCGATCCGCTTCGAGCAGCGGCTGCAATTCGTTCATAAAGAGACCGACTGCCAAATGGTTCAATTGCTGCGGCAGCTGCATCACAACGACGGGCCCACTGTTGCGCATGTCACGCACCCCAGGATCAGATTTGGCACCTACCCGGCTGATTGCGCCGGCGAGTGCTCTTTTTTATCCACTCTCGTCACTCCGCTGGCCGAAAAGTCAACCGCGCTGGCCCAGGGCGCAAACAGAGTCGATGACAGCATCTTCGACTCTCTGGCGGCATGGCCATTCCTGCGGATCACGCTCGGATCGGAGATCTCGAGCATAGTGTCGCGCCCGAGATTGAAAAGCCGGTTACCTTGCACCACCGAATGGCAGACGTCGAGCCAGATTCCCACATGGCTGTTAGCCAGGATGGAACTGTCTTCGATGACGGTGCCGTAATCGATATAGCAATTACGCTCAATGTTGCTGAAGCGGGTGATTAACGTATCTTCCAGAATCCTGGAGTTGCAACCCACGTAAGCGGGCGCCACCAGACGGGCGCGCTTATGAATTTGAGCGCCTTGATCGATCCACACGCCGGGCCGAATCTCCCGGCCGGAGGGGCGCATCTGGCAGAGTCCCCGAAGCGAATCCTCGACCAAACGGCGCAGGTGCCGGGGATGGGAAAGACGCCTGACATATTCCTTGACCGGATAGAAGGACGGCGACGGGGGCGCCAGGGACGGAAGGAGAAATTCCGCGCTGACCGTTTGCGCCGCAGCGGCATTCACCATCCACAAGTCGAGAGCGCCTTCACGATCGAAGGCCCGCGTGGCCGGTTGCCGGGTTTCGCGGTGGAACTGAAACATCCCGATGAGGTCGGCTTCGATATGAGCGTTGGGCTGGACGACAAAGACATGCTCAATCCCGTTCTCCGCATACACTTTCAGGGCCGCAGCGACGGCGAGATCGACGTCGGAAACAATCTGCACATCGACCGTCGGCGGGAAGCAGCCGACCTGCGTCGGCAGCCACGGGGCTTGCTCGATGAGAACGGAAATTGCGCCCACGCCGGCGGCACGGAAGCGCTCGACCGCATGCTGCAGAACCGAACGCCCCAGAACTTCTACACAGGCAAGGGGTTCGTGGAGAAGCGTTAGCATTTGCGCTTCGCTCCGGCCTGCAGCGGCCGCGCTGCTTTCGCCGCCGGCCCTGACGATTACGATAGTCCCTAGCACCACAAATGCGCCCTCGATCACTGAGTTAGAAGCTCTGGCCCTGGAAACTCCACGAACTCCGGAACGTTACGAAGCTCCGGTTTGGTATGACAACGAGAAATCTGCCTGGCCGTTGCTCTTGCCGGCAGCGGCTTCTTCCGCAGCGCGTGCGGCCGCCCGCCGTCGCAGACTTCGGCGCTTCGGGAAAAGCAGGTCGCGCATTTTCAGCTTTGCTTTGTGGAGCTGCGATTTCGAGTTGCCGATCGAGCAATGCAATAGTTCGGCGATCTCGTGATGCTGATAGCCCTCCATTTCATGCAAAGCAAAAATCTTCCTGCAGCCTTCGGGGAGTTCCTTGATGGCGCGGTGCAGTGCGATGCGATCGACGGCACCGGAAAGACTAGGATCTTGTTTCCCAATATCGCGCCGTAGCGACGGCGATTCGGAGGAAACCGGCTCGTCGAGAGAGAGCACCGGGGTAGCTTTGCGGCGGCGCAACTTCATCAGCACGGTGTTCACCGCCACCCGATGCAGCCAGGTGGAAAAGGCGGAGTCGCCGCGGAATGACCCTACGCAGCGGAACACCTGCAAGAATGCCTCCTGGGTAAGATCCTCGGCTTCGGCCACGTCCTTGGTCATAAGCAAGCAGACGGAATACACGCGTTTCTTGTGCAACTGGAACAGCGTGGCAAACGCCTGTTCGTCGCCCCTCTGGGCGCGCTGCACGAGGCTGCGTTCAGATTCTTGGGGCGGAACTGCTCGCTCTAATGGAATCACATTGGCTGCGGTAGCAGAAATTACGCAAGTCGCCACGGTTCGTCTCCTTCGATAATGGGTGCTTGGTGTCTTTGCTCTCCATAACCTTCGGGGAGCATTCCACTTTCGAATATGAGACTAGAGAAAGTGGGGGAGGAATCAAATCAGGTTACGCCTGTAATTGATTGCGCACCTCGCTGTACTGCAGGCGCGGACTTATTGTTGATATCTTTCGACTTAGATCGAGATCGCAGCGCAACATTTTCGCGCGGGGAGGGTTGCGCGAGGTGATTTCGGAAGATCTGCTGTACATGAAGTACAGCAGACCCTGTAATTTGACTCCGGAATTTCCCCTATTGAGCGCGATGGGGCGGCAACGAAACGAAACCAGCGGAGAATGACGCGAGAAATTTAATAGAGTCGGAAACCAACTTCGATACTGATCTGGACATTCACTGGTTTACCGTCTCTGAGGGAGGGCGCGAATTTCCATTGCTTGACAGCTTCGATGGCTTTCTCGTCCAGGCCAGAACCGAGTCCGCGAACCACGCGAATGTCGCGGGGATGGCCTTCCTCGTCGACAATGAGCCAGAGGATGCATGTTCCCTGGGTTTTGGCTCTGCGTGCTTCTTCGGTATATTCTGGATCGGGCGTGGAAATCGGCTGAGGAGCCGAAATTCCACCGCCAACTTTAAACACGCCTCCACCAATTCCGCCGCCGCTGCCGGCGCCTACACCGGGTCCATGACCCACGCCAACACCGCCGCCTGAGCCGGAACCGATGCCACCACCGGAACCGGTCCCATTGGAGGGCGGCGCGGCCGGCATGGGCGCGGCCGCCGGGTTACCGAGATTGGGCGCGTAATTCTGCGCGACATGGACTTGCGGAGGCACCACCACGGTCGGTTCAACGGGCAGTTTCGGCCGTTCATTGTGCATGACGATCTGCGGAGGAGTAATCTGCTGCAAAGCCAACTTGGGCAGTCTTCCCTTAGGGGCAGGCAACGGGCTGTGGTCGCCGCCGCCACCTCCGCCACCGACTATGGTTCTCGCTGGCGCGAGCGCGTAAGAATCCGGCGACGGCGCGATTAATGTGACGATCTCACGCTCCCGGGCCTTCTGCACAACTTGGTGCGCAAAAAGCGCGCTGCTCAGAATCAGTCCCAACAAGACACCGTGAACAATGACCGAAGTAACCAGGCCCGTCGATCGATAATTGTTGTAATGCCCCCAGATTTCGGGCACGGGAACGGGTTTGTGAACTTGCGACCGTACCATGACCTGATCCCACGCCATCCGCCCACCGCCTGCACACCCAGCGTTAAAGACAACCGACGATGAGAACTGAAGCGGAGGGCGAGCGGCGCTGCGGGGAATCTGCTGGTTCGACATTTATGCTCCTTGAGCTGTTCGCAAGTTGCAATCCACCCTGTTTGCAAACAGGCCCGGGTGAACACTCCCACCCGGGCATCAGTCAAACTGCCATAGCTCTAGCGGCTGGCGGCGGCAATACCAGCGCTCGGCTTCGTTTTGGATGCAGCGTGATCCTTCGCCTCGCCGGCATACTTTCTTACCGCGGCGAGGAAAGGCTCGCTGACTCCAGGCGCCCGAACCTTTCCGGACAAAATTTCGGAGAAGGGCTCGAAGTTTCCGTAAAGAATGCGGGTTTCATCTTTGTCCTGCGTGACCGCGGATCCGTTCAAATCGATGCCGGCGAAAATACCCCGCGCCCGCGAGTAACTGAGGACTTCCGCCCTCATTTTCCAGTCGGTGTCGGCGCCGGCATCACGGCCCACCGGGCCGGCTGCGGCCGAAGCATCGGCGCCGAGCTTGAACTTGCTGGAGAGCAAATGCTGCAGGCCCTCGTCGTTGGTGACGATCATCACCAGATCAACGGCCTGGCCGCCCAACTGCAAGCCCCAGCTCCCACCCGTAATCGTGATCGGCGCAGGAGCGCTCCAGCGGCCGGTCACGGTGCGGCAAGTGGCTACGCCCTTGCCGTGGCTCCCGCCGAATCCCAAGGCGACCTTCACCATCGACGGAATTACGACTACACACTTCGCGTCGTTCATCACCTTGTCGGGAATGGCTTTGTCCGGAGTCGCCATAATTTCGTTAAGAACTGTGGCGGAAGCGTCGATCCGCTTTTCAATATCAGACCTGTCCTTGTCGTCGGCCGCCCAAGTAATGCTGGCGGTCAGCAGTATCCCGGCGCCCAGCGCCAGGAGATATTTCGGGAATCGATTATCAGTTCGTCTCATAGGTCAGACCTCTTCTGCATTCCAAAGTGAGCAGCCTGCTTATTCTCGCTGCGAGCTTAAAGTTAGCCGCGAGGGCTTAAATGTTCCATCCGGTAGAGGCTGTAAAGGTCCGACGGACATACCTGATCATTCAATGAAATATCTCGAGGCTGCGGGAAACCCGGGCCGTCCGAACCTCTATGCCCAGCAGGCAGCAGCCAGCCCCACGCGGACGATTCCGCCCGCGACCGATAGCCCGCAATCGATCCGGCTTTAGCAGTCCTGATGCACCTTCCTGCGCGAAATACGGGTTTGGCGGTATTGAGAAGTTCTCGGTGCGGCGGTACTGTTGAACCCAACTTCGGTAAGATGCCCCGTACGATGCCCTCTATAACAGGTGCCAGTTCCGCAGAGGGGCTGGCACCTGCCCCATCCAAGAGCGCTCGGCATACAGGAATCCAGATTTCACAATACAGAGTGCTGCCGATCTCACGGCGGATCAGCAACTCCTATCATTTGGGTTGGGAAACAACTACATCCAACAAACACGGAGGCGCGTTATGCTGTATTGGGCATTGATTTTTTTCCTGGTTGCAATTGTTGCCGCAGTGTTGGGGTTCACGGGCGTGGCCGTGGCCGCTGCGGGCATCGCTAAGATTCTGTTCTTTGTCTTTCTGGTGTTGTTCCTGGTAACGCTGATTTCACACGTGGGCCGGCGCGGCACCCGGGTTTAGGTGCGTTGGTTTCTCATACACGATCCAGGGCCCGCGAGGGCCCTGAAATGATTTTCTTCTGACAGTTCAAGTGCGCTTGAGGCGGCCAGCCTCGCAAACGCCGGGTCAATTCGCCGCGAGGTCAGACACTCGAGACCTTCGCTCCTTCCGCTTTGAACAGTCCCTCGCCGTTTGTTCGGGGAGTGCAGCTCGTTTTGTGAGCGAAGCACTTTGCGTCTTTCGCGGACGGCTTGTCTTTCCCATCCATGGTCTAGTAGCTTAGTAGCCTTAGTAGGCTTGACGCGGATAGAATGGAGTGAGGTCATCGCGAAGGGACATACCTGAATATGAAAATCGCAAAGGACGTTACGGAATTGATCGGCGGCACGCCGCTGGTGCGGCTGAACCGCGTGACGGAAGGTTGTGCCGCCGAGGTGGTGGCCAAACTGGAGAGCCGGAATCCGGTGGCCAGCGTGAAAGACCGTATTGGCGTGAGCATGATCACGGAAGCGGAGCGGGCAGGAAAGATCCATCCCGGCAAGACCGTGCTGATCGAGCCGACCAGCGGCAACACCGGAATCGGACTGGCTTTTGTGGCGGCGGTCAAAGGCTACAAGCTGATCCTGACCATGCCGGAAACCATGAGCCTGGAGCGGCGAGTGCTGTTGCTCGCCTTTGGCGCCGAGATCGTACTTACCCCCGGCCCCAAAGGAATGAAGGGAGCGATTGCGAAGGCGGAGGAACTGCTGGCGAAGACCCCCAACAGCTATATGCTTCAGCAATTCGACAACCCAGCCAATCCTAAAATTCACTTCGAGACCACGGGGCCGGAAATCTGGGATGACACCGACGGGCGCGTCGACTTTCTGATCTCAGGCATCGGCACCGGTGGAACCATCACTGGTGTATGCCAATACATCAAGCCCAAGAAGCCATCCTTTAAAGCCGTTGCCGTCGAACCGGTCGAGAGTCCAGTGCTCTCTGGCGGGAAGCCTGGACCGCATAAGATTCAGGGCATCGGAGCCGGTTTTACTCCCAGCATCCTGCGCACGGACTACATTGACGAAGTCATCACCGTGTCGAGCGATGAGGCAATTCAGATGGCGCGACGGCTTCCGCTGGAGGAAGGACTGTTGGTCGGGATTTCTTCCGGAGCGGCAGTGACGGCTGCGCTGCAAGTGGCAAAGCGCAAGGAAAATACCGGAAAGCTGATCGTGGCGATTTTGCCGTCGTTTGGGGAGCGCTACCTGAGCAGCATTCTATTCGAAGGACTGCGGAATCAAGCGCTGCAGATTCCAACGGCGACGCTGCCGGCTTGATTCGCGCTGGTCTGATTTGTTGAGCCCGTGAAAGGCAGAAGCCGCGCTCACAGCCCGCGGTGGGCGCGGCCGGCTTGCAGGCGAAGCAGAGTGGCGACGAGCGTATCGATTTCTTCGCGGGTGTTGTAGAGGGCGAGTGAGGGGCGAACCGTGCTCTCGACGCCCATGCGGCGAAGGATGGGCTGCGCGCAGTGGTGGCCCGAGCGCACGGCGATTCCCTCTTCATTCAGCGCGACCCCCACATCTTCGGTGCGAACATCATCAAGGACAAACGACAACACGCCGGCCTTTTCATGCGCAGTGCCGATCAGGCGCAAGCCGGGCACGGTGAGAAGTCCCGCGGTTGCGTAGATCATGAGTTCGTGCTCGTAAGCGGCAATGCTTTCCATGCCGATTTCTTCGACGTAATCGAGCGCCGCGCCTAAGCCTACGGCGTCGGCAATGTTACCCGTGCCAGCTTCGAAGCGCATCGGCGCCACTTGGTAGGTGGTGCGTTCAAAGGTGACATCCTTGATCATGTTGCCGCCGCCTTGCCAGGGCGGCATGGAATCGAGCAGATCAACTTTTCCGTAAACCACGCCGATTCCCGTGGGCGCGAAGATCTTGTGGCCGGAAAATACGTAGAAATCGCAGTCGAGCGTCTGCACATCGACGCGCATGTGAGAAACGGCCTGCGCGCCATCCACCAGCACACGCGCTCCGTAGCGATGAGCGATCTCGACCATTTCACGCGCGGGAGTGACCGTGCCCAGCGCGTTTGAAACCTGGCTGAACGAGACGATGCGGGTGCGCGGCCCGAGAAGTCTTTCGTACTCTTCGAGAATCACCTCTCCGCGATCGTTGACGGGCGCGACGCGAAGGCGGGCACCTTTTTCCGAACAAAGCTGCTGCCAGGGAACGATGTTGGCGTGGTGCTCGAGCCAGGTGATGAGGACTTCGTCGTCCTTCCCAACATTGCGGCGGCCCCAGGACTGCGCCACCAGGTTGATACCTTCGGTGGTGCCGCGCACGAAGATGATCTCGCGGGTAGAAGAAGCGTTGAGGAAGCGGCGCGTCTTTTCGCGCGCGCTCTCATAGGCGTCCGTGGCGCGAGCGGCGAGATCGTGGGCCGCGCGGTGAATATTGGAATTCTCGTGGCGGTAAAAGGCGGAGAGGCGGTCGATGACGGCATTCGGCTTCTGCGTAGTGGCGGCGTTATCGAGCCAGATTAACTGGCGGCCATGGACGCGCTCCTGCAGGATGGGAAAATCGCGTCTGACTAGGCGTGGGTCGAGCGGACGATGAGCGAGACGAAGAGCAGGAACAACATCCGGGTGAAACTCAAGGGTTTCGGTTCCAGCGGGCAGATTGGTGTTGCCAGGGACAGTTGTCGCGGCAGGGGCGGAAGGTGGCGCGGCGATCGGTATCACCGATTGGGCAGCCGTTGGAATTGGAAACTGAGGCGGCACTTGAGACGCGATTTGCGATGAGACTTGAGACGACGGCGCCGTTGCTCCCGCTGGCGACAAAGCTATCGCGCGAAGATCACTCTCTGCGGGCGGCTTGGTAGGAACCGACGAAGGCAGAACCGGAATTCCAGGAGGCGACTGCGCACCGGGCACGCCGGGAAAAGAAAACATCCGGCTGACTGAAGGAAACGCGGTCGCAGCGGTGAACGGCGAACCGACTTCTGCGGCGGACGAGTCCGCTTCCGACTTTGGAACTGCTGGCGGCGCGGTAGCGCTTGGAACACTGGGCACGGGCTGGGACTGAACAGTTGAAGCGGAAACCGCTTCGGTTGAACTGGGCGCTGACGGAATGGCCGGCGGCACTGCGATTGGCTCGGGCATGCCGGGAATCGATGCACCCGGCACACGCGGAAACGAATACAGTTCGCTGGTCACAGGAAAAGCGGGTGCGACGGCCCAGGGATCGAGACGACTGCCATCGGGTGAATGGACGGGTGGCTCTGCCGACGCTGCCGCAAGGTCCGCTGCGCTCGGCGGAGCTGTGGGAGGCGACGACGGCATGGCGGGCACGCCAGGGAAAGAATGCAGTTCGCTGGCGGAGGGGAATACGGGCGTTGCGGAAAATGGTCCGGCCTTTTCGCCATCGACCACGCGCACTGGCCAAGCCGGCACGGCAGGCGGTGGAGCGGCCAAAGGAAACTGTGGGACCAACCCCGTTGCGCTCGTCAGCGAAGCGGCGATGGCACGGAAATCGACTTCGGTTAGCGGGCCGGGAGACGGCGTCGAAGGCCACGCCGGCGCGCCCGGAATCGACTGCATGTTCGGCACTGCGGGGAAAGAAAACACCTCACGCGGCAAATCGGGAATAGCCGCGTGCGATGGAACTGCCGTGGGTAGCGCGGGCGAATTGGCACTGGCGGGCAGTGGTGTCCCCGCCGCATCCGCGGGCACAGATTTCCCCGGAAGCGCGGCGAAGAACTCGTTGGCGAGTTTCGCGATCAGCGCTGGATCGGGCGGCGATGCCACAGCGGCAGATAAACCTTCGTACTCCGGTACTCCAGCTTGCTGTACGCCAGGATGCGGTGCGCCAGCGTGCAGCGCGCTCGCATCCATTGCTGGAGCCCGCGAAGTCAGATCTGCCGCCACGGGATCACTTGTAGTCGTGGTATTGATCGACATTCACATGTTCCAGCGCGCCGATGGCGTCATCGGTGAGGACGGCCACGGAGCAGTAGAGTGAAATCAAATACGAGGCCATCGCTTTATGGTTGATGCCCATGAAGCGGACGGACAGGCTGGGCGACACTTCGCCGGGAAGACCGGGCTGGAAAAGTCCAATCACCCCCTGTTTCTTCTCGCCGGTGCGCACCAGCAGGATGCTGGTTTTCTCGGCTTTCACGGCAAGCTTGTCGCAAGGCACGAGCGGCATACCACGCCAGGTCAGAAACTGCGCCCCAAAAAGGCTCACCATCGGCGGGGGAACACCACGGCGGGTGCATTCGCGGCCGAATGCGGCGATGGCCCGCGGATGCGCGAGAAAGAACGACGGCTCTTTCCAGACCCTGGCGATCAGTTCGTCGAGATCGTCGGGCGTGGGCGCGCCTTTTCTCGGCTTGATGCGCATATCCGATGCCACATTGTTGAGCAATCCGTACTCGGCGTTGTTGACCAGCTCATTTTCCTGGCGCTCTTTGACCTTCTCGATCATCAGGCGCAGTTGTTCGCGAATCTGGTCGTGCGGACTGCGGTAGAGATCGGAGATGCGAGTCTGCACATCAAGCACCGTGGTCACCGCATTCAGCGTGTATTCGCGCGGCTTCTCTTCGTAATCGACGTAGATCTCGGGCAGGTCGACTTCCTCGTCGGGACTGCACTCGATAGTGCGTGTGCCGGGCCGCGTGGGCTTCACTTTGTTCACTCGATACGTACCGGCCTCCACCGGCGCCCAGGATAGGAACGGGACCAGCCAGCGCGGCGTGATCGCCTCCATCATGGGGACAGTTTTGGTAACGTTGGCGAGCTGGCGTGCTTGCTGCTCGCTCAGCGTGTGACGGACTTCAGCTTTTTCAGGCATACGATTCGCTCCTCAATGGCGAAGGAAGAATATTGTTAGTGCGCAAAGGCAGCGCTGGGTGAATGAGGGTTGCAAGCCTAGATTTTCCTTACTCTTTCCCAATCCTGGAAGCCCGGTGCCGACCTGTCTGTGACGCGAGATCACTCATGGCTGGAGATTTCCCCGCCGCATTAAGGCAGCAAACCGACCCTACCGCGATACCGACGCGCGCTGCCGGATTTGAGAATCAGGCACAGCTAAATTGATTAGGGTTGACGCAGATGATTTAACGTACGCGGATGCACAATGTCAAGTTATAAAATCCGCATGATTGGAAACGGACTTCTTTTGGAGACTTGATTCCCAAAATGAGAACGGCGAGGATCGCACGACTGGCGCGGCTTCTGGCGAAAACCCATCGGGGATCCGAGTAAGCATTCCGCGAACTGCTTTTTCTTGGCGCCACCACCATGGAAATTCCGCACAAAGATCGCGGGAAGGTAACGCATCAATCGCCGCCCGCAGCGGCTGCGTGCGCTTTGTAAAACTTCTTCTTGGCCTTGCCGCGGATCTCGTCCAGTTCGGCGTGCAGTCTTCGGATCTCCGCGTCCAGTTCGATAAAGCTCAAACATTGTGCGCTGATCAACTTGTCGGATTTCACCCCGGCGTAGTCTTGTCTGGCACCCGCCTTCAGGAAAATACAAGCCGATGGTTGCTGAGTCCTTGGATCGTTTTCCAAATATGCAAGATCGAGACTTGAAGTTTCCATAATGCCGCATTATGGCACGAGAGTGAATTAGTGGGAGATAGAAACTTTTGCCGGCCGTGCCAAATCAGGAAACGTCGCGCTTGGAGCGAGCGACGAGAACTTTTTCCCAGCGGTGCTGCGCCCGGCTTAAACCGCGATGACTTCTTCGCTGACAAACGGCAAATTCGCTTGTTTCCAGGCATCGAAACCACCAATCACGTTGGTGACATTCTGAAAGCCGGCACGCCGCAACAGACTACAGGCGATCAGGCTGCGATAACCACCTTTGCAATGGACGGCAAAAGGTTGCTTGCGATCCATCTCCGACAGGGATGATTTCAATGCGTCCAGAGGACGCCACGAAGCGCAGTGGATGTGCCCCGCCTGCCACTCGGTGTTGCGACGTACGTCGACCACATGCAGATTACGGGACTCTAACTGCTCATTCAAATCCTGCGCCGTGATTTGGGGCAAAGTCGCCGAGTCGAAGCCCGCCTGCATCCATCCTTCGAAGCCATCCTGCAAGTATCCGCGGACATCGTCGATGCCCACGCGCGCCAGCCTCATGCGGGCTTCGGCCAACTGCTCTTTCGTTGCCGCAATCAGAACCGGCCGAGCTGACAGGCCCAGAATGGCTCCCGCCCACGAAGCAAATTCCCCGGCGAGCGGTATATTGATGGCAGCCGGTACGTGACCTGAAGCAAACTCAACACCCGACCGGACATCCAGAGCGATCACTCCTTCGTGCAGCAAGGACTTCAGCTCCGGTGCTGAAATCGGTGTGAGATCCGGCAGGTCCGACAGCGCCGGTGCACCCGAGAGATTGAGTTGCGCGTCTTGCGGGAAATATTCGGGACGCGTCGGCAGATTGCTCGTAAGCTGGCGGACAAATTCCTTCTTGGTCTTGATTTGCAGCGCGTAGTTCGTGAGCCTCTCCGTGCCGATCGTCGAAGAGCGCTCGGCGCGCATGTTGCGGCCGCACAGCGAACCGGCGCCGTGTGCGGGATAGACCAAAACCTCATCCGGAAGCTTGAGCAGTCTGTTGTGCAAACTCTGGTAGAGCAATCCTGCCAGCATCGCCGGAGTGTGGGTTTTCGACAAGTCAGGACGTCCCACATCACCAATGAACAGCGTGTCGCCGGTCAGAACTGCCCAAGGTTTTGAAGATTTTTCTTCATCGGTGACCACCAGACAAATACTCTCGGGTGTGTGCCCCGGTGTCTCCAGAACACGAATGCGCATCGCGCCCACCCGCAACTCGAAACCTTCGTCGACCTGAAGGTGAGAGCGCGGAGCTTCGCCCACGGGTCCCATATAAATTTTCGCGCCGGTGCGGGCGGCCAGTTCTTTGTGTCCGGAAACGAAGTCGGCGTGCAGGTGGGTCTCAAAAATGTGGCGTATCTTTACTCCCTGTTCGTCGGCAGCCTTAAGGTAGATATCGACGTCGCGCTGCGGGTCGACCACAACTGCTTCCCCGTGCGAGGCCAGCATGTAGGACGCATGCGCCAGGCAACCCAGATAGAACTGTTCGAAATACATCGCGCCGCCGCCGAGGTTCATCGCGAGCGGAGAAGCTTGACGACTCGCCAACTGTGCAGCGAGCACCGGCTCAGGTATCTGCGGTTCAGCGATCTCCTGCGCAGAACGAACCAACAGCGTGGCCAGTTCCAACACTTGACCGCGAATTTCCGGAACGGCCGTCGTTTCCCACAAACTGCCTCTGCGGGATGGGCCCACGGTGTAGAGAATGTCTGAAGCGACTCCGTGCGCGTCAATCAAGGCGCCTTCCGGGGAGACATCCAAACCCAAGGATAGGGGATCGGGGCGAGCCATTTTCTGGTGCATCAGGTTCGCCAGCAGGGCATGGCCCGAGCGGCGGCAATCAACCTCAGGGCCGGTACAGTTGATGACTCGGTCGACGCGTACCGTTTCGAGCTTTCCGCTCTTGCGGTCGCGGAAGGTTACGTCTACTCCGTCGGCGTCCTCGTGGTATTCAGTGATGCGCCCGGCGTGGGTGTGCATCTTTCCCGCTTGCGCCTGCGAAGCCAGCACCCCACCGATCTCCGGTGCAATGCGATGACGATGCACTTCCCAATAAGGCCTCACGTGCCGCAAGAAGCGGAGGCGCTCCTGCCGCGGAAGCGCGCGCCAGATTTCTTGGGTAAAAGGACGCAGTGAGTCGATAACGGCCCGCCAGTCGCTACCCTGGGCTTGCGCCGCTCTTACTTGAGCACGAATCAGGCGTACAAGCCCGCGCACGGTGCGGGGAGAATTCTTGTCCCAAAACGCCGGCCACCCAGGAGCTGGTTTATGGTTCTGCGGCAACAAGCCGCGGCGCGAAAGAAGATGCAGAGTGCCGTTAAATTCGCGCGCTCGCAACTCGATCGCCACGTCGACGCTGGTAAGTCCGGAACCGATCAGTAGCACATTCTTATCGCCATTTTTGTCGTTGGTGAAATCCTTGGCGAAGTTTCCCAGCGCATTGGCAGCCCAGACGTTGGAAACATAGCGCGAGCTGTGGGCGGTTCTTCCGGGAAGGTGCGGATCCCCCGGCGGCAGATTTCCCAGTGCCAGCACCACCTTTTCGGCAACAATGGTTTGGCCGCTGCGAAGATGAATCTGGGCGGAGCCGTCAACCGGAATCAGAGAAGTGGCTTCGTCCTGCAAGTACTTAAACTGGCTGGGATGCAATCTGGTTTCTTCGCGCAACAGCGAGGCGATGTACTGGCCATACACGCGGCGCGGAAGAAAATCTTCGGGAGTAACTGCGGGATTGTAGTTGAGGCGGGCCCAGCGCAGCAGGTGTTCGGGGTCATCCGGAAAGGCGCTCATGTTCTTGGCGCGAACGTTGAGCAAGTGCCACGCGCATTCCGTTCCGTAGGCTACTCCGCGGCCAACCGAAGGGCTGCGGTCGATAAGGACCACGGAAACGGATCCACCGGAGGCGCGCAGCGTTTGGGCTGCCAGGGTTGTACCGGTAAATCCTCCGCCGATGATTGCGATGCTACATCGCGAGATGTTCGTATCGCCGGTGGCCTTTGTAGGCATCTTGACTTATCCCCCCAATAAAGCTATCTCTATCGAGTTAATAGAGGTGCAATTGTAAGGCCTACCTGTCTCAAATTGAAACCCCTGATTTTTCTAGGCTTTAGCAGCAGGCTGGCGTCACGCGAGAGGAAAACTATTTCCACCCCAGAGGAAAGAATTTTACCTTCCGACGTTATCAGAATACGCTAAATCACTACTACGTCAATGGACAATATAGTATAATGAAGTTACCGTCAGGTTTGAACTTAGGCAGCGGCATATTCCACCCCAGTCCTGCCCCGCCAATTCAGCAACACGAAAAGCGACCACACCTCGGTCCAAGATTGCAGCCGGTCGTCACGATCGAGGCCATCCAGCAACCGCCTTCCGTACGCGGGGTCGAGCAACAGCGGCTCATAGAGCTGCGCGTCCCGCAAGGTGCTTGCGATAGTCTCTTTCAGCTCACGGCGGAGCCACAACTGCCAGGGAAATGTGAATCCCATCTTGCGCCGTTGTGGAATATGCTCGCCTGCCAGATCGCGGAGAATCCGCCACGTGATTCGCTTTCCCCTCCCACCTTCAAAGTGATAGTCCGGTGAAATCGCCAGCGCCGCTTCCATCAGCCGCGTATCCATGAAGGGAACGCGCAACTCCACGGAGTTGGCCATGCTGAACACGTCAGCATCCCGCAGGAGCTGATTGCGCGCATAAGATTGCAGTTCCAGTGCAGCCAGCTTCTGAAAATTGTTGGCCAGAGGTTCTATAATTTCCTGGAGCCGCTGCGAGCGGGCCTTCGAGTTCTCCTGCCGCCATCGGATGCTGCGTTGCAGCAGGTACGCCTCGGCCAGGTTGCTCAGCGGTCCGGCATCCGCCACTTTCTTCCACGGAATCGGATTTTTCGTCCTCAATTTTGCCAATAAACGCGCCGCCGGACGGAGCGCCGCTCCATACTTCAAGAGCCTGGGAACGTTGGTGAAGGTCGTGTACCCTCCGAATAATTCGTCGCCGCCAATTCCAGTCAGCAACACCTTCAAGCCCAGCGAAGCGCCGACCCGCGAGATCACAAACGTATTGATCCCATCCACTGTCGGCTGATCCATCGCGCTCAGCGCTTCGGGAAGCAATTCGCGGAGCTGCTCCTGCGTAAGCGTCACTACCTCGTGGTGATGCGGGAGGCCGCGGGCAATCTGCCGCGCGTAAGGCAATTCGGAGAATTCCAGCTCAGGAAACGCAACCGTCAGCAGCGTGATGGGGCTGTTCGCAAATCGCGACGCCAGCAGCGCCAACAAACTCGAGTCCACGCCGCCAGAGAGAAACACTCCCACCGGAACATCGCTCACCAGGTGTGCATTGACCGCCGATTCCAAGCGCTCTCTGATCTGTGAGACAGCCTGATCGAAATCTCCGATCTGCGCCGGTTCGTTCGCCGCCAGGCAATCGCTGAGCGACCAGTATTCGGACTCGGCAACTTCCCCTCGCGCACTCACCCGCAGCAGATGACCCGGTTCAAGTTCCCGGATTTCCTTGAAAATCGTATTCGGCCCAATCACCGCGCCGTATGCCAGGAACGAGTCCACCGCATCCCTGTCAGGACTCAGCCGGCAAAACTGCGCCCGTTCCAGCAGCTTAACTTCCGAGGCAAAGGCAAATCCCCGTGGCCCCGAGTGATGGTAGAGCGGTTTCATGCCCACGCGGTCCCGAGCCAGCAGAAGATTCCTGCTCCGCCCATCCCAGAAGGCAAACGCGAACATGCCTTCCAGTTTCCTCAGCGCTTGTTCTCCCCACTGAACCAGCGCCTTGAGCAAGACTTCCGAATCACCGGAGGTCACGAACTTCATTCCCAGAGTTTCAAGCTCCGCGCGCAACGCGCGGAAGTTGTAGATCTCGCCATTGAACACCAGCCATGAGCCGGATTCGGCATCCTGCATCGGCTGCCGTGAGCCATCGCTAAGGTCAATAATGGAAAGCCGCGTATGCCCCAGCACCAAACTGTTAGTCGCCAGAGAAATCTCTACGCTCCCGCCGTCATCGGGACCGCGGTGCCGCGACGCGGCCATCATGGCGCGCACCGCCGCCCGCGTCCGCTCCGGCCGGCCGTCGCTCAAAATTCCCATGATTCCGCACATACGCCGCTACACCGCCTCCTTGTCGCCGGAGAAAACGATGCCGAAGAAAACTCGAGGGAAGAACCTTTCCACCGCCTGCTCAAACTCATCAGCCGCCCGAGTCCAATTCATTTCACTTTCCACCCACGCCCGCCCGTTTTCGCCCATCGGCCTGACGCAACACTCGTCCAGTCTTAAGAATCGGTTTTCGCGAGGCAAGGCGCTCGACATTGTTGTCGCAAAAATCGCCATTTCGCCGGCAATCCGGTTTTTCACAGTAGCCGTCACGGAACCGCCCACGCTGCCCGTCCTGGGCCTTCACTTTCAGACCGAATAAAATTTTCCGAGGTGGGCTATTTCGGGCTAACCCGCCACCGAGTGTACCGCAAATACTTCAGCTCGGAAGTAGCCTCTTGGGGTATACTTCCGCGTCCCCCAGTCAGGAGCTGACTTACATTCCAGTTCGTGCCTCACGTTTTCTGCTGGCACTTGTATGTTCGGTGCTGGTCAGCTGCCTAGCGGCCGAAGCTCAGAGTGTAACCGCATTACCTACCAGTCTGTCCTTTGGCAATGAGGTTGAAGGCACGACCAGCGCAGCCAAGAAAGTTGCTCTGAAGAACGGGCAAAGTTCGGCAATTACCATTGCCAGTATTTCCACAAGTTTGTCCGATTATGCGGCCACGAATACTTGTCCGGTTAGTCCCGCGACCCTTGCTGCGGGCGCTAGTTGTGCGATCTCGGTATCGTTCACGCCCAGTGCTATCGGATCACGGACGGGCACCCTCACAATCGTCGACAGCGGAGTTTCCAGTCCGCAAGTTGTGACGCTCAGCGGTACCGGGACTGCCCCTGCTCTTGTTTCAATTGCAGTCACTCCCGCCACATCTTCCATCGCGGCAGGTTACACACAGCCATTTGCGGCTACTGGCACCTACAGCAACGGCACGACGCAGAACCTAACCACGGCCGCCAGTTGGACTTCGTCGAACGCCTCCGTAGCCACCGTCAAAACCAGCACCGGGGTCGCCACAGGCGTCGCGCAGGGCACTGCCGCCATTACGGCTACTGCGGGCACGATCAGCGGCTCGGCCACGTTGACGGTTACACCGGCGGTGTTGACTTCGATGTCTGTAACCCCCGCGACAGCATCGGTGGCCGCAGGCTACACAAAGCAATTCACCGCAACTGGAACCTACAGCAACGGCACCACGCAGAACCTGACCAGTACATCTACGTGGACATCGTCGGCGAACTCCATTGCAACGGTCAGCAGCGGCGGGCTCGCGACGAGCGTGGCGCAGGGAGCCGCCACCATCACGGCTGCTTCGGGCTCGATCGGCGGCTCGGCCGCGTTCACGGTCACGGCTGCGGTGTTAACTTCGCTTTCCGTCACTCCTGGCACAGCGACGGTGGCAGCCGGCTACACGCAGCAATTTACGGCTACGGGAACCTACAGCAATGGCACGACGAAGAACCTGACCACGACCGCTAGCTGGACTTCGTCGAACACTTCTGTAGCAACCGTCAAAATCAACACCGGGTTAGCCATGGGCGTGGCGCAAGGAATCGCTACCATCGCGGCCGCTTCAGGCACGATCAGCGGCTCGGCGACGCTGACAGTCACGGCCGCGGTATTGACTTCGCTCTCCGTCACTCCCAACGCACCGTCTGTGGCAGCGGGCAACGCTCAGCAATTTACGGCTACGGGAACCTACAGCAATGGCACGACGCAGAACGTCACCAGCACATCTACGTGGACATCGTCGGCGAACTCCGTAGCAACGATCACAAACGGTGGGTTGGCTACAGGTGTGGCGCCGGGAACCGCCACGATCACGGCAACTTCGGGAGCGATCAGCGGCTCGGCCACAATAACGGTTACGCCCGCGGTGTTGACCTCCCTTTCTGTCACTCCTGCAACAGCTTCCGTCGCACTGGGCACAACCCAGCAGTTCACAGCCACCGGAACCTACAGCAACGGCAGCACGCAGAACCTCACCAGCACGGCCAAGTGGAATTCCTCAGCAACCTCGGTGGCTACCGTAAACAGCGGCGGGTTGGCTACAAGCGTAACCCAGGGAACCGCCTCCATCTCGGCCAAGTCGGGAACCATCAGCGGCTCCGCTACATTGACGGTAACCGCTCCCGTCCTGACTTCACTTTCCGTCACTCCCACGCCGGCTTCTATTGCCGCAGGCAACAGCCAGCAGTTTACGGCCACCGGAACCTACAGCAACGGCAGCACACAGAACCTCACCAGCACCGCCCAGTGGAAGTCTTCAGCTACCTCGGTCGCGACTGTGAACGGCAGCGGATTAGCTATTGGGGCAGCTCAGGGAACCGCTACAATCACGGCTACCTCGGCGGCAATCAGCGGCTCGGCCACGCTCAAAGTAAAGCCCGCCGTCCTCACTTCGATTTCCGTCACTCCAGCAACGGCTTCGATCGCTGCTGGTAACAGTCAGCAGTTCACAGCCACGGGGATCTACAGCAACGGCACCACGCAAAACCTGACCAGCACCGCCCTGTGGACTTCGTCCGCAACCGCGGTGGCAAATGTGAGCGCCGCCGGATTAGCTACCAGCTTAGCTCAGGGAAGCGCCACCATCACAGCCGCTTCCGGCACGATCAGCGGCTCGGCGGCATTGGCGGTCACTCCCGCCGTGTTGACTTCGCTTGCCATCAGTCCCGTAACCGTTTCGATTGCGAAAGGGACGAGCCAGCAGTTCACGGCGACGGGAACATACAGCGATGGCAGCACGCAAACTCTCACCAGTGCGGTGAGCTGGAGTTCGTCTTTAACCACTGTGGCCACGATTGTAAGTACAGGCGTAGCCACAGGCACGGGCGTCGGCAGCTCCACCATCACGGCGACTTCGGGTTCCATCACCGCTACAGCTGCGCTCAGCGTGGGACAGCCCGTGCTGGTGTCCCTGGCGGTAACTCCCGCGAATCCAACCTTTGCTCTGGGCACAACTCAGGCCTTGGCGGCCACCGGAACTTACAGCGATGGCAGCACCCTCGATCTGACCAGCTCCTCCACCTGGACCGCCGCCGACAACACCATTGCCACGGTGAATGCCCAAGGACTTGCTGCAAGCGTTGCCGTGGGCAGCACCAGTGTCAGCGCCAGCTCGGGATCGATCAGCGGTTCCACGACGCTCACCGTCAATCCGGCAGTGCTGGTCTCGATTGCGGTGACGCCTGCGATTCCTTCGATACCGCTGGGCACAACGCAGCCGTTCACGGCCACCGGAACTTACACCGACGGCAGCATGCAAAACATCACGGGCACGGTGCAGTGGAGCTCCGACACACCTGCGGTCGCAACGATTAACAATGCGGCAGGTTCGCAAGGCATCGCCAGCAGTGTGAGTGAAGGCACGGCGACCATCACGGCTACGTCGGGATCGGTGACGGGTTCGACGACGTTGAATGTAACTTCGGCGGTGCTGGTTTCGCTGGCCATTACTCCGGCAACTCCTACGCTGGCTCTTGGCACCAGCCAGCAGCTCACCGCAACCGGCACGTTCAGCGACGGGACCACGCAAGACCTGACCAGCGCGGCCACCTGGTCCTCCGATACGCTTTCGACGGCCACGATCAACGCGGCTGGATTGGCCAGCAGCGTCGGCATCGGCACAGCCAACATCACGGCCACGTCGGGCACGGTCACCAGTTCGACGGGTCTCACCGTGACGGCAGCGGCGCTGGTCTCGATCGCGATCAATCCGCTGGCCTCCACGATTCCTTTGGGCACCACGCAGCAGTTCACGGCGACGGGCACGTTCACCGACGGCACGACTCAGGATGTGACGCAATCCGGGCACTGGAGTTCGACGGTGGCAACGGTTGCGACTATCAGCGATTCGGCGGGCACGGCGGGATTGGCGACGACATTAGGTACGGGCACGACTACGATCTGCATCCGTTCGGCAGGGGTGAGCGCAACGGCCACGCTGCTGGTCAATCCGGCGGTGCTGGCGTCGATTGCGATCAGTCCGCAGGCGCCGGCGATTGCGCTCGGCACCAGCCAGCAGTTCACGGCGATGGGAACCTACACCGACGGCAGCACGCAGGACGTGACTGCGGTGGTGACCTGGAGTTCCTCCGACGCCACGGTGGCGATCATCAGCAACAGTCTTGGCAGTTATGGCCTGGCCACAAGTTCTGGACAAGGTGCGGCCACCATCACCGCGGCTTCCGCATCCGTCTCCGCATCCACTTCCATCACCGTGGCAAGTCCCGCGCTGGTTTCGATTGCGATTGCGCCGATCAATGTGTCCATCCCGCTCGGCACCAGCCAGCAGTTCAGCGCGGTGGGAACTTACAGTGATGGCAGCACGCAGGATCTGACGGCATCTGTTACCTGGGCGTCTGACTCTCCCGCAGTTGCGCCCGTCAGCGCGGCTGGACTGGTCATAGGTACCGCGATTGGCGCCGCCAACATCAGCGCCAGCTCGGGCGCAATTACCAACTCGACCGCTGTGGCGGTGACTGCGCCACTGCTGGTCGCCATTGCAGTGAGTCCCGTAACCGTTTCGATTGCGAAAGGGACGAGCCAGCAGTTCACGGCGACGGGAACATACAGCGATGGCAGCACGCAAACTCTCACCAGTGCGGTG
>Ga0302325_10000494_pt1 | contig 110002 bp, 103 predicted proteins | sample Palsa_T0_2_FD_201948 | JGI IMG/M metagenome (GOLD analysis project Ga0302325, IMG submission 201948) | Peat permafrost microbial communities from Stordalen Mire near Abisko, Sweden - Palsa_T0_2 | ecosystem: Environmental > Terrestrial > Soil > Palsa > Peat permafrost | place: Sweden: Abisko...
GCGCCCAGCCCACCACGCGCCGTGACCAGGCGTCCAGTACCACCCCCAGATATACGAATTCTCGCTGTAGGCGCAGGTAAGTCAGGTCCGCCACCCATATTGATTGACGTCACTAAGTATGAGGTGCTCAGCTAAGTTAGGGTACACCCGGAACGGATGATCTGAGTCAGTCGTAACTATGAACTTACGCTGCCGCACTGCCAGTAAGTTATCCTCTCGCATCAGCCGCCGCACCTTCTTGGCACCCACCTCAAAACCCTCTCGCTCGATCAGCACTTGGATCCGCCGATACCCATAGCAGCGATGCTTTATCGCCGCCTGCTGGATGGCGTCCCGTAACGCCACCTCCGCCTCGTGGGGCGCCGCCTGCTCCCAGCTCCGGTAGAAACTGGCCCGGCTCACCCCGCCCAGCTGGCACATCCCTGCGATGCTCAAGTTGCCTTGCGCTTCGGCGCGTCTGCGGATCTCTCCGTAGATGCCCTCGCGCCACTCCCGCTTTTCCGCTGGCGTAGCGCCGCGATCCCGCGCAAGGCAGCCCCGAAAAAATCCACTTCCTGCGCCTGCCGCCCCACCACCCCTTCCAACTGCCCCACCTTGGCTTCCAGTTCCCGGATGCGCTGCTCGCGCAAATCCTGCGGCTCGCCTGCTGCGCTGCCGTATGGCTGGCCGGCGGCCTTCCGCTTCCAGACGTACAATAACGTACGGTCGATCCCCAGTTCCCTAGCCAGGGCTTTCACGTTCTCCCCGGCTGCCATTCGCCCGAGGACTTGCTGCTTTATGCCGACGGGATACCGTCGGTAGCTCCTCACCTTCTTTGCCATAGACACTCTCCATTTGATGAAAAGTGTTGTATCTCTGGCTGTCTCATTTTAGGGGCGCAGTCCACGAAGACTTAACCTGGCGTCCCTAACACGAGGGTACGCTATCGGCAGTTGGGATTCTAGGGCTTGCAGGCGAGATATTGAGGTAAGTGGTTTGGTTTGAAGGCGAAAAAAAGTCGGTCGTTGTGTGATCGTGTTTGCCTGGCGGCGTGCGCTGCGGTAAATTCGGAGTACCCGTGAGACTTCAAAGACGTGCGGGGCTGGTGTGCCTCGGCGTGGGGCTGCTGGCCTTGGGCATAAGGGCGGCTCTGCTACCCGCATTCCCGATTCCGCTGCCGGCCGTCCACGACGAATTCAGCTACCTGCTGGGCGCGGAAACCTTTCTCATGGGGCGGTTGGCCAATCCGCCGCACCCGATGTGGACGCATTTCGAGACCTTCCATGTGATTTTTCAGCCGACGTACGCCAGCAAGTATCCGCCGGCGCAGGCGCTGTTTCTGGCATTGGGCTGGAAGCTCTTTGGGCATCCCTGGTATGGCGTGTGGCTGAGCATTGGGCTGATGTGCGGGGCGCTGTGCTGGTGCCTGCAGGGATGGCTGCCGCCGCGATACGCGCTGCTGGGCGGACTGATGGCGGTGGCGCAATGGGGCATCGCCGGGGAGTGGATCGACTCATACTGGGGAGGCGCGGTGGCGGCGGCGGCGGGCGCCCTGGTGGTGGGGGCCGTACCGAGGCTGGCGCGACGGCCGACAGCATTGGTGGGGGCGCTGGCCGCGCTCGGCGTGGTGGGGCTCGCCAATAGCCGGCCTTATGAGGGCGCGGTGACCGCCGGGGCTGCGTTCGTCGCGCTGCTGGTGTGGCGGCGGCGCTTCGCGCCGCGCGTGGTGGGGGTGGCCGCTGCCATTCTGATGGGCGGCTTTCTGGCGATGGGCTACTATAATTACCGCGTTACAGGGGACCCGCTTGAGATGCCGTATACCGTGTATCAGAGAATGTATGGGGCGTCGCCGGTCTTCTGGATGATGCCGCCGCGCGCGGCGCCCGTCTACCGGCACGAGGTGATACGGAAGTTTTTTGAAGAGTGGGACAAGCCTTTCTACGACCAGGCGCGCGCGTTTCCCCCGCGAGTGGCGCTGGTCTTTTGGCTCGGCACGCTGCCCTTTTTTCTGACGCCGGTATCGGCAGCCGGGGCGTTCGCCGCGATACTCCTGCGAAGGAGCCGTAAAGTCCGCATGGTGCTGGCCATCACGGGCGTCTCGATTGCCGGCGTGTTACTGGAGAGATTCTCTCTGGCGCACTATTTCGCACCCGCGACCGCCCTGGTGCTGGTGCTGGTCCTGCTGGGCGTGCAGTATCTGGGGGCACGCCTGGGCAGGCGCGCGATAGCTATTTTCGCCATGCTGTTTTTCGCGGGCTTCGACGTGGCTCGAGACGCGCGGGAATCCCAGCACCAGGAGTTTGCCGTGCATCGCCGGGATACAATTCGCCGGCTCGAGAGCGAAGGAGGACGGCATCTGGTGGTGGTGCGGTATGGGCCCAATCATGACGTACATGAGGAGTGGGTTTACAACCACGCCGACATTGACGGCTCAATTGTGATCTGGGCGCGCGACATGGGAGACGCCCGCAATCGCGAGTTGCTCGATTATTACCGCGACCGCAGGGTCTGGCTGCTGGAACCCGACAAGCCGGCGCCGGGGCTCGAGCGTTATGCGCCGCGGTAACGAGCCACCGCCAGCGTCTGCCAGCCCCAGGGATGCAACAGGTTCAAACGGAAAAGCGCGTTGAAGACCGCGCCGCCAACCCTTAACGCGAGCGATGGCGCGCGCGACGCTTCCTCGATCAGCTCTGCTCCTCGCAGCGTAACGAGCATGCGATACAGGTTAAAAAATGGAAAGCCAGCCGCGCAGGTGCGTTCGACTTCAAACCCGGAATTTTCCAGCAGGTCTTTCAGGTCCGCCGGATTATAGTGGCGGCGGTGACCTATATGGCTGTAGAAGGCGTTCCACCAGCCTCCGGGCACGGTGACGACGAGCTTGCAGTTGGGCGCCATGTATTGCGCCGCGTTGCGCAGCAGAAGGCCCGGATTGTCGAGGTGCTCCAATACATCGGAACAGAGCGCGTGCGTCGCCCGGAAATCGATCTGTTCATCCGGCGTAGCGGGCTCGAGCAGATCGCGCTGCATGAACTTCGCTTGCGGTACCCGGCGCGATGCGATCTCCACTCCGGTGCGGCTCAGCTCCAGGCCCAAATAACCGGCCAGGGGCAGGCGCGTATGGAGCTCTTCGGCGAACTTGCCGGTGCCGCTGCCAATCTCCAGTGTCCGCGCGGAATCGTCCCGCGGGTCGATGCCGAGCAGCCGGAAAGCCAGCCTGCGGCGATACAACGTTGCCGGCGATAACTCGGCGGCGGCGCTGAAATCCAGCCAGTGGCGGTCCCAGTCGTCAACTATTTGATCGCAGTGCTGAATAGAATCATGCATAGTTTTTGGTACCGCATCTCGATACGGCTGGGCTTGAAGCCGGATCGGACCAACAGAGGCCAAAGGTCGCGCTTGGAGTAATACATTTTGTGATCGTCCATCTCACAAGCCGGACTGGCGCCGAATTTGAACGCCGAGAGCTCCAAGACCGGCTTGGCGTACCAGGTGGGTACGTTGACCAGCAGGCGGCCGCCGGCTTTGAGCACCCTGTGGCAGTGACGCAGACAGTCCGCCGGATCCCAGAGATGCTCCAGAACGGAGATAAACAGGACCACATCGAAAGCATTCGAGGGCAGCTCCGGCAAGGCATCTTCAATGGACGAGGTCACAAAGGTCAAGCGGGGTTGGCGCCGGCAGTCCTCGGCGATATGGAAGTCTACGCCTACGCCTTCAGCCAGGCGTTCGCCGATGGCCTTGAGATAAGCCGCGTGATATCCACAGCCGAGATCCAGGACACGCAGGTCTGCTGCCTTCGGCAGGTGCTTCAGGATTTCGCGCTGAACCAGTCGGGTCCGCAGTCGGTCCACAAGAGTGCTCCCGTGCTGTAGATAGGACTGTTCGCGGATGGCGACATCCGGCTCAGGGACGTCAGCGGTGATGGATTGGCGCATGGGTTGGTTCCTTTTGTGATGGCCGTTCTGATAGCCGGTCCGATAGCCGGTCTAAGGACAAGCGCAGATAATCTTCGATGACCCGCAGACGGTCGGGCGTGCCAATATCGTAAAAGCGCTGCAGCGTGGGCAGTCCGGCGAGCTGGCGGCGTTCGATGAGGCACGGGAAGACGCACTGTTCGAACGACACGGGGCCCGCAACAGGGGCACCATCAGGCAGGAGGTCCAACACCTCGCGACGGAAGCAGGAGACGCCGGCTTCCACGTACTCGAGCCCGGCGCCGGCGGCCGCCGTCTTGTCGTAGCGCGCCACCAGGCCGCTGCGGTCGAGCGCCACATTGGGACGAACCGCCGTATCTCCGGATGGGTCGCGGTAGACCACGATGACACCGAGGGCGGCGGAGTCCTCCAGGCGACGGGCCACGCCCGAATACTCGATGGGCAACAGCGAATCGCCGTACATCAGAAGGAAGCTCTGGTCGAGCAGGCGGCGGGCTTCCCGCAACGCTCCACCGGTGCCCAGCGGCCGGCGCTCTCGCGAGTAGCGTATGCGCAAGCCGAGCTGGCCGCCATTGCCGAAATAGCTTTCAATCTGATCGCCCAGGTAACCGGTGAGCAGCAACACGTCGCGCAGGGACTGCCGCTCGAGAAGCCGCAGTTGATGCTCCAGGTATGGCATACCGGCCACGGGCGCCATGGGCTTCGGAATTTTGCGTGTGAGCGCGCCGAGGCGGGTGCCCAACCCGCCGGCCAGGATTACGGTCTGCATGCCGCCTGCCGCGGAGCATTTGTCAAAGTGGCTGCCAGAGTGGCGTCGATGGCCAGCGCCACGGCCTCTTCGGAGTTGTAACGGGCCCGCCATCCGAGCTCGTTGATAGCCGTGACATCCAGGCGGAAGCGCGGGACGTCGCCCAGCCAGCCGCCTTCGCCACCGGTGAACTCATAGGCGACGCGTCCGAGACCCATGGCGGCGGATACCATGGCGGCGATGCGTTCCACGCTCAGCGAGTCGTCGCAACCGAGATTGAAGATGCGGGGGGCGAGCGGGCGAGGGGCCGAAGGGGCGTTGTCAGCATGGTCGACTGCGAATAACATGGCCTGGACGCACTCCTCGGACAGAAGGTACGACTTGGCCTGCTTCCCGTTGCCGAGTATCTGGAGGCGCGTGGGATCGCGCTGGAGCCTGTCGATGAAGTCGCCTATGACCGTGCGGCCGCGCTTGCGAACTTTTGGCCCTACGATGTTGGCGAAACGAAAGATCCAGCAGTCCAGGCCGAACAGGTGCTGGAACGCTCCGATGATGGCCTCGCAGCTCAGTTTGGTTGCGCCGTAGAGTGAGATGGGACGGGGCTGCTGGTCCTCCGGTATGGGCTGGCGCTCGCTGATGCCGTAGATGGCGGAAGTCGAGGAGAAGACCAGCCGGTGCACGCCGTGGCGGCGCATGCTCTCGAGCACACGGTAGGTACAGATGGTGTTCTGCTGGAGGTCTTTGTCGGTGGGGTCGCCGGGTGTGAACTTGACGTCAGGGTTGGCTGCCAGGTGATAGACCATGGACACGCCTTCCATAGCGATTTCGAGCGCGGTGGGATCGAGCAGGTCGCCCTCGATGAAACGGAAACCTGGAAGCGGCAGCAGCGCCTCAATATGTTCATATTTGCCGCTGCCCAGGTTGTCGATCACGGTGACTCGATCGCCGCGCTCGAGCAGAGCCGCGGTGAGATCCGAGCCGATGCAGCCCGCTCCGCCGGTAACTAATATGTGATCGTTCATAAGACCGCTCCCTGGCGGTCGCGGCTCAGTAAGTTGTCGCGGCTCGGTAAGTGCGGCGCGATTCTGAGCCGCACGCGCAGGTTGGCCGCGTGCAGCACCAGAGTGCAGCCGAAAGTGTGAAAGGCGGCGATCAGGAACAACAATCCCAGCACCGCGAGATACATTGGCCGCCCGGGCACGACCGGCAGGCGCAGTCCTCCGCTCAAGTATTCGTGGACCAGCGGCATCCCGAGTGCGAATCCCGCGAGACATGCCAGACCGGCCGCCAGCATGGCGCGGTCGTAGGCGAACAGGCGCAGCCAGCGCTGAGCGCGCGCCGCCGAGTACTGATACATTACCTGCACGATGCATCCCAGATAGAAGCATTCGAGGCCGACCACGGAGAGCGTCAGACCCAACAGCATCCAGTGGAGAGACAGCGTGACGGGCCCCAGTGGCAGCGGGCCAAGACACACAGGCACCGTCAAAAACAGGCCGAGGGCCAGCAGAGCCAGGCCGGGGCGCAGCAGAAAGAAATCCGCGCCGAATAGCAGCATGGCGCGCAAATTGATCCATCCAGCGCGCCACGGCTCGCGCCACCCGTTGCGCTTCATATGGCTGAGGCGGCCGGCGGGATCTTTCAGGAAACGCACCGGCACCTCAGTCGATGGCAGATCGAGGCAAACCGCTTTAAGAACCATTTCCGAGGCGTATTCCCAGGATTGCGACTCGAGCTCGATGCGCACCAGCGCGTCGCGAGTGATGCCGCGCATACCGCAATGGATGTCGGAAAAATCCGTGGAATAGAGGACGTTGAGAATCCAGGTAGTAATAGGCGTGCCGAAGTACCGGTGTAGAATGGGCATGGAGCGCGGCTCGATATAGCCGCGAAACCGGGAACCCATCACGAACTCATAACCCTGGCGAAACTTCCCGATAAATCCGGATAACTCGCGGAAGTCATAAGTACAATCGGCGTCTCCCATCAGGACATACTTACCGCGTATATAAGGGATCGCATCGATGTAAGCGCGACCGAGTCCGCGTTTTGGAGTACGCAAGACACGCGCGCCGTGCGCCAGCGCAATTTCCGGCGTTTCGTCGGTGGAGCTATCCACGATCAGGATTTCACCCACAATACCGGCCGCAGCCATGCCGGCCTTCGACCATTCGACGAATTCCGCGATGGCGATGCGCTCATTCAGCGCGGGAATGACGATGGACAGTTCGGGTTCGGCGACATCGGCGGCAGGGAGCCAGAGTTCGGGTGACATACTCTGTCAGGTATCTATCGGCAGATTCGACCCGGTCTTTAGTTTCGGGTATGATGGCCGCAGGGAGGGGCGATGGCGCGAATCCAAGGGATCGACGGAAAACGGGCTAACCTGTTCACACGCTTTTTCTACTGGTTGGTGCGGCGGAAGATCGGGCGCGTGCCGGAGCCCTTGCGGATCACGGCGCATCAGCCGCGGCTACTGGCCGCATTGGGCGGTATGGAGATGGCACAGGAAGCCGTGCGGTCGGTGGATGGGGTGGTGAAGGCGATAGTCCAGATCAAAGCGGCCATGATGATCGGCTGTCCGTTTTGAATCGACATTGGTTCTGCGGTCGGCAGAAGGGCGGGCGTCTCGGAGGCCAAGCTGATGGCCCTGGCGGATTTTGAAAGCAGTCCGGAGCTGAGCGAGGCGGAGAAATTAGCGCTGCGGTATGCGGCGGCGATGACCGCGACGCCGGTGGAACTGCCGGACGAATTATTTGAAGCCATGGAGCGGCAGTTCAACGAGCGGCAGTTGGTGGAGCTGACCGGGGCCATTGCGTGGGAGAATTATCGGGCGCGTTTCAATCATGCATTCGAGTGCCAGGCGGAGGGATTTTCAAAGGGGGCGTTCTGCCCGCTGCCGGTCCATAGAATAGAATAGGCCGCCGATGAACCTAGATGAACTCTGCTAGCCGCGCCAGACCGCTTGTGGACTTACTACTGGTTGTTGTCCTGGTTCTTTGCATCGTTCGGTTGTGGTTGATGCCGATCGCCTCAAGCTTTTGGGTGGACGAAATGGGTACTGTGTTCGTCGCGCGGTATGGGGCCTCGCATCCGTCGTTGCGGGCCGCTCCGCAAGTGCCTGAGTCGATCTATTACGCGCTCCCGCGCATTACAGAGCGTATTGCCGGGACGTCCGAGGCGGGGTACCGGCTGTGGTCGCTTCTGGCGATGGGGGCGGCGTTGTTTCTGGTCGCGCGCGTGGCCGCTGCCATAATCCATCCGCAATGCGCGTGGTTTGTGGTGTTCGCCTGTTTATCCCTGCGCGGCATCGATTATCAAGCCGCGGACGCCAGACCCTACGCGTTAGGCACCTGCGTTGCGGCTGCCGGCGTTCTCCTGGTGATCAGGTGGTTCGATTCGGGCCATATGCGCGATGGCGCGGCATTCGCTGTCGTGGCCGCATTGCTGTGGAGGGTGCATCTGGTCTTTTGGCCTTTCTACCTGGTTTTCTTTGTATACGCGATGGTTCGATTGGCGCGCGGCGGCACGCCCGTCGCCTGGCGGCAGGCAGTCATGATTTTCGTCGCGCTTGGGGTAGCTTTGCTGCCGGTTGCCGCACGGGCGCTGGCGCTCAATCGCGAAGCTGCGGCGCACGTGATTGACATGCCGCCTTCGGTAGGCGCTTTGTCGAGATCGCTCAAGTTGGGGTTGGTCGCCGGCGCTTGCGCGGGCGCTTGGATACTGTCCGGCTGGCGCGGCTGGCGCGTCAACATAGCCGCGGACCATCCGCCAGGTTCCCGCACACTCATCGTGAGTTGGTGGCTGTGCCAGCCGCTTTGCCTCTTTGCCTTCTCCTGGATCACAGGCAACAGCGTTTTTATCTATCGTTATTTATACCTGTCGCTGCCCGGCGCCGCGTTGGCCGCCGCCGCTGCCGCCGATGCCGCCGCCAGCCGTGCGTCGGCCGCCCACTGGAAAGCCGCGTCGCTGGCTTTTGGTCTGGGTGTGCTTCTATGGCTTGGCAACTGGTCGCAATGGCGGGCTGTGCATCACGACTCCGACTGGCGAGGGGCGGCGCACGCGATTCAGGCACTGGCTCTGGGGCCGGACGTTCCGGTGATCTGTCCGAGCCCTTTCATAGAGGCGCGGCCTCCCGTCTGGAATCCGACTTATAGCCTCCCAGGCTTCCTTTATTCGCACTTATCGGTCTATCCGATTCCAGGCCGAAAATATCTATTTCCGTTCGAGACTTCTCCCCAAGCGGAACAGTTTGCCGGCAAGTTAGCGACGGAGACGTTAGCCGTAGACGGGTGCTTTTTGATTTATGGCGACGGCATCCATGTGAAATTCTGGCGTGACTGGTTCTTGCAACGGCCTGAATTAGCCGGCTGGCGCGCCAAGTCGATTGGCTCTTTTGGTGACGTCGGGGCCCTCCTTTTCGAGAAGCCGCTATGAATCAGATCCAGCCTATTTGCTTATCGACAATTGATATGTGTTTACCAGCGGCGGTTGTACTGCTGACTTGCGTAGCGCTTGCGGTCGTCCGAACAACTTGCCAGGCGCCGGTCACATCTCCAAACGGCTTGACTTCCGACGGCGTTAACGTCTGGGCGGCATCCGGCTCCGGCGCCTTAGTGGCAATCGACGCCACGACTTGCGCTATTACCGAAACTGTTCAGATGGGCGGCACACCTGCGTTAATGGCTTTCGATGGCGCGAACGTCCGGGCTACAGACTATACGGGGAACCGGGTGGTGAAGGTAGACGCGGCCAGTGGCGCAATTCTCCATGTCTATCCAACGGGGCCGGGACCTTATGGAATCGCCGACAGTTCCGGCACCAACGCCATTTGGGTAGCGATCTCCCAAGGCAATCCCGGATGGCTTCAGGTGATGAACCCTGACTGACAGTCAGACATGGTCGATTCCCGCTACGACGGCCACTCCCAAGTACCTGATGAATTATGGAGACGTGTTCGTCACGGATGGCGGATTGAATTTATCCTGGTATAATTCAGCAACCAGGCTGCTCGCGGGAGAAGCCACCGTACCGACGCCGGCGACCGGGATGACTTATAGCGATGGGCATGTGTGGGTAGCCGGAGACGGCGATATAAGCGACCTCATAGGCGGCGGATAGCTTATTTACTACACTTCCGACCAATTTCCCGAGTGTTCGTACCAAGCTATCTCCACCGATGATGCCGGGTATTTGTACCTACCCTGCTCCACAAGTGCCGGCGCCGCTGTTCTCCAGCAGTTCAGTGAGAGTACGTTGAGTCACAAAGACGGGAAGGCTCGATGTTCGGGAACTCCTGGCTGCGGCTTCTCCGCCGAGAGGTGGAAGCGCTGGTCAGGAAGAAGCGCGGCCACAATTATCTGATGGGTCGGAAGGCAAAGACAGAACTGGCTCGAATCAACCGGGAACTGCAGCGGCTGAAAAGCCAGATGGCCGCGTTGGAAGAGCGGAAGTCAAAGCTGATCGGCGGCTCCGGCAAGTGACCGCGATCGCCGCTCCCTCAAAGCCAGGACAGGTGGTCTGAGCTACTGAATGGCGGTGGTGAAGACCACGTCAACCCAATAGTTGCTCGAGTTCGATGGGCTGGCCGGAAATACCTTGCTGGTTGCGTAGGAGCCATTAGCGCCGTATTGGCCGTTCGGCGGGGCGTACAGCATTTGGTTGGTGACACCCGAGGTGGCGAAGTACCCGGTATCATCGGCGTAGTGCCCTTTGGGTGACCAGTACGATATGACATAGGGGGTATTGGCGTTGATCGCGACAGGGGTCGCGAAGTTCGCCTGCTGCCAGCCCGAGGCCGTTTCGTTGGTGAACGTGACGGAGGCGAGCAGAATACCGGTGTCGGTCCAGAGAGAGCCGATGTGTTGTCCGAGATTCGTGGAGCTCTTGTAGAAGCGTACGCCAGTGATATAGCCGGGGAGGTCTGACATAAACGTCAAACCCAATTCCTCGGCCTGCGCACTCGGCACTGCCGGCGTGGTGGGAACCGCGGTGGACGACCATACCGAGACCGGGGGAGCGATGCCGATTGCAGCGGCAGTATTGAAGATCACATCGACCCAAAAGTTGGTTGCGGAAGAGCCGATCGTCGGAAATCCGCTGGACCCAGATTTGTACACACCGTTGGGTCCGTTCTGGTCATTGGCCAATGCCTGGAGAGGCAAGTTACTCACCGGCGTGGTGAAGGAGCCGTTATCCGCGGCGGTGTGTCCCTCCGGGGCATGGTAGGAAATCACATACGTCGTGTTCGCGGTGATGGCTACGGGCGAGGGGAAATAGGCCGCTTGCCAGCCCGAACTTGTTTCGTTGGTGAAAGTCACCTCAGCCAAGTGTGTACCCTGGGAGGTCCACAGGTTGCCCAAGTGAGTTCCCTCGTTGGTGGGTGCTTTGAAGAATTGCACCCCGGTCAAGTAGCCGGAAGTGTTGGAGGTGAACTGCATACCCACTTCGATGGGCTGTTTGTTGGTCGAGGCCGGATTCACCGGTTGCGCGGTGGAGGGCCACAGACCACATGGGCAGAGGATCAACGTAAACGACTCCGACCGAGACGCACCATTGAGTGTTGCGGTAACTAGAACGGTTTGAGTTGACTCACCGACTGGCGGTTTGGTCGTGGCTGTTGCCGCGAAGGTAGCCGTGGACGATCCGGCCGGGACGTTCACTGACGCAGGCACCGTCAGCGCCGAATTGTTGGCGGAAACCGCCACGGTGACCCCGCCGGCCGGAGCCGGGACCGAAAGGGTGAGGGTGCAGGTGGAGGATGCGCCTGCATCGAGATTTGTGGAATTGCATACTAACGCGGAAATGACCACCGCTGCGACGAGGTTCAAGGTAGCTGTCTGAGAGGCGCCGTTCAGCCTGGCGGTAATGGTGGCGGATTGGGTTGTGATAATCGTGCCGGCGGCGGCGGTAAAGGTCGCCGACGCGGCGCCTGCGGCTATGGTGACTGAGGCGGGGACGGTCAGCAAGGCGTTGTTATCGGACAGCGCGACGATGGCGCCGCCGGTGGGGGCGGGCTGGTTCAGGGTGACGGTGCACGTGGTGGAAGTGCCGGAGAGTATAGTAGTCGGATTGCAGGCCAGGAGTGTCAGACTTGGCGAAACGATAGTCGTTATTGTGCCACCTGTCGCGGTTATGGGCACGGCGCTGCCAGATTGTGCGGCCCCTAACGCGCCTGTAACTCCGATCGAGGCTACGGTCGTACCGGGCGAAATCGTGGCCGTTACTATTGCCACAACACCATTTTGGATGATGTTTGCGTTGAGCCCGCTTGTACTTAGTCCGGTCAAGAAGCAGGTGTAAGAGCCAGGGCTTAGAGTACACGACAGGACCTTGCCGGCAGCCTTACCGGCGGCGCCGATGTTTGCGGTTATGTTAGTTATGGCGGAAGTTGAATAGACCAAAGTCCACTCGAGGCCAGCCGGTTCACTGCCGGATGGAGAGGTCAAGGAAAGATTCAAAGAGGCCGTGCCGCCTGGAGGCACCACGGCTGATGACAAGGCTAGAGCGTCCGCTTGACCAAAGGCGTGTGTAGACGAAAGGAGGATTACAGTGACGGCGATAGTGTATTTAAATGAGGCAGCCATGATCTATTCACATAGATCGTTGCCATCACCTTCCTTAAGTAGCAATGAAATAAGTTATAGACGCAAGTGTTTGTACTTTAGAATATTCGGCCTTTATTGCCTACTACCTCGTGGGACACGGGCTATTGGAACCCATTAGCTGGCCAGCGAAAATAAGCAGTCGTCGTCATTCGTGGCGGGGAGAATTCACTAAAGGAATTTCAGTTCGCGGGGCCGGAGAGAGAAGTTCGAGGAAGCGAGGGGAAGGCGGAGAAGTGATAGGTGCTGCCAAGGCACCCGGGCATTGCGACTCCATGGATGTAATAAAGAGTACGCCTTGTCACGTCAAGGCGCGATCTATGAAGCCGTCGCGGAGCGATCGCAAGGCCAGTTCGGTTCTGCTCGTCACGTTCAGTTTGCGAAAGATATGGTAGAGATACTCCTTCACCGTACCTTCACTTAGGCATAGATCGTAGGCGATCTCCTTGTTTGCTTTCGCTTCGGCAATGAGAGCTACAATCTGTTGTTCGCGGAAAGAGAGGGCGTGATTCGGCTTGTGGACGGATCGACTCTTAGGTTTGCGGCATGCAGGACAAGTGTACTCTTTTCCACGAGTGTTAAAACCGTTTCCGCAACGGGCACAGCTCCGGGGTATTGTTGCACCGCCGGAGGCCGCCGAGATATTGACTTCCTTCATAACTAAAAGGTGCGAGACCTTGCCGGAGTTCTCCTGTTAATTGCCCCAACGGGTGGATGCGGGGGCTAACCGCATTCATTAGTGCACACTGGACCATTTTAGATTGCCCGCACCGCTGCGAATGCGTCCGGCATTAGTACGGCGCGACACACGGTTTACTGGACCGCGATGGAGAAAACCACGTCGACCCAATAGTTGCTCGAACTCGATGAGCCCGAGGGAAAGACGTTGCCGGTTGCATAGGAGCCATTGGGGCCGTATTGGCCATCCGGTGGTGCGTAAAGCATTTGGTTCTTGACACCCGAAGTGGCGAAGTACCCGGTATCATCTGCGTAGTGTCCTCCCATAGTCCAGTAGGAGACGAGATAGGGGATATTGGCGTCGACCACGACGGGGGTCGGGAAGTTTGCCTGCTGCCAGCCCGAGGCCGATTCGTTCGTGAAGGTGACGGAGGCCAGGAGATCACCGGTGCTACTCCAGAGATATCCAAGATGCCGGCCGGTGTTCGTGGAACTCTTATAGTACCGCAAGCCGGTGACATAGCCGGAGACACTGGAGATGAAGGTCAGGCCGAGTTGCGCAGCTTGCGAAGTCGGCGCCGCAGCCAGGTGGGGAACCGCTTGCGAGGTCCAAACCGAAACTGGAGGCGCCGTACCGATCGTAGGTGACGTATTGAAGATTGGATCGACCCAGAAGTTTGTCGCCGAAGCGCCGATAGCGGGGAATCCGCCGGAACCGTGCTGGTATACGCCGTTGGGCCCGTTTTCTCCATCGGCCAATCCGCGGAGCGGAGGGTTGCTCAGTGCATTGGTGAAAGAGCCATTATCCGCGGCGTAGTGTCCGTTCCCAGCGTTGTAAGAAATCACGTAGGTGGTGTTCGCGGTGACCGCCACAGGCGACGGGAAATAAGCCAGCTGCCAGCCCGATTTGGTCTCGTTGGTAAAAGTCACTGTCGCGAGTAGCTCTCCCTTGGCAGACCAGAGGTTGCCCAGATGGGTTCCGGTGTTCTTAAGTGCTTTGAAGAACCGAACCCCGGTCACGTAGCCGGAAACGTCGGGCGTGAACTGCATACCCACTTCGGCGGCCTGATCATCGTTTGAATCAGGATTAGCCGGCTGTGCGGATGCGGACCAGACGGAACACGGGCAAATCGTGACGGTGAAGGGCGCCGACTGGGAAGCGCCGTACAGTGCGGCGGTAACGGCAACGGTGGATTGCCCGCCGGGCGGCGCAGCGGCGACAGTAACCGGAAACGCCGCGGTAGAGGATGAGGCGGAGATACTCACCGAGGCAGGCACCGTCAGGGCGGGGCCGTCGCTGGAAACCGCTACGACAATACCACCAGCAGGGGCAGGGCTGGTAAGGGTTATCGTGCAGGCGCTGGTTGAACCGGCGTTGAGGCTCATGGGATCGCACGATAGCAAGCCGAAGGTTAATGGGCTGAGGCTCAAAGTGACGGTGGCGGAACTATTCGAGATGGGTGTATTCAAACTGGCTGTAATGGTAACGTTTTGGCTCGTAGTAACGATACCAGCGATCGCGATAAAGGTGGCGGAAGCGGCCCCCCCGGGCACCAATACGGACGCAGGAATAGTCAGTAGCAAGCTGTTAGCCGTCAACTGCACGGTTTGCGAGTTGAAGATGGTGCGGCTCAATTGAACCGTACAGATGCTGGAGCCGCCTGAAATCAATGAAGTGGGGTTGCAACTGAGGGAGGACACTTCGGGTACCACGACGATCGCACCGCCGGTCGCCGTAGTTTGAATCGCGTCCCCGGCTACCGAGGTGCTCAACGCATTGCTGACGCCGATACTGGTCCAGGACGTCGCCGCCGAGATCGTCACCGTGAGGACCGCTATCATGCCGTTCTGGATGATGTTTGTGTTCAGCCCATCTGGACCGAGCCCGGTCAGGAAGCAGGTGTAAGAGCCTGGGATTCCCGCGCACGAAAGCGACTTACCGGCGGCCGTGGCTGCCGCACCGGCGATGACTGAAATTGAATTAGCGACGACATCGGACGTTGAATAAGTGAAAGTCCACTCAATACCGGCCGGCTCACTTCCGGACGGAGAGCTAAGCGAAAGACTGAGGGAGACGGCGCCGCCAGGAACTGCAAGTCCCGACGATAGGGCCAAGGAATCCGATTGACAGAAGGCCACGGCGGCTGACATGAGGAATGCGATGGGAGCGATCGCATACCTCAGCGTTAGGGAGCACATCGTCGCTAGATGGTAGCGTCTTACTTCTCCTTGCTCAACGTTGAATTTAGTTAGTTAACGAACTAATGCAGGCCCAAACTGCGATTCCAGTTAGCTGTGCCTGAAGCCGGGTCGTCTATACGGAGTCAAACACACTAACGACGGATCGCTGCGTAACCTGATTGCGTGCCGGTGGTCTTCAGCGCGCCGAGGCCTCGTGCCGCGCCTCGATCTGTTTACTTACATCTTACGGTGCACTAAAGGAACCGGGAGAGTCTAGAGGTCCCAGTCTGAGCTCCGGGACGAATGTGCTTGCGAGGTTTCAACCGGTCGGGTCAAACAACGCGGTCCCTCGACATTGCGCGCATTCAGCGGCAGCACGTCGCGGGGAGAGCGCAGCGCCAACTCGGTCCGGTTGGTCACTGCCAATTTTCGGAATATACGATAAAGATATTCCTTTACCGTGCCCTCGGCAAGGCACAATTCATAGGCGATCTCCTTGTTGGTTTTCGCCTGGCGGATCAGCGCCACGATCTGCTGCTCGCGGAACGAGAGTTCGGCGTGGCGGGCCGGGTCAGGGACGGCTACCGCGGGTCTCCGGCAAGCCGGGCAACTATACTCTCTTCCGAAGGCGGGAAAGCGATCACCGCAACGGGCGCAACTTCGCGTTGGAGGCGCTGGCGAGATTGCCATGTTCTGTTTCATCATGAATTGGTCGTCGTCGGCTCCAGTTCAGTTCATCACCGGAACACGGCACAGTAATTCCCTTCAGCTCTGGCTCGCCGCGAGATGTGGCTAAACACTTCGGAGGCGCCAGTTGGACTAAGGATAATTCCTGATCTGTGAAGAATAATACTTGCAAGCGAACTGCCAAGGCCGGAGCGGGGCTTAGTGAATGAATAATTTAGGACTTAGCGAAGTTTCACGAGGAGGCGTCAGCATCGCAAAGTGGTAGTTTTTACACTTATGGCTTTGGCCGAGAAACCACCACAGAACAGAGGTGTATCCTTATGTTTGTGGTACATGCCGTTTCCTTTTGGGGATTATGGAGCGGCGTTGCTGACCAGCTGGAACGCCTTCCCCTTTGTTTGCTTGTGGATTACGTCGATCGTGGACGTCGTTTCAGGGGGATGTACCCCAAAGGTGTAAGAAATTCGCATCGCGGTAAAACTGTTAGGGTCCTTCCCAAACGCGCGCTAACCGAATGGCGGAACCCACTGGTAGATGTGCCGGCCGCCCACTGAGCCTGCGGGTTCCTGGCGATAGGGCAAGACGGTAGCAACGGCGATTGCCCGGTGATGCGTTAAGTTGCCTCTGAGCATGGAACTCCCGATTCTGCAATCGGAGTGAGGCCGCCACGCGGCCCGGTGTTTCCCTAACCAAAAGCAACTTGTGACGACCGGCGAAGGCAGCTATCGTGAAAGCAAACTGAATGCAACACTCAGTGCTGAAGAGACGAGAATAAATGTCGCAGCAAGGCGTGTTTGGGGATCTCTTTTGTCATCTTCCTTTGAGGCACCTCCGCTTTTGGTGCCGGCAGCTATCGAAGAGCGACGGATCACAAGCTCTAATGAGTGGCTATATCGGGCGCGACCAGATGGGTCTGCCAGCCAGGGCCAGCTTTTTTGCCGGCGATGATCCGCATGGCGGAGTGCTTGTCATCCGCAGAGTTGTTCTTGCGCTGACAGCCGCGTTGTTGATAAGCTCTCCTTCCGCGTGGGCGCAGATCAGTCTGGTGCAGGTAACGAGCTGTGGTCCGGGCGCATTTCCGGGAACCAGTTGTACGATTCCAGCAACCGGGAGCGGACACCTGATTGTTGTGGGCTGGCAGTCGGCTAGCGGGTCAAATCCCACAGGTACGATCAGCAGCGTGACTGACAACGCCGGCGACACGTTTGTGGAGGCCGGCGCCGCGCGATCGGTGGACTCGGCCGAAAACGATTGGAACGACATTTGGTACGCTATGAACTCCACGGCCGGGGCCACGTCCGTTGTCATCACCCCGAGCACAAGCGTCACCAGCGCCGCGGTCGTGATATGGGAGTTTTCGGGAGTCGCTGGTACCGCATCTCTCGATCAAACAGCGACACTTAACAGCCAACCTGCTACTGCGACCCCTACTGGTGCTCCGGTAACGATTACCTCACCGAATGAAGTGATTATTACGCTAGTAGATGAAGAGAATAGTATGACAGGAATTGTTTCCGGCAATCCCTTCGTCAGTGACTCGTCCCTCTTTACCAACGGATGGGCTCATTATATCACCTCGTCCACTGGAACTTACTTCGCGCAATGGAATCAAAGCCCATCAGGCACGTACGGTAGCAGCACGGTTTCCTTCATGGCGGCCGGTGCATACAGTGCCTGTGATCTCAACCAGGATGGATCGGTGAACATCCTGGATGTGGAGTTAGCGACCGATATGGCTCTCGCTCCTCCCCCTTGTACAGCACCGTTAGGACAATGCAACCCTGCGTTTGCGGAAGCAGTGCTTACTAGCGCCATGGGAGGAGCATGTGCCCTTCCTGTACTCGGTGTGACTCCCTCCAGCATTAACTTCGGCAACGTCCCTGTGGGTACCAGTAGTACCCAAATCGTAACGCTGACGGGAACCGGGACGGCCAGCACCACGATTTCCCAGGCGATCGTTTCCGGTGCCGGGTTCAGCATTAGCGGCCTGTCGTTCCCACTAACCTTGCCGGTGGGACAGAGCGACCCTTTAAATGTTACGTTCACCCCTGCGACGACCGGGAGTGTGAGCGGCAATATTGCTTTTATAAGTAACGCACTGGACACACCCGTCAACGTAATCCTATCGGGGACTGGAGTTACTCCAGGATCCCACAGCGTATCATTGAGTTGGACTCCCAGCACTTCGTCCAATGTGGCCAGCTACAACATTTACCGCATCCTGTCATCGAGCTCGACCCCGCCGCCCACGCCCTATTCGAGTCTGGGTTCGATATTGGCGACCACGTGCAGTGCCACAGTTTGCACATACATAGACATTCGCGTCCAGGCTGGGCAGAGCTATTGGTACTATGCCACGGCCGTTAACACCGGAGGCAGTGAAAGTGTACCTTCGAACATAGTACAGGCGGTCGTCCCCACTCCGTAGTCCCGTGAGCGACGTCGAGGTACCTGGCTTCGTAATATTCGGTTCCTTAGTCGACGTACTGCTACGCGTGCTTGATGAGTCTCGTAGAATAGGCACGCTAACTTTCGAGCCAGGGCAGTGATGGCTTTAGGGGAGCGCCCAAACTGTCGGCGGACGGCGCTATTGCGCGCCAGATAACTTTGGCTTCGCAGCGGGGTTAAGGCCGGCGTTGCGGAACACTACGGTGGCCGATTGACTACTTTTAGCCCGGAAAGGCGCTCAGGTCCGCGCCGGGTTCGGCCCGATGGGCTGCGCGTGGATGTCCATGGTGGACCGCCACACAGGCTCCGGTCTCGGTCCGGACTGACCGCCATCCTATGGTCGCTGCCCACGTCAATTTCGGATGCTTCCGGTTGACGATAGCCGGTGCTCTCCACCTTCTCCCGGGCAGGCCCCCTTTCTGCCTGCAACTTTTCCTCATAAATTTTCCTAGCTCAAATCGACTCGCAGAACTATGAACTTGGCCCGCTTCTGATTCGTAAACAGAAGACTTTTCAACGGGGTCAAGTCCGCTGGCGAAACGGTAATGGATCACCGCACCAGTGCCTGGGATGGGATGAAAACCGGAGTTCGCTCTCCAACGGGTGGAGAACACCAGTGTTAAGACGGCCTTAGATCGCGGGGCCCACTCATTCTTACAAAGGTATTGAGTGACGTCGGTTTCTACCGCCAGAGACGTTCCGTTCAGGTACCGTCCGTCTTTCCATAGCGCTCGCGGAGACGTTAGGTGTACGCCAAATCCTAATTGCATCAGAAGCTTGCACCGAAATACACGACTGCGCGGTGGCACTAAGACGAAATTTCTGCCGCCAGGGATCGGCTGTCGCTCAGCTGTAGTCCGGAGGATGAAACAAGACCACCGGCGATCCGGGCCGGGTCTTATACTCGACTATATTCATAGACAAACCATAGTACATGCAGTACGAGAAGTCGGCAAACTGGCCGTTGACAGATGTTTTCTTTAGTAATACAAATAGAAGACGGTCGCTGTACAAGCGAATTAAAGCGCCACTTTAAAACGCCGCGAGACCCCAACAGGGCGGTAGCCTGTCGATTCGATCCAAAAATTAGACATTCTGGCGTGGAGCATACTCGTGGCGCGGACGGGGGCAAGAAAGTTCGAGTATCGTTCGATGTTACAACTGCGACACGTGCAGGTGGTGCGCAGTGCGAAGTCAGCAAAAACAGGAAGAGTCCAAAGGTCACCTCTTCCTGCCGGTTTGATCGTGGGGAGAGGAAGGGAGCCGGCGACGAATCGGAAGTGAGGAGATCGCGCGAGATGCGAGCGTCATGTGCTTCAGGCCTGTAAATCACACCATGGCCTTACCCTTGAATGAACGCTCCGTCATGTGGCCGGAGTCCATTGTGTAACCAAACGAGTGGCCCGTTCCCGCCCGCTGAAATGGCCATGCTCTCCCCGCGGCCACCGAACACGTTCAGCGTCAATGTCAGAAGGTGCGGCATAGTATCTGTAGTACGAACAATCAATGAAAAAAACGTTGACAAATGTTCCCTTTAGTAATACAAATGAGAAACGGTCGCTGTGTAAGCGAATTTGAAGCGCCACTTCGAAAACGCCCCCGAGACCCCAACAGGGCGGTAGCTTGTCGATTCGGCCCAAAATAGACACTCGGGCGTGGAAATGGAATCACAGTGCGGATTGGAGCAAAAGGGTGCACGTATACGCGATAGACAAACTCCGACCCGGCCATCATGGTACGCAGGGCAGACTCGGCCAGAGCATTAAGGGTCCAGTTACTTCTTCTGGGTGCTTGGTCCATTCCCCGCTGCTTTCAGGCAGATGACACCGGCCGTTCTGGGCAGAGAAAGGGAACCGGAGGCGATTCCAAGTTAGGAGACCGGCGCAATACTAGCGTTATACGTTTTAGGGCTGCAAATCGTACTTAATGGCGTTACCTTAGAATACGCGGCGAAAACGCGGCCAGGCGATGTGGCCGGTTCCATTACTTAAACTACCCGAATAGCTCTGCCGCCCCGCCGACATCGCCGTTCTAACCGTCACCGATAAACCTGAAAAGAAAAGGCCTGGGCCAAGTTCAGGGTTGATAAGAGTTGCCTTACACCATGTGCTCGACCAATGTTAGAAGGTACTCTATAGTATTTTAGTACTGACGGGACCGACAAATTAGGCGTTGACAACTGTTCTGATTCGTACTACAAATGAGAAACGGTCGCTGTATTAAGCGAATTTGAAGCGCCACTTCGAAAACGCCCCCGAGACCCCAACAGGGCGGTAGCCTGTCGATTCGACCAAAAAATAGAGCCTCGGGCGCGGAGCAGACTCGCCGGCGCGGACTGGAGCAAAAAGGTGCAGGTATCGTTCGATGAACAAAACTCCGACTCGGCCATATGGTACGCAGTACAGACTCGGCCAAAGCACGAGAAGTCCGTATCTGCACTCCTAGAATTCAAAGGATACGAGAAACTTCTTCCGCTATATCAAAGTTGGCATCGGTCTTCCGGCCGCATGAAGAGTGTGCTCCTGCCCCTGTTCAAAGGTTATCTCTTCTGTCGATTCGACCCGATGCGGCGGCTTCCAATCCTGATGACGCCAGGCGTGTCAAGCATCGTGGGCAGAGGAAGAGAGCCCGAACCCCTGCCAAGCGACGAAATCGCCCGAATACAAGCGTCATGCGCTTCAGGGCTGCAAACCACGCCATGGCCTTACCTTGAGCGCGGCGATCTGGTGCGAGTGGAGTGCGGCCCGCTCCAAGGCGTCGAAGGCATATTCATCAACGAAAAGAATACCTGCCGCCTGGTCGTTTCAGTTGAGATCCTCAGGCGCTCGGTCGCTATCGAAGTTGACCGGGACTGGGTACGGCCGATCACCAACCGGCGCGACGTCTGCTCCAGCGTCTCAACGATGGCATTGACCTCGTCCTCGGTGGCGTGAGAATTCGGAACCGTGTACGGGCACCGCCAGCCGCCTAAGCGCAAAACTGAAATCTAAGCAGCTAAAGTTAGAGTCCCTGAGTTACTGAACTGAGATTGCAGTGAGTTTTGTCAAGCGCAGTCGTATCGTCAGCATCCGTGTAACACAGGATGAGTATCAGACCCTCGAGAGGATCAGCCGGGGACACGGAGCGAATAGTGTGTCGGAGTTTCTCAGACAACTGATCATGGATTCTGAGCCGCTCGCATCAGCAGGCAGAGCGGGGACGCGAGGGTTCGGTGAAGAGCTCGACGAGCTCAAACGGAAAGTTGACCGGTTGTCTCGGATAGTGAAGCAACGCGTAAGCAAGCAGAACGGTCAGGACGCGGTCTCAGACGAAAATAGTCCCCAGATCGGCCTGCCGCCTCACGAACCGCTAACTGACCTATAAGCATTGTGCCGCAAGGCTCACAGCTTCAGCGCAGATGGTGGCGTGTTCAAGGAACGATCAGCACACGATCATGGCGACGGGCTGAGATGATGTCGTTAGCCAAATCCGGTCGGACAAGGTTAGGTTTTCAATGCTCGCCGTTGTCTGCGACGGTTGACCGCATTTAACATCGAACCACTAAAACGCAGAAAGGTGACTGACACTTGTGAGGAACATACTGCGCACATTCCAGTCCCAGGCCGCTTCCAACGGTCATGGCGTCGTTTGGGGCTCTTCGGGTTCAGAGATGTTAGCCGAAGAACTTTTTATGAAAAAGCTCGGCGTGGAGCGTAAGCGAACGGAACGCTCTGGCCGACGTTTTGTGTTGATGCTTCTCGACTCCAGCAAGCTGTTCCGAGGCCCGCTGAGGGAGGAAGCACTCGGGCGAACCGTCTCGGCGCTGGCCCACTCCATCCGGGAAACCGACATCAAGGGATGGTACGCCAAATCCGTCATAGGGGTTATTTTCACCGAGATCGGAACGTCAGATGGAACGGACGTCGCCAAGGCCCTCTTGAACAAGGTGACTGCTGCACTGTGCCGCACTTTGACGATCGAGGATCTGAATGAGATCAGTCTTTCCTTCCACGTCTATCCCGAGGATTGGGACGATGAGCACCCCGGTCATCCGGCGGGCTCGCGCCTGTACCCGGATCTGATTCGAAGGATGGAAGGGAGGAGAGTTTCCAACGCTTTGAAGAGATCGATAGATGTCCTGGGAAGTCTGTTAGCGCTGGTCCTGGCATCGCCTCTATTCCTGATAATCGCCGCCGCTATTAAGCTTAGCTCGAGGGGCCCGGTGTTCTTTCGGCAGACGAGATTGGGGCAGTACGGCAAGAAGTTTACATTCTTCAAGTTTCGGTCTATGTATGCCGCGACCGATCATACAATCCACGAGCAATACGTGAGCAGCTATATCGCCGGGACGCTAGCCACGGAAGGCCAAGATAATCATACCACGGTGTACAAAATGACCAACGATCCGCGGGTCACGCGCATCGGCAAGGTTCTGCGACGCATGAGCCTTGACGAATTTCCGCAATTTTTCAACGTATTGCGGGGGCAGATGTCGCTGGTGGGTCCGCGTCCGCCTCTTCCTTACGAGTACGAGCGCTACGGCGTATGGCATAAGCGGCGCTTGCTGGCGGTCAAACCGGGAATCACGGGCTTGTGGCAAGTTTCGGGCCGAAGCAAGGTGCCCTTCGATGAGATGGTTCGCCTCGACTTGGAATACGCCAAGTCGTGGTCCGTGTGGATGGATATTAAAATCCTGTTTCGAACACCGCTGGCGGTGTTGAATTCCGACGGCGCCTATTAATCCTAGCGTCCGCTTCAAGCGCCTTCACTATGGGAAATACATTATGATCCGCATTGGTGTCATCGGTTACGGCTACTGGGGACCAAGCGTGGCTCGCAACTTTCACGGCTTGGACGATTGCGAACTTGCTGCAGTCTCTGATCGGCGCGCGGGCGCATTGCGGCGAGCAAAACAAGCTTACCCAAATGTGCAGGTTACCCTGGATGCTTCCGAAATAGTGACGTCGCGCAATATAGATGCGGTGGCGGTGGTTACACCTGTTTGGACCCATTTCGAACTCGCTAAAGCCGCGCTCGAGAACGGTAAACACGTCTTCGTGGAAAAGCCTTTTACCGCCTCGGCCGCCGAGGCGGAGCAGTTGATCGACCTGGCGGACAGGAAGCACCTGCAGATCATGGTCGATCACACCTTTCTCTTCACCGGCGCGGTGAGAAAAATCCGCCAACTCATCGATGAGGGCACGATGGGGGATCTCTACTACTACGATTCGACCAGGGTGAATCTGGGGCTGTTCCAACATGACATCAATGTGATTTGGGACCTGGCGCCGCACGATCTGTCCATCGTGGACTATCTGATCAAGCAGAAGCCCGAAGCGGTGATCGCTACGGGGCAGGTCCACCTGAACGGTTTCGAGGATTTGGCGTACATTACGATCTATTTTGCCGACAGAATGATCGCGCACATCAATGTCAACTGGCTTTCCCCGGTCAAAGTGCGGACGACTCTGATAGGGGGTCAAAAGAAAATGCTGGTGTGGAACGATCTGGATGCGGCCGAAAAGATCAAGGTGTACGACAAAGGCGTGAACATGACCAATAGCGGATCGGGGCAGAGCATCTATGACCTCCTCGTAAGCTACCGCTCGGGCGATATGTGGTCTCCTAGAATCGACCAAACCGAGGCGTTGACCACAGAGGCCAGGTATTTCGTGGAATGTATCGCCAAGAACCAGCGACCATTCAACGACGGGGTTGCCGGCCTGCGGGTGGTGAAGATGCTCGAGGCAGCCGACAAGTCTCTAAAAGAGCGGGGAAGACCCGTCGAGCTATGAACACGTACCAGTGCGTAGGACCCGACGTCACGCTCGGGATGGGTGTCAAGCTTTCGAAGTTCATCAACCTATACGGCTGCGAGATCGGGGACGAGACCAAGATCGGAGCATTCGTCGAGATTCAAAAGAACGCAAAAGTCGGTAAGAGATGCAAGATTTCCAGCCACACGTTTGTCTGTGAAGGGGTCACCATCGAGGACGAGGTTTTCATCGGGCATGGCGTGACTTTCATCAATGACAGCTATCCGAGAGCCGCCACCGACGGACAGTTACAGACCGAGGCGGACTGGCGCGTGGAAGCTACTCTGATCCAGAAGGGGGCCTCGATCGGGTCCGGCGCCACGATTCTGTCGAATGTGAAAGTGGGCGAGAACGCGATTGTGGGCGCCGGAAGCGTGGTGACCCGGGACGTTCCTGCCAACGCGATAGTCGCGGGAAATCCCGCTCGGCAGTTGCGGACCATGGCGGCGGTATGCGGAGCAGCAAATGAATAGAACGAACGGAATTCCCTTTCTGGACCTGATCGCTCCTCATGAGGAGCTCAAGAAAGAGTTATGCGCCGTTTTCGAGAGCGCCCTGAAGACCGGCGGGTTCATCGGTGGTCCGATGGTGGAGGCGTTTGAGCTGGATTTTGCCGAGTTCTGCGATTCCCGGTATTGCATCGGTGTCGGGAGCGGCACGGACGCGCTGCGGTTCGCCCTGATCGCCGCCGGGATCACTCCGGGTGACATCGTTATCACGGTACCCAACACGTTCATTGCCACCGCCGAGGCCATATCTCAGGCCGGAGCGCGTCCTGTCTTTGTGGACATCGACGAACGAACCTACAACATGGACCCGGAAAAGCTGCGGGAATACCTGGAGCTCGAATGCAAGATCGACGATCAGGGGCGACCGATCGACAGGGCCACGGGGAGGCATGTTGCGGCGGTGGTGCCGGTGCACTTGTACGGGCAGATGTGCGACATGGACGCCATTCTGGAGCTGGCCGGACTTTACCACCTCACGGTGATCGAAGATGCCTGCCAGGCACACGGGGCGGAGTATTTTTCAGCGAAAGAGAACCGCTGGCGGAAGGCCGGGTCGATGGGACGCGCTGCGGCGTTCAGCTTCTATCCCGGAAAGAACCTGGGGGCTTGCGGTGAGGCCGGGGCGGTCACCACGGACGATGTAGAGCTGGCTCAGAAGATCCGCATGTTGCGCGACCACGGTCAGGCGCGCAAGTACTATCACGACATGGAGGGATATAACGGAAGGCTGGACGCGATTCAGGCCGGACTCCTCCGGGTCAAGCTTGCGCGCTTGACGGCTTGGAATGAAATGCGGCGGCAGTGTGCCCAGCGCTACGCGGACTTGCTCGACGGAGACAGCCTGGGACTGCCCTATGAGTCCTCCTGGGCCAAGTCAAGTTACCATCTCTACGTCATCCGCACTGAGGTTCGCGACGAGCTTCAGAAACACCTTACCACGGCACGCATCGGTACTGGAATTCATTATCCCGTTCCGCTTCACCTGCAGAAGGCATACCGCGGGCTCGGGTACGCGGATGGGGACTTTCCCGTCTCCGAAACGGCGTCTGCCGAAATACTCTCGTTGCCTATGTATCCGGGGTTGGAATGGGCCGAGCAGAGCCAGATTGCCCGTCAAGTGCTGGACTTCATTTCCTCGGAAACCCGCGAAACCGATATCATGGCCGCATTCGCCGCGGGACCATCGCGCCGCGGATGAACAGCTCACGCGCCCGAGGAAGAGCGGCGGATATGGGGTCACACCAACGCTCAGCTGGAGCCGAGAAGATCTGGATCGACCTGGATAACTCACCTCATGTCCCCTTTTTTCTGCCTATCATTGAGGAACTCAGCAGACGCGGCTACTCCGTGTTGGTTACGGCACGTGACTGCTTCCAAGTCTGCGACCTGGCAAGCCTGCTTGGCCTCCAGTACAAGCGGATCGGGCGTCATTATGGCAAAGTTAGGATTCTGAAGCTGGCCGGTCTGTGTGTTCGCGCCCTGCAACTGGCTCCGACCGTATTGGCGGAGAAACCCGATCTGGCTGTCTCCCACGGATCTCGCGCGCAACTACTATTGTCGGCGATGGTCAGGTTGCCGTCGATTGTGGTCGTGGACTACGAGTTCGCCAGGGGATTGGCGTTGCTGCGGCCGGGCTGGATCATGATTCCGGAGACAATTCCGGACAGTGCGATTCGATTCGACAAGAGCCGTATTCTGAAGTACCCCGGCATCAAGGAAGATGTTTATGTGCCCAGGTTCCAACCAGATCCTCGCATCCAGAGCCAGCTTGGGCTAGACGGCGACGACCTGGTAGTGACCGTACGGCCGCCAGCCAATGAGGCTCACTATCATCGTCCAGAGAGTGACTCATTGTTCCACGCGGTAATTGAGTTCCTGAGTGACAAGCCCGACGCGAAGGTGATCTTACTGCCGCGCAACGAAAGACAGGAGATATCCATCCGGAAAGCATGGCCGCAATTGTTTGATGCGGGAAAGCTTAAGGTTCCGGCTCACGCGGTGGATGGTCTGAATCTAATCTGGTATTCCGATCTTGTGATCAGCGGTGGCGGTACCATGAATCGCGAGGCGGCGGCATTGGGCGTGCCAGTCTACAGCATTTTTCGAGGGAAGATCGGGGCGGTGGACCGATATCTGGCGAACAGTGGCCGGCTAGTGCTGGTCGAGAGTGTTGACGATATACGGGCCAAGATTGCGTTGGATCGGCGGCGGCGGCCAGCCGCGTCCGAGATTGGAAACAGCGGCGCGCTCATGAAGATAGTCGATAACATTGTCGCCGCCGTGGAGTTGAGATGTCCAGTCCCGGAATACAGCGCCCAGTGATAAGCAACCGCGCCGAACAGACTTCGGGTTCGGATCTGGCGGGCCTGGAAGCCGACTCGCTCATCGATTTGGCGCTCCACGGACTGCTGCCGATGTTCGATCCTAGCAGCCAGCTGTTCTGTTGCCGGCTGAAGCTGGAGCGGTCCGGCTTGGTTCGGGAGGGACTTTCCCGGCGGTATACGATCATATCTCTTCTGGGGCTCCATCGAGCCGAAGCTAACGGCACGCATTCGCCGGTTGACGCTAAGGCCGTGCTTAGCGGTCTCCTGCAGAAGACCACTTGGATCAGCAATCTTGGTGATCTCGGCTTACTCCTGTGGCTCTGCGCTTTGGCCCGTCCCGAAAGTCTGGAAGAGGTCTGTTCCAGGCTTGATGTACAGAATGCCCTTGCCCAGTTTCGTGAGGCTCGCGAAGGCCGCACGATGGAGTTAGCCTGGTTCTTGTCTGGTCTCGCTCATACGGTCTTGGCTCTGCCGGCAAATCGCCTCAAGCTGACAGATTTGGCAACGAGGGCGTACGAGCTACTTGCAGAAAATCAAGGGGACCAGGGCATCTTCGGGCACCTGGCGCCAAAAAAGACTGTCGCTGGCGTTTTCAGGGGCCGGATCGGCACCTTTGCTGACCAAGTGTACCCGATCTACGCGCTGACTCGATTCGCCCAAGCATACCAAGTTCACTCCGCTCTTCAGATGGCTCAGAGGTGCGCCGAGGCTATATGCAAAGTCCAGGGTCCATTAGGTCAGTGGTGGTGGCACTACGACGCTTCGACGGGCCAAGTGCTCCGAAAGTATCCCGTCTACGCCGTGCACCAAGATGGTATGGCTCCGATGGCGCTGTTTGCCCTGGGCGAGGCAACCCGATCGGACTATCGCGAACCAATACTTAAAGGACTGGCCTGGATCAACGGAAACAACGAACTCGGCCGGGACGTGCGTGACGCATCTGCGGGTGTGATCTGGAGAAGCATCTACCGCCCGGCAAGTTGGAAGAAGTACCGTGACGAGGTTTGCGAACTTTTAAGACTAGATCAGCCTGCAGTATTGGTTGGCGATCTGATGACTCTGTGCGAATGCCGTCCATACCATCTTGGCTGGATTCTCTATGCCTTCGCCGGACATAATTGCGAGTAGCGCGGGCGCTACACATCATTCCCGGATAGCCGCCATGAAGATCATGAGTGTGGTTGGAACGCGGCCGAACTTCATGAAAGCGGCGCCCATCATTGCGGCTATCCGGGAGCATAACAAGAGCGTGTCCGCGGGCGCCGGCGGCAGGTCCGGCTCCGAGGCCCTGCGTCACATCCTCGTGCACACCGGCCAGCACTACGACCAGCTCATGTCCGACGCCTTTTTCGCGGACCTGGATCTCCCCCAGCCGGATGTACACCTGGGCGTGGGTTCCGGGTCTCATGCGGGACAGACCGCGGAAATCATGAGGAAGTTCGAGGAAGTACTGATTCGCGAGAAACCAGACGTCCTGGTCGTTGTGGGAGACGTCAACTCGACCCTGGCCTGTGCCCTGGTCGCGGCTAAGATCTCCTTTGATGATGGCGGGAGGCGCCCCCTCATTGCCCACGTCGAGGCCGGGCTGAGGTCTTTTGACCGTACCATGCCGGAGGAGATCAACCGCATCCTCACGGACCAGCTTTCAGACGTGCTCTTTGTCACCGAGGAAAGCGGGCTGCACAATCTCGCGCGCGAAGGTGTTGCCGCCGCCCAGGTGCATTTCGTGGGCAACACCATGATCGACTCCCTTCTGGCGCACAAGGAGAAGGCGGAGGGATCCACCATCCTCGCTGATCTCGGCCTTCGCAACGGTAAGTCTGGCACCGGATCCAATCATGCTGCCACGCCTTACGGTTTGCTGACGCTTCATCGTCCGGCCAACGTCGACAGCCGCGACGCTTTGCTGAACATTCTGGAAGGGCTGGAGGAAGTATCCGCGCAGTTTCCCGTGGTCTTCCCAGCTCATCCCAGAACGCAGAAGCGCATTGCCGAATTCGGCCTCGACGGCCGTTTCGAGTGGGACCATTCGCGCAACGGAAGCACCCCACCAGGCGCGGTTAACCGACGTCGTTCAATTCGCGTAATCGGACCGCTCGGTTACCTGGACTTTCTCTGCCTGATGAAGCATGCCAGCGTCGTTGTGACCGACTCCGGGGGCATCCAGGAGGAGACGACCTGCCTGGGCGTTCCGTGTGTCACGGTCCGAGAGAACACCGAGAGGCCGGTGACTTTGCAGAGCGGGACCAATACCCTGGCCGGCGTGCGGAAAGAAGGCATCCGGGAAGCCGTGAGCCGCCAGTTGGAGAAGACCTTCTCGATCGAGGCGCCCCAGAAGTGGGACGGCAAAGCCGCCTTTCGAATTGTTGAGATCCTGTTATCGGTTCCTGGGAGGCAAGCCGCGTGCGGGTCTTGCTGATCGGGTATCGCGGTCAACTCGGCAGCGATCTGCGGAAGGCCTTCGCGGAAGAAGAACTGCTCCTGACCACGCAGGAACAGATGCGCATTGAGGACGCCGCGCAGGTGGAGGCCATGGTCGGGCAGGCGCGGCCGGACGTGGTCCTGAACTGCGCCGCGTTTCACCGCGTCGACGACTGCGAGGAATGCGCCGGCCAAGCCTTCGATGTGAACGTCTTCGGAGTACGCAACCTGGCCCTGGCGGCCGCCCGCGTCGGAGCGGTGCTAGTGCACTTCAGCACGGACTATGTATTCGACGGAGCCCGCCGGACCCCGTACACCGAGACGGACCTCCCTTGTCCAAGATGCGTTTATGGCGTCTCGAAGCTCGCGGGCGAATTCATGCTTCAGTCCAGCTGGTCGAAGCACTTCATTTTTCGGGTCAGCGGGTTGTACGGCTATGCCGGCAGCCGGGAGAAAGGCACGAATTTCGTCGAGCTGATGATCGGTCTGGCGCGCCAGGGCAAGCCCGTCCGGGTGGTGGATGACCAGATGCTCACGCCGACCGCCACGATGGACGTAGCCCGCACGGTTCGCCTCCTGGTCGGTACGGACCAATTTGGCCTCTACCACCTGACCAATGCGGGCGAGTGCAACTGGTACGAGTTTGCGCAGGCCATCTTTGAATGTGCCGGTCTCCAGCCTGATCTGACAGCAGTGACCTCAGCCGCCTTTCCGACGCGGGCGAACCGCCCGAACTACTCGGTGCTCGACAACCGTCGCCTGCGGGGGGCCGGCTTTCCGGACTTGCCACATTGGCGCGAGGCGCTCGCGCGCTACATCGGGGGACGCGCCGCGGCCGGACGGGCCTAGCGGTGACAAGATATGCAATTGCGGATCGAATCCAGGCATTTGAACGGAATTGCCGTGGTCGTGCCCGACGTGTTTGAGGACGAGCGCGGCTTCTTTATGGAGGTTTACCGCAGCGACCAGTTCCCAGCGTTGGGCCTGCCTGCCGAGTTCGTCCAGGACAACCATTCAAGGACAGCCCGGAACGTGGTGCGAGGCCTGCATTTCCAGTGGGAGCCGCCCATGGGCAAACTCATGCGCGTAACCCTGGGTAAGGCTTTTTTAGTGGCGGTGGACATCCGCAAAGGCTCGCCGACGCTGGGAAAGTGGTTCGGGGCCGAAGTCTCGGCGGAGGATAAGCGGCAGGTCTGGGCGCCGGCGGGATTTGCCCGCGGCTTCTGCGTGGTTTCCGATTACGCCGAAGTCCAGTACAAGTGCACCGGAATCTACAATAACAAGGCCGAATCCGGGATCCTGTGGAACGACCCGGCCATCGGCATCGAGTGGCCGGTCCAGAACCCGATTCTTTCCGCCAAGGATGCCAACGCGCAGACCCTGGCGCAATGGTTGGGATCACCACTCTCAGACCACTTCCGGTATCAGGCCTAGCGTCAGGCACGGAGAACAGCCTGTGTCTCGCCGTTTGGCAACCCGCGTAGAAGTTCTGAAGGAGAAACCATGAAGCTCTTAGTCGCCGGTGGCGCCGGCTACGTTGGCTCGGTTTTGATACCGAAGCTGCTTGACCGGGGGTACAAGGTGGACGTCGTGGATCTGTTTTGGTTTGGCAACCATCTGCCACCCAGGGCCGGCATACTTACCAAGGATATCTTCCAGCTTACCGGAGAAGATCTGCAGCCCTACGACCAGGTGATTTTTCTTGGCGGACTCTCCAACGACCCCATGGCGGAGTACTCGCCGCACAAGAACTTCATCTTCAACGCGGCCGCGCCAGCCTACTTGGCGTACATGTCGAAAATCGCGAAGGTGAAACGGTTCATTTACGCGTCGTCCTGTTCGGTCTACGGCTATACGGAGAACGAACTCTACGACGAAAACCGGCCGGTGGGATCCATGTTTCCGTATGGCATCTCCAAGCTGCAAGGGGAACAGGCGGCCATTCAGCTTATTGACAAGACTTTCTCGGTCATCTCGCTGCGCAAGGGAACCATCTCAGGATACAGTCCTCGCATGCGCTTCGATCTCATCATCAACACGATGTTCAAAACGGCGATGAAGAACCGCAGCATCACCGTAAACAACCCCTCCATCTGGCGGCCGATACTCAGCATTGAAGATGCCGCCACTGCCTACATCCGGGCGGTCGAAGCAAGCTATGGAATCTCCGGAATTTTCAACATCGCCTCCGGCAACTACACGGTCGGAGAGATTGGAGATCTGGTCAAAGCCGCCGTCGAGGAACGGCTCTCCGTGCGCATCAACCTCTGCATTAAGCACCTGGAGGACTTCCGGAATTACAAAGTGACGACCGAAAAGGCGCAAAACGTCCTGAGTTTCCATCCGGCGGGTGACGTGAAATCGATCGTGGGTAACCTTGTCGATCATATGGACAAGTATGAAGGTTGGGACAATGCGGCCTACTCCAACATCGAATGCTTCCGCGCGCTCGAAAGCGGAATCGAGATACACGAGATGGCAGGTGCGGCGGCGCGGTGAGAACGGCGTCTGCCGGCGATTATCGTGAGAAACAAAGATGATGGTCCAAGGCGCCAAGTATGTCGTCATCACTCCCGTACGCGATGAAAGCGACCATATCGAGGCCACTGTCAAGTCCGTTTCCGGGCAGAGCATGGAACCGGCGCAGTGGGTGATCGTCGACGACGGCTCTACCGATGGAACCGGCGCCATTATTGATCGATACGCCGCTCAGTTACCGTGGGTTCGGGTCATTCACCGGGCAAACAGAGGTTTTCGAAAATCTGGCGCCGGGGTCGTTGACGCATTCTACGACGGATACGGCGCCCTGACCTGCAACGACTGGGACTTCATCGTGAAGCTCGACGGTGACCTCAGTTTCGAGCCGGATTACTTTGAGAAGTGCTTTGAACACTTTTGCCGCGAACCGCGGCTGGGAATCGGTGGCGGAGAGATCTATCATGACCTCGGCGGGACGTTGAAGCTCGAGGCAAACCCGAGGTTCCATGTCAGAGGCGCCACCAAAATCTACAGAAGAGCTTGCTGGAAGGATATCGGGGGGCTGCGCTCGGCTCCAGGGTGGGACACCCTCGATGAAGTCAAGGCCCAGATGCTCGGTTGGAGCAGTTGCAGTTTCCCTGATCTTAGCCTGGTTCACCACCGCCTTACGGGACTCGCAGACGGGTTGTTGAAGGACCGCGTCAAGCACGGACTGGCGTGCCACGTTGCGGGATATCATCCGCTGTTCGTCGCGGCCAGTTGCTTTTACAGGCTTCTTCAAAAACCTTATATTCTCGGTTCCGCCGCTATCTGTTGGGGCTTTTTGAAAGGTCATCTTACCCGCATGCCGCGGGTCGATGACCCGGGGCTGATCAGTTACTTGCGCAGGCAGCAACTAAGGCGCCTTTGCGGGCTGGAAACCATCTGGAGATGACCCTCCAGAGAGAAGATTTCAGTAATTAACATGTGTGGAATTTGCGGGAAACTGAACTTCGAGCAAGATGCCGGCGTGGAGCCCGGGTTGCTGCGGGGGATGCTGGACACCATTCGGCATCGAGGGCCTGACGACGAAGGCGTTTACGTGACCCCCCAGGTCGGGCTGGGCCACAGGCGGCTGTCGATCATCGATCTAAAGAGCGGCCATCAACCGCTCTCGAACGAAGACGGCACGGTCTGGATTGTGTTTAACGGGGAGATCTACAACTTCCGGGAGTTGCGTGCCTGGCTCTTGAGCAAGGGCCATGTTTTCCGCACCCATAGCGATACGGAAGTGATCGTCCATCTGTACGAGGAACTCGGACCGCAATGCCTGGAAAGGCTGCGCGGAATGTTTGCCTTTGCCATCTGGGACGAAAATACCAAGACGCTGTTCCTCGCCAGGGACCGGGTCGGGATAAAGCCTCTCTACTACTGCCAGACCGGTAAATCGCTGGTCTTTGCGTCCGAGATCAAAGCCATCCTGGTGGACCCGGCCGTCCCTTGCGAGATCGCGCCCGAGATCATCGACCGTTTCCTGACCTTCCTGTACCTGCCCGGCGAGGAAACGCTCCTGAAAGGGATCCGCAAGCTTTCTCCGGGATGGTATCTCCTGGTCCGGAACGGCAGAACGGAACTTCGGCAATACTGGGATCTTCAATTCTCCAAGCCTTCGAAAAGCCTGAGCCTTCGGCAGGCGGGAGACCAGTTGAACAGTCTCCTGGCTGAAACCGTAGGACTACACATGATTGCGGACGTGCCGGTAGGTGTGCTTTTGAGTGGCGGATTGGACTCCACGGCGGTGCTGAGTTTCGCCGCGGAAAGGACGGACAAGGAGATCAATAGCTATACGGTTGGTTTTTCGGATTCCGGTGTTACTGACGAGAGACCCTTTGCCCAATTGGCGGCTACTACCTATGGCAGCCGGCATCACGAAATGACCATCACCGCTGACGATTTCTTGGACTTTCTGCCGCGATACGTCTGGCACATGGAAGAACCGGTCTGTGAACCGCCCGCCATCGCGATGTACTACGTCTCCAAGTTGGCCAAGCAAGATGTCAAGGTACTCCTTTCCGGAGAAGGTGGGGACGAGGCCTTTGCGGGCTATAGCAACTACCGGAACCTTCTTTGGCTGGAACGTCTGAAGCGTGTCCTGCCTCCTGTCAATGGCGCGGCTGCGAGCGGGCTCGCTGCCGCAAACTTGTGGCTGCATTCGCCCCTGGTCGCCAAGTACGCCCCACTTGTGAACGCCAGGTTCCCGGAGTACTACTACAGCCGCACGTCTGATCCGTTTCGTTACAGCGGAAACGGGTTGGGCAGTTTGTATTCTGCCGACTTTGTCGCATCGATCGACCGCGAGCATACACTTCAACCCCTGCGCGCCTTGCAGGCGAATGTCCTGGGCCAGAGCCCGCTCGATGCCATGCTGTACATTGATACAAAGACATGGCTGCCTGACGACCTGCTGATCAAGGCCGACAAGATGACCATGGCCAACTCGCTTGAACTACGGGTACCGCTGCTGGATCACAAGGTGCTCGAGTTTGCGGCCAGCTTGCCCTCACACCTGAAGGTTCACGGCTTTACTACTAAGTACCTCGCCAAGAAGGCCCTCAGGAACCGGATTCCCGGTCCCATCTTGGATCGCAAGAAGGTCGGCTTCCCGGTTCCTTGTGCGTCTTGGCTTCGGAAGGATCTGCGTGGCTGGGTGCATGAAGTATTGTCCGACCGGGCCACCACGAGCCGGGGCTATTTCGCCACCCCGGCTGTCCGCCAGTTGCTGGCGCGCGACGACGCCAGCGGGGGATATTCTAAAGAGATCTTCTCTTTGGTTACGCTCGAGCTCTGGCACAGGACCTTCCTGGAGCAGAGACAACTTGTTTTCAACTAAGATTACCACTAACCCTCCTGATGGCGCCGGCCGGCATGTCGCGCTAAAGTTAGCCGCGGGAACGCTTTGGCGAATGCCAGGCCGTTTCGGGATGGTCCGAATCCTAGGCCCGTATTATTCATTGCGATGTGTGGTTTTCCATAATATCTCAGCCTCGGAGTCTCCATTTACCAAGGGAATGGGCGTGAGCATCACGCCCCGTGACTTCGAAGCTGCTCTGACATTCCTCACCAGATACTACACTCCTGTGCGCTTACAGGACGTTCTAACTGATTGCGAGGGGCGGGGGCTTCCGCCGCGGCCGATCCTGGTGACCTTCGACGACGGCTATGCGTCGATTATGGAATGGGCTGCGCCGCTTTGCGCCCGGTTTGGCGTGCCCGCGGTACTTTTTCTGAATGCCGCATTCCTCGACAACGTTGGACTAGCTCCGGATAATCTGGCCTGCTATGTGGCCAACGTTCTAGGAATGGAGGCCATAAATGCTGCTGTGCGCGCCGTCAAGGGAGACACTCCTGCACTAAAATCCCTGGCTGAGGTCTTCTCGTGTTTCTTCCCTTCGATCTCGCTGGTCGACAGGCGAGCCTTTCTCGATGCCCTGGCTTGTTTGGCAGGGCTCAGTGAGCGTCATTTGGCAGCGGAAGCAGGCTTGTACCTGACTCGCAAGGAGGTTTGCGAGCTGGCGGCTTCCGGTTTCGAAGTAGGCAACCACACTTACAGCCATGTACGTTGCAGATCTCTATCGCCGGAGAACATAGTGGAGGAGATAGACAGAAATAAGGCGGATTTGGAGCAGCTTTCAGGGAAGAAAGTGAGATCGTTCAGCCTGCCCTACGGTTCCTCGGCAGACCTTACGAGCCACTTGGTGAAACGTCTTGAGCTCTCCGGGCACAACGCGGTCTTTCTCAGCGAGAGCGTCGCCAACCGTCGTGGAGCCGATCAGTTCCACCTTGATAGGATCGGTACCTGCGCAAACGGTGATGACGGGTTATTCTTCGAGATCGAGGTCCTGCCTCGCCTGCGCGCAATAAGGAATCGGCTCTCCCGCGGTTTTTTGGCTCGTTCAGACGGTGAGGGAAATTGCATCGGAAGGTTGGAAGGGAAGCAAGAATGACACGCTACGAGTTCCTTTTGGAGATGGACGATATTCTCGGCTTGCCGGCCGGGACGCTTCGAGGTGATGAAAAACTGGATGAACTTGAGAACTGGGACTCCACGTCCCTCATCACCTTGGTTGCATTGGCGGATGCTAACAACGGTACACACCTCTCTCCTAGCCAGATCGTAACCTGCGCTACAGTTGCGGACCTTCTCCAGTTGGCCGGGGCGGGTAGATAACTCCAGTTGATTGATGGCCAGCTAAACGTGGCATGGCCACCGAGACCACCTCTTTTTGAGTCGTCTGGCTGTCGTTTAGCGGAGGTCTTCAGTGTCATCGGAGATTAAGACTATGCAAGGGGAGGTTCCGAAAGCTCCGCAGTTCCCAACTTCGGCCTCGGATATTTTTCGAAAGCGCCGGACCCTAAAAAAGGAGCTGCTCAAACAGACGAATCTCGTCCAAACACGTATTGCAATTCTGGGCGGCTCGACCACAACCGAAGTGACGAGCATGCTAGAAGTTTTTCTCCTCGCGCAAGGAATCCAGCCGGCATTCTATGTATCGGGATACAACTGTTACTGTGAGGACATCCTGTTCGAGAATCCAGATTTGTGGAATTTCAAGCCCGACATTGTCTTTATCCACACCACTTGGCACAACGTGTCGCAATTTCCCGAATTATTGGAAGCTGAAGCTGAGGTCGAACATCGCGTCCGACGTGAAATGGCGCGGTTCGAGTCTCTTTGGGAGAAAATTCATACCGGACTCGGCGCGCTCATTATCCAGAACAACTTTGACCTGCCGCGCCTCCGGCCACTCGGAAATCTGGAAGCTTCCGAATCGTTCGGCCGCGTCAATTTTTTATTGAGGTTGAATGCTGAATTCGGGAGCTATGCGCGCAACCATTCACGTTTTTTGATCAATGACATCCTCTACCTTTCAGCAGAGGTAGGCCTGGCCGCTTGGTTTGAGCATAGTTACTGGTATACCTTTCATATGGCCTTAGGTCCCACAGCCACGGTGGCCCTAGCTCGGAACGTGGCCGCAATTGTTAAGTCGGTTTACGGAAAATCCAAAAAGTGTCTTGTCCTCGATTTAGATAACACACTGTGGGGCGGAGTCATTGGCGACGATGGGGTGCAAGATCTGATACTTGGCCGGGACCACCCGGTCGGCGAGGCCTTCGTAGATTTCCAGCGCTACGTGAAAGGTTTGCAGCGGCGGGGCATCATTCTCGCGGTATGCTCCAAGAACGATCTGGAAAACGCCAAAGAGGGTTTCTCGCACCCGGACAACGTGTTAAAGCTGGAAGATTTCAGCGCATTCAAAGCCAACTGGGAGTCGAAGCCTGAGAACATCCGCGAGATCACTGCAGAGCTCAACATCGGCCTTGATAGCGTGGTGTTCGTCGATGACAATCCGGCAGAAAGGGCTCTGGTGGCGGAGCAATTGCCCGAGGTAGCAGTGCCGAATGTGGGGTCGGATGTTAGCCTGTTCGAAGAGATTCTGGAACATGAGCGGTACTTCGAAGTCGATAAAGTGGTTCCGGACGATCTTAGCCGCTCAGCTTACTACAGCTCCAATTCGCAGCGGAGCGCTTACCTAAGTGACTTCGGCAATTATGGGGAGTTCCTTGCTTCGCTCGAAATGACCGCTGAAATCGCTCCATTCTGTCCGGTCTACCTGGAGCGGATCACGCAGTTGATCAACAAGACCAATCAGTTTAATCTCACCACCCGGCGATATACGAGCGCGGAAGTCGCGGCCATCGCGCGCGACCCTGCATTTATCACGCTTTATGGGCGCTTGGCCGACAAATTCGGCGACAACGGCCTTGTGTCGGTTCTGGTCGGGCGGGTCTTTGACAAGACAGTCGAGCTGGACCTTTGGCTTATGAGCTGCCGTGTGCTGAAGCGCGAGATGGAATTCGCCATGTTTGATACCCTCGTCGAACAGTGCCAGGAGCGGGGCATCGGCAGAATCGTGGGTGTGTATGTCCCCTCCAAGAAGAACGGTATGGTTGCCGCGCACTACGCCAGCCTGGGTTTCAGCCGCGTAGAACTGAATTCCGGAGACCGGGAGGTGTGGCAATATGACATGCCCCCAACTTATTCGGCACGAACGCGCTACATTTTCAAGATCGCACAGGCGCTCCCGACGGCTGCGAATGCTTGAGGGGCGAACCAGGACGTCCATGAGCGGGCATCGCACACGACAATAAGGATCGAGCTACATGGCGGCTTCTGAGTGGCAGGTTCAAGTGGATTGCTGGGCGCCGGATGAATGGGTCCGGATGCTCGATCTTTTCGACGATGCCAATGTCTATCAGACATGGTCGTATGGCCATGTCCGCTGGGGAAGAAAGAACCTGAGCCACCTGGTTCTGAAACGAAGTGGCGAGGTCGTCGGAATGGCGCAACTCAGGATCGTCCGTCCGACGAGATTCAACTTCGGCATGGCGTATCTGCGCTGGGGCCCGCTCTCTGAGCGGCGCGGACGGCCGCTCGATTCCGAGGTCCTCGCGCGCATGGCTGGCGCCCTGGAGGAAGAGTATATACGGAAAAGAAAGCTTTTCCTGCGTATCCTGCCGAACGCCTTTATTGGATCGGCGCGCGCTGAAGCACTCCAAACTGCATTTTGTAGATTCGATTTGGAACCAAGCCTCCCGGGCAACACGTACCGGACTTTCCTCGTGGATCTGGCTCCTGGGATTGAGGAACTGCGAAAGAGACTCGACAAAAAATGGCGAAACCAACTCTCCCGCGCTGAAAAAAATAATTTGAAGGTAATCGTAGGAAGCGGGAGCGCCGAATTCCGGACGTTCTGCCTGATCTACAACCAAATGCGAAAGCGCAAGACGTTCGAAACTACGGTGGATGTTGAGGAGTTTGGGCGAATCCAAGAAGAATTGGCCGAGTCCCATCGCATGCGGATCATGATCTGCGAGGATCGGGGTGTGCCGGCGGCGGGGCTGGTTGCGTCGGCAATGGGCGATTCAGCGATTTATCTGCTCGGCGCGACCAGCGATGATGGGTTGAATTCGAAAGGCTCCTATCTGTTGCATTGGACCATGATTCGATGGCTCAAAGAAAAGGGTATCAGGTGGTACGATCTGGGAGGCATCGATCCCATTGGGAACCCGGGTGTTTACTCCTTTAAGAAAGGATTTTCCGGGGCCGACGTTTCTCAGATGAACCCGATAGTGGCATGTACCAGTGTCGTATCGAATGCGGTTGTCAGGGCAGGCTTGGCTATGCAGCGCACGTTTCGCGGCTGGGGCGAAGCCTTGCCCGTGGCGTCAAACCGTTAGCGATAACAGTTGACAATCAGAACGGGACACTCCGCACCAGAATACAGAATTCGGAGCGGTGATCTAAGAGATGACACAAGCGACGTGGGATTCGCACGGTGCGATTGAGCTTCAGGGTCGGCCGGGCCCCCTGCATGCTGATCTCATAGGACCATTGCTGGGCGGCAAAGCCACTCTTCACCATCTGGGCTTTGTCGTGGCATCCATCTCCGCCGTTGCCGAAAGATTTGCGGTATCGATGTCGGCGCGTTGGGATGGCCAGATTATCCACGATCCCTTACAGCAGGTTCGAGTAGCATTCTTTAGCCCTGCCGATGCACGGAATCCAGTCTTCGAGTTGGTGGAGCCGTGTGGCGAAGCCTCTCCTGTGAGCAATTTCTTAAAAAAGCGGGTCGGATTGCACCACGTCTGCTATGAAATCGAAGACTTAGAGTCCGGACTTCGGCAAGCGCGCGGTGTGGGTTTTGCCGTCGCGTCTGATCCAAAGCCAGCGGTGGCTTTTGGCGGCCGTAGGATAGCCTGGGTCCGTTCCAGGAGCCACTTGTTGATGGAATTTCTCGAACGTCAGCAGAAATAGCAGGCCTATAGGCCCCGGCAGCAGGCACGTCGATCACTCAACAGTCGGTGAGTTAACAAGGCTTGTTTCCCTTCAGCTCTTTATGGATCTCTCGGTGGTGATCGTTGGCTGGAATGCGAGGCATTATTTGGAGCTGTGCCTCGAAAGTCTGGCCGAAGCGCCGCCACGGCGCACGATGGAGATCCTTGTGGTTGACAATGCCTCGACCGACGGCTCGGCTGCAATGATCGAAGCTCGATTTCCCCTCGTCAAACTCATCAGGAGCGCCGAAAACCTCGGGTTTGCCAAAGGCAACAACGTGGCGATCCGGCAATGCCGGGGACGCTATATCGCCCTGGTGAATCCCGATGTGATCGTCCTGCCGGGCTGCCTGGATGCATTGGCGGATTTCCTGGATCAAAACCCCAAGGTGGGTAATGTGGGCCCGCGCGTCTTCAACCCAGACATGACCCAGCAGAGTACGTGCCGGCGATTTCCGACTCTGTGGAACAACTTTTGCTCGGCAAGCGGTCTGGAGACCGCGTTTCAGGGATCCCGCTTCTTCGCCGGCGAGCACATGTTCTTCTTTCCCCATGACCGAACACTGGCCGTCAATGTCCTGGTGGGTTGTTTCTCAATGGTACGTCGCGAAGCCTTTGAAGCCGTGGGTCTTTTGGATGAAGGTCTATTCATGTATGGCGACGATGTCGATTGGTGCCGGCGTTGTTGGAATGCGGGATGGCAGGTAGTCTTCTTCCCCGGCGCACGGGCGATTCATGACCGGGGAAAGATCACGGCTCCGTATCCCGTTCGCTTTGCACTCGCGCAACAACGGTCTGTAATCCACTATTGGACCAAACATCATAGCTTTTTCGGGCTGCTGGGAATCCGGAGCATAATTCTTTTCCATCACCTTCTCCGGTACACGTTTGCCGCTCTCTCGATCCTGGCAAATTCCCAGGGAAGCGCCAAGAGCGAAGTGGGGAAACAGGTGAGCAGCGCCTGCCTGCGGGAGCTGCTCTCTGGCAGCGTACCGAACAAGGCCTGAGGAGCAGCCTGGCAGTGGTAAGCATGGCAATTCCCACTTCAATTTCGCGGCTCGCGGCTTATTACACCCGCCATGGCCTTGGGCCGACAATCAGACGTTTCGCCCTAGCCATGAGACGAACGCTGTTTTCAAACCGCGCCGTCCTCTTTTATTGTGACCTGTCCAGGCAAACCTCCGCTCCGCCAGACCTCCCGAACTTCCTGAAAGTGGAGCGGAAGAGAAGTTGTGTTGAGCTCAACCCGCAAGACTTAGATCAGATCGTCAATGTCTGGAACCCTAAGCTGGCCCACCGACGTATGCAAGAGCGATTCGACCGAGGGGCTTCGTTGTGGCTGATCAAGTTCCACGACCGGCTGGCAGGGTACGGTTGGACCTTGCAAGGACGCATCATTGCGCCCTATTACTTGCCACTGGCAGAGGATGATGTGCAGTTTTTCGATTTCCACGTGTTCCCCAAGTATCGCGGGCGGGCCATCGACTGGTTTTTGATGACTCATGCCCTTCAAATGCTGGCGGTCGATGGCGCGACGCGTGCGTTTGCCGAAGCGGGGGAGTGGAATCAGGCATCGTTGTCATCCATCGCGATGACGTCTTTTCGTCGCCTGGGCTGGGCCAGAAAGTTCACGATTTTTCGTCACACAATCGTGTGCTGGGACGTGGAGGGTGTGGCGTGCCACGTGCCGGAGCGTCCGAGCAGGCGGTTCGTGGCCGCGACCGACCGGAAGCCATCGGATGTTGTGCGTTAACTCCCATGACTGGTAACACGATTCCGGAAGTCTTCACGTCCTGTCGGGTTCGCTGGCACGAGGCTCATCCTCTCCGAGTCTTTGTTGATCAAATGGCTGGACGGCGGCCTAGCTCCACGGTTGAGGGGTGTCTCAGCAACATGATACTCACCTTTTTCAGCATTGACCATCGACAACCACCTTGTTAGCCTACTATTTCACGCAGATTTCGAAAAACGTCGATTGCTACGCGCAGAAGGTGGAAATGATATCTCTTGCCTTAGGAGCCGGTTCCGTACCGACACCCAGCGGCCCTCTCCTGATGTCTGTAAACGTATTTGCTTCCCAAGCCCATTACGTTGCCGCTAACCGGTCGGATTCGAACGCCGGTATATCCAAAACCGCCGCCAGGCTACACGCGCCGGTGAGGCCAAACTGTACGGCTTCTTGTGCTTCGTACACTCCCAATGGTGCGGTTCGATCATCTTTCGCGGCGGAGATACCTGGCATTTCCGCAACAAGCAGCGCCGTGCCTTACGCGGGTTCCGGCTGCTGCGGACGGGTCATCCCCTGCAGCAGGTCAAGCGACAGTCAAATCTGTTGGGGCTTGGACCAGAATTGGTCCTCCAGTTCCTTCTGGACGCGGTCCAGCGCTCGCCTTATTCAAGGGGCGAAAAGATGAGATGCTGGATACTTGTTCTATTCTGCACGGTCTTCTCTCAAGCCTCTGTTTTCGCCGCCATTTCAGGACCCGGCGTCTGCCCGGCCAGCGCCCCAGTCACCGGCAATAATTGTTACTTCGTATCGGCAAGCGGCTCCGACTCTGCGGTTGGCAACAGCGAATCGACCCCTTGGCTCCACGCGCCTGGTATGCCGAATTGTGCTTCCAACTGCCTGACAGTGCAAACGGCTGGCTTGAATCCCGGTAATGGTGTAATCTTTCGGGGCGGCGACACTTGGCACTTTGGCAATAGCAGCGCCACTTCTTATACTGGTGGTACATGGGATGTCAGCAACTGGTGGGGTACGGTTACTTCGTGTGTCTACGAGGGAACGCAGACAGGCTGCATCTACTACGGAGTGGACCAAACGTGGTACACCGGAGCTTCCTGGACGCGCCCAATATTTGATGGTGATAATCCTCTTTCTACTTCTCAGGTGTCTACTTGCACATACCAGACAGCGGGCGGAGAGAATAACAACCTGACACAGATTGCGCCGAATTCGATATTTGATAACTTTGAGATGCGCGGCCTCTGCACTACCTGGAGCAACCCCGGACAAGGATCAGCTAACGCTTATATCGCCTACTTCGGGACAGGAATCGGTGGTAGTGGAATGGCAATCGAAGAAAATCTGTACATTCATGGTTGGACGGCGACTGCACCAACTAGTCAAGCGATTTCCATTGGCGGTACCGGTTGCAACATGATTGGTGGAGGGTACAACGGCCTTCAATCCATAGATCATTTGGTTATTGATGGAACGGATTCGAACCCTGGAGCATGTACCTGGGGAATCTTTCCAAGTTTCTACCACATGCGAGACAGTATTGTCCGCTACACTACTCAAGGTGTCGGGCAGTGGTGCCACGATATCCATGACAATATTTTTGAGCATTTCTACAATCCTGTTATTCCAACTCATGGCAATATTTTAGAGTGTAACGATGACTCTAGCGGCAATGCGCCCGGACAGCCGGCAAATACTCCAAACGTATTTTATAACAACATCTTTCGTCATGACGATGCGAGTTTCGGCCCCGCTGGTCAAGTCCACTTTTGGATTTGTCCTGAGGTAGTCCCGGAGTATATATTCAACAATCTCTTTTACGACATAGCTAATGAGAACTATATCGATATCGCGGGGCCGCCTATCTACAGTTGCCCAAACACGGGAGGCCAGTTCATGTTTAATAACACTTTGGTGGACGGAACTCAGCCGTGCTCGTTACCCAATAATACTGCAGGTGGTAAATATCTTAGCGTGTTCAATCAGCACCTGATAAACACTCCATTTGATGCCGGAACAACTGCCTGTACGGGCCTAAACAGCACAACTAATATTGCGATGTCAGATGCAACTGCAACTGCACAGGGATATACCACAGGTACGGGCGGCACGGATGGCGGCTCTAACACTTGTGCTAATGAAAGCACCACGCCCTGTGCGCCGACCGCTAAAACCAATGCCACGGTATCGGCCGGATCTAACTATCAAGCGTACTGTACCGCCCTTGGAGGATACTCCTCTGAGTATGCAATCGGTACAGAAGCAGCGGCTGCCTGCAAATACAACGCTACCGATGGCTGCACGTACAATACCAGTACGCACACCATGGTATGTCCGGCACAAACAGCGAATTCTCGCCCCCCAAGTGCCGCATGGGACGCGGGAGCGTATCAGTTTTTCCCGACGCCGGGCCTCATCCAACCTCCGACCAATCTTCAGATTACCGTGCAGTAACCGCCTTTAATCGGTCTTGATGTCGCCGCGCGCTACGTATAGGTGCTGCCGACGCGTTCGCATCTTACACCGCCTTATCGGAGTCTCCGGGCTGCCCCGTGTTTCGATACATACTGTCTGACGACTACCCGAACCATGGAACCTGCGCATATTCGATTTGGGGGCGGCGCCACTGAAACGATCCTGAGTCCGCTCGTGGCGGTGTGGATGCTGATCGCAATAGTGCTGATCCTGACCCTTCCGCGCCGGTCAGTGATTACGTGCTTTCTGCTGAGTTGTCTTTGTATTCCGGTTGCACAAGTGCTGGTAGTAGGAGGCGTGCACTTTACGGTGCTGCGTATCCTGATCATTGCCGGCCTGATTCGGAGGGCAGTCGAGCCGCGGTCTCCCTTGGGCCGAAAGTTTGTTGGCGGATTCAACGCCATAGACCTCATGGTGGTGCTTTGGGCTGTGTCGCAGCAGACAGTCGCTTCTCTTCAGTGGATGGACATGCAGGCGCTGATCCATAACCTAGGGGATCTCGTGGACGCGCTAGGCGGCTTCCTGGTGGTGAGATTCTTGATTACCGACCGCGAGGCGATCCGGCGCACAGTCATTGTCTTGGCCGTGATCTGCGCAATCCAGGGCGTCTGCATGCTCAATGAGCAGATCATCCACGTGAATGTGTTCGGTTACCTGGGAGGAAACGTCGGAATTACCGTGAGAGACGGCCGAATCCGTGCGGAAGGAGTGATGGGCTGTCTCTACGCCGGGGCATTTGCCGGCGTTTCGATTCCTTTGTTTCTATGGCTCTGGAACGAAGGAAGAGCTCGGGTGGTCGCGTGTGCCGGACTTTTCGGGGCTACGGCCATGGTGATCACCTCTAACTCGAGCACATCCTGGTTGGCCCTTGGCGGGAGCATTTTGGGGCTTTCGCTCTGGCCTTTGCGCAAGCGGATGCGCCTTGTTCGCTGGGCATTTTCGCTTACACTCGTGGCGTTGCACATGGTGATGCACGGCCCGGTTTGGTCCCTTATCGCCCGCGTCGACCTGACCGGCTCCTCGTCGGGCTACCATCGGTATTATTTGGTAGACAATTGCATCCGGCATTTCAGTGACTGGTGGCTTCTTGGGTATAAGTATTACAACAATTGGGGATGGGATATGTGGGACCTCTGCAACCAGTTTGTCGTCGCGGCATTGACGGGAGGCCTGATCACCCTAGTTTTCTATATCGCGATTTTCAGCCGGAGCTTCGGTGCGATTGGAACGGCAAGGAAACTGGTGAGTGGAAAGCGCCGCGAGGAATGGCTCCTCTGGTGCCTTGGTTCAGATTTGTTCGCCAATGTGGTCGCGCACTTCGGCATCAACTATATGGCTCAGATGATGATGACCGTGTTCCCCTTGCTGGCCTGCATTTCCGTGGCGGCGTTCGCGGCAAAGCAAGCGCCAGTGCGACATGCGGACCTGCAGCCCCCCGAACAACTTGCATGCATTCGGGGCGTCGACAGCATGTCCTTCCTAACAGCCTGACCGCTCAGAGGAACGGAAAAGCAATGAGCAACAGAAAAGTGCGTGTACGAGCAGTATACAGTTTCCCACTTCGCTTGGGCGCTGACCGGATGTGCTACACGGCCTGGCAACAAGTGAACAGCTTGGCAGCGGCAGGGGCGGACCTGCTGGTTTTTCCCGCGTCTCTTGGTCGGCCGGTGGCCCCGGGAGTACAGGTTTCGCCGACGCTAGCAAGAGGCAAGCTGCGTCTTCCATTCAGACTCCTAGGCGCTATGCGCGCCGTGGCTTTGCACGACCGGATAGTTTCCCGCCGGATCGAGAAACTGGCGGGGCGTATTGACATTATCCACACATGGCCGTTAGGATCATTAGAAACGCTCAAGACAGCAGCAAGACTTGGAATTCCGACTGTCCTGGAAAGGCCGAATGCCCATACGGGCTTTGCAATGGAGGCAGTACAAAGGGAGTGCGATCGCCTGGGTGTAACTCTGCCGCCCGATCACGAACACGCCTACAACGCGGAGAAGTTGCGCAAAGAGGAAGAAGAATACCGTCTGGCCACGCGCCTACTGTGTCCATGCGATTTTGTGGTCAAGACATTTCTCGATAAGGGATATTCGAAAGAGCAGTTGGCCCGGCATATCTGCGGATATGACGAGAAGGTGTACTACCCCAGCAACGAGCGGCGGGACCCCAAGCGCGGGCTGACGATGCTGTTCGTGGGGGTTTGCGCGGTACGGAAGGGGGTGCACTACGCGTTGGAGGCATGGCTGAAATCTCCCGCCTCGGAAGACGGCACCTTTCTGATCGCCGGGGAGTTCTTGCCGGAATACGAGCAGAAGCTAGCGCCTATGCTGGGGCACCCCAGCGTAAGGGTGTTAGGCCACCGGAACGATGTGCCGGAGTTGATGCGGCAGAGCGATATTCTGGTTCTACCCAGCATCGAGGAAGGCTTTGGCCTCGTCATTGCCGAAGCCATGGGCAGCGGATGCGTCCCCCTCGCGTCGGAAGCGTGCACGGAGATCTGCAGCCATATGAAGACTGGGCTCATGCACCGAGTGGGAGACGTCGAAGCTCTTTGCCAACACATCACTATTCTCCACGAGGATCGAGGCCTGCTGGGGAGGCTGCGAGCTGCGTCTCTGAAGTTTGCCCCCGATGTCACGTGGACTTCGGTCGGGAGAGTGCTCCTTGAGGTCTATCGCGATGTGATTGCGGACCACGGGGCAGGAGTGCTCCGCCAGAGTAACGAGCATCGAACAACCGTCTGCGCCAAGGCATAAGTGGGCGCTCGCGTCTCACCCGATGGCTCAAACGGTTCCGAGATAACAAAGCGGACAAATTGGTAAGGAACGGGTTTCATGAATCCCAAAGTATCTGTCATTGTTCCGACCTATAACCGGTCAGCCGCAGTCCGAAACGCCGTCGAGAGCGTCCTGGCCCAAACATTTTCGGATCTTGAAGTGATCGTAGTGGATGATGGATCGTCGGATGGCACGGGGAAGAGCCTTGGGGAGCGTTTTGGCGATCGCATCCGCTACTACGCCCAAGCCAATCAGGGAGCTAGCACGGCACGGAACAAGGGAATCGCCGAAGCCCGGGGAGAGTGGATCGCTTTCCTGGACTCCGACGATCTCTGGGAAAGGGAAAAGCTCGAGTGGCAGTTCAAGGCCCTGGAGCAATTTGGCCAATGCGGCGGCTGTTATACAGACACGCGATTGTTTAATCACGCGGAAACCCGGACCCTTTTCCAACTGGCTGAAGAGAGCTATCGGCACGAAGGGACGGTGGGCGTCAATGCGGACGTGCTGAGGCTGCTGGTAAGACCAGGGGGCGCAGGTATGGTGGTCTGCCTGTCTTCTCTCCTGGCGCGCGCCGATGCCGTAAGAAGAACGGGAGGATACGATCCCAAACTACTGTATAGTCAGGACAGCGAATTTATGTTTCGGTTAGCTATGCTCACGGGCTTCTGTTACGTCAACCACCCGCTCGTCCGGTTCGACCGATCGCCAGTGGAAATTCGCCATGTGGGAGTCAGCTCAGAGTGGAACAAGCTGGAATTTTGGCTTCAGGACAGCCAGCTCAGGCTCGAAGGGCTCCTGCAATTGAGCGAAGGCCTGCCGACAAAGGTTCGCAAAATAATTCGCGAGACGCTTGGCTCGGTCCATAGCGGGTGGGCCAATTGGTATCTGGAGAACGGACAGTACGGAAAGGCGCGCGAAGCCGTGTCGCGAGCAGCGCAACTCGACCTGACGTTTAACGTCGCAGTCAAATGGGTGCTGGTATGGATGAATCCCCGCCTGGCGCTCCGAACTGTACATCACCATCAGGAAAGCAGGAAAGACCTTGCAAACGTCGTATAAGAATGCAGGTGGTGGCGGTGCAAGCCCTATGGTATTAGCCTCGGCTTCAGAGCGGTGCTCGGGTGCGGATCGGAAGGACGGGGCCGGGCCCAGCATTCATGATCCGGAGCAGTGTCCTGTCTGCGGGAGAGCGGGCGCGAAGGAGTGGCTACGGGGACCGGACCGGCTCCACGGCCGCCGCGAGCAGTACACGCTGGTGCGTTGCCCGGCGTGCTCGCTCGTGTGGCTCAGCCAGCCGCCGGCGCCTGACGAAATGCACCTGCATTACACGGATGCATATCACAAGCTGATTTCGGCGGGCGGTCAGAACTCGCCCCAACGCTGGCGTAGCCGCAGGGCGGCCCTCGCGCCACACAAGCGGTCCGGGGCGCTGTTGGACCTGGGCTGCAGCTCGGGGTCCTTCCTTGAGTTCATGCGCGGCGAGTCCTGGAAACTCTATGGAATCGAGATGTCCGCCGCTGGCGCGCGAGCCGCAGAGGCCAGGAGCGGGGCGCAGGTGTTTGTGGGAGACGTACCGGATGCGCCCTTCGCGCCGGAATCGTTTGACGCAATCACATGCTTTGACGTGCTGGAGCATGTGTACCAGCCGCGGCAAGTAATGGCGAAGGTGGCGCAATGGCTGAAGCCCGGCGGAATCTTCTATGTACTGGTGCCCAACATTGACGCAGCAGAAGCGCGATTGTTCGGTACGTACTGGCACGGATTGGAGCTTCCGCGGCACCTGTTTCACTTTTCTCCCGCGTCGCTGCGAAGCTTGGCGCAGTCGGCGGGGCTGAGCGAGGTTTCGCTTGTCACAAGACGGAACCCTGCCGTCGGGACCAGCCTGCGCTACGTCGGGGATGATGCTTTCCACGCGCTGGGCATTCGCCGAACACCTGTAGCGTACCGAGGCGAGGCAAACCTCCCCTGGAGGGCGGCGCGAAAGCTGATGCGCGTGACAGTTTTGCGCGCTCTGCTGGCGATGGCTCCCCTGTTGGGAGGAGGCGAGTCCATTCATGCCATTTTCCGGAAGGAAGACGCGTCTTAAACCGCGTTGCGAATTGACGCACTCACAGCCAAGGCCACACGAGGTGTCGCTGGGCTGGGAACGAGCGATTGCCGCCCCGTCAGCGGAAATCAACCTTAAGGATTGAAAACGTGCAGGATCAGAACAAGCGCCGGCCGTTTCCCGACCCGCTGAAACTCTTTCCGAGAGTGCTTACGAAGATGTATAGCACCTGGGTCAGCGCGACCTACCCATTTGCCTCAATAGGCCGTCGTGTATCGCTTCATTTCACAAGTAACGTGAGCCGCCAACGCGCGCCCAGGATCAGCCTTGGTGATTCGGTACACCTGCTCGAGCAGGTCTGGCTCAATGTCGCCACCGACGATCCCACCGGTGAGCCCACGATTGTGATTGATGACGGTTGCAGCATCGGTATCGGCACCATCATATCCGGGAAAAATCGCATCCACTTAGAGCGCGAAGTGCTGGTCGGTCAGCAGGTCGTGATACAGGACCACAATCACGCGTACGAAGATATCGATGTGCCAATCATCAAGCAAGGTATTACCAAGGGCGGCAGAATCCGAATTGGTGAGGGATCTTGGATCGGCCGTGGCGCAGCCATCCTCTGTTCGAGAGGAGAGCTGGTAATCGGCCATCATTGTGTTGTGTCAGCCAACTCCGTGGTAATGCGAAGTATCCCAGACTACTCGGTGGTTTCTGGAGCCCCAGCAATGATAATAAGGCAATACGATCCGACGGCCCGGACCTGGCGCATGGGTCAATTGCGGGGGACGGGTGTGGCGGATAGCGAAATATCGTCAAGCGCACTTCCGTTCGATCGTAACGCGGAAGCTATGGCCAAACTTACAGTGCGTGGCTGAAGTCGCACGCTTCTTTTACTTAGACCGGATATCATATGATTGAATCACCTATACGTCAGGCAAGCGTTGTTCGGGGTGGAAATCGGGATGGTACAGTGAACCATAGCGGCGGATCCCGGGCGCGATTTCAAGATCCGCTTAAACTTATTCCTCGAGTCTTGAGGAAGCTTTACACGGAGTGGCTGCGGATGACCTACCCGTTCGCAGCCATGGGGTCGAAGGTATCGATCCATCACACATGTTTCATTGACAGGAAGAATGCGCACAGGATCAAATTGGGCAAGGACATCAGGATCGAAAAAGACACCTGCTTAGGGTTAAGTGTATCGCCGGAGGAACAAGGGGAGCCCGTAATTGTGATCGATGACAATTGCGTGATACACTGGCGAACGCAGATTGGCGCCAAGAATCGGATTCATCTAGAACGTGATGTCATCGTCGCACAGGATGTGCTGATCGTAGACCAGAACCATGAATATGAAGACACCACCATCCCAATTGGAGACCAGGGGTTTACAAAGGGCGGGACGATCCGAATCGGGCAGGGCTCTTATATCGGTCACGGATCGGCCATCATATGTTCTCGAGGCGAGCTGGTTCTGGGCCGGAATTGCGTTGTAGCCGCCCATGCCGTGGTTACGAGGAGCGCTCCCCCCTACTCGGTTCTTTCCGGGAATCCGGCCATGATCGTGAGACAATTCGACCCAGTCAAGCAGGCTTGGGTCCTCGGATCAGTTCGATCGGCCGAATCTTAGCCAGTATCACAGAGACATGAGATCAGGTACTGTTAGGCCAGCAAACGCGCGCTGGATAAAGCTGGGAGGTTGGATAGCGTGCGGCCGACATTTGACGATGTGACAGGAGGGAACATGGATTCGGGGCCCCTGCCTCTAGTGAGCATAGTTACTCCGGTGTACAACAACGAGGAGTATGTTGCTGAGTGCATTGAGAGCGTTCTGGCGCAGACTTACCAGAATTGGGACTACACCATCGTCAATAACTGCAGCACGGATGAATCGGGAGAAATTGCGCGTCGTTACGCCGCGAAAGACCCGCGGATTAGAGTTCACGACAATTTACACTTTTTGCGGGCAGTTCCCAACCATAACGTCGCGCTACGTCAGATTTCCCCCGAGAGCAAGTACTGCAAAATCGTATTTGCGGATGACTGGATTTTCCCGCGATGTCTAGAAGAAATGGTGGCGGTTGCTGAGGAGCATCCTTCAGTGGGAATTGTTGGAGCTTACGGCCTGCAAGAGCACGAAGTCGTGTGGAGCGGGTTAGCATACCCCAGCAGGGTGGTGTCAGGTCGCGATATCTGCCGCCGCACGTTTCTGGAGGGGATGTACGTATTCGGAACTTCAACCTCCGTCCTTTATCGCTCTGACCTTGTCAGAAGGCGGGATCCGTTCTACAACGAGGCAAACTTCCATGCGGACAGGGAGGCATGTGTCGTACTCCTTAAGAGCTGCGACTTTGGTTTTGTCCATCAGATCCTTACTTTCAAGAGATTGGGGGCGGAATCGCTGACCGTGACGTTGTCCATGGACCTGATGACCCACTTTGGGTCTACGTTGTACACCCTCGTAACGCACGGCCCGGATTTTCTGGCTAGGAAGGAGTTCGAGACCTGCGTGGAACGGCTTTTGGCTGAATACTACAATTTTCTCGCCGTAAGTCTGATGCGAGGCCGCCGCGACACGAAATTCTGGAGCTATCAAAAGAGAAAGTTGACTGAGACGGTTGGCTTTAGCCGGACCCGTTTGGCGGGAGCGGTTCTAACGAGGTTGTGCAAAGCTTTGTTAAATCCATACGAAACTATAGCAAAGCTGCGCGGGGGCGGGGACCCATCCGCAGAGCTGGCAACCGAAGACATGAACAAAAGTCGATTGCCGGTCCACGCTAGCGGAATGCGATAGGACCCAGGTTTTAATGTCTTCCCGTATTCCATCGCGCTGCTCGCCAGGCAAATATCGCCGCCGGGTGGACCGAAAGGCCAAAGAAGGTAGACTCAACCAACCGAAGATTGGCTTGTTCGGGCACTTTGGAGCGGGAAACCTCGGTAACGAGAGTACCCTTCAGGCGATGCTATGCCATCTTCGCCGTCGCTTACCGGACGCCGACGTTACATGCATCTGCAGCGGCCCTGAAACTGTTACGACGGCCTACAACATCACCGCAGTGCCCAGCAGGCGCGCCGTAGTTAAGCTATGGGCTTTCCCTAATCCACTGGCTAGATTGGCACGGAACGTTCTGGTTGGCATACCAAGCGAGGTCTATAGGTGGCTCAAGGGTCTCACGACGTTACGAGGCACGGACGCGCTGATCATCCCAGGAACGGGATTGCTCACCGATGCTTATACCCTTTTCAATTGGGGGCCGTATGACATGTTCCGGTGGTCGGTCACGGCGAAATTGTGCGGCTGTAAGCTTTTCTTTGTAAGCGTGGGAGCCGGGCCCGTCTACAGTCGCATCGGCAAATTCTTCGTCAAGGCCGCGCTTTCCCTGGCAGACTTCCGTTCCTACCGGGACCACTCCACGCTGCAATATTTGAACGACCTCGGGTTTCGAGCCGAGAACGACATGGTCTACCCGGATCTGGTCTTCAGCTTGCCCGAAACGCTGATACCGCATCGCCACAGCGGCAAAGGGCGCAGATTGGTGGTCGGCCTCGGACTGATGGAGTACGCCGGAAAGTATAGCATCGAGAGACCGACGAACTCCGTTCACGCAGCCTACCTGGAGGCTCTCGTGGGGTTTGTAAAGTGGCTGTTAGCCCGAGAATATAACGTCCGATTATTGATCGGAGACCTTGCGGACACGCCTGTGACGCGAGAGTTCAGATCGTTGCTGAGGGAGCAATCGGGGACGCACGAGGAGGAACGCGTTATCGATGAGCCGGTCGCATCTGCTGAGGACCTATTGTCGCAACTCGCAGCCACGGACATAGTAGTAGCGACGCGGTTTCACAACGTGCTCCTCACGCTGCTTCTCAATAAGCCGGTGATCGCTATTTCATTCCATCACAAGTGTTCTTCGCTCATGAGCCAGATGGGAATCGGGGATTACTGCCTGGACATTAATGGCTTGAATGCTGAGAATCTCGTTGGGCGATTCTGCCAGATCGAAAAGAACTCCGGTCAGCTGCGCTCCATGATTAGGGAGAAAGTGAAGAACTGCCGCAATGCTTTGGACGAACAGTACCTCATCATCTTCAGGGATATGTGCCCAGGCGGAGCGCAGATAGCAGCCCCTGCCGTAGCGACTCGAGAGAGCACAAACGACAGCATTCTATCATGAGAGCAGCCAAGAGACCTATGCCGTATACGTACACACTTCCAAAGTCAACTTCATTTACCGGTACGGGCCTGGAGGGATACAGCTTCGGACCACTTCGCCAGCAGGATCTCGATGTCTATTATATCGAATCGGAGAAGGGCCACGATACGTTCATGGTCAGCAAGAAGATCACTCGTACTTACTATGTCCTTTCCGGAAGCGGATATTTCACCATTGACAATGGCAGGTACGATGTCTCCCCCGGTATGCTGGTGGAGGTACCGCCGAAGGTGGAATACTCCTACTCTGGGAAAATGACGCTGATAGGATTCGCGAGGCCGCGGTGGTTCAGCGGCAATGATACACATACCATGTGGAACCCGGATGTGACATGCAGGGATTGCAGTTGCTTGCCCGGTCGGGAATCGTGGTCGACGCGGCTAATTCGATTTGAGATTGCCGGGAAATCGCCGGCCAGGGCTTTTCTACGGCTTAATCGGAAACTCTGGTATCGCCTTCCTCTACCCGTTGCCCGCCTTGGTCCGGTGCGCTCTTACGGTAACTGTGTGCATGCGTTGGCGCGGAGACAGGGCGGTCGCGCGCAGGCTTTCAGCACGTATTTTCTTCGGAACCGATCGGAGCTAGAGCTTATCCGGCGGCAGTTGGAGCTGAAGCGCAGCGGCGAGACCTTAAGAGTAGCAGTGCTCGGGTGCAGTTTCGGCGCTGAGGCTTATTCGATAGCCTGGAGGATACGATCGGCCAGGCCGGACTTGAAGTTGATCCTAAGTGCGGTGGACATCTCCCGGCAGGCCGTGGAATTCGCGCAACGGGGCGTTTATTCACTCACGAACTCCGAACTGATGAGCACAGATATCTTTGAACGTATGAGCGCCGTTGAGAGAGAGGAATTCTTTGAAACGGACGGGGAGGCTGCGGCAGTAAAGCCGTGGATCAAGGAAGGGATCAGATGGAGCGTAGGCGATGTGGGGGAGTCGGAGGTAGTTGACGCGGTCGGGCCCCAGGAGATGGTGGTGGCGAGCAATTTTCTTTGCCACATGTCTCCCGCCGGGGCGGAAAGATGCTTGCGCAATATCGCCCGATTGGTAAGCCCGGAAGGGTATCTCTTTATTTCAGGAATCGACCTCGACGTCCGAACCAAAGTCGCGCGCGATTTGGGGTGGAAGCCGGTGCAAGCGTTGCTCCAGGAGATTCACGAGGGGGATCCGTGCTTGCTGGTCCACTGGCCGTGGCATTATGGCGGGTTGGAACCATTAGATAAGAAACGACGAGATTGGAGAATCCGCTACGCGGCTGCCTTCCAGGTAGTTCCGACCCGCACTGCAGCACCCCTCCGGCATGAAAATGAACTTGGCGAACGCGCGCCCGCGGTCGGGGTGGGACCGGGCTTGTCCCGAGGAGAATGAATGCCAGGACTTGCAAGTGGATTACACACCGCCTTATGACCTTTCGGGAAACCAAGGTGCAGGGGGTTTTCGAGATTCATCTAGAACCGAAACCAGACGACCGCGGGTTCTTTGCGCGCGCATGGTGCCAGAGGGAGTTCGAAGCTCATGGACTCAACAGTTCATTGGTGCAGTGTAACGTCTCGTTTAACACGCGAAAGGGAACGCTCCGTGGCATGCATTATCAGGCGCCGCCTTGCGGGGAGGCCAAAGTAGTGCGCTGCACCAAGGGTGGGATCTATGACGTCGTGGTCGATCTGCGCCGGTATTCGGCGACGTACCGAGATTGGATCGCGTTGGTTCTGACGGCTACAAACCGCCGTGCGGTCTACGTCCCAGAGGGATGCGGGCACGGCTTTCTGACTCTGGAGGACGAGACCGAGGTGTTCTATCAAATGTCGGAATTCTATCACGCGGAATCCGCCCGGGGAGTGCGGTGGGATGATCCGGCATTCCAGATTGCCTGGCCGGAAGAAGTGCGAGTGATTTCCGAACGAGACCGGACCTATCCGACTTTTGAGTAATACGATGGCCCTGCTGAAGGAACTCGATTATCGGGATGCGGCGGCAATCGGCGAGGAACTGCACCGTTTCGCGGCGGACCTATACCCGATCTGCCGCAGCATCACGGGCGACGGAATCCTGCGGACGTTGGCCTTGATCAAGAGCCGCATTCCGCTGCAGACCTTTGAAGTGGTTACGGGAACACCCGTCTTCGACTGGACGGTTCCCAAAGAGTGGAACATTCGAGACGCCTATATCAAGGCGCCTGATGGGAAGCGGGTTGTGGACTTTCGGCAATCCAACCTGCACGTGATGAGCTACAGTCTTCCGGTGCATGCGACCATTCCTCTGAGGGAGATCAGGCCGCACCTGTTCACGATACCGGAGCATCCGGATTGGATCCCTTACCGAACGTCGTACTATAAGGACGACTGGGGATTTTGTCTTTCCCATAATCAGATGCTGGCACTTGAGGACGGCAACTACGAGGTATGCATCGACTCCAGTCTCGAAAATGGGCGTTTGACCTACGGAGAATGCTATTTGGCGGGGCGCTCTTCGGACGAGGTTTTGATCTCCTGTCATGCGTGCCATCCATCTTTGGCGAATGATAATCTGTCTGGGATAACCGTGGCAACGTTTCTGGCGCAATTTCTATGCGGACGGGACCTTCGATACTCGTACAGGTTCCTGTTCATTCCCGGAACGATCGGGGCGATCACCTGGCTGGCGCGAAACCGCGAGGCCATCGGACGCGTCCGCCATGGGCTGGTGCTGACCTGCATCGGAGATGCGGGTGAGTTCCATTACAAGAAGAGTCGCCGGGGAAATGCCGAGATTGACCGGGCCGCTGAGCATGTTCTTAAACACTACAGTGAGTCCTCGGAGATTCTGGAGTTTTCCCCAGACGGTTATGACGAGCGGCAGTACTGCTCGCCGGGCTTCAATCTCGCTGTGGGTTGCCTGATGCGGAGCGTATGGGGGAACTTTCCCGAGTATCACACTTCGGCCGACAACCTCGACTTTATCCGACCGCCGCAGCTTGCCGGATCGCTCCGGGTGTGCGCCGCTATCCTGGACGTCCTGGAGAACAACCGGCGGTATTGTAACCTTAACCCTTGCTGCGAACCACAACTAGGACGGCGAAACCTGTATCGGTCGACAGGTGGCGAGGCGCCTGGGATAGAAATCTCGGCCCGCCTCTGGGTGCTGAACCTTTCGGATGGAGAACACTCTCTGCTGGATATCGCGGAACGTTCCGGTATGGCGTTTTCGGCGATCAGCGACGCGGCGGATCTCTTATGTCAGAACGGGTTGCTGTCCCTGGTTTCCGATAACAAAATGTAGGCACGCCAAGAGGCGCGTTCCCGAGTCCAGGGCCTGCTGGGTCGGTTGTGACCATTCACTCCGCGACCACGCAGGCAGAAAAACACACATATTATGAAAGTATTATTGACTGGCCATAAAGGCTATATCGGCGCCGTTGCGGGACCCGTCTTGCGCTCCGCCGGCCATGAAATTACCGGACTGGACACGGATCTTTTCGCGAGCTGCGAGTTCGGAGCAGCGGCAACAGAGATTCCCGAAATTCGCAAAGACATCCGCGATCTAACCAAGGCGGATCTCGATGGCTTCGATGCGGTGGTGCATCTGGCGGCGTTGTCGAATGACCCGCTCGGCAACCTCGACACCCGGGTCACGTACGACATCAACCACCTGGCCTCGGTCCGGCTGGCCGAACTGGCGAGAGAGGCGGGGGTGCGCCGCTTTGTCTTCTCCTCGTCCTGCAGCACGTATGGCGCGGCTGGGGACGCGATTCATGACGAGACCGCTCCGCTTAGTCCGGTGACGGCGTATGCCGAATCAAAGGTCCTGGTAGAGCGCGATCTGGCACGGCTGGCGGACGACCATTTCAGCCCGACCAGTTTGAGAAATGCTACGGCTTACGGCGCGTCGCCCCGTTTGCGGCTAGACGTGGTCTTGAACGACCTGGTGGCATGGGCGTATACCAGTGGCAGAGTGTATATCAAGAGCGACGGCACACCGTGGCGCCCCATCGTGCACGTCCGCGATATTACGGCGGCGATTCTAAGTGTGCTCGAAGCTCCCCGGGATGCCGTACACAACGAGACATTCAACGTCGGTCTGACGGAGGAGAACTACAGAATCCGCGATCTGGCGGCCATCGTCGCCGAGACCGTTCCGAACTGCCGCGTTGAGTATGCCGTTGATGGCGGACCCGACAAGAGATGCTACCGCATCAACTGCGACAAAATCCGCCGCGCTCTGCCGGACTTCCATCCACGGTGGAACGCCCGCGACGGAGCGTCAGAGCTTTATGACGCGTATCGGACGGCGGGTCTGACCTTCGCCGATCTTGAGCACGGTCGTTATACCCGGATCAACCACATAAAGAAGCTCATGAAAGCGGGTTCCTTGGACGCTTCGCTGCGCTGGACCCGGCAGCACGCCCAGCCTGCGCGGGTTGCTTGACCCGCAGCGATTCCGAAAGAACAGCATATGACCACAATGACACTTCATTCCGAGACTGAGCACTCAGCGGCAACTATTCGTTGCCGCTTCTGCGGCGTGGGCCTCCAGCGAACCTTTGTCGACCTGGGGATGTCCCCGCTTTGCGAAACCTATCCGTCGCCGGGAGATCTTAACCGTGGGGAAGTCTATTATCCGCTTCACGTCTACGTATGCGACCAGTGTTTCCTCGTGCAACTGGAGCAATACGAGAGCGCGGAGAATATCTTCAGCGACTACCCATATTTCTCGTCCTACTCCGACTCCTGGCTCAAACACTCTGAGAATTACTGCGACAAGATGATCGCGCGACTCGGCCTGAACGGGCAGAGCTTCGTGGTCGAGGTGGCCAGCAACGACGGTTACCTGTTGCAGTATTTTGTGCGGCGGAGCGTGCCGGTATTGGGCATTGAGCCGGCGGCCAATGTGGCGAAGGTGGCAGTCGAAAAAGGCGTTCCGACGCTGGTGCGGTTCTTCGGCGCACAATTGGCAGAGGAGTTGGCAGCTGAAGGCCGCCGTGCCGACCTGATACTCGGCAATAACGTCCTGGCGCAGGTCCCCGATCTGAACGATTTCGTGGAGGGGCTCAAAATCCTGTTGAAACCCGATGGAGTCCTGACGCTAGAATTCCCGCACCTGCTGCGGTTGATCGAACGCAACGAGTTCGACACGATCTACCACGAACACTTTTCATACTTTTCGATGCTTGCTATCGTTGGTATCCTGCACGCTCACGGGCTGAAGGCTTTCGATGTGGAAGAGTTGACGACACACGGTGGATCGCTCCGCGTTTACGCCAGCCGGGCGGAGGACCAAAACCATGACATCGAGCCAACTGTCCTGAGGTTGATCGGGGAGGAAGAACGGGCCGGTCTGGCCTCGCCGGCGGGGTACGACGATTTCGCCCGGCGAGCGAAGCAGACGAAGTTGGCATTGTCGGAATTCCTGCTCACGGCCGCGAGGCAGGGCAAGTCGGTGGCGGGTTACGGAGCACCAGGCAAGAGTGCGACGTTGCTGCATTACTGCGGCATCGGGAAGGATCTGATCGAATATACGGTGGATCGCAGCCCGTACAAGCAAGGGCGATTCCTCCCGGGTAGTCGCATCCCGATTTATCATCCGGACCGGATTCGGGAGACCAAGCCGGACTATGTCGTGATCCTGCCCTGGAATCTCAAGGACGAGATTATGGAACAGTTACACTTCATCCGGGAATGGGGGGGGCGCTTTGTCGTGCCGATTCCGGAAGTGGTTATCGATTAAGGCGGAAAGGCCGGAGGCGTGTTATGAAAGTGGTTCTCTTTTGCGGAGGGGCGGGCATGCGGCTCCGGGGGTACGCGGACGATGTTCCCAAACCTATGGTCCAAATCGGGACGAGGCCAATTCTCTGGCACCTTATGAAATACTACGCCCACTTCGGGCACAAGGATTTTATACTTTGCCTGGGATACAAGGGCAACTGCATTAAGGATTACTTCCTGCACTACGATGAATCTGCTTCCAACGATTTTGTATGGTCGCAAGGCGGGAAGAAGATCCACTTTTTAAGCCGAGACATCGACGACTGGACCATTACGTTCGTGGAGACTGGAGCTAACGCCACTATCGGCGAGCGGCTCAAGGCGGTCGAGCCCTACCTCGAAGGCGAGGAAATGTTTCTCGCCAACTACGGCGACGGGCTAAGCGACGTCCCCCTGGCGGCAATGCTGGAAACATTCCGGCACAGCGAAGCCGTTGCTTCTTTGTTGCTGGTGCAGCCAACGGCGAGCTTTGACATTGTGAGCACGGCGCCTGCGGGAGTGGTCACGGAGATTTGCGAGCTGACGCGCTCCGACATTTGGATCAATGGCGGCTTCTTTGCCTTGCGCAATGAGATCTTCCGCTATATTCAACCGGGTGATGAACTGGTACGGGCACCTTTTCAACGGCTGATCGAAAAGCAGGCCCTGTTAGCGTACAAGTACACAGGCTTCTGGCAGTGCATGGACACTTTCAAAGACAAACAACGCCTCGAGGATCTGAACCAGGGCAGCGCACCCTGGAAGGTTTGGAACCACGTGTCCGCCCCGCTCCCAAATAATGGCAATACGATATGGGTTAGCACATGCTCAACGTGAAACTGGAGCGTGGGGCCAGTGGAGCGTTGCAGATTCTGTGCCTCGGCGCCCATTCTGATGATATAGAGATTGGGTGTGGCGGTACAATTCTCAGACTGGGGGAGCAGTACCCTGGCTGCTTGTTCCACTGGGTGGTGTTCAGCGCTAACGGTGTCCGGCAGGCCGAGGCGCAAAGAGCAGCCGCGCTGTTCGCCGGTACAGGTCTGAGAGGGCCATTGCTAAAGACCTTCCCGGACGGATTCATGCCCTTTGTGGGCGCCGAAATCAAGGCCGTTTTCGAGGAGTTGAAGCAGGCGGTTTCTCCGGACTTGATCTTCACCCACAACCGCAAAGACGCACATCAAGACCATCGCCTGTTAGCAGAATTAACCTGGAATACCTTTCGCAACCATTTTATTCTGGAGTACGAAATTCCTAAATATGACGGTGACTTGGGGCAGCCAAGCTCGTTCGCGCCACTAAGATCGGAAGTGTGCGAGCAAAAGGTTCGTTACATCATGGATGCCTTCCAGTCCCAGCATAGTAAGGCTTGGTTTACGCAAGACACCTTTTTATCGCTCATGCGCTTACGAGGCATGGAATGCAACTCTCCCAGCGGTTATGCCGAGGCTTTCTACTGCCGCAAACTGGTGTTGTGAATTGAAGGCGATCACGTGAAACGCGCGCGTTGTAATTGGCGTAGAATCTGCGATCGCAGGCGGTTGACATCTCCCAGGGGCGGGTTGGAAACGCGATGAAGGATTTGAAACAGCGGACGATTCGTGGCGGTCTCGCAAGACTCTGCGCGCAAGCAGCAAATTTCCTCCTGCGTGGGGGATCTCTGATGGTATTGGCCCGGCTCCTGGGCCCGAAAGAATTCGGATTGGTGGGGATGGTAACAGCTTTCACCGGAGTCTTGAATCTGTTCCGGGATTTTGGGCTTTCGTCGGCCGCAGTTCAACGTACAAGCGTTACCGAGGAGCAGATTTCAACATTATTCTGGATCAATATGTTGGCTGGCGCGCTGCTCGGGCTTCTGGCAGTAGCAATGGCACCGGTCATCGCTGCCTTTTACCATGAGCCCCGGCTTTTTAGCGTATCGGTCGTTTTGGCGGCCGGCTTCCTGTTCAACGCTGCAGGGGTACAACACTCTGCACTTCTCCAACGCCAAATGCGTTTTACCGCCTTGGCGGTGATAGGTGTCGTTTCCTTGATTGTGGGTACAGCCATTGCCATTGGGGGGGCCAAGGCTGGCTACGGATATTGGGCCCTTGTTGCGATGACGGTCACTTCTCCACTCGTCTGCACGATTGGTTGCTGGCTGGCCACAGGCTGGGTTCCGGGGATGCCGCAAAGGCGGGCTGGAGTTCGTTCCATGATGCGTTTCGGCGGCACACTCACTTTGAATGGCCTCGTAGCTTATGTTGCTTACAATGCTGAGAAGGTCATGATCGGCCGCTTCTGGGGAGCCGATGCAATCGGGATCTACGGAAGGGCTTATCAGCTGGTCAACATTCCAACAGACAATCTGAATTCAGCAGTCGGCGAGGTAGCGTTCTCGGCGCTGTCCCGACTTCAGGACGATCCCAGTCGCATGAAGAGCTATTTCCTGAAGGGCTACTCACTGGTCCTGGCAATGACCCTACCTATGACGATTGCCTGCGTTGTCTTTGCTGACGATGTGGTCTTCGTTCTTCTGGGGCCAAAGTGGAAAGATGCGGTCGCTATTTTTCGCTTACTGGCCCCGACGATTTTGATCTTTGCGCTCATCAATCCTCTGGGATGGCTGCTTTTCTCGCTGGGATTAGTGAGGCGAAGCCTGAAGATCGCTCTGGTCGTCGCTCCCACCATCATTGCGGCCTACGTTTTGGGACTGCCTTATGGGCCCAAAGGAGTTGCATTCGCCTACTCGGCGGTGATGGCGTTGTGGGTGATTCCGTTTATTGCATGGTGCGTACGCGGAACGGTGGTTTCCTTCCGGGATATTGTGCTGGCGGTGACCCCACCGTTAGCTTCAGGCATCTTGGCTGGCGGCCTTGCCTTTGGAGTACGGTTAGCCTGCGGCCAATCGTTGTCTCCTTTGCCCCGACTTGTTTTAGAAAGTAGCGTTCTTCTCGTTACATTCCTCGGGATGCTCTTGTTTGTCGCAGGACAGAAAACATTCTACCTGGATCTTCTTCGCGGATTGAAAAGGCCTTCATCAGTTAAGGCGAAGAGTTTAGCTTCGGCTTAAGCAGAGGATGAGAGTTTTTCCTTTTATGCTCTCATGAAGCGGCGTGACGATCGCGCTCACTTGCGCTTGAATACGTGTTTAGGCGGGATTAGTTTTGGATGAGTACTTTGGATGAAGCGTAAGCTCAGTGCGGTGATTCGATGAGACGAGTCTTGGTTACAGGCGCAACTGGCCACATAGGCGCGCAGTTGTGCCAACGCCTGTGGAGAGAAGGCGCGGAGATCCACGCGGTCTCGCGCAAGGCCCAGGTCGATAATCACGGCGAGACTCGGTGGTGGCGCGCCGACCTTCAGGATAGAGAGGCTACTCGCAGTTTGTTGGCCGCGGTGCAGCCGGATGTCGTGTTCCACCTGGCTGGTTGCGTCACCGGAGGCCGCGGCATCGAAGCAGTGCTGCCGACTTTCGAACACAACCTTCACGCGACTGTAAACCTGCTGCTCACGCTTACTGAATTGGGCTGCGGACGAATTGTCCTGGCTGGCTCGCTGGAAGAGCCGGCCGAAGAAGGTACGGAGGTATGCAGTTCGCCCTATGCCGCCTCAAAATGGGCGGCGCGCGCCTATGCTCGCATGTTTCACACCTTGTACGGAACTCCTGTGGTAAACACCCGGTGCTTTATGGTTTACGGACCGGGACCGCAGCCATGTACGCGCTTTGTACCCTACGTTATCTCCTCTTTGCTCTCGGGAGAGGCGCCGAAGTTGACTAGTGGAGAACGTAAGGTGGATTGGATCTATATCGATGATGTGATCGAGGGGCTGCTCGGTTGCGCCCGCTCACGGGATGTCCTGGGTGGGACGGTTGACTTGGGCTCGGGCTCTCTGACCGAAGTGCGTACGGTTGCCTTACTGATTGCGCGTCTGATGGACACTGAAATTCGTCCGGAATTCGGAGCGATTGCCGATCGGCAGATGGAGCAGGTGCGGGTCGCTGATGTTCGGCGCACTTACGATCAATTGGGCTGGCAGCCAAGAACGTCCTTGGAGGCAGGATTGCGTGCCACGATCGACTGGTTCCGGGCGCGAGATTCCCGGCCCGGCGGTGGCAATTAACAGGTTGAGAGTCTGTGCCTCGACAGCAGTCTAATAGGCAAGCCAGGAGACCATCGATGTGACAATCTATGAAATCGATCCACTCGAGGACCCGCGCTGGGAACGATTGTCGCTGCAACATCCGAGCTCCTCTGCTTTTCATACGCCAGCATGGCTGAAAGCATTGCAACGAACCTATGGGTACGAACCCGTTGCCTTGACAACTTCATCACCCGGAACGGAGCTGACAAGTGGTATTGTGTCTCTGTACGACAAGAAGCTGGCGTTACAGTTGGATTGAGACGAACGAACTATGGTACCCACTGAATCTCTCGAGATTGATTCGACCGACGTAGCGAGGCTGGGTCCTGGGAGCCTTGTGCTTGCAGCCAGATCAGGTTTGTATATACTGCTTGTTCTCGCAGTAGCTCTTGGTGCCGGCGCGTATAGCCTCAGAAAATACGGCATATTCGGCTGCTCAGCCTCTGGATACGCTGCCGACGGGTATCTTGGCTACTGCGGCACGACGAGTTACGGTGACTACGACCACGGCGCTATCTGGTTCGGCTTCGAGCCGGCGGCAAGCGCCGCCGCCACGAACGCTAAGGTGCTTTTTCTGGGGAATAGCCGTACGCAGTTCGCGTTCTCTAGTAAGTCGACTGCTGATTGGTTCTCGGCCCTCTCTGAGAGCTACTACTTGCTGGGTTTTTCGCACTTCGAAAACTATACGTTTGAAGGGCCGCTCCTGCGCAAGCTACGCCCGCGGGCCAAGGTTTATGTGATTAATATCGACTCGTTTTTTGAGCGATCCGAAACTGGACCTGGCAAGACCGTCATGCGGGACGAGTCGGCCGGGACTCGGTATGAGCAGAAGCGCCAGTGGCAAAGGATCCACAAAGAGATTTGCACGACCTTTAAGGCTGTTTGCGGACATGACGAGGCCATATTTCGGTCGCGGTCCACGGGTGCCTGGGTGGTAACCGGTGACCGGTTCACGAGTGAGGCAGTATCCTATGATGAGGATGTCGACCGGAATAAGCTCGCATCATATACCGCGTTGGGGAACGCTTTTCTGCCTGGCCTTTCCCCCGACCGCGCATGCACGATATTAACAATCGTTCCGACGGTGAAAACCGGTGTCGGCACCGCCAAGGCCATTGCCGGTGCGCTGGGCTTCAACCTGGTGGCGCCCACGCTGGCCGGGTTGATCACATTCGACCAGGTCCATCTCGACCCGGAAAGCGCGGAACGTTGGTCCGCCGCATTTCTTCAGCAGGCCGGGCCGCAGATTCAGAAATGTCTCAACGAATAGCCGGAAGCGCATGTCGCAACATGCGAGGCGCTAGCGTCGGTAACCAGCCGACTAACTAGCAAGGCTTCGCTTTGAGATCGTTGCGGGATGTGCGAGTCAGGGGTTGGAAGTCAGGAACCTGTAAGTTCAGATAACCAGGCACGGCTTCAGCAAAGGAAAACAGAGTCTTATTTTTGACGGGTATAACGGCAACTAACGATAATGGGGATTGGCTGCGTCCCCAGGACTTGAGGGTAGTCTTCACCTAACGCCGGAGCCGCCGGCGCCGGTTCCACTCTTATCCTACGGGCGTGCTCCATGGTTTGTTCTTGCTGTACATCATTGCATGACGACACCGGGAGGCTGAGCTGTGGCGTGATAAATGCCTGAGCGATTCATGCAACTCGCTGGCTTGTGTAACGTCTTCTCTCGCGTCGGCGCATTGGCGGTTATTTTTCGTTCAGCGAACCTAAGAACGGCGACCGATCTTCTCGGGGAGTGCTCGGTCTCCAAGGCATGGGGCTGAGAAGTTGGCGCCGTTTCAAGAGAATCGTATTCGGGATCGCCATGCCGGCATTCATTGTTTTCGCGTGCCCGAACTCTCGGCAGATATTGTGAGCGGTGCGGAAACCGGGTCCACACGATGGCGCGACTCCTCGAAATGCGCAGCCTGATGGGGGCCGTTCCTGCGTGCGCCGTCGCGGTGTCGATGGTCACGGCTAATGGGATCTTTAACCTTGACGGCCAAAGCCAATTCCAATGTTGGCAAATTTCCAGTTTTGAAGTACCACAGATCTACGATAAGGAGCTGGCGTTACGGCTGGAGCGATACTAGCAAACTATGGTAGCCACTAAACCTTCCCAGATTGATCCGGTCGACCTACCGGGGCTGGGTTCAGGGAGCCTGGTGCTTGCGGCCAGATCGGGTTTGTATATACTGCTGGTTCTCGCAGTGGCTCTTGGTACCGGCGCGTATAGCCTCAGAAAATACGGCATATTCAGTTGCTCGGCCTCTGGATACACTGCCGACCGCTACCTCAGCTACTGCAATGCGACGAATTACGGCGACTACGACCACGGTGCTATCTGGTTCGGCTTCGAGCCGGCGGCAAGCGCCGCCGCCGCGAACGCGAAGGTGCTTTTTCTGGGGAATAGCCGCACGCAGTTCGCTTTCTCTAGTAAGTCGACTGCTGATTGGTTCTCGGCCCTCTCTGAGAGCTATTACTTGCTGGGTTTTTCGCACTCCGAGAACTATACGTTTGAAGGGCCGCTCCTGCGCAAGCTACACCCGCGGGCCAAGGTTTATGTGATCAATATCGACTCGTTTTTTGAGCGATCCGAAACTGGACCTGGCAAGACCGTCATGCGGGATGAGTCGGCCAGGACTCGGTATGAGCAGAAGCGCCAGTGGCAAAGGATCCACAAAGGGATTTGCACGACCTTCAAGGCTGTTTGTGGAAATGAGGGCGCCTTCTTTCGGTCGCGGTCCGCGGGTGCTTGGCTCGTGACCGGTGGCCCGTTCCCGAGCGAGCCGGTATCCTATGATGAGGATGTCGACCAGAATAGGCTCGCATCATATACCGCGTTGGGGAACGCTTTTCTGCCTAGCCTTTCCACCGACCGCGCATGCACGATATTAACAATCGTTCCGACGGTGAAAACCGGTGTCGGCACCGCCAAGGCCATTGCCGGTGCGCTGGGCTTCAACCTGGTGGCGCCCACGCTGGCCGGGTTGATTACATTCGACCAGGTTCACCTCGACCCCGAAAGCGCGGAACGTTGGTCCGCCGCATTTCTTGAGCAGGCCGGGCCGCAGATTCAGAAATGTCTCAACGAATAGCCGGAAGCGCATGTCGCATGATCCGAAGCGCCAGCGTCGTGAAACTACTTGAGTAACGAACAATGATGGATTGGCTGCCTGCCGCGCAGGACTTCCGAGGTTGTCTTCGCCTGGCGCTGGAACCGTCGTCGAATCGCCTAGAGAAGCTTGCTGCGCTTGCCCAGCACAAGCTCGGCTTTCTCGAAACGATCCAGCTTGATCGAGCCCTTGGTCCAGTTGGTGCCGAATCGCCCCAGGGATTCTCATCTGGCCGCGTGGCGATTCTCGCTTCCGCGACGGTCGACCATCTGGTCCCAGCTATCCGGGTCTCTGGTTTGCGTCGACGGTTGCTCCTCGATGTCCACGTCGGACCATACGGGCAATACCGGCAACAACTACTCGAGGCGGAGTCGCTACTCCATCAGCTACGCCCCCAGATCGTCGTGCTATCGCTCACCGCGCGCGAAGCGATTGTGGCCGTGCCCCTGACGGCGACGTCAGCCGAGGCGGATGCCGCGATCGGCCGGTCGATCGATGAGTTGCGTATGCTTTGGCGAAAAGCGCGAGAGACGTTCCACGCGACTGTGATCCAACAGACTTTCTTGAACATCGCCGAACCGCTGTTTGGCAGTTACGATCGTCTTGTTGCCGGCGCGCCGGCGCAGCTGATCGCCCATCTAAATGAACAGTTGTCACTAGCAGCCGCCGAAGACGGTGTTCTGCTCCTGGATATAGCACGAGCCAGTGAACGTGATGGATTGGATGCATGGTTCGACGTAACGCGCTGGTTACAAGCGAAGATGGAAATCGCGCCACGGGCTGCGCCCGTTTACGGAGACTTGCTCGCCAGAGTCATCGCCGCCCAGCGTGGGTTGTCCAAAAAATGTCTGGTACTCGATCTCGACAACACTCTTTGGGGCGGTGTGATCGGGGACGACGGGCCGGAAGGGATCATCCTGGGCGAGGGCACCGGGACCGGAGAAGCGCACCTTGCGCTGCAGCGTTACGCGAAGCAACTGAGAGAGCGTGGCGTGATTCTGGCCGTCTGCTCGAAGAATGACCCAGCGGTAGCGGAGGCGGTGTTCCGCGATCATCCAGAGATGCTCTTGAGGCGGGCCGATATCGCGGCCTTCGTCGCGAACTGGGAAGACAAGTCGGCCAACCTGAGGCGAATTGCCGAGCAGTTGAACATTGGAATCGAGAGTTTGGTCTTTGTCGACGATAATCCTGCCGAGCGAGCGCGTGTCCGGCAGAGCCTCCCCATGGTGGCTGTCCCCGAATTACCCGCAGACGCCGCCCAATACGTCCGGTGCCTGGCGGACGCGGGCTACTTCGAGTCTGTCTTCTTCACCGCCGACGACTCTCGGCGCGGGGAGCAATACTCGGCCAACGCTTCGCGAGAGGTTTTTCTTGAGTCGTCGCAGAGCATGGACGACTTTCTGCGCGGACTCGATATGTCGGTGATCTTCGGACCCTTCCAAACCGTCGATCTGGCGCGTATCGCGCAGTTGATCGGGAAAACAAATCAGTTTAATCCGACGACCCGACGGCATTCCCTTGAAGATGTGGCGAGGTTCGTCGCCAGCGATCGATGTCTCCCGCTACAATTCCGCCTCGTCGACAGGTTCGGCGACAACGGTCTTGTCAGCGCGATGATTCTGCGGCCGGACCCGCAGGCGCCCGATTTGATCGAGATCGATACGTGGGTCATGAGCTGCCGGGTGTTCGGCCGGCAACTGGAGTGGGAAGCAATGAATATCGCGGTGGAGACTGCGTGTCGGATGGGTGTACGGAGATTTCGCGCCGACTACATACCAACCTCGAAGAACGGTGTGGTCCGCGATTTGTACTCCGCCCTCGGCTTCACGCTCGCGCAAGAACCAGCGCTCCAGGACGGCGCGAAGCGGTGGTTCTTGCAGTTGTCCGACTATGTGCCTCACTCTACCCATATTGCCAGGAGGTCTGAATAGCATGACGGATCAAGACATTGTGAACGGGTTGACGCGGATTCTCCGCGACCTCTTGTCAGACGATTCCATCGTGCTGAGAATGGAAACCAAGCGCGATGAAGTGGCCAATTGGGATTCTTTCGCCTATGTAAGCTTCATTGTCGCAGTCGAGATCGAATTTGGCGTGAAGTTCGGGGTGGCTGAGGTCGAGTCATTTCCAAACGTTGGCGCGATTGCGCGAAGGATTAGCGCGATTTTGCTCCCGCGGTAGCAGCGACTAAGATAAAGGAGCGACGTGGCGAATGCTGTTCAATTCTTATGAGTTTATTTTTGTCTTCCTGCCGATAGTTGTGGCTGTGTTTTTTGCGCTGGGCAGGGCTTCTCGTGCGTGGGCGATGCGTTGGGTAATCGCCGCATCGCTATTCTTCTACGGCTGGTGGAGGCCGTTGAATCTACTGATTATCGCACCGTCGGTGCTGATCAACTTCGTGCTGGCGCGCGTGCTGCAGCGGCTGTGCAAGCAGGGGAGTCGCAGGGCTGCCCGGGCTGTTCTCCTGGTGGGCATCGCCTTCAACGTGGCGTTTCTCGGCTACTTCAAGTACTCGAATTTTCTGCTGGGCGCCATCAACGATGCGTTCCGCACGCAGATGGTTCTGGCGGGGGTCATCTTGCCCCTTGGAATATCGTTCATTACGTTCCAGAAGATCGCCTTCTTAGTCGACGTTCATGCAGGTCGAGTCGAGTCATTTACCTTGCAGGACTATTGCTTGTTCGTGCTCTTCTTTCCGCAGTTGATCGCCGGTCCGATTGTGCACTATCGCGAAATGATGCCGCAATTCCACCGCGTGTCGTGCCGTTTCAATAAAGACAACGTGTCCGTTGGTTTGACGTTGTTCGCCTTCGGGTTGTTCCAGAAGGTGTTTCTTGCCGATAGCATCGCGCCACTCGTGACGCCCATCTATGAGCAGGCCACCAAGGGCGGCAGTATCGCCTTGTTGCCGGCCTGGATAGCGGCGGTCGGCTTCACGCTGCAGATCTATTTTGACTTCTCTGGATACACTGACATGGCCCTCGGCATCGCCCGGTTGTTCGGAGTCCGGCTACCGCCAAACTTCAACTCACCTCTTCGGGCTTCGAGCATCATCGACTTTTGGCAGCGATGGCACATGACGTTGACGCGCTTCCTCACGGCGTATATCTACAATCCGCTAACACTCTGGTTGACGCGCCGCTGGGCGGCCAGGGGCCGCCCAGCTTTCGCCGGGCGGAACAAAAGCGCTAGGGCCTTCATTGAGCTATTGATGTTCCCCATTTTGTTGACGATGCTTGTGTCCGGAATCTGGCACGGCGCCGGCTACACGTTCATCGCGTGGGGCGTGCTCCACGGCCTGTTTTTGACCGTAAATCATGCGTGGCGACTGCTGGGGCCTAAGCTGTGGCGTGATAAATCACGCTACGAGCGGTTCATGCAACCCGCTGGCTTCATCATCACCTTCGCGTGCGTCGCCGCATCGATGGTTATTTTCCGTTCGGCGAACCTGAAGACGGCGGCCGATCTGCTTCAGGGGATAGTCGGCCTGCATGGCATCGGGTTGTCTGGATTGAGAAGCGGCCTCGGTCTTAAGAGAACGGCATTCTGGATCGCCTTCCCGGCATTCATTGCCTTCGCGTGCCCAAACACTCTACAGATACTGAGCCGGTACGAGCCAGCGCTTGGTTGGAAACCGAGTTCACACGACTACGCGACTGCTAAGGCCCGCATCCTATGGGGACCGTCGCTGGCATGGGCTGTCGCGCTGTCGATAGTGGTGGCTATCGGTATTCTGAATCTTGGCGGCCAAAGCGAATTCCTATACTGGCAATTCTAGTAGACCGTGATGATATTTTTCTTCTCAGGAAGGTTTTCAGACCCTCGGCCCCGCGTGAAACTCGCGTTCAACCAGCAAGAACCCGGACTTCCCGGAAACTGAAATCACCTCGCGGGTAATACATTACATCGTGCTCACAGCGTTAACTTGGTAGATTCTTAGTCATGGTATTTTTTATCGCGTTGGGGGCGACCATAGTCGTTGGGCTATCACTCATAATCGCGAACCATTCTCGATTGAAAACGCAGCAGCCGCGCAAGCGCGCAGTGGGCATTGCAGCCGTTGTTGTAATTCTCGTCACCGTCGCGACAATCATTACGTTAAAATCACTCGACTCACTGCATTCCGTTCCAAATGAATGGACATGGGAGAGGGTCTCATGGCGCGCGCACCTGTTTGCGCGCAAAGCGGAAGGCGCTGTCCCAGACTTGTCATGGCGCGAGCTTTGGTTCATGGCACGCGTTCGCGGTGGCTTCGGCTTAGAAGGCTTTGTTAAGCAGGGATTTAGCTTGCAAGGCACGGTCGCGAATCCATACGTCACAAGTGACGATCGTCAACACGGCGCACGGATCTTCCGCGAACGCTGCGCGGTCTGCCATGGTTACGATGGAACGGGTGGGCATGCCCCGCGGCTGAATCGTTCGGGACTCAGCCAAGGCGATAGTGACCTTGCCCTCTACAAAGTCGTGAGAGACGGTATTCCTCAGACAGGCATGGCCGCCGTCGCAATGTCTCCCCAGGAACGGTGGCAGGTCATCGGCTATCTGAGAACTCTGCAGCTCGCCACTTCCAGCCAATACACAGAACAATTGCCCCCGATAGATATCCAAGTGAGCAGGGAACAGATGCAGACTGCCGGAAGCAGGCCGGATCAGTGGTTGACCTACTCGGGCTCTGTCGATGGACGACGTTACACGCCATTGGCCGAGGTCACTTCTGAGAATGTTTCGCGACTTCGAATTCGATGGATTCGTCAATTCGACGCATCGGACTCAAGGGGCGAATCAACCAGGACCGAATCAACACCGATCGTCGTGGGCGGAGTCATTTTCACGACGGAGCCGCCTCCCGATGTCGTTGCCTTGGACGCCAGGTCCGGGGAAGTAAGATGGCGGTACAAGCGAAGTCTGCCCGACAAGCTGCCGGCATGCTGCTCTCGAACGAACAGAGGGCTTGCAGTTCTGGGGAACACGTTGTTCTTGGGTAGTCTCGAGGGTGTTCTGGTCGCCATCAATGCGACCAACGGGACTGTGATTTGGCAAACCGAGGTGGCCAACCCGTCTGACGGTTTCACGATGACCGGAGCGCCGCTCATCGTAAACGGATCGGTCGTCGTTGGCGTCGCTGGTGGCGAATATGGGATTCGTGGTTTCTTGGCGGCCTACGATGCAAAAACCGGCCGACAACAATGGAAGTTCTACACGATCCCCGGTCCGGGCGAATTCGGACACGACACGTGGAAGAATGATGCGTGGCGAACCGGTGGCGGCGCAACCTGGGTCACGGGTAGCTACGACCCATCGCTGGACCTTCTGTATTGGGGCGTAGGCAATCCGGCCCCGGGTTTCCAGGGCAAAGTCCGTCCAGGCGACAACCTGTTCACCGACAGCATGATCGCCTTGCATGCCACCTCGGGAAAGCTGGCGTGGTATTTCCAATTTACTCCTCACGATGAACACGATTGGGATGCAACCCAGACTCCCATCCTGGCGGACATCCTGATCAAGGGCGTCTTACGTCGAGTGATCTGCGTTGCAAACAGGAATGGGTTCTATTATGTGCTCGATAGAACGACCGGTGAATTCCTCGCGGGTGTGCCTTTCGTCGAACAGAACTGGGCGAAAGGTCTCGATCCGGCAGGGCGTCCGATCCTCGCCTCAGACGCCGGGGCTTCACCCTCGGGCCGACTCACGACTCCCGGCGTCGGGGGCGGCACTAACTGGCAAAATGCGGCATTTGACTACAAGAGCGGATTGATCTTCGTCCCGGCCACTGAAGGGGTTTCCGTATTCACGAAATCCTTGAACCCGACGCGCGGGGAGCTTGGCTTCTACCCGGGCAGCGCCGGTGCCGATGCCAAACAGTCGGAAGCGGTCGTGCGAGCGTTAGATGTTGCGACCGGTGCGAAGAAATGGGAGCGTTTCTTGCCAAAATGGAAGGCGTCCTTCGCTTCTGGTTATAGTGGCCTCCTGGCGACAGGCGGGGGCCTTGTATTCGGGGCATCGGAAGGGTTCGCTTTTGCAATAGATTCGGCGACCGGACGAGAGTTGTGGCGCGTTTTCCTGGGAGGAGACACCTATGCAGCTCCGATCTCATTCACGGTGGACGGGCGCCAGGTTATCTTAGTATCGGCAGGTCGGGCACTGTTCGAGTTTGGATTGTAGTCGAATCGCTGCCGGCGGCTCAATTCCGTCGAACCATCGTATGCATCGCAGAGGCACGCTGGCCGCGCAGGCAGCGGCAGCACATTGCGAAGACTGAGCGGTAACCGGAAAACAGTACGGGGACGTTACGGCATGACAAGAACATTGAGCCGGTCATGACCAGTTGGAAGCAACCCTGGGTGGCGGGCGGCTAAGGTAAGCAAGGTATTTTACGGACCGGGTCTTGTGGCAGGCACTCGACAACGCCGATTCGACAGTCATAGCGACCTTCCGCGAATACTCAGGGTTCGCGGGGGGCGGGGTATCGCCGTTTGTGAGAACCTGACACTTTTGCCCGCACGTTGACGAGACGTCTAGTGCCCGGCCAAAAAGACCACAAAGTCATTGGCTACACCATTCGACCCTTCCTGAAGGGCGAAGCTCCGAAGCTCCCCGATTGAACTCCGGCGGCCTTGAGTTTGATCTGGGACGCTCGGATTTTGAACCTGGGCCTGGCGTGCCGACCGGTCGGCGTTCGCGCGTGGCACTTTGCATGTAGTCTTGGATAAAACTATGCCAGAATCCGAAGAAGGTCAAACCTTTAGCCTTTCACAAATTCCCCAGTTCCTTCGCAGGCGACGATGGTGGATTTTACTTACTGCCTCTGCGACCACTTTAGCCACGATCGCTTTTGTGCAACTTTTGCCAAATCGGTACACCTCTGAAGCCACGGTACTGGTGATTCAACAACAAGTGCCGGAACGGTATGTCGTGTCAACAACAACCACGGACATCAGCCAAGCGCTCCAAGGCATGACGCAGGAAGTGCTGTCTCGAGCCCGTTTGCTCTCGATCATCGATGCAGTCGGTCTTTACGCAACGGAGCGGAACCAGCTGGCGCCAGAACAACTGATCGAAAAAATGCGGCGTGACCTGGACATCAAGCCGCTCGAAGACAGCCCCGAACGAAGAAATGTAAACTCGTTTAGGATCTCCTTTGTGGCCGACAACGCACAGCGCGCCCAGGAAGTCACCGGGAGACTGACTTCGCTTTTCATTCAAGAGAATGTCAAAATGCGGGAACATCAAGCTACGGTAACTACAGACTTTTTGCAGGAGGAAATGGAAGCAGTTAAGAAGCAACTTGTGGACAAGGAGGCCGTGGTACAGAGCTTTAAGATGCAGCACCTCGGGGAGCTGCCAGAGGAACAACAGGGCAATGTCCAGATCCTGGCAAGCTTGTCGGCGCAACTCCAAAACACAGTGGCCGCCTTAAACCGGGTTCAGGAACATAAAGCATACTTGGAGTCGTTGATCCGTGGGTACCAAGGCGTTGGGGCACTCGATACGGTTAAGGCGGGCGGCACTGGTATCGACGCTACAATCAGTCCGACTGAGGCACTGGAGCAACAGCTCTCTCGCCTGCGAGCCGAGAGGGACGCATTATTAAGCAGTTATACCGCGAAACACCCTGATGTAGTGAAAAAAGACGGCGATATTGCCCAGATCGAAGCTTTGCTAGCCCACGCTAGATCGTTGCCGCGGGTTTCTGAGCCTCAGCTGCCCGGGAGTCCTGTTGTGTTGTCGAACAGGAGAGCGGATGCGTCCACAACTCAGATCGAAAGTCAATTGGAAGCGAACCGGGTGGAGATGGAGAACCTGACAAAAGACGCCAACCAGCTAAAGGAAAGGATTGCGCGATACCAGGAGCGCTTGAACGCTACGCCGGTGCGAGAGCAACAGCTCGCGGGGATGCTCCGCGACTACGATCTGCTTAAGCAGAATTACGCTGACCTGCTGAAGAAACAACTGGAGTCGGGGTTGGCAGTAAGTCTTGAAAAACATCAAGAAGGTCAGCAGTTCCGCTTGGTCGATCCGCCAAGCCTCCCCACCTTACCGTCAAGTCCAAAGCGTATTAAGATGAGCCTCGGCGGCGCGGCAGGTGGCGTCGGGTTGGGGTTGGCGGTTGCTTTTTTGATTGAGATCGCACAGCGTTCGTTTTACTCGGAAAAGCAGTTGCGCGATCGCATTAAGGTTTCGCTGGTGGTTGCTCTACCGGTCCTTCTCACGCGGGGCGAAGAACGTCGCCGAACGTGGAGAAAGACCTTCGAGTGGTTTGCCGGATCGGTCTTGGTGCTGATGGTCCTCGTCGCAGAATTCTACGTCTATCGGCACGGCTAATGGACTGCAACGTGCGCCTAATCGTTCGTTTTTGGCCCGCACGACTTTATTGGGCCAATATGGGTAAAAGTATGATGGTGATAGTGCTGAAAGTCATGCCCCCGGAAAGAATTTGATGATTCAGACGCTCGGTCTAACCCAAAACCCTAAGAATGCAGAAATCGCGCCTCTCCCGCGGGCCGTCCACGAGGTTGCGAAAGGCAACGGGATTGCGACAGCGCATGAGCGAGTCGGATCCCCCTCGAAAACATTGGGAATCCAAACCATGGCTTTTGCCCAAGACCCTCAGGAGACCGGAATCGTTCCCCCACCCCAAGCTGTCAGCAAGGTTCCCGAAGATGTGCAGAAGACGGCTAAGCTTGAGCGAGTTAGACCCGCCGGAAATTATTCCGCGATCCAACCCCCGAGCCTTGCCCAAGACTTTCAAAACGCGGGACTCGAATTAGCCGCGCATACCGTCAGCGAGGCTACGGGAGGCGTCGAGGCTGCAAATGAGCGCGAGAGAGTCACACCCTACGGAGAGAATTCGATGATCCAGACCCTCAATCTTGTCCAAAACGCTCAGAGTACAGAAACCGAACCACCGCTGCAGTTTGACAGCACGCTTGCGGAAGGCATCGCGGATGCGCCTGAGCTTGAGAAAATCACAACCTCCGGAAAATCGATCGTCCATACCGTCGACCTTGGCCAAATCATTCAGAAGACAGAAATCGAATTACCCTCGCAAGCGGTCAGCGAGGTTGCGGAATGCAGCGCGAATGCGACGGAGCTTGAGCGAGTTACACCCGACGGAAAGAAGTCGGCGATCGAGACCCTCGGCCCTGTTCCGAACCCTAAGGAAATCGAACCGCCGCCACAGTCCGTCAGCAAGGTTCCGGAAAGCATCGAGAATGTAATTGATCTGGAGCAAATACCGCTTGAGGAGGTCGATGTCGACCCTCTCAGTCGGATTGCATTTCACACAGATCCGCGCGGCCTTGCAGCCGATCGATTTAGGTTCTTGCGAATGCGCATTCGCGAACTTTCCGATGCAAGGAAGCTGAAAAGCCTTTTGGTTACCAGCCCACTACCTCTGGATGGAAAGTCGACAGTTAGCTTGAACCTTGCCACGGCTTTGGCTGACGGGGCGCAAAACGCCGTTCTGTTGCTGGAAGCGGACCTTTACCATCCGACTCTGGCTCAGCGCCTGGGGCTAAAGGCTGGTCCCGGCTTGGCGGAATGTCTAGCATCCGGCTTGGCCGCCCTCTCCGTAGTCCGGCGCCTCGCGCCCCTTGGCTGGTACCTCTTGCCGGCAGGAAGCCAACTAGGAAATCCGAGCGACCTCCTGCATGGTGACGGGTTCGCGAGGATTATGCGGGCGCTTTCGCCGCACTTCAAATGGATCGTAGTCGATTCTCCACCAATAGGACCGGTTACCGATTCGTTGGCATTAGCGCGGGAGACCGATGCCAGCTTGCTGGTGGTGCGTGCCGGCCGAACGCCTTGTGAAGCTGTCGACACAGTGATCGAGGCCCTTGGCACAAGACACGTCATAGGTGTGGTCTTAAACGGTGTGGAAGGACTCGAACGACTGTACTCCAAATACAACACGTATTACGCCCCATCGGTTGCAGCAAAAAGCCACGGCCGCAAAGCCGATCGATGAAGACGGCCTGGCGCCCAACCGGAAGCGGCCATAAAGTCAAGTATTTCTAAAGCCAGTGACGGTACGGTGCGATTCCTTCTGGCCTCAGCCGCCTGTGTTTCCCAACCCCAAATCAATGACGAGCAACGCGCCTCCGACCCAAATAGTCATCGCTACAACCGATTTGCGATTCCGCGCCTGTCTCGTTACTGCGCTGCGGCCGCAGCCTGACTTCAATGTCGTGGGGCAGCGTCCGAGGCGGGATTGCTCGCACTGCGACGACAGCTCCAGCCGGACATCCTACTTCTTGACTCGGCCTTGGCCCGTCTTGTCAATGACGCCGTGAGTTCATGGCCTGGAGTGCGGATCATCCTGCTGGCGAGCATTATTGACGAAGGGCACGTCATCCAAGCGCTTCGGCTTCCAGCTCGCGGTATCGTGCCGATAACGGCGCCGCCACAGGAACTCTTCAAGAGTATCCGTAGCGTCCTGGCGGACCAATACTGGTTGGGGGCAGACGGTATTGCAATCCTTATTAAAATACTCCGCGATCTCCTTTTTGAGTATGATGTAGAACCAGCGACCGACGGGTATGTTTCTTTCCGCGAGAGAGCACAATATTGTTGCCATGATTGCCAGCGGCCGTTCGAATAGACAAATCAGTCAGGAGTTGTCTATTAGCGAGCGTACCGTTAAACATCACCTTACAAATATCTTCGATAAGCTCGGGATTTCCAGCCGGCTGCAATTGGCAGCCTTTGCAATAAAGCAGCAGGTGAGCTCCAATACCAATCGTGTAGGCGCCGTCTCGGGCGTGAGCTTCTGATTTAGCAGGACGCGGGCAGAGGCAGCCACTCTCCGCCGCCTATGTGCTTGGTTCATAATGACAGATCGGTTGAAATCTCTTTTCACGTTCGCTCCCAGACATCAGCGCTTCGTTGCGCTGTGCGCTCTGGCGATCCTGATGTTATGAGTTCCCCTTAGGGCTCTCTTAGCATTGTCTTTGCAAGATGGTCGTTATGCGTACATTCTTGCGGTACCAGTTATAAGTGCGGCATTCTTATATTTAGAAAGGGCGCGACTATTTTGTGATTCACGTTACTGTCCAGCATTCGGTACGCCTTTGATATTACTTGGGCTGGTAATTGCGTTGGCGGGTCGAATGCGACCGGCATTGTCCAAAAACGTCAGCATTACGTCGGGAGCGCTGTTAGTCTTGTGGATTGGAGCATTTGTTCTATGTTATGGCGTTAGCTCGTTTAGGAAGGCCAGTTTTTCGTTTTTGTTTCTTTTTCTGATCGTCCCGATCCCGAGCGTGGCTCTGGATAGGGTGGTTGCGGCACTGCAGGCAGGATCGGCGGAGGTGTCGTACCTTCTTTTTCGCATGGCAGGCATCCCGGTCTTACGGCACGGCATGGTATTATCGTTGCCCAGTGTAGATATTGAAGTTGCTCCACAATGTAGTCGCATACGTTCGAGTATGGCGTTGTTCATCGCTGGTGCAATGGTTAGCCGCGTACTGCTTCAAGCGAGTTGGGCAAGGATCTTCACAATGCTGTGCATCTTGCCGGTCGCGATATTCAGGAATGCGGTACGAATTGTTTGCATCTCGTTGCTGGGAGTGTATGTCGATCACGGTTTTTTCTCGGGCAGCCTTCACCGGCACGGTGGAATCCATTTTCCCTGGTGGGGTTCGTCATTCTAATACCGCTGGTTTGTCGCTGCGAAAGTGGGAGCGTCACCTAAGGTTTGAATGGGCCATGGGCTAGTAGTAACGATATATTATCTAAGATCACAGAAGAAACGACTGGAATGGCCGGCCGACAGTTCCTTGATTTTGGGAGGCCGGGGCCGGATCTGTTGAAATGACATTTAGGGTCGGAACCTACGACGGGACTGTGGTAATCGTTGATGAGGCAGATCTCGAGCTGATTACAGCGTACCTCGTATTAAGGGGTTATCCACCGGTAAGTGTCGTGGCCACGGACGCGCCACCGGCAGATTCGCGCGATATGCCCGGTGAGTTATAGCCGCTTAGCGGATGGTGCCGGTGCGTGAAAATCTCCGGCATCCACGGGTGCCCATGATATGATACTACCTGCCGCCGGATTTCTGTTGGCGCTGGGACTGACAGTTCGTGGCCGGACACGGCCCGGATCTGTATGGATATGTCCGTTCCGGCGTATGTGTCCGGTTCAGGCGGCAAAACGTTCCAGTAGCCATTTTGCTCGAGAACGATGGCTGGCCGATCAGCGGCCTGCAGTTCGACGTGTCCCCCAACGACTCGTCCTCGACGTTCTCGGTCGTTATAGGTACCGCTATCAGGCGCTCAGGGGAAATGGTTTTACCTGGCGGCGGCGATAGCGTAGCTGCAAGCTAGCGGCTAACAGGAACGTGCTTTTCTGATGCTGGAAATTTGACCAGAAAAGGATTTCCGACGCGCCACGTGGCTTACAGAATGGGGAACGAACAGCCTTCTTCGCAGCCTCGTTGCGCTGGAGAGATCTGAGCGATTGCGGGCTCTGCGATCAGGTCGGCCGTAGACCCAGAAAAGACTAATTCCCAGGATCGCCCCAGCATTACGGGGTGAACTCGCGCTATTGCTACGCCAGGCACTCCGATAAAGCCAAAACCACATGATAGAGTGTCGTGCCATGATTCTGATTGTCCGAACCTTCCTGTTCAGCCGATGTCAAACAGCCGAAGCGATGCGCTGGATCACCGTTCTGGCAGCGCTGCTGTTGCTCGCTATCCGACCACTAACCGGACAAACCGACCCTTCTAGAGAAGCGGAGCCTTCCGTGGAAACAGAAGCCGCTCAGCAGGTTGAGGCCCCTGCTCAACCGGAGTACACGGGACCGGCAGTGCTTAGCCGCTTAAGTCAGCCCATCATCGGGCTGGGAGCTGCTATAGCGCTACAGCCGTACTTCTCCTTTAATCAGATCTATGACACCGGTTTGACAGCGTCGTCAGGCAACACCGCCACTTCGGCAGGAGCGCTCGGCGAGGAGTTCGGCTTCGGGCTCCGCGGAACGCACCGTTGGAGGCACATCGCCGTCAACATCGACTACGAGGGCACCTGGCGGGAGTACTCTCAGTCTGCGGGCTACAATGGCACCAATCAATTTCTGCATATAACCGCTGTAACTCCGCTGAGGCGCCACTTGTCCTTAGCGGTCAGCCAAACCGTCGGAACTGTGACACAGGATCTGGGGAGTTTGCTGGTTCAGCCTACGGTGTTGGAGACGTCCGGCGTGCTGCCTGCGAATGAGCCTTTTGACAGCCGGGCCAGGTTCCTCGATTCACAAGCGGCTGTGACATATCAGAAATCCCGGCGGCTCTCATTTGCCGCTAGCATCGAAGGTTCTTTCGTCCGGGTCGAACCGTCTTATTTGGTGGGAATAGACTCCATATCCATAGGCGGAGACCTTAGTTATCTGCTGAGCCGCCATGTTACGGTTGGCTTGGACTATAACTTCGCCCACTATGAATACACCGTCTTCGGCTCGGCTGATCTTAACACCGTCAGGGGCGATTTCTCTTGGCGCTTGAGTAGGACAGTGGACCTGTCTTTGCAGTTGGGTATGACGTATGTTGACGTGCTTGGACTCACGAGCGTGCCGCTCGATCCTTCCATAGCGGCCATCTTGGGCAGCGCGACGGGGACTCGGGTCTCAAATCAAGTCCTCAGCGCACCCACCTATCATTTCCAAGTGGCCAAGCACTGGCACCGTGCCGACGCCGATATAGGTTATCAGGGAGGAATCTCACCCGGAAACGGCCTTATCCTTACGTCAAAGACGGACTCCATCGATGCAGGAGTGCTGTATTCGCGCTCACGCACCTGGAGTTTTTCAACGCACGCTGGGTGGACATCGATGCACTCGTTGACCGGTTTGACAGGCACTGCCTATTCTGGCTACACGGCCAGCGTATCGGTTACCCGCTCCATCAGCCCCACCGTGCACATGCTTGCTCGCTTTGAAGCGAGACCGTTCACCTATGTTGGTCCAGCGCTTCCGACCGGAGATACGTATCGTGCCACGATCGGGTTCATTTTTACACCTCGTGAATTGGCGATTGCACTAAGGTAGGTTCGCGCAACAGAACCGTGGGATTTGCACGGAGTCGAAAACCTCAGCGCGCACGCCTCTATTGACATAATCGTAGGCTTTCGGGTGACGGGCATCGACGTGAATTCCCAGACGGTCGCGCGGGTCAACCCTGGCGATTGCTACTTGGGCAATACCCCCAACAACGTGTTGGAGTCCCTTGTAAGGGAAGTATAGTAAAAAATCGGTCGACTGCATTTTCCAAGCTTCTCGCTTGGCGACAATAGAGCTCCGATCAGCGAATGTCCGTTATGACCGTCAGCGTTACTGACCCGCATGCGTCACTGCTGGAACGAGAATTACCATTGCCAAGCACTCGCTATCATTCGCTCGACTTTTGGCGGGGTGTGGCCTGTCTTATAGTGGTCGCGCATCACTCGGAAATGTACCTTACTGCCTCCGATTCTGTGCCGTCTCCATGGAACATCGCAAATGCGGTGTTCAGGCGGCTTTGGATTGGCGTTCCATTGTTCTTCGTAATTAGTGGTTACTGCATTTCAGCGACCGCGGATAAAGAACGTCGGCGCCCAGCGGGCACGAGCAATTATTTCAAGAAGCGATTCCACAGGATATTCCCGCCATATTGGGCGGCACTCGCTCTAGCTCTGTTGATCTTCGCCATCTTTCCGGCGATGCTTTCCTTTAACCAATACGGAGTCCCCGGATTTGTGGCACCAACTGCGATGAGTCCTCGGGCCTGGATCGGCAACATCACTCTCACCGAGACGTGGCTGAATGCCACCACGCCATTTCTTGGACCCGCTTGGACGCTATGCTATGAGGAGCAATTCTACGCGATCACGGGACTGCTTCTCTTAATGCCCAGGTGGTTCTTTCGCGGGGCCGTGGGTATCACAGCTATTACGTTTTTCTGCCGAGCCACGCATCTCCAGACGACTGGCCTCTTCCTGGATGGCCAATGGCTGGAATTCGGGGCAGGTATGGCGGTCTACTACGCGCTCAACCGGGGGTCGCGCAAATCACGTATCTTCATCGGCTTGCTGCTCGCGGTAGGCGTCTTGTGGTGGTCCCGACATCCTAAAGACCTCCTCGGTGCGGGCACGAACGAGTTCCACCTGTCCATGGTAGTGGCGTGCGTGTTCGCCCTGCTATTGCTAGCGAAAACATGGGATGTCCCGTTTTCGCGGTCGAAGTTGGTGGCCCCCATCGCGTCATGTGGAGTCAGGTGCTATAGCATCTATCTGGTTCATTGGCCGATTGTTAAGCTTCTGACATCTTGGGCCGTTGTCGCTGGGCTTACGGGAGCTCGAATCACTTTCTTTGTTATTATTCCGGTAAGCCTCGCTTCCTCGCTCGGAGCTGGCTGGCTCTTCTATTACTCTATCGAGCGACGATTCCTGAACGCTCCACGGTACCGAATCCCGGCAGATCTTCCGGAACTGCCTGTCTGACAACCGGCCAAATTGTGGCTGAAACTCTCGACCGGCCAGCTCTCGTCAGGTCGCTGAAAACCTTGGAGCGCGACCCGGAAGCGAGGATGCCGAGCTGCTCGATAGCAACAAATGGGCAAATCGGCAGCGTGATAGTATGGCGCGGCTCATTGCGACATGCTGGCTGCCTTCCGCCAACGCTGTGGCCTAACTTCGGGGCCTGCCGCAGTCAGTACATGACGAGCTGGTCTCGTCCATCGAAAATATTTTGGGTGCGCTTTTACGCCCTCTGGCTCGTTAGCATCCCCCAGGTTTGGTTATAGGCTCATTCTCGCCCGCCTTTTTCTCCAATCAGGCGCAGTTTGGGCCTGGCTTGCTGGTCTTCACGAGGTGATATGACAACGGCGTTGTTGGAAATCGATATTGACGAAGCTTCGCAAACTACGGCCAAGACCCTGGAGAAAGAGATCCGCTCGCGCAACGCGCGCGTGGGGATCGTGGGGTTGGGCTATGTGGGCCTGCCCTTGGCGGTCGAGTTTGCGAAGGCCGGTTTCAGGTGACGGGGATTGATGTAAATTCACAGAAAGTCGCGCGCGTCAACGCGGGCGATTCCTATGTGGGCGATATCCCCAGCGGGGTGCTGGCGTCGCTCGTGAGCGATGGCAAGCTACACGCTACGACGGATTTTGGCGGGGTGCGGGATCTGGACACGGTGAACATCTGTGTGCCGACGCCCTTGCGCAAGACCAAGGATCCGGATATGAGCTACATCGTGTCGTCGTGTGAGGAGATTGCCAGGAATCTCCGTGCGGGCATGCTCATCGTCCTGGAATCGACCACCTATCCGGGCACAACGGACGAACTGTTGCTGCCCATGTTTGAAAAATCTGGACTACGGGTGGGGCGAGATTTCTAATATCCCGAAAGTGGGCGGCGGTACGACATCGTCCTGCACACGGATGGGCCAATTGTTCTATTCTCAGGCGCTCCAGAAGGTAGTGGGAGTCAGTTCGACGCAGGTGGCGGAAATGGTGAAGTCGCTCGAAAACACGTTCCGCATGATCAATATCGGGCTGGCCAACGAGATGGCGCTGATGTGCGACCGGATGGGCATCAACGTCTGGGAGGTAATCGACGCAGCGGCTACCAAGCCTTTCGGCTTTATGCCGTTTTACCCAGGCCCAGGGTTGGGCGGACACTGCATTCCGATCGATCCATTCTATCTTTCCTGGAAGACCAGACAGGCGGGGATCGAAGCGAGATTCATCGAGCTCGCCGGTTACATCAACGGGCAGATGCCCCCGTTCGTGGTCGACAAGGTTCAGAACGCGCTGAATGATGCGGCCAAGCCGGTGAAGGGGTCACGCATTCACATTCTCGGGGTTGCGTACAAGCGGGATATAGCCGATTGGAGAGAGTCGCCAGCGGTCGACATCTTGCATTTGCTTGAAAGACGCGGCGCGGAGGTGAGTTATTCCGATCCTTATGTGCCCGTAGTAAGCCTGGACGGACACCATTGGGTTGCGTACGACTGCGCGAGGGGCGTAGAAGAGGCCGATTGTGTAGTGATTGTGACGGACCATGGAAGCTTCGACTACCGGTTTGTGGTGGAGAGGGCAAGGTTGATTGTGGACACGCGGAACGCTTTAAAAGGGATGACGTCCGAGAAAATCGTCCGACTGTAGAAGATCGTACCGGCCAATATAGGGCCACAAAGGAGTGTAGGTAATAGGTCACACAGTCATCAAAAGTCAGATGATGGACGTTATGAGTTGGACGAGGGTGAGGTTTCCCGGTTGGCGCAACCCGCTCGATGCTGGACGCACGTCGCCCCTCGGAACCCGGTGGAAGTCGAAGCAGTGGGTTACCCGTATTCAGTTACTGATATTTTCGCTCAGTTATGTTGGGGATGCGCACACCACCTTATGAACTTGATGCGTGGAGCGGTTGATCCGAGACCAGTCGGCGGAAGCGGATATTCAAAGAACTAACTAGCCTTACGTCTACTTTTTCTTTACTATGCTATCGTACAGCGCTTCACGATAGCAGTCGAGAAGAATAGTACCTCCCTATCAAATCAGGCACTTACTATCGTGGACCGCTTTACGGTAGCAAGTTAGCGTTTAGACTTGCTTCTGTACGGTGGCTAAGAAGAATCCCGCCGCGGTGGCCCTTGGAAGATTGGGAGGCTAGAAAGGAGGGCGAAACGGTGGCAAAGCACGCGCCCAGAGCGTGAGCTCAGAGGAGCGCCGCGAGAGCGCCCGAAGAGCATCCGCAGCGCGCATGGAGAAGATCACTCCAAGAGACCGCCAGGAGATCGCCCGCAAAGCCGCCGCGGCCCGTTGGGCCAAAGCGAAGTGACCCATCTTCGGTTGACATGTGGCATCCTAACGGCCTCTTACCGAAATCCGGAGCCACAAGAATTCCCGACTTCGAGTAAACCGCGAGCACCGGCAACGATTTGAAACGGCAGCAGCCAGCTGAAACATCTGTGAGACATCCTCTGCTAGGCATCGCCTGCATCGCCGTCCTCTGCGTCATCCTCGTGCTGGGACTCTGGCCCTTCCACTCTCCAACAAATGAAGTGACCTGGCTGAAGGATCAGAACGGTCTCCGCTTTGGCGACTACGGCACCGTCATGGACACCGGCGTTTTCAAGGGGACCGGCTCGCGGGACGAGGCATCTTGCACCATCGAACTGTGGCTACAAGCGGCCCTCCCTAATAATGGCGGTACGATCCTGACGTTCTACTCCCCGGACAATCCCCTTCAATTTTCCGTGCATCAGTCTATTACCGATCTCATGCTGCAATCCAGGGGATCGAGTTCGCCGGCTCGGGCAAGAAACCAGAGGATCTACCTCAATGATGTTTTCCGTCAGGGACAACGCGTATTCGTGACCATGACCTCAGGAGCGCAGGGGACATCAGTCTATGTGAATGGCGCCTTATCCGCAGCGGCTCGACGGCTTCAGCTTATGCCTTACGGCTGCACCGGCCGACTCATCGTCGGAGACTCCCCGCGGCAGCAAGACAGCTGGTCCGGTCAGGTACGCGGACTGGCGATTTATGATAGCGAGCTCACAGCACCCGCCGTTCTCCGGCACTACAATACCTGGACCCAGAAGGGGCAGCCCGAAGTCAACCAGAACGAACATGTTGTTGGCCTCTATCTGTTCGACGAGCGAGGCGGCGATATAGTCCACAACCGCGCTCGGCCCGGCGTCGATCTGTTCATTCCGGGCGCCTACACTGTCCTGGACAAGATCTTCCTGGAGCCATTCTGGAACGAGTTCAGCATGTCCCGGGGTTATTGGGAGGGCATCCTCAAGAACATTGCCGGATTCGTACCGTTGGGCTTCTGTTTTTGCGCCTACTTCGCGCTGGTACGCAAAACCAAGCAGGCAGTTCTCGTCACCGTCGTGCTTGGGTTCGCGGTCAGCCTCACGATTGAAGTCCTTCAGGGATTCCTTCCGACCCGGGACTCCGGCACCACAGACCTCATCACCAACACGCTCGGAACCTGGATTGGCGTCGTATTGTACAACGCTGCTAGTCTAGTGCGCAGAGGGAACTGTACCGGTGCTGGGCGCAACGGCGGCAGAATTGACGCCGCAGCCCGGTGGGGTAAGAAAGAATAATCACAATGAGTTAGCCGAGGAAGAGCGTCGCAGCTCCTACTGGTGCGCACCAACGTCATTTGTGGATCATCTGTTCGAAGGGGACGTTCTGAATGGCGTACTCCTTCCAGTCCTGGTAATCGAAATGCCACCACTCGGATGGATACACACTGAACCCCTGCTTCTGCATCTCGCGACGCAGCAGTTGCCTGTGTGACCGCTGTTCCGCAGTGCCGCCGGCATAGTCTGGGTAAGATCGCTCGGACATCTCGTCATAGACACCCGCCATCTCCACTTCGCGCCCGGTCTTTAGATCGTACAGCGAGAGATCGACCGCGCATCCGCGATTGTGGCGCGACCCCTCCTTCGGGTCGGCGACAAACTCATGTTTGTCCGGCGGCGTGGCGTCCCAAAATATCTTCGTGACGTACCAGGGACGGTAGGCGTCGAAGACCAGCAAGCCGTAGCCCTGCTTCAGCAGCTCGCGGTGCGCCCGCAATAGCGCCTCCGCCGCGGGCCGCTGCAGAAAGGCGCGCGCCGATGAGTAGACCGGCGTACTGAGGAAGTTATCGGATGTGGCGTAGCGAATGTCCAGCTTGATGCGCGGGTCGAGTGCCGCCACGTCCACCAGATCGGATTGCCGGAAATGCCCCGACTCTTCGGGAGGCTTGGCCGCCAGCGCCTCGGCGCGCAGTTCGGACACCGGCCGCACCGGCTGGATGCGAAAAATTCCAGGCTTGGTCTGCGCCACTGCCGCCCAGACAAGCCACGCGGCGTATGCGAACCGCCGCGCTACCGGCATAAGCGCACCCACTCCGCGTAGAACACGGGCTTGCGGCTGCCGTCCGGCTCCATGTTGACCACCCATGCGACCTGATACCCCTCCTCGATCTTAATCCGGAACATGCATCGGTGAGCGCGCGGCATCTCTCTAGCGCGACGGCGAGCGCGCCGAAGTCAGAGTATACGGCACATATTTCAACTCGGGGACGAACGGGTAGCTCGGCTTGCGAAACCGGTTCTTGGGTAAATGCTCCAGGTCCTGGTTAATCGCGCCATCGGACAGAGCCATGAAATTCGGATTGGCGATAGGTGCAAGCTCCGGTGAAAGATAGCCGGACTTCACCACAATCAGCTTGAAAACCTTGGGCTCGAGACCCACAGATCTGAAGTCCGCAATATCGTGAAAGGGACGGCGTCGAGCCGTTAGAACTACCTTGATACCCTGAACCTCAACCACTGCCTGCCGCTCCAGCGCCTGGTCTGTCGAAAGCAGGAAGACGACTCTGGCCAGCGTCTTCACAGGAACGCTGCCTTTGGGATCAAGGGTTGCGCCGATCTGAAGAGGGAGGCTTGTCCCCACGCCGCTTCGGTAGCAGGCTTCTGTCGCCGGCCTGTCCGCGATCCCGGCGAAGACGGCATCCTGGACGTTCCGGCGAAGCAGTTCCGCTAACACCTCCGCGCGGTCTCCGGTGCCGCCTCCGGTTGGGTTGTCGCCCGAATCGGCGAGGATCACGGGGTGAGTCTTCGACTTTAGGGCGCGGTCGACGCACTCGGCGATAGTCCCGGTTTCCACGCCGAATTGGAATTCCTTCCGCGCATCCCAATACTGCTGCGCGAGTGACAGAGCTTCTTTCTTCAACAACGCGGACACAGTTCCCGTCAGAACCGCGCTCGCCGTCGCACGCGGTTCGTCTGCCCAGACGTAGCCAACCAGCAGCGAAACGTCCAGGACACCGGCCTGCGCGTTCATAGCCGGCAATTGCGCCCAGAGCCTCTTGCCCGGCTCCCACTGTGTGCTGCTGCGTTCCCCGGGCATCAGGACGGGAATCGGGGCCCATACCAAAGTCGGCTGAATGCCCTTATCGAGGCAATGTATGAGCATGTCGCAGGCCCTACGCATAGTCTCTTCGCGATCGATGTGCGGTGCAGTCCGGTAGGCCGACAACATATCCAGATTGTCGATGACCCGTTTGCTGATGTTGCCGTGCAGATCATAGCTGGCGCTGATCAGACACTTCGGTCCAACGACATTGCGAACCGCGGCATACCAATCGCCTTCAGCGTCCTCCATTCCATCGACGAACATGGCGCCGTGCATGGGAAGGTACAAGCCATCGAGCGGCAGGAGTTCCGTGATCCGCCTCAGGAATTCCGCCTTGATCTGGTGATAGGTGGCGCTATCTACCGGTCCGCCCGGGACCGCGGTGGCAACCAGCGTGGGAAGGAAAGGGTATGGATAGCTTTTCAGAAAAGCGAATGTGGCGCTGCCGGCAAGATCCTGGCCGCGCAAGATCGTGAAGTCTTCTTCTCTGGCTCGAATGCGGCTATACGTGCTGCATTCGATGCTGATTCCGCCGAATGCGATGCGTTTCCCGCCCGTGGCCGGCGCCGCCAACGCCATGGACATGGCTGCTTCCAGAAACTCCCTGCGCTTCAGAAGTCTAGTCTCCTTTCTATGCGATGGCTTAGGCGATAGCCACCGGCTTGATCGTACTCCACGCGGGGCAGCGAAGCAATCACGGGGCAAAGTCACTCCCCTACCAGGAACCTATGATAGCGGCCCAACCAGTAGGGCAGCAGGAACGCGGCGCCGTCGTCTTCCACGCGTCCGCCGGAACCGCCATCTATGTCAAATGGATTTGAGTTCCACTTCGCAGCCGGCAATTCATCGCGAGGCAGCAGAGTCTTGGCTTGTCGACGTTGGGACCGGTCCATTTCGGTATCCATCACGATGTCCTTTCGGTCGGAATTCTTCACGGTCCACTCGATGGTATCCAAAGGCATGCGGTACAGAGTGCGTGCCGCGGGGGCGAAGTCGAGAGAGGCATGGGAACGTCCGGTGGCGTAGATAAAGGTCCATAGCGGGTTGTCCTCGCGCACTATGTTCTCCCACCAGGCGTCCATCGCCGGACGATAATAGCGGTTCAGCAGATCCTCGTCTTTTTCGTAGCGGAAGAGACAGTAGAACGCCAGCATGGCCAGTTCTTCATCGGAGTAGTTGATCTCCTCCCGCAGTTCTTTGTACCGGCCCGCAAGCTGCGCATACCCCATGCCGAGCGCCGCTCTGCGGTATTCCTGTTCATATCTCGGATTTGCTGTAATGTGAGCGGCGGCCTTCAGGAAACTCAGCAGTTCCACGCTGTTCAACGGGCTGTCCGGCGGGTTCTCGCGAAAGTAATCCGGCGACCAGCGGCCCCACGTCGTGGGCTTGCCGGTCACGTCGATCAGGTAGTAGCCATGGTCGAGAATATGGTCCATGATCCGGGCGGTGGTTGCGGCTATGCGCTTCTTCAAAGCCGCATCGGGCAACAAATCGGTAGCCACGCTGTACAAAAAGAGATGGCCTACGATCTCGTCCGAGCTGGTGTCGCCTTTCCAGTAGTATTGGCCGTCCTCCGTCCAATGCCACTGGCCCTCTTGCGGCATCCGCTCGCCTTTGCGGATATAAGAACGGGCGGGGAAACCTCGCTTCCCGGAGACCTCTTCCAGGAACAGTACGGCCTCGGTGGCTTTCCTGGCGTTGGCGAGGGCTTCCGGCGACTTCGTCATCGCATAGCGGAAACATTCGGCGGCGGCGTACAGGGAGGTCCACAGGCCGTCATTATCATCGTCGCGGGTCTGATTCGTCGTCACGTCGCCGGCGGCCAAGAGGCTGGAGGGCGCGACCAACCCGTGACGGTCGTGCCGCTCGTGTACGCGCTTTTCGAAGAGGATCGCCTTGGCCGCCAGCGTCATGGGACGCAGTTCGATATGCGAAACGCCCGTCCTGGTGCGAACCCACATCCCCGCCGACGGGTCCGCGGCGAGTTGCAGCACGTAGTCGTCCGGCAAGTAACGCTTTCCAGCGAAATACTGATGCCGGTCGCGCGCGTCAGCCATCCGATCGACGCGCACCGCGCCCTGCGGTGTGCCGTACCAGACTGCGCCGTCCGATGCCACAGCTACCGCGGTCATATCCCCCACGGGCGGCGGTGGCGCAGGCTCTTGCAAGGCGGCGGGGATTTGCGGGTCGCCGAGAGCATAGAAAGTCCGGAGTTTTTGAGGCTGCGTAGTAAGGTGGACAGGCTGCGCGGCGCTGCAAACTACCGAGATCGCGATCCATACAAGAATTTTGAATAGCATGGTTGGCTGTCGCTTATGATAGCCGACGACGGACAGGGCGCTGTGGAAAAATGATCGGGTTCTGTCGATAGACTAATTGGCGCCAGCAAAGCGGCTAGGTAAGATTGAGGTCTGAGGAATGTATCTGCACGCGTTCGGCAAAATGAAGCAATGGCTGCTCCAGGAGGATCCAGAGCGCAGGCGCGCACCGAGGCGGGCCAAACCGGAAATTGTTGTGCATTACTGGGACGGGTCCGCTCCGAAGGGCCGCCATGTCCGCGACGTCAGCCCGAACGGTGCGTACATTTATGCGCCGGAGCGCTGGTACGTCGGCACGATCATCCGGCTCATTCTTCAGGGATATCGGACGGCGATGCGCGAGGATGGCGCCATTGCCCCCATGGATTCAACCTGTATTCCCGGGCGGGTTGTAAGACATGGAACCGACGGCGTGGCCGTCGAGTTCGTCTTTGGTAACAAAAGGGAGGAGGCGACTTTTACGACATTCCTCACTGGGATTCCAGCGCAAGCCGCAAGCTCGCCCTTTGCCGGAACAGCAGCAGATCCAGACTGAACGTCACTCGCATCGCCTTGGCCGGCTGCGATTGCATTGGCCGGTAAATCGAATGCAGGACGTCTTGAACAGCCGCAGCGTCCAGATCGGCCGTGGCGGCGACGCGGCGCCGATCGACCAGCGTGAAGCCGTGCGCCAATGTATCGACGGTTCGGGCCACGCGGTCGCGGCCCACGCCGCGCAGCTCGACAAGATCCTCGCTCGCGGGAAGGGCGACCAGCAGGCGTCCGTCGTCGCGCAGGACACGCTGGAATTCGCCCGTATTCATCCGTGCCGTGATCGACATGACCATCGAGAACGAGCGGTCGGCGTACGGCACGAAGCGATCCGCATTGGCCACGATCCACTCGCATCCGGGGTAGCGCCGGGCCGCCGCATCAATCGCCGGAATCGAGATGTCGACGCCATGCGCATCGCAGCCGGTCTGCCGGGCTAACGCGCCTAGGTAGAAGCCTTCGCCGCAGCCGGCATCGAGAACGATGTCGCTGGACGATGCGGCCATGATCTCCGCGATCGCCTGCAGCAGCGGCTGGGTCACACCGCTATCGTGCAATCGCCGCCGCCCGGCGATGGCAGCCGCTGTGTCGCCCGGCTGCTTCGATCGCCGCTCCTGCGGCTGGAGCAGATTGATGTATCCGCTGCGCGCGACGTCGAATGCATGTCCGCGCGGGCAGAACAGGCGCCGCTCCTCACGCACCAGCGCCAGGCGGCAATCGCGAACAGAGCAGAGCAGCATGAGCCGAGTGTAGCGTCAGCGGGTCCCGCTGAACATTGCCAGGGCCGTGCGGGTGCGCTTGCGCATCATGGATTCGAAGGAAACGCGCGGCACGTCGATGAGCTTGCGCAGTTCGGCGCCGCGGAGCAAACGCTGCGCGGCGTTGGGCATGCGCGCGGCCGCACGGTCGAAAGCGCCTGAGGAAGCCGCGCGCATGCCGGCGATCGCGCGGTAGTAGCCTTGCTGGCCCTGTACCTTGTAGCAGCCGCCCACCAGCGCTGCCAGCACTTCGTGGCTCTCTTCGAGTTGCGCCACCACGCCGCCCCACTCGTCCAGAAACGGGCACAGCGGCAGCAGCGTGGCAGGCGAGCGGCGCAGCACCTTCACCGCACGGAGGGGATAGTGCCGGTGGCCCTCTGCCGAGAGGCCGGTGAATTGATACAACCTAACGGCGAGGGCGAACCGGCCACGCTCGGAGAGATGTTCCATCACCTGAGCCGTGAGCCCCGTACGCTTCCAGAAACCCATCCCTTGAGTCAGATCGCCCCGGTTGTGCGCCAGGGTCATCGAGAGGCGCAACAGGTCGAGCTCGGCGTCGCGTTCGGCGGCGCACGCATCAAAGACCGCCTGTTCGCGATCGATCTCGGCTTCAATGGCGGCCTGCGCTTCTTCGGCGGAAGCGGTATCGCCGAGTTCGAGCAGATAGCCCAGGCCGCCCGCAATGGCGCTCCACTGTTCGCCGTTGTGGCCGCTAACGCCGCGGATGGCGCGGATCGAGATGCCGTCTTCAGTCCAGGCGCGCGAGGCGAGCGCCAGGCGCAGCATGGGTCGCAGTACATCGGGGTCGCGCGATTCACGCCAGACGATGCCGCGGATCTTGGTATCGACATCGGTGGGCACGAACGTGGCGACGGTAGCGTGGTGACAGGCCAGGCAAAAGGCGAAGTAGTCCTGCAACTGCTCCTCGGGGTCGAGGTTGGGGCGCAGGATATTCTCCCAATTGGCGAGAATGCGCAGGAAGCCGTCCGGCGAGTGGCCAAGTTCGATGAGGCGCCTGGGTTCGGTGGCGGGCAGCCGCGGTTCAAGGAAGGGGGCCGTGCCGCGGACCTGCGAGATGAGCGTCTCCGGGCCGATCCACTGAGCCCACGCGTGGCGTGGCGGTTTAATGGGAGGGGCGGACAAACTACCAGTATGACGCGGAAGCGGCGTGCTCAGCGGCTACTCCGATTTGGCGGAATTGCCGACGTTTTATCCCGGGCGCCGCCAAACGGTTCGCGACGGGCGTACCAAGTTCCACGCGAAGGGCGTTTCACGGCCAAGTGGCTGACGCCCATCGGCGAGCTACAAGCCGACTTGCCGGGGACTAATCCTGCCAAATGGTAAAATCAGCCTCGCGGAATGCCGACAATCAGCACGTTCTATGGGATCTTGATCCGTATGTTTTCAATGATCATCCGCCGCCGCATTTCCACGCCCGATACGGCGAGTTCGAGGTAACCCTCGACATCGGCACGCAAGAGGTCCTCGAAGGGCAATTGCCTCGGCGCGCTTTGAACCTTGTCCAGGAATGGGCGATGATGCATAAAGAAGAGTTGTTGGAGAACTGGCGGCTTTGCCGTGAAAAGGCGCTGCCGTCGAATATCGAGCCGCTGCCGTGACCGGAGGTCTACCGTGTATTGGGACGTCGTCGAGGTGATACCGGAACCAGAATACTGTCTTTTTGTGCGGTTCAAAGATGGATTAAGGGGTCGTGTCCAGTTGCATCGTGAAGATTTGACGGGTGCGCTTGGGCCGCTGCTCGACGTGGACTTCTTCGGACGCGTCTATATCGATTCCGGCGCGGTTGCATGGCCCGGTGATATCGACCTGGCTCCAGATGCGATGTACGCCCAGGTGGCGCGAGAGCACCGTGAGCAGGAGCAGGCATCATGACGCACATCGCCACCGGTCGGAAGCCGACTTAACGTTACTAAATCCCTATCTGAGCGGTCTGAGACAACATTCTCGTAGCCGGTCCCCAGACCCACACAAACAGGGGGAATCAGACTTCACTCCGCGAACCTTCGCGTCGATCAACAACCGTTCTCTGGATCGCTCGCGCCAGAGCCGCAGGCTTAGATCGTCTGTCTTGCTGTCGGCCCAGATAGCGGCCGCCGAAGCGCTTGGATTTCCGGTCTTTAGTAGGGTTGAAAATCTATTGCGCGCCGCCTGTAAGATCCCCATTGGAATGGCCTTCTTGAGGCTGCCTTCAATAGCCACCGAGAACTCCGTTCCTTCATTTGTTTCCAGGCGGTCTGCTATCTCCCGCCTCAACGCCGCCCCTTCGGCAGACTCGCGGAACCTCCCGGCCAGGCCCTGCCTGCAGCATCCTCCTTATCACGCTCATCGTAGAACGCGTTTCCGTCATTTGAGGATCCTGCCGGCGGACTATACCAATGTCACCAGTTATGGCTTCGGGCTGGCAGATGAAAAATGGATCGTGAATTACATCGACGAATTTGATTCCACCGTCGTCTATCATCGCCCAGAACACGTCATATGTTGCCCGCTCATGTAGCAGGCCCAACGAGCTTAGCGGCAAAAAGACGCGATCGAAGCAGATAAGTCCTACCGCAAGATCGTGAAACGCGACGGTCTCGTTGCTCGGAAGCTCACCTTGCACAAACCCGAGTCCTACGGTAGCGTTCATTCGCGCCTCGCCCCCAGGCATCGCGAGTTCGAGTGTCTGCCCCATAATGTGCGTACCTGACGGCCTAAAATCGCTTATGTAGAAGCTCGAGCCCTTCCCCGTGCGATCTGGCGTCGGCTGAGCTGATGAAGTTTCCCATACTGGACCACTCTTAGCTTGCTGTACAAAATCCAGCACCGTCAGTGCTGCCCGATGATCCGGATGGAGAGCGATCCTGTACGCTATACGATGCACGCCGTCTTCAGGAGGGCCGGGTAAGTCTTTGACGAGAAAATGAGGGCCCCGCCCGAATAGCTCATGTTCCCCTAGACTCTCACCGATCAACTTCAATACGTATTCGTCCTGAAGGCCGTATCCCAAGAAAATGACGGACGCCAAGTCAAAAATCGACTTGACGGCAGCCATGTACTGATCGTTCTGTGCGAGCTGTTGGTAGTCGTCCGAGGTAAAAACCGTCGATTTTACGGAAGAAATCGATCCGTGCAACTTTGCGACAAATGGAGATCCGGCCAGAACGCAAGGGAAGCATCTTTCCAAATCAGTTCTTTCGATCACATCGATGGGGCCTAGCTGCTGCTCCAGGCAAAGGTCAACATTCGTCGTTACAACCTGGACGGGTATAATCCCTCTGAGGCTCTTGATGAACTGTTCATAGAGGCAATTGATCACCGGCACACTAAACTGTTCTAGCAAGATCGTCTAGAACAGCGCACTATCCAAATCTCTGCATAACTGGAAGACATCCGGATAGGTTTTCGAGGCAATGTGCGACTCTGCGAGATCGTTAGGAAAATCAGGAACACTCTTGGAGAAAGTCTTCCGCATCTGCTTGGCCGAGTGATGCCATGACGGAAGACCGGCCCACCGGCTCGCCCCAGCGCCGACCCACAGGACGAGCGGGCGCCTTTGACGGATTGCCTCTTTCAGGCGATGAAGCGACGCAGAAGTATATGGGTCGTCCGCATTGAGCATCCAACAATCTTAATTCGTTTCCGTGCGAGTTGTCTGAAACCGGATTAGATGCCGCCACGGGCATGACAGGGCGCCAATCGCCTCCGACGAACAACAGCCGGACTATGAGCTAAACGGGAAAAGCAATCGGGTTAGGTCCCGAAAAACGCATATAACACAGCCCATCCGAGCCGCGGCCGCTTCGCGCTCCGTCACGGGCACGATGCCGGCTTCCCGGTCCTAATCTACGGGTCGCCGGGTCGGCGGTGATCCACCGAGCCCCTCAGCTATTCGGCCGCTTAGACTTGGGGCAGAATGTGAAGGTGCAGCCCCAGCATAAGTACGCCAGAATCGAACGCGAACGGCGGTTCCTGCTCACGCGATTTCCCAGTGATGCAAATGTGGTCCGAATCCGTCGCATCATCGACCACTACATCGACGGGACCACTCTGCGCTTGCGGGAACAGAGCGAAGACAGCGGCCCTGCCATGTTCAAGCTCACACAGAAGCTTCCAGCGCGGGCATACGGAGCGCAGCAGGGCTGGATCACAACCATGTACCTCACCAAAGAAGAGTTTTGCATACTCGCGCAACTATCGGCGAAGAAGCTCAGCAAGACCCGGTACAGCGTGCCGCCCTTCGGCATTGATGTATTCGAAGGCACGTTAGAGGGTCTACTGATTGCCGAAGCCGAGTTCGATTCCGCGGCCGCCGCCGACGGCTTGACGCTTCCTGCTTTCATTTCCAGCGAAGTATCGGCCGACAATCGCTTCACGGGAGGTCAGCTTGTCCGCGCGTCACGACAGGACATCAGGACCTGGCTGTTGGAATATGGCACCAGACTTCACTAAAAGCAGATCGGACTACGCGTTGTTGGAAGGCCGATCTGGGTGGCCGGTATGCAGCGGGATGCCATTCAGCTTCAGCATATCCCTTCACTCCTGCCGTAGCGCGGTGACCGGATTAATCCGTATCGCGCGCCGCGCGGGAATCCAGCACGCCAGCGCCGCGATGGCCAGCATCATCGCCAGCACGATTCCCAGCGTCACTGGATCGGTAGGCTGGACGCCGTAGAGAATCTTTTCCAGAAAGCGTCCGGCGGCCAACGCTACGGCCAGTCCCATCAAGGTGCCCGATCCGATCAGCAGTAGCGCGCGTCGCGCCACGATGGCGAGCACCTGGCCTTGGCTCGCGCCGATCGCCATGCGGATGCCGATCTCGCGCGTGCGGCGTGATATGGCGTAGGCCATCACGCCGTAGATGCCGGTGGCTGCCAGGATCAGCGCCAGCACACCGAACGCGCCCAGCGCCGACGCCGCCATGCGGGCCGGGAACAGCGGCAGGTCCAGGCGCTCGACCAGCGTCCCGGCGGAGTACAACGGCAGCGACGGGTCCACGTCTCTCGAGGCATCCTGAATCAGGCGAAGCGCCTGGGGTGCATTCAGATTCGTGCGGGCCACCAGCGCGGCATTGGCGCTGTACCAGATCTCCGACGGGCCCCACCAGGCGGGCTTTCGCGGCTCCGACAGCGAGAAGTACTTGCCATCCTCGGCCACGCCGACGATCTGAACGCGCTGGCCGTCCGGGGTGGTCCTGCGGAACCACTTGCCGATGGGATCCTGGCCGCGCATCAACTGGTCGACGAAGGCTTTATTGACCACGGCCACGCGCGTCCCACCCTGCCTGTCGCGGGAATCGAATTCGCGACCCATGAGCAGCCTGGTCCGCATCGTGCGGAAATAATCGGTACTGACCGAGATGCTGTAGGCGATGGGGGCGTCGGTGGGTTTCGGTGCCGGTTCACCTTCGATGTAGATGGAATCCGAACCAAAATTCATGGACAGCGGCAGCCAGTCGACGGTCGCGGCCGATTCGATGCCCGGAATCGAACGGACTTTATCCAAGAGTCGCCGCTCGAACTCGCGTCCGTGCGCCTCGTTGTATCCCTGAATGTTGAGATCGAAGGAAGCCGTCACCGCGCCCCTCGGACTGTAGCCGATCGGCGCATCGAGCGCGCGTTGCAGGCTGCGCACCACCAGCACCGAGCAGACCAGCAGCACGACGGATAGTCCGACCTGTGTGGCCACCATGTAATCGCGAAGCTGCCAGTGGCGCATTCTTTCGGAGATCGCCTCGTTCTTCAGCGCGCTGACCAGGTTCGTGCGGGTGGCTTGCAGCGCGGGCAGGAGTCCGAACAGCAGTGTGGTCAGGACGGAAACCATCAGGGCGAACAGAAACACGCGTCCGTCCGGCGCCGCGATGATCACCAGCGGAAAATCGGCGGGCGGATGCCATGCGGCCAGGGCGTCGGTAATCCACACGGCCAGCAACGCTCCGCCGGCGCCGCCCAGAATGGCGACGACCATGTTCTCGGTCAACAATTGCCGGACCAGTGAGCCGCGCCCCGCGCCCACGGCCAGGCGCAGCGCAATCTCTTTGCGCCGGTCGGCCGCGCGGGCCATCAGTATGCTCGCCAGGTTGGTGCAGGCCACTAGCAGGACCAGGCAGGAGACACCGAACAACGCCGCGGCGAATCCGATCACGGCGCCGCGGATATAGTTTCCAGCCAAGCCGGGCGGCGTCAGCTCGATCTTCATGCCGTTGTCATTCTTTGGATACTGTTGCGCCAGCCCCCGCGCGACGCTGTTCAGTTCGGCCTCGGCGCGGGCCATGGATACACCCGGTTTCAGGCGGCCCGCCGCGAAAAAGTTGCCAGCGTCGCGGCTTTCCAGGTATCCGCTGCCGCCTTCGAGTTGCTTCTGCATCATCGACGGGAAGAAAACATCGGGCGCGAAGAACAGCTCCGTGCCGAAGAAGCCTTGCGGCGTGACGCCCACGATGGTGAAATCCATGCCGTTGATTTTCACGGCGCGTCCCACCACGGCGGGGTCGCCGCCGAAATGTTTGTGCCAGCAAGGCCAGGAAAGTACGGCCACGGGATGCCCGCCGGGCCGCAGGTCGTCGTTCGGACGGAGCACCCGGCCGCGCGCCGCGCCCACGCCCAGCACGTCGAAATAGTTGCCCGTCACCAGATAGCCCCACAGCCGCTGGTTGTTGCCGGGCAGGCCCAGACTGGCAGGGAGAAAGCGGTAGGCCATCAATCCCGACAATACGGTGTTGCGGTCGCGCATATCCCGGTAATTGGGATACGAGAGCGTGGGCACCTCGCCACCCCCCATTTTCTCGTTGAGAGAAACGAGTTCCGAGGCGCGGGAGACGGGCAGCGGGCGCAGCAGAGCCGCGTTAATAATGCTGAAAATGGCGGTGTTGGCGCCAATTCCGAGTGCCAGTGTCAGAACCGCGACAGCCGAGAACGTCGGATTCTGCCGGAGCCGGCGGAGAGCCAGGCGGAGGTCCAGTATGAAACGATCCATGCGCACCGATCAGCAAGCCAAGCGCCATGGTTAAGTATTGGCAAAAGGCGCAATGGTTGGCGGAGTTGTGTCCGGTTTCGGAACGGAGCGTCCCGCGTGCGGACGCAGCGCGACCTGCGTTAATGGGCTGAACATCCTCCATTGCCACGATGTCAGCAAGCATCTGGGGAGTTCGTCGTTCTCGTCGGCTGCGACGTCGCGAGCCGCTGTGCGTGAAGCTGTCGACCCGTTCGGAAACACGCGAACGGGCGGGCGCCGTGCTGCGTCCGCGCGTGCTGCTGCTCGACGAACCGTTCGAGTGCATCGATCCGGTCTCGTCCGTAACGATTCGTGACCTGCTGACGGTTGCCTCAGGGCGCGGCATCGCAGTATTTCTGACGTCGCGACCTTCAAAAGCGATCTCGCAGCGCCCCGCCCGAGCCAGAGGCACTGTCGCAGCCAGCGGAGCATGAAGAGGAGATTCCACTCTCGCTTACCCGTGCCGGGACATTGGTGAGGTAGGTACAAATGGCGTTATGATCAGGCCGCCCTTCCCGTTCTGCCCACCTTCTCAAAGAAAGGCCCGGACTTGCAGAGTCCGGGCCCTTGCATGTCAGTACCGCACGATCTCGAAAGTGAGAACGGTCGTATGCGTAATGCCTCCGCCCGTGCCCGTTATGGTGATCGGGTAGGTGCCGATCGGGGCGTTTCTGGCCACGGTCAGGAGCATATCGGACGTGCCCGAACCCGGCGCGCGAATGGAGGCGGGGCTGAAGCTGACGGTGACGCCTGTCGGCTGGCCGGTCGCGCTCAAGGCGATCGCCGAGTCAAAGCCGCCGGAGATAGTCGTAGTGATGACGGCATAGCCGCTGGTACCCTGATACAGGTATCCGGAAGAGGGCGAGACGGAGATGGTGAAGTTGCCAGTGGTCGCCGCGGTCACGGTGAGCGATACGGTCGCCGTGTGCGTGATTCCGCCGCCGGTGCCCGTTACCGTGATCGTGTAGGTGCCGGTCGCGGTGGTCGCGGCCACTGCCATAGTCATGGTTGAGGTGCCGGAGCCCGGCAAGGCGATGGACGTAGGATTGAAGCTCACCGTCACGCCTGTCGGCTGACCGCTCGCGGACAGGGCAATCGCCGAGTCAAAGCCGCCCGAGATGGTGGTAGTGATCGTGGATGTGCCATTGTTCCCCTGCACCACGGAGACCGACGTGGGCGAGGCGGAAATGGTGAAGCTAGGACTCGCCACGGTGGTCACTGTCAGCGAGACCGTGGTGGTTTCGGTAGTGCTGCCGGAGGTTCCCTTCACCGTGATGCTATACGTGCCGGTGGCTGTGGATGAGGCTACGGTCATGGTCATGGTGGAAGTTCCAGCCCCGGTAATCGATGTTGGGTTGAAGCCAATGGTCACGCCCGTTGGCTGGCCCGTCGCAGTCAAAGTAATAGCCGAATCAAAGCCGCCCGTCACTGTACTGGTAATTGTGGATGTTCCCGAGCTGCCCTGCGCCACCGAGACCGAAGTGGGCGAGGCCGAAAGGCTGAAGCCAGGAGTTACCGAGCCGGTAAGGCTGTTGATCAGGCCGGACCCGTTCGGACTGCCCCAGCCGGTCGCCAAATCGTAACCCTTGGTTGCCGAATAGCCATTGCTGCCACTGGTGATGTCGTGGAAATCGGTGGCATAGCTCGATCCCAGACCAATGGTGTAAAGGGTCGGATTGATGAACCCGAGCGTCTTGCCTGTGTTAGCCATTTCCTGTTGATTGGCTAGAGCCAGGTAGCCCGCCCACATGGGCGCCGCAAAACTGGTTCCACCATACTCGTTGGCAGTGCAGGTAGTTTGGTCGGCACAGACGTAAAAAGTGAAATTGGCGTTTGCCGAAACATCCGGGCCGTTGCGATAGGTTGTGGAACAAGTGGAGCAGCCGCCGGCCGCGGCCGTCTGCCAGGAGGGAATCGCATACTTGTCCGGCGAAATGCCGCCGCCGCTGTCGGACCAGGCGGTTTCCGAACTCCAGGCGCCGCCCGCGCCGCTGGTAGTCAGGTCCGTCCCGCCCACCGACGTGAGATACACATCGTCCGCCGGGAAAATTTCGGAAGACGACTTCCACGCACTGTCGTCGCCGGCCGCTTGAAACAGATTCTGACCCTGCGCCGCGAATTCCTCGAAGTACGGGTTGTCTGTGTTGGGGTCCGCCGGGCTCCACGTCCACGAAGAGCTCAATTGCGCGTTAAGCGGGCTGGCCGTAGCCATCGCGTTAAAGATGGCGGAATCGGTAGATCCCACGTACATCACCAGGCTGGCCAGGCCCGGGGCCATGCCGATCGCCTGGGTCATGTCTAAGGTCTGTTCTGTGTCGTCACAGCCAGCAGATTCGAGGCAGCTCGTGCTGGTCCCATCCGTGGATTTGAGAGTTATAGGGACATTGTTGGTTTGACCCGCGTTCTTGAAGTATGTGGTCAGGTCGGCCAAATCGGTGCCGTAATACTCCAGCAACCCGAGCGACTGGCCGCTGCCGGTGAGAGCTGTGCCGCCGTAGTATGCCGCGCGCATGTCGCTGCCGCAAAAAGAGGCCGAAGGGCAGGAGCCGGTAGTGGCATCGGGCTGCACACCCGAAGGTCTGCGCCGGAGGGCGGGCTGCGGAATGGAATAGTTGTCCAGGCCCGAGATGTGCCACAACGCGACCGACAGATCCGGTGTGGGCTCCCGGTCCGCGGCGTAGAACGTGCGGTTTTCGGTGGGATGCTGGTAGACGCCCATGGTCACATGGAAGGCTGACTCGATGGCGGCCACCGACCCCATCACATCCACGTTCATGCGATTGCGGGAAGTACCCACCACGCTCAGGCCCCTGGCTTGCGCGAAACCGATCACCGCGTCATAATCCTCTTGGCTGGGACCAAACATCGTGGTGAACTCTTCCACCGAGAGAAAGTTGTGGTAAGACGGGCTGGAAGGATTGTAGAGTTCCTGCAAAAGGCTGTCTAACGCGGCCTGGTTGCGTTGCGGCAGAACCAGCACAAGGCGCATAGGCTGCGAAGCGGGAAGGCGTCCGACGGACCTCGCCTGCCCACTGAGGACCACATCGCGCACATGACGCGTCGCCAGGGGCGGTGACTGCGCCTGGCAAACGATATTCACGACCGGCACAAGCGCGACGATCGTCAGCAAAGATGTACGTAATTTTCGAACCATGATTTCTCCTCTGGTCCGGTATCCGGAATTCACTTTCGGTTATCGGCCGGTGGTTAAACCCGGAATCTCCTTTCCAAGAGATGGCCCCGATGGTAACCGGACAGGCATTTTGTAACCAAGACTCCGGCCAGTATACACCAAGCGATCCATCGTCATCGCACCTGCGTGATCAGGTTAAAAAGACAGGAATCAGTGGTGGAGGATTGTGGCGTTCCGGCAAGCATGCGTGAGGTGCGGGCCGATTCTCAAACCAAACCTGCCCCGCTTCTGACTTCCCCCTCACTCGTTCCGAAGCGCCACCAACGGATCCACCCGCAAAGCCCGCCGCGCCGGAATGTAAGACGCAGTCATCGCGATGACCGCCAGCACGAAAGCGACCGCAGTGAACGTCGCCGGATCCACCGCGCTCACTGAGTACAGCAGCTTCGCCATCAACCAGGTGAGCCCGGCGGAAGCCGCAGTGCCGATCGCGATCCCCGCCAATGAAATCTTCCCGCCCTGCGCCAGCACCAGCCGTAGCACGTCGCCGCGCTGCGCTCCCAGCGCGATCCGGATCCCGATCTCTCTCGCCCGCTGCGCTACCGAGTAGGAAATCACCCCATAGATTCCGATGGAGGCCAGCACCAGGGCCAGTCCGCTGAACAGCCCGAGCAGGATCAGCGTGATGCGCCGCGTGGAAACCGAAGCGTTCACCACCTCCTGCATCGTGGCGATTCCAAAGATGGGTTGCTCCTTGTCGATCGAAACTACAACCCCACGAATCGCAGCAACCTGCGCCGCTGGCTCCATGCCTGATTTCACCAACAGCACCATCTCATGCGCCGCCTCTTGGCGGAACGGCACGTAGACCTCGAGTCGCGCGGGATTGGCGAGGCCGTACATTTTGGTGTCCGCAAGCACCCCCACAATCGTGAGCCACTTCGGCGCACGGTTGGCCTCCAAGCGCCCGAGGGTGAAACGCTTGCCCACGGGGTCGGCGCCCGGAAAAAGCCGCTGCGCCACGATGGCATTCACCAGGGCCACCCTCGGAGCGTTCTCCCGATCTGCATCCGTGAAGCCCCGGCCGCGCAGCACGCGGATGCCGAGCGTCTTCTCATAACCCGGACTGACGATGTGCGTGTCCGGATGCGGGTAATCGCTCAGCTTCGGAAGGGCCATCCCTTCCACGGTAATGTCGGTGCGGGAATGGTCGTCTGTGAGCGGAATCGCCGTTCCCACCGCCGCCGATTCCACACCCGGCAACGCGCGAACGCGTTCCAGCACCTGCTGCCAGAAACCGATCACCGCTGGGTCCTTGTCGTATTGCGCGGTGCGCAGGCTCATTTCCATCTTGAGCACTCGCTCGGGCCGGAAACCGGAATCCACCGCGAGCAGGCGATACAGGCTCTTCATCATCAGCCCGGCGCCCACCAGCAGAATCAGCGCCAGCGCAATCTCGCTGGTGGCCAACAAACCGCGCCAACGATTCCGCCCACCTCCGCTGGTGGTCTTGCCTCCCTCCTTTAAGTCCGCGTGCACATTGCCGCGCGCGGAATGGAGCGCGGGGGCGAGGCCAAACGCCAGCACCGACAGCACCACCAGACCGGCCGAAAACAGCAGGACGGCGCCATTCATGCCGACGCTTGCGCCGGCCAGCGTGTCCGCCGGAATCAACCGTGCCATCGCCGGAATTCCCGCCAACGCCAGCCCCACGCCCGCCAAGCCGCCCAGCAGCGCCACCCGAAAGCTCTCCGTCAGAATCTGGCGCACAATCCTACCGCTGCTCGCCCCGATGGCGATGCGCAGCGCCATCTCCTTGGCCCGCACGGCGCCTCGCATCAGGAACAGATTCGCCACATTGGCGCAGGCCACCAGAAGCACAAAGATCGCGGCTCCCAACAGCACCAGCATCGAAGGGCGCGCGTCGCCCGAGAAGCTCTCGCGCAGCGATTGCAGTTTGACGCCGCACTGGTCGTTGGCTTCTGGATACGCGCGCGCCAGGCGTGCCGCAATGCCATCCATTTCCGCGCGGGCCTGCTCCATCCGCACGCCCGCCGCCAACCGTCCCACCACCGTCAGGTCGCCGCGGTCTCCCCTCACTGCTACAGTGTCGTTGTTCGTGGCCCAAACGCCCATCGGCTCCATCACGTCGCATGTCTCGACCCACCGAAAGTCCCTCGGCAGCACGCCAACGATGGTTACGGTCCGGCTGTCCAGGCGGATCGTCTGTCCAATCACCCTGCGGTTCCCGCCGAAATGCGACTGCCAGAGCGCGTAGCTAAGCAGCAATACCGGCGCCGTGCCCGCCGTTTCCTCGTCAGGGGTGAAGCCGCGCCCGATCACTGGCCGTATACCCGCCATCGAAAGAAAGTTTGGCGAAACCGCCAGACCGCCGATGTTCTCCGGTTGACTGGCGCCGGCCATGTTGAAACCGACGTTGGTCACCGCCGCCATTTCCGAAAACGTGTGGCTCTGCGCTCGCCAATCCTGAAAATTCGGATAAGAGACGCTCACTTCGCCGACCTTCGGCGTGGTCTCGTGCAGCAGCACCAGGCGCGCTGCATCCCGAAACGGCAGCGGCTGCAGCAGAAGGCCGTAAACCACCGAAAAGATCGCGGTGTTGGCGCCGATCCCCAGCGCCAGCGTGAACAAGGCCGCGGCCGCAAAGCCGGGCGATTTCAGCAGCGTCCGCCAACCATAGCGAAGATCCTGCGCCACCGTTTCCACCAACGCAACGCCGCGCGCGTCGCGGCATTCTTCCTTCACCTGTTCCAGGCCCCCGAAGTCCATACGCACTCGCCGCCGAGCTTCGTCGCGGCTCATTCCTGTCTTCAGATACTTCCCGATTTGCTGCTCGGAGTGAAACCGCAACTCCTCTTCCATTTCGGATTCAACGGTCTCCCGCCGGAAGACGGAACGCAGACGAAAGAACAAATCCTTCAGCATGGCAGGCTCCTAGGCAGGGTCCAGCACTTGGGCCACGGCGGCTGTCAATTTTTGCCACGAAGCCCTTTCCGTGGCAAGCTGCAGGCGCCCGGTCTTGGTGAGTTCATAGTACTTGGCGCGCCGGTTGTTGTCCGACGTGCCCCAGTGAGCTCTGATCCATCCGCGGCGCTCCAGCCGGTGCAGCGCCGGGTAGAGCGAGCCCTGCTGAATCCGCAGCACATCGCTCGACATCTGTTGCACCCGTTCCGAAATGCCCCAGCCGTGCTGTGGTTCGAGCGCCAGCGTCCGTAGGATCAAAAGATCCAAAGTGCCTTGCGGCAGTTCGATACGTTCCTTCATGGGCTTTTACCTTCCCGTTTCGCTTCTACAGGTGAGCATAGCAGATCCCCCTGTCGAAGTGCAAAGGAAGGCGGCTGTTGGCTGCCGTCCAGAAACCGTACGGCGCGGCAGTACCGTCTGGTGCGAAAAGAGCGAAAACGTACACACCTCCTTCGCGTGCTGGTCACATAAAGATGGTTCAGAAGCTCCAGCAGTAATGGAACATTAAGGCTTCCTAATATCGCTATCCTATTGAGCAATCTCGGTCAACCATCCCGTAACGCAATCAAAATAGAATAAGCTTGGCTTATTGTCATGCCCATACAAATTTCTATTGCGTGATACTCTCGCACTTGTTACACTATGTACATTCCACGGAGAATGAATGACCGAGTCCACGTGTACCCCTGGTCTACCTCCCCCGCAGGGATTGTACGATCCCCGCTTTGAACACGATGCCTGCGGTATAGGCTTCGTAGCCAGCATCAAAGGTCACAAGTCGCACGATATCATCCTCAAAGGCATTCAGGTGCTCATTAGCCTGACGCACCGCGGCGCATGCGGCTGCGACCCGGAGACCGGCGATGGCGCCGGCATCCTCATCCAGATTCCCCACAAGTTCTTTGCCCGCGAGTGCGCCGCGCTGGGCTTCACCCTTCCGCCTGCGGGTCAGTATGGCGTAGGCATGACTTTCCTGCCCGTGGAAAAGCACCAGCGGCTTACCTGCGAGGGCATTCTCGAACGCATCCTTCGCGAGGAAGGGCTAACCGTACTGGGCTGGCGCGATACGCCCGTGGATGGCGACGCCATCGGCCGCGTGGCGCGCGCCTCGCAGCCTTACATCCAGCAGATCTTTGTCGGGCGCGGATACGGCATGGACGAAGACACGCTGGAGCGCAAACTCTACGTGGTACGCAAGCGCGCCGAGGCCGAGATAGCCCGCTCCAACATGCTGAACAAGGGCGATTTCTACCTGCCCTCGCTCTCCGCGCGCACCATCGTATATAAGGGCCTGCTGCTCGCGCCGCAAATGGCGCACTTCTATGGCGAGCTTTCCGACCCCGACGTGATGAGCGCCTTGTGCCTGGTGCACCAGCGCTTCTCGACCAACACCTTTCCCACCTGGCAGCTCGCGCATCCGTTTCGCTACGTCGCGCACAACGGTGAAATCAACACGCTCAAAGGCAACGTGAACTGGATGCACGCGCGCCAGTCGGTGCTGCGCTCGCCTCTGTATGGCGCCGATATACAGAAGCTGTTCCCCATCATCGCGCCGGGCGGCAGCGATTCGGCCAACTTCGATAACGCCCTGGAGCTTCTGTTTCTGGGCGGACGTTCGCTGCCCCACGCCATGGCCATGCTTATTCCGGAAGCATGGGCCAGCAATCCGCACATGAACCCGCAAAAGCGGGCGTTCTACGAATACCATGCGTCGCTGATGGAGCCCTGGGATGGTCCTGCGGCCATCACCTTTACCGACGGCCGGGTGATCGGCGCCACGCTCGACCGCAACGGCCTGCGCCCGGCCCGCTACCTGATCACGCACGACGACCTGGCGATCATGTCTTCGGAGACCGGGGTGCTGCCGGTGGCGCCCGGCAATGTGAAGAAGAAGGGCCGTCTGCAGCCCGGCAAGATGTTCCTCGTGGATACCGTCGAAGGCCGCATTATTTCCGATCAGGAGCTGAAGCAAAGCCTCTATTCCCGCCAGCCCTACGCTCTCTGGCTCAAGGAGCATCAAGTCACGCTCGACCAGTTGGCCGACCCGCCGCGCCAGCACGGCACCGATCACGTTACCATTCACTGCCGGCAGCGCGCCTTCGGCTATACCGATGAAGATCTGAGAATGCTCCTCGGACCCATGGCCGAAAAGGGCGAAGAGCCGGTCGGGTCGATGGGCACGGACACGCCGCTCGCTTGCCTTTCCGACAAGCCGCAGCCGCTATTCCACTATTTCAAACAGCTTTTCGCGCAGGTGACCAACCCGCCCATCGACCCCATTCGCGAAGAGATGGTGATGTCGCTCATCAGCTATATCGGAACCGAGCGCAATATTCTCGAAGAGACCCCGCAGCACTGCCACACGCTCAAGCTGCCGCACCCCATTCTGACCAACGGCGATCTGGAAAAACTGCGCCGTGTTTCGCAGGGCGATTTTCTGGCCACCACGCTGCCCACGCTGTACCCGGCCGAAGACGGCGAAAAGGGCCTGGAGCGCGCGCTCGATCAGCTTTGCCGGCGCGCATCGCTCGCCATACAGTCGGGCTACACGCTGCTGATCCTCTCCGACCGCGGCGTGGATCGGGAATACGCGCCCATCCCCAGCCTGCTGGCGCTGGCCGCCGTGCATAATCATCTGGTGCGCGAGGAGACCCGCACGCAGGTGGCGTTGATTATCGAATCCGGCGAGCCGCGCGAAGTGATGCATTTCGCGCTGCTGATCGGCTATGGCGCGAGCGCCGTGAATCCGTATCTCGCCATCGAAACACTCGAAGATCTCGCCCGCGGCGGCTACCTGGCCGACGGCGTCGATTTCGACAGGGCCTTCGCCAATTTCAAAAAGGCCGTGAACAAGGGCCTGCTGAAGACCTTTTCCAAGATGGGCATTTCCACGCTGCAAAGCTATCGCGGCGCGCAGGTGTTCGAGGCCATCGGTCTGAACAAAGCGGTGGTGGACAAATATTTTACGGGCACTGCTTCGCGCATCGAGGGCGTGGGGCTCGGTGTGCTCGCGCGCGAAGCGAAGATGAAGCACGACCTGGCGTTCCGGCCCATCACCGAGTCGGATACGGAGCTGCCGGTGGGCGGAAATTATCAGTACCGGGTGCGCGGCGAGTATCACCTGTTGAATCCGCTCACCGTCAGCAAGCTGCAGCATGCCGTGCGGCAGGGGAACTTCCAGACCTTCCAGGAATACACGGACCTGATCGACACCCAGAACCGGCAGTTGTGTACGCTGCGCGGTCTGCTAGAGCTGCGCAAGTCCGATGCGCCGGTTCCGTTCGAAGACGTCGAGCCGGCCTCCGAGATCGTGAAGCGCTTCGCCACCGGCGCCATGTCGTTTGGCTCCATCTCGAAGGAGGCGCACGAGACGCTGGCCATCGCCATGAACCGCATTGGCGGCAGGTCGAACACTGGCGAAGGCGGGGAAGACGAAGCCCGTTTCGAACGCGACGGCAATGGCGACTGGCGCCGCAGCGCCATCAAGCAGGTGGCATCGGCGCGCTTCGGCGTCACCACCAACTACCTGGTGAACGCCGACGAGCTGCAGATCAAAATGGCGCAGGGCGCGAAACCCGGCGAAGGCGGCCAATTGCCCGGCCACAAGGTGGACGAGATCATCGCGCGCGTGCGCCACTCCATCCCCGGCGTGGGCCTGATCTCGCCGCCGCCGCACCATGACATCTATTCCATCGAAGACCTGGCGCAGCTTATCTACGACCTGAAGAACGCCAATCCGCGCGCCCGGATCTCGGTAAAGCTGGTGGCCGAGGTGGGCGTGGGAACGGTGGCGGCGGGGGTCTCGAAAGCGCACGCCGATGTGGTGCTGATCAGCGGCGACAGCGGCGGCACCGGCGCATCGCCGCTAAGCTCCATCAAGCACGCCGGCATCCCCTGGGAGCTGGGTCTGGCGGAAACGCAGCAGGTGCTGGTGATGAACGATTTGCGCGGCCGCATACGCGTGCAAACCGACGGCAAGCTGCAAACCGGCCGCGACGTCACTATCGCCGCGCTGCTGGGCGCCGAGGAGTTCGGCTTCGCCACCACCCCGCTCGTAACTCTGGGCTGCATCATGATGCGCAAGTGCCACCTGAACACCTGCCCCGTGGGCATCGCCACGCAGGACCCGGCGCTGCGCAGCAAATTCCAGGGCCAGCCCGAGCACGTCATCAATTTCTTTTTCTTTATCGCCGAGCAGGTGCGGCGGTACATGGCCCAACTGGGCTTCCGCAACTTTAATGAAATGGTCGGGCGCGTGGATATGCTGGAGACCCGCGACGCCCTCGATCATTGGAAGGCCAAAGGTTTGGACTTTTCCGCGATTCTGTACAGCCCGGAGGCGCCCGCGCGCGTGGCCCGGCGTTGCGTCGAGGCCCAGGATCACGGCCTCGATCAGGCGCTCGATTACAAGCTGATCGACCATGCACGGGAGGCGCTCGAAAACCGCACGCCTATCGAGATCAAGCTGCCGATTCGCAACGCGCACCGCACCGTGGGCGCCATGCTGAGCGGCGAGATCGCGCGGCGCTACGGCTCGGCGGGCCTGCCCGGCGATACCATCCGTTTCGAGTTCACCGGCTCGGCCGGGCAAAGCTTCGGGGCGTTCCTGGCCCACGGCGTCACCCTCACTCTCGAAGGCGACGCCAACGATTACGTCGGCAAAGGGCTGTCGGGCGGCAGGTTGGTGGTGTATCCGCCGCGCGACTCCACGTTCCTGCCCGAAGAGAATATCCTGATCGGCAATGTGGTGCTGTATGGCGCGACCAGCGGCGAAGCCTTTTTCAACGGCATGGCCGGCGAGCGCTTCGCCGTCCGCAACTCCGGCGCCACGGCAGTGGTGGAAGGGCTGGGCGACCACGGCTGCGAATATATGACCAGGGGCCTGGTGGTGGTGCTCGGCAAGTGCGGCCGCAACTTCGCCGCGGGTATGAGCGGCGGCCTCGCCTATGTGCTCGACGAACGCGGCGATTTCGCCGAGAGACGCTGCAACGTCGCCTCGGTGGATCTCGAGCCGGTGGTCGAGCCGCGGGATATAGAAGGGCTGCGCCATCTCATCGCGCGCCATGTGGAATTCACCGGCAGCCCGCGCGCCAAATGGATTCTGGAGAACTGGTCCACCATGCTGCCCAAGTTCGTGAAAGTATTCCCCCACGAATACAAGCGCGTGCTACGCATGCCGAAGCCGCAGAGCCACGCTCCAGCCATATTAATCAGGCAGGCGGCCAATGGGTAAAGTCACGGGATTCCTCGAATACACGCGAGAGTTGCCCCAGCGCCGTCCCGCGACGGAGCGCATCCACGACTTTTTCGAGATCTACCTGGACTTTCCGGAAGACAGCATCCGCTCGCAGGGCGCCCGCTGCATGGATTGCGGCGTGCCCTTCTGCCACACCGGCTGCCCGCTGACCAACATCATTCCGGACTGGAACGACCTGGTTTACAGGGGCCGCTGGCGCGAAGCCGCGCGCGTGCTGCACTCGACCAACAATTTTCCCGAGTTCACCGGCCGCATCTGCCCGGCGCCCTGCGAAGCCGCCTGCGTGCTCGGCATCAACGAGCCGCCGGTCACCATCAAGCAGATCGAAAAGACTATCATCGACCGCGCGTTTGCGGAAGGCTGGATTCGGCCCGAGCCGCCGCGGGAGCGCACCGGAAAGCGCGTGGCGGTGGTCGGCTCCGGGCCCGCGGGCCTGGCTGCCGCGCAGCAGTTGTGCCGCGCCGGCCATATAGTCACGGTGTTCGAGAAGAACGACCGCATCGGCGGCCTGATGCGCTACGGGATTCCGAATTTCAAGATGGAGAAGCATCTGATCGACCGGCGCATCGAGCAGATGCGGGCCGAGGGCGTGGAGTTCGCGCCCAACTCTCATGTGGGCGGCAACGTGCCGGTGGATGCCCTGCGCCGGGATTACGACGCCATCCTGCTGGCGGGCGGCGCCGAGCATCCGCGCGACCTGCCCGTGCCCGGCCGGGAGCTGAAGGGCATCCACTTCGCCATGCAGTTCCTGCCGCAGCAGAACCGCCGGTGCGAAGGCGATACGGTGCCCGACGCGGAAGCCATTCTGGCCACCGGCAAGCGCGTGGTGATCATCGGCGGCGGCGACACCGGGGCGGACTGTCTGGGCACCACGCATCGCCACAAGGCCTTATCAGTACAACAATTCGAGCTGCTGCCCAAGCCGCCCGATGCGCGCGCCGCGTCCACGCCGTGGCCGCTGTGGCCCATGCAGCTTCGCACCGAAAGCTCGCACGAAGAAGGCGGTCTGCGCGAGTGGAGTGTGGCGACTACCAGCTTCACCGGCGACCAATATGGCAACGTGAAGCAGTTGCACGCCACGCGCATCGGGCCGCCACCCAAGTTCGAGCCGATGCCGGGGACTGAATTCACGCTCGACGCGGACCTGGTGCTGCTGGCGATGGGGTTCCTGGGTCCGGTGAAAGGCGGGATGATCGAGCAGTTGGGCGTGAAGCTCGACCCGCGCGGCAACGTGCTGGCGGATGGGAATTATATGACTTCGGTGCCG